>Ga0335075_10002398_pt1 | contig 30216 bp, 32 predicted proteins | sample Lox_Sample_24_FD_206723 | JGI IMG/M metagenome (GOLD analysis project Ga0335075, IMG submission 206723) | Soil microbial communities from Loxahatchee National Wildlife Refuge, Florida, United States - Lox_Sample_2.4 | ecosystem: Environmental > Terrestrial > Soil > Wetlands | place: USA...
GCATGACGCACCACCGGATCGCCGATCAAAAGGCGGCAATCGACATAGACCGGGCTCGCCCATCCCGCCGCCAGAATGAACGGATGCTCGCGGCTGAACATGATCGCCCCCGCGTTCAGCAGCAGCTTCGCCATCGCCGCGCCGAGATCAGCCGGCGCGTCATCGCCCAGTGCAGGGCTCATATCCCCCGGTGCCATGCTCACGCCGCCGATCCCTCGCGCAGCGCGCGGCACAGCACTTCGGTGCCGAGCAGGAAGTCGTCCATGTCCATGGCTTCCTCGGGATTGTGCGAGCCATGTTCGTTGCGCACGAAGATCATGGCGCTCGGGATGCCGGCGTTGGAGAACACCGAAGCGTCGTGGCCTGCGCCGCTGGGGATCGGTTCGTCGGGCAGGTCCATCGCGCGCAGGATCCCGCGCAGGCGGGCGACCCAGGTTTCGTCCATGCGGGCGGGCGCGGAATCCAGCCGGCGGTCGAACATGAAGCGCACGCCGCGTTCCTCGGCGATGCCGGCGCATTCGGAACGGAACAAGTCGTAGAACGCTTCCAGCGTTTCGGTGCTCTGGCTGCGCGCTTCGAAGGAGAAGCGCAGGCGGCCCGGGATGCGGGCCAGCGCATGCTCCGCCGGATCGGTGCCGATGATGCCCGATGTCATCACCAGGTCGCGTCCGCGTTCCAGCAAGGTGCGCCAGTGGCGATCGAGCCGCGTGATCAGTTCGGCGGTCGCGAACACGGCGTCGTGGCGCAGCCAGCGGGGAATGGTGCCGGAATGGCCCGCCTCGCCGACGCACTCGATGCTGCGATGGCGGAAATTGCCGCGGATGCCGGTCACGACGGCGACCGGCAGCTTGCGCGCGACCAGCACCGGCCCTTGCTCGATATGCAATTCCAGCCAGGCGGCAACTGTTCCCGGATCGAGCAAGGGCTCGCCGCGCGCAACGCGCTCCACGGCAACGCCGGCGTCGCGCATGCAGTCGATCAGCGGACGGCCGGAGGCGACATTGGGCAGCGCCAGGTCGTCCCCAGTTAGTTTACCAAACAGAGCCGACGAGCCGATATAGGCGCGCCCGAACCAGGCGCTTTCCTCGCCGCGCAGTGCGTAGAGTTTGATGCTGCGATCGGGGACGAAGCCTTCGTCGTGCAGCGCGCACAGCGCGATCAGGCCCGCGATCACGCCGGCCGCTCCATCGTAGTTGCCGCCCTGAGGGACAGAATCGAGATGCGAACCGCAGGCGAGAAAGGGCAGGGCGGGCTCCCGGCCCGGCAGCGTGACCACAAGGTTGGCGCCCGCATCGCGTTCGGCGATCAGCCCATGCCCGCGGGCCTCGGCTTCCACAATATCGAGCGCAACGGATTCGCCCGCCCCATAGCTTTCGCGCGTAATTCCAACGCCGTCCGACGTCGCCGCGCGGAGGCGTTCAAACAACCTCTCCCGCAACGCGGGAGAGGTCAAGGCGCGCAAGCGCCGAGGGTGAGGGTGCTGCGGAGGCAAGAAAGTATCTTTCGTGTTGGCGCCACCCTCACCCTCGACGCTTCTCGTCCCGACCTCTCCCGCATTGCGGGAGAGGTTTTGGCCCGCGGAGAGGTTTCCGACTACATCAGCCATTCCACTTCCGCCTCGTCCGCCTCCTCCCGCTGCATCGCGCCCGTCAGCTCCGCGACCCTCCGGATATTCCGCGCCGCACAGAACGCCGCCAGCCCGTCGATGATCGCGATCATCGCGGTCGGATGCAGGAACGTCGCCGTCCCCACCTGCACTGCCGCCGCACCCGCCAGCATGTATTCCGCCGCATCCTCCGCCGTCGCGATGCCCCCGCACCCGATCACCGGCACCCGCACCCGCCGCGCGCACTGGTACACCTGCCGCAGCACGATCGGCTTGATCGCCGGCCCAGACAGCCCGCCCATCACGTTCCCCAGCTTCGGCCGGAACGTCGCCAGGTCGATCGCCATCCCCAAAATCGTATTCGCCACGACCAGAGCGTCGGCGCCCTCGGCTTCCGCCGCCAGCGCCACCTCGGCGATATCGCCTGTATTCGGCGTCAGCTTCGCCCATAGCGGCAACGGCGTCGCCGCGCGGATCGCCCGCACCGCCACCGCGGTGGAAGCGGCGCGCATCGCGAACGCGCGCCCGTCTTCCTCGATATTCGGACAGGAGATATTGGCCTCGATCGCCGCCACCCCCGGCACCGACACCGTCGCTGCCAGTTCCGCGAACCCTTCCACCGTCGGCGCCGAGATGCTCACCACCAGAGGCGGCGTCCAGCGCGCCATCTCCGGCAGCGTGTGTTCCAGAAAATACGGCACGCCCTTCGACGGAATACCGATCGCGTTCAGCATCCCCTCATGCGTCTCCGCCACCCGAGGCAGCGGATTGCCGTCGCGCAGCTCGCGCGTGATGGTCTTGGTCACCAGCGCGCCGAGGCGGTTCAAATCCACCACCCGCGCCAGGCCCTCGGCAAAGGTGCCCGATGCCGGCATCACCGGATTCGCCAGCACCAGGTCGCCAATGCGGACGCCCAGGTCGGTCACGCCATCGCCTCCGCCAGGTCGAACACCGGCCCGTCCCAGCAGACGCGCTTGTGCACCACCGCGCCGCCCACGTTGAACTCGCGCACGCAGCAGAAGCACATTCCCAACCCGCACGCCATCTGCTGCTCCAGCGCCACCTGGCCCGGCAGGCCGAATTCACGTGCCAGCCGCTGCTGCACCGCGAGCAATCGGGCAGAGCCGCAGGTGAAGAACGCGTCGCATCGCCCCTCGGCAATCAGCCGGCGCAGCAGGCGCTCGACATGGACCGGGCCGCTGGTGCCTTCGGCATCGGTGACGGCGATCACCTCGGCACCGCAGGCACGGAACAAGCCGTCGGACACCATCAGGTCGGGACGGCGCGCGGACAGCACCGCGGCCACCGCGATGCCGCGTGCCTGTGCGGCCTGCGCCAGCGGCCCGAGCGTCGCCAGTCCCGCACCCCGTCCGACTGCCACGATCGAACGCCACGCCGGGTCCAGGGTGAAGCCGCGTCCCAATGGCCCCATGATATCCAGCGTATCGCCCGGCTCCAGTCCCGCCAGTCCGAGCGTACCGGCGCCGGTGACCTTGTAGAGAAACGCGATCTCTCCGCGGCCAGGGTCGGCACCATAGACGCTCATCGGCCGGCGCAGGAACGGCGCGGCGCCCGGCGGGGCAGGGCATAGCAATTGGAAGAACTGCCCTGGCGTGGCATTGGTCGCGGGCGGCGCGGCGCGCAGGATCAGATGCCGGTACTCGGCGTTGACCGAGGAGTTGGCGATGACGGTTGCGGCTTGCTCCGCGGCGCTGCCAGTGGGGAAAGACTCCCCCACGCTCACGTCAGCGCGCTCCCGCGGCGCTCCGGGATCAGCAGCCACAGCGCCAGCATGTCGATCACATACAACACCGCCAGCAACGCGATCGCGGTGGAGAAGCCGTAGCGCGCCGAGATCGCCAGGATCACCACCGGCCCGAACCCGCCAATCCCCCGCCCGATATTCCACAGCACGTTCTGCGCCGTCGCACGGGCGATGGTGGGGTACAGCTCGCTCATCAGCGCGCCGTAGCCGCCCAGCATGCCGTTGACGAAGAACCCCATCACCGCGCCGCCGATCAGCAGCGCACCCGGGCCGGTCAGCGTCGAATACACCACCACCATGACGGCCGCCCCCAGCATGTAGCCCAGGAAGGCCGGGCGGCGCCCGATGCGGTCCGCCAACTGGCCGAACCCGTAAATCCCGACGCCCATCCCAACGATCGTCACGGCCGTCCACACCGCCGATTGCGTCAGCCCATAATGGAACCGTGACGCCAGGTAGTTCGGCAGCCAGATCATCACGCCGTAATAGCCAAAGTTCTGCACGCCACACAGAATGACCATCCCCACGCTGCACCGTGCCGTCGCCGCGTCGCTGACCAGCAACCGCAGCGACGACGCGTGATGACCCGCCTGCGCCACCTTGGCGACAAACCGTTCCGGCTCGTCGAGGTCGTGCCGGATGAACCAGGCGGCAATCGCAGGCAGCATGCCGATCGCGAACATGCCCCGCCAGCCGATCGCCGGCAGCAGGACCGGGGTCAGCAAGGCGGCGGCAAGCACGCCCGCCTGCCAGCCCAGCCCGACATAGGAGGAAACCCGCGCCCGCATGGAATCCGGCCACGCCTCCGCCACCAGGGCCATGCCGATGCCGAACTCTCCCCCCAGCCCCAGGCCGGCCAGCGTGCGGAATACAAGCAGGCTCCAATAGCCCTGCGCCAGCGCGCACAGCCCGGTGCAGACGGCAAACAAGACGATGGTCCAGGTCAGCACCCGGATGCGGCCGACCCGGTCGGACAGCACGCCGAACATGATGCCGCCGATGACCGCGCCGATCAGCGTCGCCGTCACCAGCGAGGCGGACTGGGCCTGGTGCAGCCCCAGCCCGGCGCCGATCGCCCGCAGCATGAAGCCGAGGATCAGCAGGTCGAATCCGTCCATCGCATAGCCGAGTGCGCTGCCGATCAGCGCCTTCCAGGCGGCGGGGGTGACCATGTCGGGCGAGCTGCCGGTCATGACCGGGAAGGCGGAAAGGGGGGACATCGCCACGTTTTGTCTCCAATCGTTCTGCGGCGTGGATCGGGTCGGGCGGCGGGGGAAATTCCGTGGCGATGGTCCGCCGGGCGGACCGGACCAGCATGACCTCGGACTTGCATAGGGCAAAAGTCATGTTCTCAATAGTGCAATTTTTCATCCAAACTGATGCCGAACCGGCACCAGCAGATAACCGGCAGCAGCAGATAACCCGCCGCAGCAGATGGAGTCGCCTTTGGCCACCCCGCCGCGCCGCCTGCGCATCCACGCGCCCGCCCTGCGCTATTTCGACATGGTCCGTCGCACCGGCGCCATCCGCGAGGCCGCGCGCCGGCTGAACGTCGCGTCCTCGGCGGTGAACCGGCAGATCCTGAACCTGGAGGCCGAGATCGGCAGCCAGTTGTTCGAGCGCCTGCCGGCCGGCCTGCGCCTGACCGCCGCCGGCGAGGTGCTGGCACACCACGTGCTGACCGTCCTGCGAGACGCCGAGCGCGCCGCCTCCGAACTGGACGCCTTGCGCGGCCTGAGCCTGGGGCATGTCGACCTGATCACGCTGGAGGGCCTGTGCCACCGCATCGTGCCGGAGGCGATCGGCAGCCTGCAGGCGCGCCACGCCCGGGTGACCGTCGCCGCCACGATCCGCGACAGCCGCGAAATCCCCGCCGCGATCCTCGCCGGCGAGGCGCATCTGGGCCTGGCCTTCGAGGTGCGGCGCCACCCCTCGCTACGCCAGCTCGCGATGGTGCGGCTGCCATTGGGCGCGGTGGTGCCGCCGCAGTCGCCGTTGGCCGGCCGGCGCACGGTCGGCATCGGCGACTGCGCTGACGCACCGCTGATCCTGCCGCAGCGGAACTTCGCCAACCGCGAGCAACTCGACCCGCTGCTGCTCGGTGCGGGTATCTGGGGTCAGGTGCGGTGCGAGGCCGGCTCGGTGGAGCTGATGAAGCAGTTGGTGCTGCGGGGACGGGGCATCGCCTTCATGACGCGCATCGGACTGGAGGCCGAGCTGGATGCCGGCCGCCTGGTGCACGTGCCCTTGCAGCACGCCGGCACTCCCCTGGTCAGCGAGCTGGGGCTCTATGCGCGGAACAATCCTGCCCTGCCGACGGCGGCCGATGCGTTCGCCCGTCACCTTGCGGATGCAATGGCGCGGGCCACGCCCGCAGCAGGCGCCTGAGCCAACCCGTCATCGCCGGGCCAACCCGTCATGGCCGAACCAACCGGTCATGGCCGAGCCCACCCGTCATGGCCGAGCCAACCCGTCATGCCCACCCGTCATGGCCGGGCCTGACCCGGCCATCTGCCCGAGCAGATCGGGCGCGTTGCGCCGCGGAGGAGCCCGTCCAATCGTCCGCGAATGGCCGGGATCAGCCGCCCAGCCATGGCAAAGTCCCAGGCCGCAGCTCAGAACTGGTCGGTGTGGGGGTGCCGCAAATGCCACAGCCGCTCATGTGCCGCCACCAGGCTTTCCATGTTGCGGCGCCGCGTGCCGTCCGGCGTCAGCGGCCGGCGCGTCAGCATCATTTCGAGAATGTGCAGCAATTGCTCGGCGACTTCGAAATCGCCCTGATCGCAGGCATGATGGAACGCAATCAGTATCTTATCGGACAACCGCCGGCTGTAGCGCGGGACGGCACCACCGGAATGTTCCCGGCCAGTATCCTCTTCCATTTGGCTTGCCGCCTGCTCGGTGGTGCTGGCAGCGCCTGTGGCCCACGTGGTCGTCCCCATCTGCTCAGCCCCAATCACGCGCATTCAACAAGATAAGACGCCCCATAAACCGCGCAAGATTGAAGATGGTTTCCGCGGATGGCATGCCGGCGTCCGATCTGCTGAAAGTCAATTCCACTCTATTATGCCTCATGGCCGGCTGGCATCTCGTCACAAAATCGTTAACAACAGGTTACTTATGCGCCACTCCCGCGATTTCTGCCTCGCCACAGGGCACGTTGCGTATCAATAGTCGCTCGTGCGTCACTCCGCCAGAGATTTGTCGTGATAATCCGCGCAATCTCATTATTAGGATGGCCGCCGGGTCGAATCCGTTTCACTGGTACCGCCCACTGCCTCTGCCGCCAGCGCGGCCTCCATCGGCGCATCGAACGCCTCTTCCCAGGTGCCGGTCGTCGACGCCCTGCTGTACTCGGTCGCCCGGTTCTCGAAGAAATTCGCATGCTCTACCGCGTTCAGCATGTCGTCCAGCCACGGCAGCGGGTTCTTCGGCACGTGGTACAGCGCGTTCAGCCCAAGCTGCACCAGGCGGCGGTCGGCAATATAGCGGATGTACTGCTTCACCTCCTGCGCCGTCAGTCCGTGCACCGCGCCTTGCTCGAACGCGAGGTCGATGAACGCGTCCTCGTGGTCCACGATGGTGGCGCAGGTGATGTAGATTTCCCGCCTCAGATCCTCGTTCCACAGTTCCGGATTCTCCTGGATGAAGGTGCGGAACAAGCGGATGATGGAGTTGCAGTGCAGCGTTTCGTCGCGCACCGACCAGGAGATGATCTGGCCCATGCCCTTCATTTTGCCGAACCGCGGAAAATTCAGCAGGATGGCGAAGGAGGCGAAAAGCTGCAGCCCTTCGGTGAAGGCGCCGAACGCCGCCAGCGTGCGGGCGATCGCGAAGCGCGAATCCACCGTGAAGGACTGCATGTAGTCGAACTTGTCCTTCATCTGCTTGTATTTCAGGAACGCCTGGTATTCCAGCTCTGGCATGCCGATGGTGTCGAGCAAATGGCTGTAGGCGGCAATGTGCACCGTCTCGATATTGGAAAACGCCGACAGCATCATCAGCACTTCGGTGGGTTTGAATACCCGCGCGTAGTGCTTCATGTAGCAGTTGTTCACCTCGACATCGGCCTGCGTGAAAAAGCGGAAGATCTGCGTCAGCAGGTTGCGGTCCGAATCGGACAGGTTGCGATGCCAGTCCTTCACATCGTCGGCGAGCGGCACTTCCTCGGGCAGCCAGTGCACGCGCTGCTGCGTCATCCAGGCTTCGTAGGCCCAGGGGTAGCGGAACGGCTTGTAGACCGGGTTTTCGGTCAGCAGGTCGAAGCGGACCGGGTGTTCGTCGGCGGCGTGGGCCGTGCCGTCCATGCGGGCGACTCCTCCGATTGCGTGGTTGGGCACCAGATATAGCCCGTACAGGATCGGCCGTCACCATGGATTGTGGGTTCCGCGGCGCCGGGCTGGTTCGCGCGATGATTGCGAGGGAATCGAATGGTGCCTAGATTGCGAGCAAACCCAACGGTGCCAGGTGTTGTGTCCCTAACGCTTCGATCCCGTGCCCACGTGTCATTGCGAGCGAGGCGAAGCAATCCCGGTGGGTCTGCCATACGCCGCTCGCCCCGGATTGCTTCGCGTCGCTCGCAATGACGCCGTCGAGTGCAGGCGCAGGCACCAGGCGTCAGCGTCGGAACACCAGGTTCATCGGTGACGATGCGATGCGGGTGACAATCGGGCCGCGCGTCCCGCCTGCCATGCCCGGTGGGCGCTTGGGCCTCCGGGCGACGGCGAACGCCAGACGGTTGAGCAGGATCACGCGTTGAGAGCCCCGCCGCCGCGACGATTCCTTGAGGTCGGATGAATGCAGGACCCGGTGGCTCTCGCCAGCGGAACGCAACTGCTTTCGGGCAGAGCGCCCGGCGTACACCACGCGGTCCCAGCCCGGGCACTGCTGGTCGTTCTCTTCTCGATTCTCGTGATGGTGCGCATTCCGGCGATCCTGCTGGATGGGCGATTCTGGGCCGAGGAGGGCGTGGTCTATTTCCACGCGGCATGGACCCGGCCCTGGCTTGATGCCCTTGTCACCATTCACACCGGCTACCTCAATATCGTGGCGAGTTCCGCGGCTTTGCTCGCGGTCCATCTCGTCCCGCTGGAGCAAGCCCCGCTGGTCACCAGCAGCGTCGCACTCGTGTTCCAGATCCTGCCCGCCATCGTCCTGGCAACCAGCCGGATTCCATGGCTGCAGGGATCGCCGGCCTTCGCCGTGGCACTCCTCATATTGCTCATTCCGCCCGGAGACGCGGAGGTCTGGCTCAACGCGATCACCAGCCAGTTTCATCTGGCGCTGTGCGTGGGGCTCATTCTCGCGGCCGACATCCGCGGCGGCTGGGTCGGGAAACTGCGCGCCGCGATACTTGTCGTCGCACCCCTCGCGGGCCCCATAAGCGGCACCTTGGCGCCGTTGTTTCTGCTGCGCGCCGCGCTGGAGCGGTCGTGGCCGCGCCTTGTCCAGACGATATTGCTCGGTGCCCCGACGCTGGTTCAGGCAGTGATCGCCGTCACGCACCCCGAGCCCGCCCGGAGCATTGGCATCGGGCTGCCGCTGTTGCTGGCGGTGATCGGACTTCAGAACGTCATCCTGCCACTGGCGGGGCTCGGCCGGACGAGCCCGCTTGCCGCGGCCGACCTGCATTCGTTCGCGAAAGGCGGTGTCCCCATCCTCACCATCCTGGCCGGAGTGCTGGGCATCGGTGCCCTGGGCGTCGCGCTCTTCCGGCGGGGCGATCGCGCCGCGCTGTGGCTGTACGCCGCCGCCTGCACGCTGGCGGTTTGCAGCTATTCGTTTGCGCTCACCATGGGACAGCCGTTGGACCTGCTGATCTGGCTGGGAGGACGATATGTCTTCGCCCCTGCCGTACTGTTTTCGTTGAGCCTGTTAGCCCTTGCCGCCACCGGCAGGGTGCGTCACCGGATGATCCCGGCCGGACTTGTTGTCCTGATGCTTTATGCGGGATGTGTCGATTACCTCCGTATCCCCCCGTCTTTCACGCAGGGCGCGGATTGGAAACATGAAGTCGCCGCATGGCGGCACGATCCGAAGTACAAGCTGCACATGTGGCCGCTCGGATGGACCCCGGAGCTTTCGCTGGATCGACCCAGGGGGCCGGGCAAATAACGCTGGATAAGACGGGGCCTGCCAACCTGGCGCTCCCGCCCAGGCTCGGCATTGGATCGGCCGGTGAACGACATCGGCCAGCGCGTCCGCTTCCCGCCTTCTGGCTGAACTGCGCTACTTGTCCGGCTGCATCAACTCGATCCGGTTGCCAAAAGGATCATCCACGTACAGCCGATCGTACCCCTCCAACGGCTGATCCTCGACGACACGATACCCGCCGCGCTCCAGCACTGTCGCAAGCCCGCGCAGGTCATCGACGATGAAAGCCGGATGCGCCTTCCGGGCCGGCACGAAGTCTTTTTCGACGCCAAGGTGAACCTTCAGGTCGCCATCTTCGAACCAGCATCCGCCGCGCGCTGCCAGATGCGGCGGCTTGGTGACTTCGCCGATGCCAAGCATGCCTTGGTAGAACGCACGCGCCTCGTCCTCGCCGCCCGGCGGCATCGCAAGCTGGATGTGATCGAGCCGCCGTACCCGCATGACATATCCTCCGGAGCGTAACACTCGTCGGACGCTACCACCCGCGCGCCTGCTTACGGAAGTTCGCTTTCCGCCTGTCGCGCCTGTGAAGCGCAAGTTACCCGTCACCCGAACCCCATGTCATTGCGAGGAGCGCAGCGACGAAGCAACCTCGATCAAGCATGCGCACGGACAGTCCGTGTACTAGACGCACGATCATTGCCGCCATCCCAATCTTGCAACCGCACAAACCGACGCCAGATATGCGAGCATTAAATCCGCCACCATCAAGGGCAGAGAAGCGGCATGAGCGTGCCGATAGTACGAACCCTAGCCGACCTACGGGCAACCATCCTCGCCTGGCGGCGCGCGGGCGCAAAAGTCGCAGTCGTGCCGACGATGGGCGCCCTGCACGAGGGCCACCTCAGCCTGGTACGCGCTGCGCTGAACCAGGCGGACCGCGTGATCGTCACGCTGTTCGTCAATCCGAAGCAATTCAACAATCCCGCCGATCTCGCCGCTTATCCGCGCACGGAAGCAGTGGACGCCGCCAAACTCGCGCCGCTCGCCGCGCATCTGCTCTATGTGCCCGAGGCCGGCGAAATCTACCCGGACGGCTTCGCAACCTCGGTTAAGGTGAGTGGCGTCAGCGAGGGCCTGTGCGGGCCGTTCCGACCCGGTCATTTCGAGGGCATGGCAACGGTGGTCGCCAAATTGTTTCTCCAGACCGGAGCCGATCTCGCATTTTTTGGCGAAAAGGATTTCCAGCAGCTTCACGTCGTACGGCGCATGGCGCGCGACCTCGACATGCTCATCGAGATTGTCGGGTGTCCGACGGTGCGCGAGCCCGACGGACTGGCCCTTTCCTCGCGCAATGTGCGTCTCTCGCCGGCCGAGCGCGCAATCGCTCCGAAGCTCGCGCACGCATTGTTCTCCGCTGCGGCTGCGATCGTCGACGGAGCGTCTGTCGATAGAACCATCGAGCAAGCACGATCGGCCATCATCGCGGCTGGCTATGCACGGATCGATTATCTCGAGCTGCGCGCCGAGAAAGATCTCGCGCCAATGCACAATTTCGACCGACAAGCACGCCTGCTGGTCGCTGCATGGCTCGGCGAGACGCGCTTGATCGACAACGTCGAACTGCGCCGGCGCGGCGATGGAAAAAGCAGGTCTGAAGACGGAAAAGCCGGCGTGGAGATTGAAAAATAGGCATGGCGATGGAAAAGCAGGTGTGGAGACGGAAAAGCGATAGTATAGTTAGCAACCAAGTACCCGGAATCAGCGAAGCGTGAGGCGCGGAGACTGCCGCACCACATGTCATTGCGAGGAGCGCAGCGACGAAGCAATCTCGATCGAGAGGGCGCAAGAACAGCCCGGGCACTTCCTCCAAACGAGCTTGCTTCCTCGCCACTCCCCTCGCAATAACACTGTCCTCGTCCCGCAATGACACGGCGCGGACAACTCGTCTTCACCCCCGACCGGTACCAAGCGCGTCTCGACCCGCACAAATCGACGAAGCGACCCCGCGCGCCTGGGAGGCCACCTCCCGCCTCGGTATCCCCAAATCCCCACGCCACGCGCGCATTGCCGCCCCCCAAGGATAAACCTCTCTCGGACAACCTGCCGCTCCACTTTTTCCTTGACACCCACCTCCCTCCCACTTAACCACCCGGTTACTTAACCGCCCGGTTCCGCACCCCATGTCCGCCGACCCCCTCAGCGCCACCTTCGCCGCCCTCGCCGATCCCACCCGCCGCGCCATCCTCGCGCGCCTCGCCGCAGGCGAAACCTCCGTCACCGCCCTCGCCGAGCCCTTCGCCATGAGCCTGCCCGCCATCTCCAAGCATTTGAAAGTCCTCCAGCGCGCCGGCCTCGTCGCGCGCGGCAAGCAGGCCCAATGGCGCCCATGCCGCCTGGAGGCCGGCCCCCTGAAAGATGCCGCCGCCTGGCTGGACTATTACCGTGCGCACTGGGAACAAAGCTTCGATCGCCTGGAAGACTACCTGGCGACGATCCGAGGAAAGCGATCCCCCCGTGGCCGCCGGCACTGATGCCCGCGCCCGAACTCACCGTCTCGCGCCTGATCGACGCGCCGCCCGAGCTCGTGTTCAAAGCCTGGACCAGCGCCGAGCATGCGGCGCGCTGGTGGGGACCCAAGGGGTTCACCATCGAATCCTGCCGGCTCGATGCGCGTCCCGGCGGCAGCTACCGCGTCGCCATGCGCTCACCGGAGGGTACGCTGCGCACCAAGCGCGGCGTCTACCAGGAAGTTACTCCGCCGGAACGTCTGGTCTTCACCTACGCCTGGGAAGATGCGCACGGCAATCCCGGCCACGAGATGCGCATCACCGTCACTTTTCAGTCCCGCGGCACACGGACCTTGCTCTCCCTGCACCAGACCGGCTTCGAATCCGTGGCCGCACGCGACAGCCACCGCGACGGCTGGACAAGCTGCTTCGAACGCTTCGCCGAATTTGCCGCCGCCATGTCGGCAGGCGCACCGCCCGATCGTCATTCAGGATAGCGCGGACCGTTATCGCGCCGCCTGCGAACCGCAAGCAACAAGGAGTCCGTCCATGCAGCACCCCGTCGTCTCCCGCGAGGAATGGCTGACTGCCCGCACGCAGCTTCTGGCCAAGGAAAAGGCGTTCACCCGCCTGCGCGATGAACTGACCGCCGAGCGCATGGCGCTGCCCTGGGTGAAGGTGGACAAGACCTACGTCTTCGAAGGTCCCAACGGTCCCGAAACGCTGTCCGACTTGTTCGACGGCCGCAGCCAGCTCGTGGTGAAGCATTTCATGTTCGGCCCCGACTGGAGCGAAGGCTGCGTCGGGTGCTCTTTCGAAATCGACCAGATCAGCGGCGCGCTGGTGCACCTGGAACATCACGACGTGACCTATGTCGCCGTCGCCCGCGCCCCGTTCGCCAGGCTGGATGCCTATCGCCGCCGCATGGGCTGGAGCGTGAAGTTCGTTTCTTCCTTTGGCAACGATTTCAACTACGATTTCCACGTTTCATTCCGCCCGGAGGAGCTCGCCAAGGGCGAGGCCTACTACAACTACGACACGCGCCCCATCGGCATCGACGAAATGTCGGGCCGCAGCGTGTTCTTCAAGGATGAGGGAGGAAACACCTTCCACACCTACTCGTCCTTCGCCCGCGGCGGTGAGATCAACCTCAACGCCTACGCCGTACTCGACGTGACCCCCAAGGGCCGCAACGAGACGATCAACGGCAACCTGACCGACTGGGTACGTCATCACGATCGCTATGAAGGCGGCGGCTTCGTCGATCCGAACGGGTGTGTCGTTGCCGTGGACCAGGCAGACGGCTGCTGTCACGGCGACTGAACCAAGTCCGATCGTCATGGCCGGGCTCGACCCGGCCATCTGCGCACGGACCGATGCGGGCCGCATCGCCCGCAAACGCACCCAACCAGCGCGGAAATAGGACCACGCCAGCCCCGCCCGCCACCAGCATTGAATTGGCGCCCGCCCGCGCACCATGCCACAGTGCCGCATGCTTACACTGCCGCCCGAGACACTCTATTTGCCCTTCGAAGCCGGTCCTTATCGCATGGCGATGGGATTGGTCACTCTCCCGGACTCCGCCTGGTTCGAACTGGACGACCGTTACCCCGCCGAGCTCGAGCAACGCCGCCGCCTGCTGGCCGACCATCATGCGCAGGTCTTCGCCGCGTTGCCCGCATCCGGCACGGCTCGCGCCGAGACGCTGACAGCGGTCATCGAGAACCTCACGACGCATCATCCCGACTGGTTCACGCGCGATGGCGACCGGCTGCACAACCGCCTGACCGGCGAGCAATGGGACCTCGCCAACCTCGCCTGCGATCCGTTGGAACTCGCCGGCCGGCTGGTGCAGGAGGATCTTTGCCTGATCCAGATCGCCGATACGGTGCCGATGTTCACCGCCGCCGTACTGTGCTTTCCCACTCGCTGGCGGCTCGAGGAAAAGCTTGGCCGGCCGCTGGCGCTGGTGCACGGCGCGGTGCCGCTCTACGCCGATCGCCTGGCCGCCCCGGTCGATCGTTTCATGCGCCACGTCAAGCCCGGCTACGTCGCCTCCCGCATCAACTGGTCCGTGGTGGACGACGCGGCCTTGTTCCAGCCCACGGGCAAATGGCGCAAAGGACATAACCCGACGATCACGCTCGCCAACGCCGGCGATACCTTGTTCCTGCGGGTCGAACGCCAGACGTTGCGCCGCATGCCGCTATCCGATGCCGTATTGTTCGGCATTCGCGTGCACGTCTATCCATTGGCCCGCGCAATCCGCGATGCCGCCACTGCAGCGCGCCTGGCCGATGCCGTGCGTGCGCTGCCGGAAGCGACGCAACACTACAAGAGCCTGCTGTCGATCCGCGACGCGTTGCTGGGCTGGCTCGACTCCCGCTGTCATTGCGAAGCGCCGCGCGAAGCAGCAATTTCGCTCGAGAACGCGCCCTGACCCGGGTTGCGCTTCCCCGTACCTTCCTGCAAGCGCATCGCGGCGAGCCTGCGCGCACGCGCCCGGTTACCGGATCATCTTCGAGGAGACCCATGCCGAGATCATCGTGACGCGCATCGCGCCACGCGGATCGGCCTATGACTGACGGAGCGCGTACATGCACGAACGGATACTGACGACGCCAAAAGGTGAGGAACTGGTGGTTCTCAGCCGTGAGGAATATGAGGATCTGATCGATGCGCGCGACCATGCGCTCGCGATGGCGGCGCATGCGAGGGGCTCGGATCCCGGGCTGACCGAAGCGGAGATGGACGACTACCTGGCCGCCGCGACCCCGCTCGCCTACTGGCGCAAGCGCCGCGGGCTGAGCCAGACGGCGCTCGCGGCGGCGGCAGGCATTTCGCAGCCATATCTGGCGCAATTGGAGAGCGGCCGGCGAAGGTCGGCGGATATCGCTGTCTATGCGCGCCTCGCGAGGCGCCTTGCAGTGCAGGTTGAAGATCTGATCACGCCGGACGAGTAGTAGATTATTCGGCCGGCTCAGGTGATCTGATCAGGCTGCTCCGCTTTTCTGCACGCCCGCCGCCCTACGCCTGCTTCAACTCGATCAAACTCCGCCTGATCTTCCGCCCGCGTTGCACCATATCCTCGATATATCCCGCATCCCCCCACCGCACCGCGCGCGCCATCGCCTGCGCGTCCTCGGTGAACCGCGCCAGCATCTCCAGCAACGCCTCGCGATTATTGAGGAAAATGTCGCGCCACATCACCGGATCGCTCGCCGCGATCCGGGTGAAATCCCGAAAGCCGGAAGCGGCAAAGTTCAACACCTCCTGCTTGCTCTGCGCCTCCAGATCGTCGGCCGTGCCGCAGATGGTGAACGCGATCAAATGCGGCAGATGCGAAACGATCGCCAGCACCCGGTCATGATGCGCCGGCTCCATGATCTCGATCATCGACCCGCAGCGCCGCCACAGCTCCGCGACCTTCTCCACCGCATCCGGATCGGTCCCCGGCGGCGGAGTCAGCAGCGTCCACCGCCCCTGGAACAACGTGGTGAAGCCCGCATCGGGCCCCGAGTATTCGGTGCCCGCGACAGGATGCGCCGGCACGAAATGCACGCCCGCCGGCACCAGAGGCCCCACGTCGCGAATCACCGACTGCTTGGTTGATCCGACATCCGTCAGGATCGCGCCCGCCATCAAATGCGGCGCGATACGTGAAGCCAAATCGGCGAAGGCCCCCACCGGCGCAGCCAGCATCACGCAATCGGCGCCGTCCACCGCGCGGGCAGGATCGATCTCCACCCGATCGGCGAAGCCAAGTTGCACCACGCGGTCCAGCGTCTTTTGCGTGCGCGCGTTCACCACGATCTCGGCCGCAATGTCGCCGCGCTCGCGCGCGACCCGTGCCACGGAACTGCCGATCAGCCCGATGCCCAGCAAGGCAAGGCGCCGGAACAGCGGAACCCCCCCTGTCATTGCGAGGCCACTCCCTGTCATCGCAAGGCCCGCTGGCCCGCAGCAATCGCGTTCGAGTGGCGCACGACACCCCGCGCCCGCCCTCGACCGGGATCGCTGTATCGCACCACTCCTCGCAATCGCAGTGAACGCGTCGGTCGTCGCATGCGAAAGTTAATCTCCCTGCCGTCCTGCCAAGAACGCCGCCAGCCCCTCAACCACCGCCTGCACTTCCTCGGCCAATCCCACCGTGATGCGCAGACAGTGCGGCAACCCATATCCCCCCACCCTGCGCACGATGATCCCCCGCTGGCGCAGCCACGCATCGGCCGCCTCGGCCTTCGCGGGCGTGCCAAAATCCGCCAGCACGAAATTGCCCTCGCTCGGCCACACCTTGATGCCCGCCGCCGCCAGCCCCTCCGCCAGCTTCGGTCGCCACGCAGTGTTATGGTCGCGGCCCTTCTCCACCCACCCCGGTTCGGCCAGGGCCGCGATCGCCGCCGCCTGCGCTGCCACGGAAACATTGAACGGCCCGCGAGTCCTGTTCAGCACATCGATCACGTCCGGCGGCCCATAGCACCAGCCGATCCGCATGCCCCCCAGCCCGAATACTTTCGAAAACGTCCGCGTCATCACGGTATTGTCGGTGGCATCCACCAGCCGAACGCCCGGATCGTAATCCGCCCGCGTCACGTATTCCGCATAGGCGGAATCCAGCACCAGCAGCACCTCCGGCGGCAGATGCGCGCGCAGCCGCGCCACCTCCTCATGCGGCACCATCGACCCGGTGGGATTGTTCGGGTTCGCCAGGAACATCAGCCGCGTCGCCGGCGACACCGCCGCCAGCATCGCATCCACATCCGCGGTCAAATTGCGCTCCGGCACCTTGATCACGCGGCTGCCGGCATAGGTCCCCGCAATGAAATAAATTGCGAACCCATGCGCCGACATCACGATGTCCCGCCCTGGTCCGCCATAGGCAAGGCAGAACTGATAGATCAGGTCATCGGATCCCGCGCCGCAGACGATGCGTGCCGGATCCAGCCCCCAGCGCCGCCCGATCGCCTCCCGCAACGCATCGGCACCGCCATCCGGATAGCGGAACGCGTCGTCGGCCGCGCGGCGTATCGCCGCCTGCGCGCCGGGCGGCACGCCGAACGCGCCTTCATTCGACGACAGCTTCACGGTGCGGTTGATGCCCGGCAATTCCGACTCGCCACCGATATAGGGCGAGATCGTCAGCACCTCCGGCCGCGGCCGCGGCGTGGTCACGCGGCGCCCCCGATCGGCACGGCATAGCCGCCCAGCACCACCGGCGGGCGCATCGCCACCACCGCCTTCAGCCGCGCATCGTCGGCCCCCACGTGCCCGTCCACTTCCACCAGCCCGTGCACCACGCGCGCCCCCGGATCGCGCCGCAGCAACACCATGCCAGGCGCAAAACCGGCGGCCGCAAGCGCGCCGGTCAGCCACGCGCGGCTCACATCCTCACCCACCTCCAGTCCCAGCAAGGACCGATTCTGCTCGCTGGCGTCCGGCGGAAACGGACCCACCACCAAAGCCTGCACGGCCGGACTGCCTTCGGGCCGTGGAATCCAGAACGGCAGGCGGCCAACCACGTGGATGTCCGGATGCAGCAGCGACGTCCACCATCCCTCGGTCTCCGAAGGCAGCGGCAGGATCGCGATGGACGCGGCGCCGGCCGCAAGGTCGCCGATCGCCTGCGAGGCGCTGTGATGCGCGCGCAGCGGCGTCAGCGCGCCATATTGTTCGCGCGCGAGCTGCGTGTAGGCCGCGCCCGGATCGGGATCGCACACCGCCAGGACGAAGCCGCCCTGCATCGCCGTGGTGGCCGCCAGCAGCTCCCGCCAGATCCGGTACAGCGCCTGCGGCGGCAGGCTGCCGTGATGGCGCGCCAGCAGGCGGCGGATGATGGAAGCCTCGCGCCCCGGCCGCAGCGCGCTGCGTTTGCCGGTCTGCGCCACCGCTTCGACAACGCGGGCGCGGCGCATCAGCAGGTCGTGCATCGCATCGTCGATTGAATCGAGTTCGGCACGCAAGGCGGCAAGCTCACCGGCCGGCGCGCCGCGCCAGCCATCGATGGCGGGCGTTTCCTCGGTGTCCGTGGCCGCCGAAGGGGTGGTTTCGATGGGGGCGGGGCTCGACATTGGTTCAGCCGGAGAGGGGCGGAACAGATAGCCGTCCGGGTCCGGCCCCGCAATCAGCGCCGCTCCCCTTGGCCGCAACCGCCTGGCCGGCCCGGCGGCGTATCCCCGCCTCGCCGCCCGCCGGCAGCCGCCATCCGCCCGGCGAAACATCCGGATGTTTGCGAAACAGCCAGTCGCGGCCTGCAATGTCATAGACCCGGAATGTGGCAACGGGGCTGTGACAGGGGCACCCCCATCGGGCGCTATTAATTTGGCGTCAGGTTGCCTAAAGTGGGTGCCGGTTCCGACCCCCAGCAACCCAAAAGGACAGCAGTACTTTGCGTTCCCCAAAAGACAATCGCCGGCAATGGCAGTCGCGCCGGCGCGGCTTTGACGATGACAATTTCTTCGGCAATGCGCCCACTCCCGTCCCGCTGCCGTCTTTCGCGTCCGCATCGTCCGGGCCGGAGCTGACCGCCACGGTGAAATGGTTCAATCCCGACAAGGGCTTCGGCTTCGCCGCCCTCGCCGACGGTTCGGGCGACGTGTTCCTCCACGCGAACACGTTGCAGGCCGCTGGCCGGCAGGCCGTCAGTCCGGGCACCACCCTGCGTGTCCGCGTCGTCGCCGGGCAGAAGGGGCGGCAGGTGGAGCAGGTGCTTTCGGTGGACGACAGTACCGCCGAGCCCGAGCAACCGCGCCGGCCGCACTACGGCCAGGGCGGTGGCGGCGGCGGCGGTGGTGGCCGTCCGCCAGGTGGCCCGCGCCGTCAGCCCGATCTCAGCACCGCGGTGGAGATGATGGGCACGGTGAAATGGTACGACCCCGCCAAGGGCTTCGGTTTCATCACGCCGCAGGAAGGCGGCCGGGACGTCTTCGTCCACGCCACGGCGTTGGAGCGTGCCGGCCTCGGTCCGTTGCAGGAACGTCAGTCGGTGCGGATGGGTGTCGTCCAGGGCGCGAAGGGCCCCGAAGTCGGTACCATCGCGCTGGTTTAGCGGCAGCCGGGAGGGCCGGCCGCCCTCCCGGCGGCGCGAAATTGCGCAGATTTATACTGATTCAAAGCACGATTCATGCCATGATGAACACATGACCGAGTTTACCTATCGCGTGGTTCCTCGCGGCAAGAGTGGCTTCGACGTCGAGATGGAAAAGCCGGGCGGCCGCAAGCAGACCGTGCCGGGATTTCGCAGCGAGCATGAAGCCGATGCCTGGATTGTGCAGGCCAAGCGCATGATCCGGGAAGCCGCGCCCTGGGCGCCGCCAACCCCGCGCAAACCGACCCCGCCCACACCCGGCGCGACCCCAAAGCCTTCGTCCTGACCCCAGCCGTTTTACCCCGGCCGTTTTTCTGGCCCGCGCTTCTCCCCCCCGCCCGTCGGCTTCGCGCCGCCGCACCGTTTCCACCGGCGCTCGCAGCCGGAAGCCGGGTGTTTACAATTTCTTAATTTCCTGCTGGCATGACGCTGCGGCTTTGTTGGTCAGGCACTGTTGAGGGGGAGACACATGACGGATCGCATCATGCGGCGTGGCGTGGCGGCAGGCTTGGCTGGCGGAGCCGCCGAAATTCTCTGGGTTGCGGTCTATGGCGCCCTCACCGGGACATCCGTTGTTCAGGTCGCGCGCGGAGTGACCGCCGCCCTGCTCCCCGGTCTGGGATCGCTGTGGTACGCCCCGGCCGTTGGCATCGCGCTTCACATGGCGCTGGCCGTCGCCCTCGGCATCGCCGTCGCGACCGCGCTGCGCGCGCCGCTCGTGCGTTTGGTCGGCCCATGGTCCCAGAGCATGCTCGTCATGCTCGTGCTCGGCGCCGTCTGGTCCTTCAACTTCCTGGTTCTGCTCCCGCATCTCGATCCGGGCTTCGTGACGCTGCTGCCAATGGCGGTGACGCTCGCCTCCAAGCTGTTATTCGGTGTCAGCGCCGCAGCCGTCCTGCGCGCCGCGCCCCCGGCACGTGTCAGTGCGATTTGATCCACCCGGCGATCAGGCCAACGACCCGGGCTTCGATTCCGAGATAACCGTGCGGGGACTTGCCCTCGCACGGCGATCCGGATCGTGACGAGCTTTGCACGGCGATCAGTTCCTTGGCTGGGGCCGAGGTGAGTGCTGCCAAAGCCGGCGCTGCGCCCAGGAACCCGCTCGCGGGACACGAATCGCTCCGGTTGTGCACGATCAGCGTCGGCACGTGGATGCCGCCGAGTGACACCTGGCGCATGCCGCCGTCCCACACCGAGGAGGTCAGCACCAGACCGGATATGCCCGGCGGCCCAAGTCGCGCCGCGGCGTTGGCGGCGGAAATCGAGCCCCTGCTATTGCCCACCAGCCACACGGGCACTGCAACGCGGGCGCGCAGGAAAGCGGTGATCGCCGCGACATCGGCTGCCTCTGCCGCACTGGCGCGAAACACGTCATCCACGCCGCCGGGTTGATCCGACGGCGCATCGGCAACAGCGGCAGTGATGCCGGCCGCGGCGAAGTCGCCGGCGACGCGCACAAGGAAATTGTTGCGCGCGGTCAGCAGCAGGCCGGAGCTCCCGGGAAGCAGGACAGCGCTCGCGACCGGCCGCTCCGCCACATACAGAACGATCGGCTGGGTGATGCCGCCGCCCGCCGGTACTGCGATCCGCTGCTGCGCCGCCGCGGTTGCTGCCTGCCACAGGTAGAGAATCAGGGCGATTGCGCCCAAGGCAGCGCATAAGCCCGGCGCTTCCCGCGACCGCCAAGGCCGAACGTTCCGGCAAGAGTGTGCCTTCAGGTCTGACCTCAGGCCGCACAGGGATTGACCCACGACCGCCGCTCTCCGCGTCATGCCGGCGAAGGCCGTCGTCCATGATTTTCTTGCCGCGTGCTGCATAGGCGTGGATGGCGGGCCTGCGCCCGCCATGACGATCGGGCGCGGCCGGCGAGTCAATCATCAGGCGGGCAGGTCTGACATCAGGCCGCTCCCTCCATCCGCGTTTGGACCCGCCACGCCCGGATCATCCCACGATGTGACTTGTTTTTAGGCGAGATCGTCAAAGATTGCCCGCCCGGGCGGCAAACTATCCTCCATCAAGCGCCCCAATCCGCGCGCAAGTGCCAGAACCGCTTGGCACGTCCATTGCACTTCGCTTCCGATGCCGGGGGAACGCCCTGACAATACGTCACCGATCGGAACGGACAGGGGACTTCTCGAATTTGCATCCGAACGCGGGGAAACGCCCGGCTGCGGCTCAACCAACGAGAACGGGGAACAGGACACAGGCTATGACATCCACCGATACCAACGTGTCGCGCCGGAAGCTTGGCAAGCTTGGCGTGGCCGCCGCGACCGTTGCCGCGCTCGGCGCGGTGAAGGCCGCCAGCACCCCCGCGCGCGCCCAGGCTCCCGCCATCACCGGGAAGGCCCCCATCAAGGTCGGCATCCTGCATTCGCTCTCCGGCACCATGGCGATCAGCGAGACCCCGCTGAAAGAAGTCATGGTGATGCTGATCGAGCATCAGAACGCCATGGGCGGCCTGATGGGCCGCAAGATCGAGCCGGTGATCGTCGATCCCGCCTCCAACTGGCCGTTGTTCGCTGAAAAAGCGCGCCAGCTTCTGTCGGTGGACAAGTGCGCCGCGGTGTTCGGCTGCTGGACCTCGGTCTCCCGCAAGTCCGTGCTGCCGGTGTTCGAGGAACTGAACGGCATCCTTTACTACCCGGTGCAGTACGAAGGCCAGGAGTGCAGCCGCAACGTGTTCTACACCGGCGCCGCGCCGAACCAGCAGGCGATCCCGGCCGTCGACTACCTGATGAAGGAAATCGGCGTGAAGCGCTGGGTGCTGGAAGGCACCGACTACGTCTATCCCCGCACCACCAACCAGATCCTGGAAGCCTACCTGCACCTGAAGGGCTTCGCGCCCGACGACATCCTGATCAACTACACCCCGTTCGGCTTCTCCGACTGGCAGAACGAGGTGGCGAAGATCAAGCAGTTCGGCAACGCCGGCAAGAAGACCGCCGTCGTCTCCACCATCAACGGCGATGCCAACGTGCCGTTCTACAAGGAGCTCGGCAACCAGGGCATCAAGGCGACTGACATCCCGGTGGTGGCGTTCAGCGTCGGCGAGCAAGAACTGGCGGGCCTGGATGCCAGGCCGCTCGTTGGCCACATGGCGGCGTGGAACTACTTCGAAAGCGTGCGCACGCCTGAAAACCGCGCCTTCATCGCCGAGTGGCACAAGTTCATCGGCAACCCGAAGCGCGTCGTGAACGACCCGATGGAAGCCCACTATATCGGCTTCAACATGTGGGTGAAGGCGGTGAAGAAGGCGGAGACGACCGACGCCAACGCGGTGATCGACGCGATGATCGGCGTCACCGCCCCCAACCTGTCCGGCGACTATGCGGCGCTGATGCCGAACCACCACCTGACCAAGCCGGTGCTGATCGGCGAGATCGAGCCGAACGGCCAGTTCAACATCGTCTCGCGTACGCCGGGCCTGATCGTGGCACAGGAATGGTCGCCGTACATCGAGGCAACCAAGGACCTGATTGGAGATTGGCGCGCCCCGATGAGCTGCGGTGCGTTCAACGTGGTAACCGGCAAGTGCACCGGTGGCGGCAAGAAGGCCTGACGGTCTGCTTGCCGTGACGGGGGCGGCCGTTTCCTCCCCGGCCGCCCCCGTTCGCTTTCACTGAGGCGCAGCAATGCGACGTATCCTTCCCCTGCTGCTGATCGCGGTGCTGGCGCTGATGCCGGCGCTGGCTCGTGCCGACGAAGCGTCCGAGGCGTTGGCGGCAATCGCCTCCGGCAACCTGGATTCGATGCGCCAGGGCATCGCCGAGCTCGCGGCATCCGGCGATCCGCGCGCCATTCCCATCATCGAATCGCTGAAGAACACCACGTTGTTCGCGAACGACGACAACGTGTTGTTCATCCAGAACGCCAACGGCAGCTTCGTCAACGCCGCCACCGGCGCGCCGGCGCCCGGGCTGACGGCCGATGCGCTGACCCAGGTGTTTCCCGACATCCGGGCGCAGTCCGTCATCAACAAGGTGCTCGGCCAATTGCAGTTGTTCTCGCCCGATGCCGCCACGCGGTTGAATGCGGCCGAGGCCTTGTTCCAGTCCCATGATGTCGCCGCCTTGCCGATCCTGGCCAAGGCGCTGGCGAAGGAAACCGATCCCTCGGTGCGGACCGGCCTGGAGCAAGCCCAGGCCGCGGCCGAATTGTTCTCCACCACCGCGACGGAAAAGCAGCGCCTCGCATCCGTGGCCATCCTGCGCGACCGCGGCGACCTGGATGCGCGCGCCTTGCTGGCGAGCCTGGCCGATCAGCCGCCGCCCGTCGCCGCCGCAATAAAGGCCGCCGTCGCGGCCATCGACCATTCGCTGCAGCTTTGGGGCATCCTGCAGAACATCTATTACGGCATCAGCCTGGGCTCCGTGCTGCTGCTGGCGGCAGCCGGGCTGGCTATCACCTTCGGCGTCATGGGCGTGATCAACATGGCCCACGGCGAGATGGTGATGCTGGGCGCCTACACGACCTATGTCGTGCAGCAGACGATGCATCAGATTGCGCCCTCCTGGTATCAGGCCAACCTGCTGTTCGCGGTGCCCTTGGCATTCCTGGTCACCGGCCTGATCGGCATCGCCATCGAGCGCAGCATGATCCGCTGGCTGTACGGCCGTCCGCTCGAAACGCTGCTGGCAACCTGGGGCCTGTCGCTGGTGTTGCAGCAGGCGGTTCGCTCGATCTTCAATTCGCAGAACAAGGACGTCGACACGCCGCTGTGGATGAGCGGCGACTTCCATCTGGCCGGGCTGACCATCACGCTGAACCGGCTCTACATCATCGGCTTCACCATCGTGGTGTTGTTCGCGCTGATGGCGGCGCTGCGTTACACGCCGCTCGGGCTGCGCATGCGCGCGGTGACCCAGAACAGATTGATGGCCGCGGCGATGGGGATTCGCACGCCGTGGATCGATGCGTTGACCTTCGGCCTGGGCTCCGGCGTGGCCGGCATCGCCGGCGTGGCGCTGAGCCAGATCGACAACGTCTCGCCGAACCTCGGCCAGAACTACATCATCGACAGCTTCCTGGTGGTCGTGTTCGGCGGCGTCGGCAATCTGTGGGGCACCGCCGTCGGTGCACTGACTCTGGGCGTGATCAACAAGTTCCTGGAACCGATCGCCGGCGCCGTTTTGGGCAAGATCGTCGTCCTGGTCCTCGTCATTCTGTTCATTCAGCGCCGCCCGCGCGGCATGTTCCCGCTGAAGGGACGGGCAGCCGAGGCATGACGATCGCAGATCGTTCCCACTCTCATTGCGGGCAGCATGGCGGCGCGGCATGCGCGTTCGTGACGCATCAGGATTGCTGCCGGCGCCGCGCCTCGTGTCGCCTGACGCCTGGGTACCGATCATGAAGCAGCTTTGGTCCCGGTCATGAGGCTGGATCGCACGGCCTGGGTGGCGCTGGTGCTGGTGATGGGCGGCGCCTTCGTTCTGGCCGGGTTGAACCTGGCCACGCCCGCGGCTTCCGGCGCGCATGTGCCGGTCTACGTCATCGGCCTGGTCGGCAAGTATTTGTGTTACGCCATGCTGGCGCTCGCCGTCGATCTGGTCTGGGGCTTTGCCGGCATCCTGACCCTTGGCCAGGCCGCGTTTTTCGCCCTGGGCGGCTACGCGATGGGTATGTACCTGATGCGGCAGATCGGCGCACGCGGCGTTTACGGAAACCCGATCCTGCCCGACTTCATGGTGTTCCTGGGATGGAAGCACCTGCCCTGGTATTGGTACGGCTTCGACTGGTTCGGTTTCGCCGTCCTGATGGTATTGGTCGTCCCAGGCCTGCTGGCACTGGTGTTCGGCTATCTGGCATTCCGCTCCCGCGTCACCGGGGTTTACCTGTCGATCATCACCCAGGCGCTGACCTACGCGCTGATGCTCGCGTTCTTCCGCAACGACATGGGCTTCGGCGGCAATAACGGCATGACGGACTTCAAGGACCTGCTGGGCTTCCCCCTGCAATCCGAGCGCACCCGCTGCGTCCTGATGCTGCTGTCGGCCCTTTTCGTCTGCCTGGAATACCTGCTGGCGCGCTATGTCGTGACATCCCGCTTCGGCAAGGTGCTGATCGCGGTACGCGACACCGAATCACGCACGCGGTTCCTCGGCTACCGCCCCGAATCCTACAAATTGGTGGTCTTCGTGCTGGCCGCGATGATGGCAGGCATCGGCGGCGCGCTGTACGTGCCGCAGATCGGCATCATCAACCCCAGCGAGTTCGCCCCCGGCAATTCCATCGAGGCGGTGATCTGGGTCGCCGTCGGCGGCCGTGGCACGCTGGTGGGCGCCATCCTCGGCGCGATATTGGTCAATTTGGGCAAGACCTGGTTTACCAGCGCGCTGCCGGAGATCTGGTTGTTCGCGCTCGGCGGCTTGTTCATCTTCGTCACCTTGTTCCTGCCGAAAGGCCTGATGGGCATCTTCGCCCCGCGCGTGCGCCTGGTGCCCGATGCGCCGCCGGTCGAAGTGCCGGTAGGCGAGGCGCGCGAGGTCGTGGGATGACCGGGCAATCCAACACGATCCTCTACCTGGACGACGTGACCGTCAGCTTCGACGGATTCCGCGCGCTGAACGCACTGTCCCTGGTGCTGGAACCCGGGGAAATGCGCGCGGTCATCGGGCCGAACGGCGCCGGCAAGACCACGATGATGGACGTGATCACCGGCAAGACCCGTCCCGATACCGGCCGCGTCATCTTCGGCCTGGACACCGACCTGACGCGGATGGACGAGCCGGCCATCGCCTCGCTGGGCATCGGCCGCAAATTCCAGAAACCGACGGTCTTCGAACAACATACGGTCTGGGACAATCTGCTGCTTGCGCTGGCCGGAAAACGCGCGCCGCGTTTGACCCTATGGGCGCACGAAACGCCGGAGGAGCGCCACCGCATCGGCGAGATTCTGACCACCATCCGCCTGACCGAGCATCGCAACCGTCGCGGCGCCGATCTCTCGCACGGTCAGAAGCAGTGGCTGGAGATCGGCATGCTGCTCGCGCAGGAGCCGCAGCTTCTGCTGGTGGATGAGCCCGTCGCCGGCATGACCGACGCCGAAACCGAGCAAACCGCCGAGCTGCTGCGCGAGATCAACCGCACCCGCAGCGTGGTGGTGGTAGAGCATGACATGGCCTTCGTCCGCGCGCTGGGCGTCAAGGTGACGGTGCTGCACGAAGGCTCGGTACTATCGGAAGGATCGATCGACCACGTCAGCGCCGACCCGCGGGTCATCGAGGTGTACCTGGGCCGATGAGCGTCCCTGGGCCGATGAGTGTAGCCGGGCCGATGTGTGTCCCTGGGTCGATCAGTGTCCCCGGGCCGAAGAGCAAGACGCGCGGCAGGCTCCGCCTCGCCTCGTGCGCCTGGGGCGCAAAGCGGACCAAGGGAAGGGGAGGGGACCTTCGTCTTGAAACTTGAAGTCGAAAACGTCGATCTGCACTACGGTGCCGCCATCGCGTTGCGCCAGGTATCGCTGACGGTGGAAACCGGCGCGGTGACCTGCTTGCTCGGACGCAACGGCGTCGGCAAGACATCGCTATTGCGCGCGATCGTCGGCGCCCACCCGATCAGCACCGGCGCGATCCGTTGGAACGGCGAGGACATCACGCCGTTGCCCACCTATGAGCGCGCCCGCCGCGGCATCGCCTGGGTCCCCCAGGGCCGCGACATTTTCCCCCTGCTGACGGTGCGGGAAAACCTCGAAACCGGCTTCGCCGTCCTGCCGCGCAGCCAGCGCCGCGTCCCGCCGGACGTGTTCGAATTGTTCCCCGTGTTGCAGACCATGCTGCGCCGGCGCGGCGGCGATCTGTCCGGCGGCCAGCAGCAGCAGCTCGCGATCGCCCGCGCCCTGGTGATGCGCCCGAAGCTGCTGGTGCTCGACGAGCCCACCGAGGGCATCCAGCCCAGCATCATCAAGGACATCGGCCGCGTGATCGCATTGTTGCGTGCGCAAGGCGAGATGGCGATCCTGCTGGTGGAGCAATACTACGATTTCGCCCAGGAACTGGCGCAGACGATCGCCGTGATGGACCGCGGCGACATCGTGCTGTACGGCCCGCGCGATACGCTCGACGAGGCGGATGTCCGGCGGCGCCTGTCGGTGTGACGCCATCGGCCGCGAAGCCCGGCGACTGCCGGCCCTTTGCCGATCGCGTCCCGTTGTTGCACGATATCCGTCTCGCCTGGGGACGCAGTCATGGACGCAGCGGCCTTCGTTACGGAGGCACGGACACTTCAGCGCGCGACAGGCGAGCTTCTGATGCGCCTGAAGCGCCGCGGCGAGGCGTCGGTGGTGGACGATCTGCGCCAGGCCGGTTGCCTGAAGCTGCGTTTCCCGCGTGTCGCGCCAGGGGAGTGGACCGCGGCGGTGATGCTGAACACCTCGGGCGGCGTGGCGGGGGGCGACCGGCTTTCGACCGTGTTCGAACTGCGCGAAGGCACGTCTGCGACTCTGACAGCGCAAGCCGCCGAACGATTTTATCGGGCGCTGCCGGGCAGCGATCCTGCGACGGTGCGCACCCAGGTGCGCGTCGCCGCCGGCGCCTCGGCGGAATGGCTGCCGCAGGAAACCATCCTGTTCGATCGCTGCGCGGTGGACCGCAAGCTGGATGTCGAGCTTGCCGACACCGCGCGCTTCCTCGGCGTCGAATCGCTGGTATTCGGCCGCGCGGCGATGGGCGAGCGTGTGGCGTGGGCCCGGTTGCACGACAGCATCCGCATTCGCCGCGGCGGGCAATGGCTGTTGCACGATTCGGTGCGCCTGGATGGCGAAGTCGATGCGACGCTGCGCCGCGCCCCGATCGCCGCCGCCGCGCGCGCCGTGGCGACGCTGGTGCATGTCGCGCCGGACGCCGAGGCGGGCCTGGAAGGCGTGCGCACAGCGTTGGCAGCCGCGCCCGGCGAAGCGGGTGCCAGCGCGTGGAACGGCATGCTGGTGGCACGCATCCTGGCCCCGGATTCTGCCGCGTTACGCCGCGCGGTGGTCGCCGCGCTGTCGGTCCTGCGCGCCCCCCGTCCCCTGCCGCGGGTCTGGCTATGCTGACGTCACTGCCCCACTGCCACATGTCATTGCGAGGAGCGCAGCGACGAAGCAACCTCGGTCACGCACCGTCCCCCACCTATTGCATCCTGACGAATGAGCCCGTCCCATGAACCTGACCCCGCGTGAGAAGGACAAACTGCTGATCAGCATGGCGGCGATGGTCGCGCGCCGGCGCCTCGAACGCGGCGTGAAGCTGAACCACCCCGAAGCCGTGGCGCTGGTCACAGATTTCGTCGTGGAGGGCGCGCGCGATGGTCGTAGCGTCGCCGACCTGATGCAGGCCGGCGCCAAGGTGCTGACGCGAAACCAGGTGATGGAAGGCGTCGCGGAGATGATCCACGACGTGCAGGTGGAAGCGACGTTTCCCGACGGTACCAAGTTGGTGACAGTGCACGAACCGATCAGGTAACTTCTGAAGCCTCCGCGCGTCCACGGCATTGCCCCAATCGACATAGTCCGTCGAGTCATGCGTCTCCCAAAACCGCCTTTCCTCCGCCTCGTTGTCGAAGCGCGGGATCGGCTTAAGTTCTTGGCCATATCGTCCTCGCTCTCTCCTGCTCGCATCCCCGGCGGAAATCACCCTGACAAGGCGGTTCGATCAATCTGGTCCGCTGGCGCGTTGATTGCTACACCTGAGCCAGACCGCCCAAAGGCCGCGTCATGATCCCAGGCGAAATTATCCCCAAACCCGGCGACATCGAACTGAACGCCGGCCTGCCGCGCACCACCCTGACCGTCGCCAACACCGGCGACCGTCCGATTCAGGTCGGCAGCCACTACCATTTTGCCGAGACCAACCCCGCGCTGTCCTTCGACCGTGCCGCCGCGCGGGGCCAGCGCCTCGACATCGCGGCCGGCACCGCGGTGCGTTTCGAGCCCGGCCAGACCCGCGAGGTCACGCTGGTCCCCTACCGCGGCCGCCGTGTCGTGCAGGGTTTCCGCGCCGCCGTGATGGGGGACCTGTGACCTGGTGGAACTGAAAGCGAGAATAGGCCGTGATACCGCCTCTTAAAGTGTTCTTCTCCGCTGCCGGGCGCGATGCTGATGCCGCCCGCCGCCTGCGCGATGCGCTCGGCCGGGTCGGCGTTGCGGCAGCGACCGATGCCGACATCGCCGCAGGTTCCGACTGGGGTGACCATCTCAGGACCGCCATGGAGACCTCGGACGCGGTGGTCGCGCTGATCACCCCGGCCGCTCTGGCCAGCGCCGATGTCATGTCGGAAGTCGGCGCCGCCATCGCCGCGGGCAAGATCGTCGTTCCCGTCGTCATGACCGACCGTGGACTGCCGGCCGACCTCCCCGCGCCATTGCGGCGATGGCACTTCGTCCGAGCAGGAAAACGCGACGCGGCCGACGTGGCCGGCGAAATCAAGCAGCGCCTCATGCAGCTTCCCGCTTCGGCGGCATAACTCGGACAGAGACCATGGCCCGCATCCCCCGCCACGCCTACGCCGACATGTTCGGCCCCACGTCAGGCGACCGCATCCGCCTCGCCGACACCGACCTGATCATCGAGGTAGAACGCGACCTCACCACCTACGGCGAGGAAGTAAAATTCGGCGGCGGCAAGGTGATCCGCGACGGCATGGGCCAGTCGCAGGCGTCCCAGGCCGAGGGCGCGGTCGACACCGTCATCACCAACGCGCTGATCATCGACCACTGGGGCATCGTGAAGGCCGACGTCGCCATCACCGCCGGCCGCATCGCCCGCATCGGCAAGGCCGGCAATCCCGACGTGCAGCCGAACGTCGACATCGTCATCGGTCCCGGCACCGAGATCATCGCCGGCGAGGGCAAGATCCTCACCGCGGGCGGCATCGACGCGCACATCCATTTCATCTGTCCGCAACAGGTGGAGGAAGCGATCGCCGCCGGCGTCACCACTTTGGTCGGCGGCGGCACCGGCCCCGCCACCGGCACCGCCGCCACCACCTGCACGCCCGGCCCCTGGCATCTCGCCCGCATGTTGCAGGCGGCGGAAGGATTGCCGGTGAACCTGGCCTTCGCCGGCAAGGGCAACGCCTCGCGCCCCGCCGCGCTGGAGGAAATGATCCGCGCCGGCGCGTCGTGTTTGAAGCTGCACGAGGATTGGGGCACCACGCCCGCCGCGATCGACTGTGCCCTGGC
>Ga0335075_10002399_pt1 | contig 30215 bp, 35 predicted proteins | sample Lox_Sample_24_FD_206723 | JGI IMG/M metagenome (GOLD analysis project Ga0335075, IMG submission 206723) | Soil microbial communities from Loxahatchee National Wildlife Refuge, Florida, United States - Lox_Sample_2.4 | ecosystem: Environmental > Terrestrial > Soil > Wetlands | place: USA...
CATCCAGGGCTTCGGCGACCTGGCTGATGAGGTGCACAGCCCGTTGCGGCGCGATCTGGCCGTGTGTCCCCAGCAACGTGCCGATGTCAGCACCGTCCACCAAGCGCATGTCGATGAAGAGCTGGCTGTCGATCTCACCGAAATCATGAATGGGAATGACGTGCGGGTCCCGCAGCCGCGCAGCGACGTTCGATTCACGCCGGAATCGCGCGAGGTACTCTCGGTCACCAGCCAGGGCTGGGGGCAAGAGCTTGAGGGCGACGTACCGGTCACGATGTGTGTCGTACGCCTTATAGACGTCTCCCATTCCGCCCGCACCCAGCAGAGACTCAAGCCGATAGTTTCCGATCTCCCGCAGGGTCATGAGAACGCCCCCAAAAAGGTCACAACATCAAGCCTGTTCTGGCCATCGCCCCGCTCGGACGTAGATACAAACTAACACTTTGCAGGCAACGCTCGTCTCCCTGAACTGCGCACCAAATAAGGTTTCCGGGCAAGGCACTAGCGCGTTCCGCGATTGTCAGTTCTGGATTTTCCCTTCCAGCGTGGAAAGATCCTCTTAAGAGAGGAGTTCCCCGATGGGGGAGTCGCGCCGAAAGCCGACCCGGCCCGGGCGTCGCAGTGCTGAAGGCCCCGCCGCGCGGTTATGCCGCCTGCTTCGCCCGTATGCCGAGCACCGGCTGGCCACCCCGGCCGTCACGGAATCTCCTGTCCCACGGCCAGTGCCCGTGGTCATCGGTGTACACGAGCTGTATAGCCGCCAAGTGGTGCCCGTAGAGGTCGGCAGCGACGTCCATGTGCGCTGAGGGCTCGGCAACCTTCACGACTTCGGCGAGCAGCCCGTCGCCCCGGCGGATCCGCTTTCCCGGTCCCAGCGTCCCACCGCCAAGCAAATCCGATGCGGCCCACGTCAGCACGTCGACGGCCCGCTCATGTGGAAGCCCGGTGATCACCACTTCCGGCAGCTCACGTTCGGTCAGCCCGAGAGTGTACGAGTAGGGCGGACGGTACCGTTCCTCGTGCACGCCGATCACAACCCAGGGGTGCTCGTCCAGCACTCCCCGTAGGTACTCAACGCGTTCCTGCCTGGTGGATTCTGGATGTTCGCATACCCAGCACATACCGTGCCTCCCGTGTGTGTGAGCGACATCAAGGCCACATTAGCCAGCCCCACCGACATTCCGTTCGACCAAGAGCGCCGATCGGTGCTCAGCGATCTCTCATCTCTGCCGCTATCAGGCCGCCGCCTATATCCGGGCCTCGCATACTATGCACGGCTGACAAGCCTCATCCGATTAACCAGGAGCCGCCGCCATGACGACACAGCCGCCCGACGCTGGAGCCGGGCTCACACCGGAACTCGAGGAGGCGATCAGGCGCGGCTACGCGCAGCGGGACCGCGCCAACATGGGACCCACGATCGCCTACTTCGAGTCCCTGCTGGCTGAGCACCCCGGCCATCCCGCGCTGGTGTACGAGGTGGCCGGGGCGTATGACACCGCCGGGCAGGAGGAGAAGGCGCGGGAGCTTTACGAGCGGGCGCTGGACCTCGGGCTGGCGGGCGACACCCTACGCCGATGCTTGTGCCAGTACGGCAGCACGCTGCGCTGGCTGGGGCAGTACAACGCGTCGCTGGCAGCCCTGGACCGGGCCAGGACGGAGTGGCCGGAATCCGAAGCGGTCCGCGTCTTCCGCGCGCTCACGCTGAACGACGCCGGCCGCAGCGACGAGGCCGTTGCGGAGCTGATGACGGTGATCACGGCACACGCCGAGGTCACCGACCTCGGTCGCTGGGCGGAGGGGCTGCGTGGCCTGGCCCAATGGCTAGCCGACGGCCGACCTGACAATCCATAGTCGCTTGAATTGGAATCCGGCCGGTCGCCGCGAATTCTCGGGTGCGCGCTGACCTGATAAGAGTCGCCTGCGCGACAGAAGTTCAGAGACACATACAAGCCGTTCTGTCCCGCCACTTGAGGCTCAGAATGTCGCGTACCAGCTGGGCCGCACGCTGCTTCCAGCGAACATCCGTCATCTGGACGCCGCAGGACGACGCCTCGGTGACGCCATGAGGAGGTCCGCGGCACGTTCGGCGGTCACGGAACTGCGACTCAGCGGCCGGTGCGGCTTTCCGTCAGTCGGAACGTACGGTGGCTTCTCTTCATCCGGTTGCTTCGCTCAGTCGCGGTCGCGCCCTTCACCCATAGCAGCGGAGACCGTAAACAGTTCGCCATACCTGGCGACTTCGCTCTCATCGGAGGGGCTGAGTTCGGCTACGAGCTCCCCCACGAATGCGTGCAGGCGTCTCCGGTCGAGTTCGTGCCTGACAGTCGCGGCAATATGTTGCGCTCGGAAATCATCGGTCGGGTCGTCATTCCAGCTCACAGGTCTACCGCCTCGCTGAGAATATGCTGGTCCCGGTCCTTGAGGCCGCCGGCGGACACAACGCCGACCGGGTGCCCGAGGAGTTTCTCGAGTTCCCTGGTGCAGGTCGAAGGATCGCACCAGGCATCATGGCGCTAGCCATGCGCCATGGCCAGCTCTCGTCGACGCAGGTCAGCGCGTCGAACCTACGTAGCTAGTCTGCGTGGGTAATTGTGCTGATGTTCGGTACCGAGGTCGCGCACATGCTTGTAGTCATGGTCCGAGAATGCCGTCCGCCATGGTTTGCGCATGCCTGTTATGACCGCTATAGCCGGTCGAGGCAGTCCACGCTTCTTTATTTCCCCGCTAGTTCCGTTTTCTAGAAGGCAGAACAAGCGGAACTGCTCACGCCGGGGTCCCGTAAGACGAATCTCGTACCAGCCGCCCATCGTGCCATGCATGGCTTGCCGCTTTCCTCCGCCAGAGAATCCTTTTGGGCTTATGCATTAATTGCGACACGCCGCTGGCGACGGAGTTCCCCTGCAGCCCGTCGGGCTTGCGGACTTCGGGGGACAACACGCAGCTCTGCGCCGAGAGCGTCGGCCAGGGCTACGATGAGCGGCAGCTCCGGGCGCATCTGACTCGCAGTGAACAACCGTCGCACGCTCGAGGCGTTCCGGTTGGCGCGCCGTGCGAGTTCGGCCTTGGAGACCCCGAGCTCGATCCGGAGCGCGTCGAGCGACTGGATCACCGCGTCGGTCTGGGCGATCTCGCGAGCAGCCTGCTCATAAGCTGCCCGGTATTCCGGATCTTCCGTCCAGCGTGCCCGCCGGCGCTCGTGCCGGCTCACGTCGAGCATGTCAGAATCCACCAGTGCCCCACCGGCAAGACAAACCCCGCGGGGCACTGAACGGACGTGCCGTCTACAGGTCGTCCACCTTCTCGCCCAGGAGGATCCAGGTCACGGCGGGGCGGTGCCCCGGCTCGTAGATCTGCCGGGCGCCTGAGGCGGTGCCATCGCCGCGGAAATGCTGCCAGCGCAGCCCATGGTGAAGGGAACTGTCGGCCGCCGCCGCGGCTCACCGGTCCGCGGACGAGCCAGAGTTCAAGCGGTGTCGGGGACCGAACCGGTATCGTGTGGTCGCGTGCTGGATGGCGACCTCGTTTTCGTTCCGAATGACATCCCGCGCCGGGGGGTCTTTGCCTCCTGGGGCAAAGGAGCCGGCAATCCCGTTACGGGAAACGCGAAGGTGGAGCTGGTCTTTCCCGGTGGCACCTACGGCATCCGCAAGCGCCTGGTCTCGGCGGAGCTTATCGCGGTGGCCGAAGCGCTGCCGATGCTGCTGAACGCCGACAGCGTGCCGCGAATGCGGGGCAGCGTCCGGGTCTGGGCCGCGGCGGCCGCCGCGGGGGTGGGGCTTGTGGCGCGCGGACGGCTGCTGCCGACCGTGGGGCATGGCGACGCGGACGTCTGGCGGGCCGGCCCGCTGGACCCTGCGGACCTCAGCTGGCTGCGCGAGCTTGCCGCCGCGTTCCCGCCGGCGGCCCACGCGCTGGCCATCCCAGGTTCGCGACCGATGCGGCTGCGTTCTCCCGAGTCGCTGGTGCGCGACTTCTGGGACGCGATCGCGGACACGATCGTCCGGTCGCCGGCGGCGGCGCGGACCACCGCGTCACCCGTGTTCGCCGCCGTCGCGCCGACCGCTGTCGGCGACCTCGCCGACTGGCTCGCCGACACGACGGAGGGGCTGGCGGCAGGCGCCCGCCTCGGGCTGCGGATCGAGGCGATCCCGGGGCAGGACGCCGGGGACGCCGACGCCGGCGAGGTAGTCGAGGTTCCCGTACCCGCGTTCCGGCTGGTGCTCCAGCTGCGCAGCACCGCCGACCCCAGCCTCATCGTGGATGCCGCCGCGCTATGGAGCCAGCCGGAGACGGTGCTCGCCAGGTTCGGACCGCAGGCGGAGGCCGATCTGCTGCTCGCGCTGCGGCGGGGGGCGGCGGCCTGGCCGCCGCTCGCAGCCGCGCTTGTCCAGGTCAGCCCCGCGGCGATCGACCTCGACGACGACGCGCTCACCAGCCTGCTCGGCACCGCGGCCGAGGAACTCGCGGGGGTTGGCATCGAGGTGCTGTGGCCGTCCAGCCTGGTGGACGACGGGCTGAAGCTCCGCGCGTCCGTCACCCCCGCACCGGGGAAGCTGACCGAGGCCGGGTTCGGCCTCGGCGCCCTGCTCGACTTCCGCTGGCAGCTCACGCTCGACGGCGCGGTGCTCGACGCCGAGGAGATCGCCGCACTCGCCGAAGCGAAACGACCGCTGATCAGGCTCCGCGGTCGCTGGGTGGTCCTGGACCCGGCGCTGCTCGACCGGCTGCGGCGCCCGCCGCGAACCCGGATGCGCACCACCGAGGCGCTCGGCGCCGTGCTGGCCGGCACAGCCGAGATCGACGGCGAGATGGTCGAAGTCACCGCGGAAGGCCCGCTGGCCGACCTCGCCGCCCGGGTCGCGGCGTTCGGGGCGGCACCGGAGCCGGCGGATCCGCCGCCGGGACTCGCCGCGACGCTCCGCCCTTACCAGCAGCGGGGGCTGGCCTGGCTGGCCGGCATGTGCGACTCCGGACTCGGCGGCTGCCTGGCCGACGACATGGGTCTCGGCAAGACGATCCAGATTATCGCGCTGCACCTGCACCGGCGTGACCTCAAAGCCGGCCCGACGCTCGTCGTCTGCCCGGCGTCGCTGCTCGGCACCTGGGAGCGCGAGATCAGGCGGTTCGCCCCCGACATCCCGGTCCGGCGGTTCCACGGCGGCGGCCGCCACCTGGCGGACCTGGCCGCGGACGAGGTCGTCCTCGTCACCTACGGCGTCGTGCTCCGCGACTCGGCGCGGCTCGCCGAGGCGGACTGGGGCCTTGTCGTGGCGGACGAGGCTCAGCACGCGAAGAACCCGCTGTCCCGCACGGCGCGCGAGCTGCGGTCGCTGCCCGCCCCGGCGCGGATCGCGCTGACTGGCACGCCAGTGGAGAACCGGCTGTCGGAGCTGTGGGCGATCCTCGACTGGACGACCCCGGGGCTGCTCGGGCACCTGGAGGGGTTCACCCGCCGGGTCGCGGCGCCGATCGAGATCTACCGGGATCCGGACACGACGAAAAGGTTCGCCTCCCTGGTCCGGCCGTTCCTGCTGCGGCGGCGGAAGACCGACCCGGGTATCGCGCCCGAGCTGCCGCGCAAGACCGAGACCGACCAGTTCGTCCCGCTGACCGCCGAGCAGGTCACGCTGTACGAGGCGATGGTCCGCGAGACCATGCAGGCGATCGAGACCGCCGCAGGCATCGAACGGGCCGGACTGGTGTTCAAGCTGCTCACAGGACTCAAGCAGATCTGCAACCACCCCGCGCAGTACCTGAAGCAGCCAGGGCCACTGACCGGCCGTTCGGGAAAATTGGCAGCGTTCGACGAGCTGACCGGCACCATTCTCGCGAACGGCGAGTCGATGCTCGTCTTCACCCAGTACACGCAGATGGCGACGCTGCTGCAGCGGCACCTCGACGCGCGCGGGATCCGGTCACTGTTCCTGCACGGCGGCGTCCCGGTGCGGCGGCGGGAGGAGATGGTGGCGGAATTCCAGGCGGGCGCCGCGCCGGTCTTCCTGCTGTCGCTCAAGGCCGGCGGCACCGGGCTGACGCTGACGAGGGCGACGCACGTGCTGCACTATGACCGCTGGTGGAACCCGGCGGTCGAGGACCAGGCGACCGACCGGGCGTACCGGATCGGCCAGGACCGGCCCGTCCAGGTGCACCGGCTGATCGCCGAGGGCACGCTGGAGGACAGGATTGCGGCGTTGCTCGAGAAGAAACGCGACCTGGCCGACGCCGTGGTCGGCTCCGGCGAGCGGTGGATCGCCGAGCTCTCCGACGACGAGCTCACCGAACTGGTCAGCCTGCGGGCGGCGTCGTGACCGCCGAGTTCGGCCGCACCTGGTGGGGCCAGGCATGGGTGGAGGCGCTCGAGCAGCGGGCCAGGCTCGACCCCAACCGGCTACCGCGCGGGCGAGAGTACGCGCGCAGCGGCGCGGTCGGCTCGCTGACGCTGGCGCCGGGGGAGGCGCAAGCGCGAGTTCAGGGCCGGAAAACCGAGCCGTATCGGGTCCGGGTCCGGGTCCGCAGGTTCACCGACGAGGAGTGGGACCGGGTGCTGACCGCGATTTCCGGGCGGCTCGGCCACGCGGCGGCGCTGCTCGACGGCGAGCTCCCGCCGGAGATCGCGGCGGACGCGGCGAGCGCCGGACTCGACCTGCTGCCGGGCGGCGGGGAGATCGGGCCGCGGTGCGACTGCCCGGATGACGCGGACCCGTGCAAGCATTCCGCGGCCGCCTGCTACCTGGTGAGCGACGCGCTCGACGCCGACCCGTTCGTCCTGCTGCTGCTCCGGGGGCGTACCAGGGAGCAGGTGCTCGCCGGGGTACGGGCGCGGCGACGGGGCGAGGCCGCGGCCGCGTCTTCCTGGACCGATGCCGGGACCGATACCGAGGCAGTCGCGGGGCGGCTAGCCCAAGACGCGGGGGTGGACGCAAGGGCGGCCTTCGCCGCTTTCGCGGCATCCGGGGGGTTGCCGGAGATCCCGGCCCCGCCGCTGCCGCCCGCCCGTGCCGGTCAGCCCGCGGCGCTTCCCGTGGATCCGCCGGCATCGCGCCCGGAACTCGGCGGCGACCTGCATGAGCTGGCCGCGGATGCCGCGTCGAGGGCGTGGGAGCTGGCGGTCGGGCTGACCGCCGACGCCGGGCTCGGCCTGAGCCCGGACGCCGACCTCGCCCGCCGTGCGTCTCGTGTGCTGGGCACGCCGGAGTTCCGCCCGCTGCCGTCGCGGTCCGGCGTCGGCGCCCGCGAGCTGGCCCGCGAGGCGCTGGCCTGGCGGCACGGCGGGCTGGCCGGACTCGAGCTGCTACAGGCCGAGTGGGATCCGGTGGATCCGGAAGCCGCTGACCTGATCGGGCAGGCACGGGCGGTGCTGCGCGCGAAGACCGGCGCGGCAGCCGGCGTGCAGCGCAATCGCATTACCGCTGGGCGCCTTCAGCTGCGGCTCGGGCGGGACTTGCGCTGGTATCCGTACGCTCGTTCGGATGGCGAGTGGGAGCCAAGTGGGCCGCCGGAAGCCGACCCGGCCAAGGCGGTCGCGGCGCTGTAGGTCCGGCGCGCGGTCATGCCGCCTGCTTCGCCCGTGCGCCGCTGGCACAGAACGCATCCGATGGCTAGAATTATGGCTATGGACACCTTGTCGATTACCGAGGCGAAGAACCGATTCACGGAGATCGCCGATCGCGTCGCCGCCGAGCATGATCACTTCACCGTGACCAGGAACGGCCGACCGCACGTCATGGTGGTGTCCGTCGCCGAATGGGACGAGCTACAGGAGACGCTCGCGGTCCTGTCCGACCCGCAGACCCGCGCCGACCTGGCCGAGGCGGCCGAGGCGGCGGAGCACGGCGAGTTCACCACTGAAGAGGAGATGCAGGCGATTCTAGACGCGCGCCTTCGCCGCAGCGATGAGCGGTGACCGATCGCTATGCCATCCGGCTGGCACCGCCGGCCAGGCGCGCGCTGGAGGAGGAATTGCCGACGGGTGTCGCCGTGGCCGCGTGGGAGCTGATCAGTGGCACGCTAGCGGCCGACCCGTGGCGGGTGGGCAAGCCTCTCCACGGCCCCTACGAAGGACTTCACACGGCCAGGCGCGGCACCTACCGGATCATCTACAAAATCGACGAGGGCAAGCACACGATCGAGATCCGCATCATCAGGCACCGCGCAGACGCCTACCGCACATAGCTACGGCTCAGCGACCATGGCAGCGGCTTTCACCGTAAGTCCTGCTTTGACCCGCGCTGCGCCTATGCGCTTTGACCATCTGGCCTCGCCGACGAGAAAGGGCACGCGAGACCGCCTGCCCCACGCTGGCTATGCCGGCGTGATCACGACCGCAAGGGGGGCGAGTGCTTCAGTCAGGTCGGCGGGGTCGAAGTTGCCGTCCGGCCCGTCTTCCCGCGTGCGTTCTGCGTTGAACGCCCAGATCCCGCCGCTGTCCTCCGCCGGTGCTTCGCCGCGCCCGGCGGTGCAGCGCGGGTAGGCGACGCCCGGGCTGGCGGGCAGGATCTTTTCCACCACGAGGTCGTGCCGCCAGTCGTCGCCGAAGTCGTACGTGTACACGACCTTCGCCCGCTCCTCGGCGGCGACCTGGGCGAGCGCGACCGTAGACTCGTCGCCACGCTCGGACCAGCCGTCGTCGTGGGAGGGGTCGCCGAACTCCCCGCAGACCGTCTCGAAACCGTGCAGGTGGTAGCCGTCCCAGCCGAACGCGGCCTGCAGGACCTCATGGACTAGGTCGAGCGTCATCGCGCCGGGGATCTCCAGCCGCCGCCACACCGGTGGCTTCGCGCCGTACAGGCTCACCTTCACGACGTGCACCGTGGTCGCCGCCCGTTTCGGCAGTGCGGGCAATTTCTGCTTGACGACGCGCCTGCCGCCCACGAACGTCTGCCTGCCCAGCTCTTTGGTCAGCTTGTCCGCAACTGAGTCGTCCGCCTGCGCAAGCAGCATCCGCAACACATCTCCAGGTGAATCGGTTCGCGCAAGCGCGTCCGCATCGCCGACACCCTTCGGACGCGCCACCACGCGGTTTGCAATATCCTCGGCGCGCCGCTGCGGGTTGCCGCTCACGCCCCGGCGCTGCACCGTGCGCTTGCCGGAACTCCGCTTCTTGGCTCCCACCCTCGCGAGCCTAGCGACTTACTGCCCCGTGGTCCCGTAGTTGGCTAGCTGCCCCTGTTCACTCCGGCCGGTTTTGATCATCCCAAACGGGCGCGGCCGTCTCTCTGCCGCTCACTCGATTCCCTTCCGGACCCGGCGTCCCGGTAGTTGCCGGGCCATCGGGACGGCACCGCTAACGTTGCTTCGGTGAGCAGTGAGTACCGCAGCATGCGCGCCGAACTTCCGGCGCAGCTCGTGGAGCTAGTGGACGCGCTCAGGAACCCGATCACGCAGATCGAGTTCCTGTACCTGCTCGCCAACGCCAAGGTTCTTGAACCGGTCCTCGTCGACGCCGGGACCGCCGCCCGCATGGTCCGCCCCTATTCGTGGTTTCTGGATCGCGTTGGCGCCGAAGGCATCAAGCTCACCAGCGCCGGCTACCTTCCTCCGGCCGACGTGGAAGCGGCGTCGGCCGAGCTGGGCCTGGCCGGGGAATGGATCGGCAAGCACAACCGTGAGGTACAGACCCTGCCCGTGCTCACAGGTCGACAGACTCGCTAAGGATGTGTCCGTCACGGTCCTTAAGGCCCGCGACGGACACCACGTCGACGGGATGCCCGAGGAGTTCCTCAAGTTCCCGCGTCATCCGCATGAGGTCGAACAGTGAACTGTGCTGGTCGAAGTCGACCAGCAGGTCAATATCGCTGTCTGGCTTGTCATCGCCGCGGGCGACCGAGCCGAACAAACGCACCCGGTTCGCGTGATGACGCGCGGCGACAGCCATGACCTGCTCTCGCCTGGCTGCCACCAGGCCGCGGAGTGGTGACATCCCTCTTCACCCCATTCACCCGGACTGGGCCGGCGGCCCCGAGGACCTAGGCCGTACATGGTGCGATCACTCTATTGTTTCAGAGTAGCGCGAATGGGTTTGAGTGACTTCCTTCGTCCTTCTGAGGAACCGGCTCAGGAAGTCTGTGCGGAGCTTGGCATGTAAGCGACCGGTCTCCCGGAGACGATCAGGGCGAGCCCCGCCGGGAAGACAAACCCGGCGGGGCACTGAACGGACGTGCTGTCTACAGGTCGTCCAGCTCCTCGCCCGGGAGGATCCAGGCCACAGCGGGGTCGTGCCCCGGCTCGTAGACCTGCTGCGCACCGGCGGCGGCGCCATCGCCGCGGAAGTGCTGCCAGCGCAGGCCATGGTCGGGGAAGATGCCGGCCAGCCCGCCGCATTCGCGGCACACCGGGATGGGCTCGTCGTCGCTGTCGTCGGAGGCAACGGGGACCGCGGTGAACGCGATGTCGAACGCCTCCGGGTCGAGCATGCTCAACAGAGCGAGCGCCGCCTCCATCTGGTCGGTGGTGGCCCTAGCGAGCCGGTCCAAGCGATTGCGCGCGGACGCACCGAGGCTTGCCCGCGCACCGTCCAGGGTCGCGTAGGCATCCGGTCCGGACTGGGTAATCATGGGTGACATGGTCTCCTCCAGCTGTTTGGTAGGGGATCTAGGGCCGCCCTGGCGTTGCAGCGCCTAGGCGGCCCGCTTGAGCTCTCAGACTGAAGCTCGATTCCGGCATTCATCCTACTCGTACTGATGTACGAATATAAGACGATCATCGATATAACACTAGTGCGTGTCGACATCTACATACGGACCGCCGACGCCAGCCCGAGCCGTCTGGTGGCCGGAGCATCGACGCTTATGCATGACACTGTGCAAGCGCGGGTAGCTGAACGCACAGCTCCCTGGTGCGGCACAGAAGCGAGGTCTCAGTGACGGCTATGGACGACGCGGCGGAAGAACCCACGTCGCGCACAGGAGACCTTCTCCCCGCCGGCGTCCCCATCGTTCCGGAAGTGAAGCCGCTGCTGCGCGGCTGGCTGCACCTGATCTCATTCGAGGCTTCGCTCGTGCTGGGAACCCTGGCGCTGGCCAACACCCATGGCGCGGTTCGGATCACGGCGATCGCCGTGTTCGCGGCGAGCGTGAGCGCGATGTTCGGGACCAGCGCGCTGTATCACCGCGGCAACTGGTCCGCCATCTGGCACAGTCGTATGCAGCGCCTGGACCACGCCATGATCTTCCTGCTCATCGCCGGCACGGCGACCCCGGTCTTCCTGATCGCCACGCACGGGATCACCAGGCTCGCCGGGCTGATCATGATATGGACGCTGACGCTGACCGCGGGCGGCATCCACATGGCATGGATGAACGCGCCCGAGCGACTGGTCGGCGGAACGTTCATCGCTCTGGGCTGGGTAGCAGGCCTCGCGCTGCCGGCGGTGTGGCTGCATTCCGGCGCCGTGCCGGGGGCGCTGATGCTCGCGGGCGGCCTGCTCTACACCGCCGGGGCACTGTCGTACCACCGGCGCTGGCCGAACCCCTCCCCAAGGATTTTCGGCTACCACGAGGTCTTTCACGTCTACGTTTGCGCCGCCGCAGCGTGCCAGTACACGGCGATAGCGCTGTTCATTACCTGACCCTACCGGTCCGCGCCCGTCTCGCCCTTTTCATCCAGAACGTACGCGCCCGTCTCCACTCCTCCATGCCAACCGCCCGGGGCCAAGCGAGCCATGAAGTTCCTCTGACCGGCACAGCAGAAGTAACAGCTAACATACGTCGGGTAGCGACGTAACCCTCCCTGGTCAGACCGTGATTCACGGGCGGCGAGCAGTCATCGACATGACATCGCCGCAGTGGGCGTGAGGAGGCAGGTAAGTACGACCACGTCCGGCGTCGCCGGTGGCACCCATAGCGCTATTGCTCGTGCTGCCCCTGATCGGGACGCTCGTGCCCGAGTTCTACAACCGCAACGCCCCCTCGATCGGGGGCATGCCGTTCATCTACTGGTACCAGTTCCTATGGATCCGATCAGCGTGAGCTGCAACTGGATCGTGTACCGCGTCACCACCCGGCGGCCACGGTGATTCCCCCGTTCAACGGTGTCGAGTTCGGCATCGTCGTCGCGATGTTCGTCATCTTCACCGTGCTGGGATTCCTGGCGGTGCGCTGGAACCGGGCACCGTCACTGCACAGCATCGAAGAGTGGGGTCTCGGCGGCCGCAGGTTCGGCACCTGAGTCACCTGGTTCCTCCTCGACGGGTGACCTGTACACCGCATACACGTTCGTCCCGGTGCCCGCCTGGCTGTATGGGACCGGCGCCATCGGTTTCTTCGCGGTGCCCTACACGATCGTGGTCTACCCGATCGTGATGTTCGCCGTGGCCCGGATGTGGTCGGTCAGCCACAAGCACGGCTACGCCACCGCGGCCGATTTCGTGCGGGGCCGGTACGGCTCGGCCGTGCTGCTCGGCGGCCGTTCATGGCGTGTGACCTGGACGGACAGGAAGCGTCGCCGGTGTTTCGTGGAACCAGCGGAAGTTGGCGGTCGCGCGCGGTGGCTGAGCACCGCACCAGGTGGTCTCTGCTACGAGCTGGCTCGCTCGATACGAGACGTACTGCTCGGTGCCGGTCCGCCGGTCGTCTTGACCCGTCGCGCATCAGGTGTGCTCGCTGGGCTACGTTCGGGCGGCGCTGGGCGGCATCGCCGATCCGTCCCAGAGAGTCAGCGACGTGTCCATTCGTCTGCGCTGCGACCTGCGCGCGGTGATGTGGCCCTCCGTAGTTCGCGAGCTACGCGGTCGCCTGTGCCTGCCAGAAGTCGATGACAAGGCTCTGGCTGGCCTAAAGTTCTCCGAGGCCCTGCCCGCCACCTGGCGGTGGCCACTCTGGCCACCGCGCTCGCAGACCTCGATCACGCTGCAGCGGTGCTAGCCGAACCGGTCAGCTTCGAACGCTAGTGGCCAAGCGGCCACGAGCTACCGGACGTGGCTGTGAATGCAACATGTTGCAGTTGGCAACTTTGCCGTGCGCAATTGCTTACCATTAGCCGCATGCCGGTCGAGGGGCGCAAGCGCCTGAACTGGGAGTGGGAAGAGATCGTTCTTGCCTGCGATCTTGTCATGCAAAACGAGTGGCGCTCTCTGGATCATGAGGACGCTAGGGTCGTCGAGCTGTCAGGCCTGCTTCAGCGGATGACGCTGCATCCTCTGGAGAAACGGCTGCCTGAGTTCCGTAACCCAAACGGAGTGGCCCAGAAGACACGGAACATCGCTCAGCACCACCCCGCCTACACGGGCAGTCCTTCTAACGGCAATGCCTTGGACGGTAAGGTCATGGAGCAGTTCCTCAAGGAGCCCGACGTGATGCATGAGCTGGCGGAATCTATCCGTGTATCTGTCGCTCATGGCGAGCCGCCTGATTTTCCACGCGAGGTTGGCTATGAGAACGAAAGCGAGATGGAAGGACGATATCTCCTCCGCTGGCATGCCCACCGGGAGCGGAACCGCTCGCTACGCGCGAAGAAAATCAAGAGCGTACTGGTGAGTGGCGGGTCGCTCATCTGCGAAGTATGCGAATTTAACTTCGCCCAGAAGTACGGGGAGCGGGGCCAGGGTTATATCGAGTGCCATCACATTGAGCCGCTGCACATCGGTGGCGAAAAGGCGCGCTCGCTGGGAGAACTGGCGCTGCTCTGCTCGAACTGCCACCGGATGATCCATACGAAGCCGCCGTGGCTGACCCCGAGAGAGCTGAAGGAGATCATCCGCCGCCAGGCGGACGTTTAACGGAGCTAGTTGTCACGATGAACTTGAGGGATTTCGCCCGTTTCGAGCGGTTCGTGAGCCTGGTAGAGCTGTAAGCGACGCAGGCAGGCGAGGCCGACGGCGTTCGCGAGGCTCAGGGCGGGTCGGTTCACGACTCCCCGTGGACGCGCCTATCCGGCCGCGAGCGAGGAGTCGGTCCGCACCGGCCGGGAACAGGGCTGCCGACAACAGGCCAGCGGCGACCAGCGCGGCGGACACGGTCGACGTGAGCTTCCCGGTTTCCTGGCCGATCGCCGCCGCCACGATGACGAACGTCAGCGTCGTCGCCTGCATCAGGCCAGCGGCCGCCGCCCGGCGACCGCCAACGACGCGCCTGTACAACAGCGCGGGCAGCCCGCGCACCACCAGCAGGGCGACGAGGAACAGCGGCACCTCCGCCAGCGTGGCCGGGTGATTCACCAGGCTCTTAAGGTTGAAGCCCACGCCCACGGAGATGAAGAAGATCGGGATCAGGAACCCGAAGGCGATGCCTTCCAGTTTGGCCAGGAACAGTTGATTCGGCTCGCGGCCGGAGACCTCGACCAAATTCACGAGTAGGCCCGCAGCGAATGCGCCGAGAATCGACGCGAAGCCGAACCGGTAGGCCAGTACGCCGCATGCCAGCGCCAGGGTGAGGGCGGCTCGCACGCGCAGCTGGCCGCTCCGTTCCTCCAGGCGGTCGAGCAGCCGCTGCAGACTGCTCAATCGACGGACCCGGGTGAGGAGAAGCCCGATCAGGACCAGCAGCACCAGGAAGATCGCCAGCGACACGAGCTGGTCCTCGGTGGTCTTTGCCGCGGCGGAGAAGAACAGTGACAACAGCAAGATGGGGATGACCTCGGCGAGCGCGGCGGCCGTCATGACCAGCTGCCCGAATTCGGTGGTCGCCTCTCCGGCATCCTTCAGGATCGGCAGCAGCAGCCCGGCCGACGTCGACATCAGGATGATCGCCAGCAAGAACGGCTGGCTTGCCTGCCCCGCCAGCCAGAAGAGGAGAGCGCAGAACAATCCGATCGCGGCCGAAACGCCGAATGCGACGCCCGCGAGCCGTGACAACGGACTGCGCAGCCGGTCGACATCGATCTCCAGCCCGGCCATGAACAGCAGCATGCCAAGGCCAAGCTGAGCCAGCACTTGCACGGGCGCGTCAATACGCACCCAGCCAAGGACCGACGGGCCGACCACGATGCCAGCGATGACCTGGAGCACAGCGCCCGGCAGCGGCAGCCAGGGCAGCAGGCCGAGCACGACCGGCACGAAGACCGCGATTGCGGCGATGATCAGGACGTTATTGAACGACAGTGCGAGCATGCGATTCCCCCCGGCACCACGGTAACCCGATGCGTTCGTCGCGTTAATAGCCCGGGAAACGGCAGTTCCTGTCTGCGCTCGCCTGCTTCCGGATTCAACGGAGCTGCGGGAGTCGTCCAGGGCCCGTTCCGAAGAACTCAAAAGCCCAGCCAGCGGAGGCGGAGACGGAGACGTTCCCGCCCGGCGAACCGGCTTAAGGTAGCCGTAAGTTGCACAGATCGCCCCGGCACGGCAGGCTTGCTGAATGTCACCAGCAGGATCGGCAGGAAGGTCGGCCAAGCGGATGGGCGGGCAGGAGCCAGCGGGCAAGAGCGTTCCGTTCGACACGAGCGTGGCGCACATTGCGCGGGTGTATGACTACTGGCTTGGCGGCAAGGACAACTTCGAGGCCGACCGGCAGGCCGCCGAACAGGTCGTCGCCACATTCCCCGATGTGCTGGTCAGTGTCCGCGCGCAGCGGGAGTTTCTCGGCCGTGCGGTGCGCTACCTGGTGGCCGAGACGGGCATCCGGCAGTTCCTGGACATCGGCACCGGCCTGCCCGCGGGAAACAACACCCACGAAGTCGCCCAGAACATCGCTCCAGAGACCCGGGTTGTCTACGTCGACAACGATCCGATCGTGCTGCTGCACGCCAAAACCCTGCTGACCAGCAGCCCCGAGGGCGCGACCGCCTACATCGACGCTGATCTTCGCGACACCGAGAAGATCCTGGCCGCGGCGGAGGAAGTGCTGGACTTCAGCCAGCCGATCGCGGTGATGCTGCTGGGGGTGCTGCACTGCATCCCGGACGAGGACGACCCGGCCGCGATCGTGGAACGGCTCACTGCCGCCCTAGCCCCGGGTAGCTACCTGGTCATCTCGCATCCGGCCAGCGACGTCACCCCGGAGTTGGGCCGGTCCATGGGCGACTACAACAAGTCGGCGTCCGCCCCGCTCACCGCCCGCACCTACGGCGAGGTCAACAGCTTCTTCGACGGCCTGGACTTGGTCGAGCCGGGCGTCGTCCAGCTGCACCGGTGGCGGTTCGGGACCGTTGAGGTAGGCCAGGATCGCGAACTGGCCAACTACGGCGGGGTAGGCCGGAAGTCGTAGTCACGCCCCGCTGAGCTGCACCACCGGCCGGGACTCAGTGGCGGAACACGGCCTTCACGATACCGTCCACCCGGCGGTCGAAGCGGTCATAGATGCTGGGCGCGTTCTCCAGCGGCTCGTGGTGGGTGACGATCTGACCGGGCCGGGCCCGCCCGCTGATGATCAGGTCACGCAGGTGCGTGGTGTACCGGCGGTCGTGCGTACGCCCGAAACCGACGGTGACGCCCTTGTTGAACAGCGCCGCCCAGGGCACCCGCAGCGAACCGTCGGCGTGACCGCCGTCAGGGGCCGGCGCCGCGTCGGTCGTGGTGAAAACCCCGGCAATGCCCAGCCGCCCCGTGGGGTTGACCAGGCGGGCGAGGTCATCTATAACCTGGCGGGGATCTTCCTTGCCCAGGTGGGATCGGTCGCGGGCCTGGAAGCCGACGGCGTCGATCCCCGCCATCACCCCTCCCATCTCCTCCTCTCCCGGCAGGCGCGCCCCGGGCCGCGCCCCGCGGAGCTCGCGGATCTGCTCGACCGGGTCTCCCTGACGGACATCGACCGGCACGAAACCCAGCTCGGCGGCTTTGTCCAGGCGCTCATCGATCAGGTCGACCGAGTACACCTCGCTAGCACCCCTGAGCCGCGCGCTATAGGCGGCCAGCAGGCCGACCGCGCCCGCGCCGAACACGGCAACGGTGTCAGCCGCCCGGACACCCGCCAGCTCGGTGGCGTGCCATCCCGTCACCCACGCGTCAGCGATGAGCACGAAGTCGTCCTCGTGTTCGTCACCGGGGGTGCCGGGCAGCACGACGCAGTTCGCATCCGCGAAGGGAACCCGCACCAGTTCTGCCTGCGACCCGCGGAACGGGCCCATGCCCGGCATCGCGTACGCGCCGCCCACATGCCCCGGATTCACCCGCAGGCACGCGGCGCTGTCGCCGCGCGCGCAGTTGAAGCACACACCGCAGAAGATGTGAGCCGGCAAAACGACACGGTCGCCGCGCTGCACGCGGTGCACGGCGGGACCGGCGGACTCGACGATCCCCAGTCCCTCGTGACCGAGCACCATGCCAGGCGACGCTCCGGTGCGGCCGTCGTACATGTGCAGGTCCGTGCCGCACAGCGCGCTGGAAGTGACCCGGACCACCACATCCTCATCCCGCTCGACCCTGGCATCCGGCACATCCTCGACTGCCACCTCGCGGGTCGCCTTGAACACAACAGCCTTCATGCAACGCCTCCCCATGCCTGCCAGGTGCCTGGACGCGGGTCGCGGCGCCCGGGCCTATCCCACCCCACCCGGCCAGCTTCCCATGCAGCCCCACGACCGGCCAGGCCAGACCGCGTGAACGGCCCGCGAGCGCCGTCACCAGCGCCTCAGCCGCCTGCCCTGCCTGGTTACAGTTAACTAGCGGAACACTCCGCGCTTGGAGCGCCCGCACTACGCACCTCAGTGCAAAGGACGGCGACGATGAGCAACGCCCAGGAGATCCTGGCCGACTACGGCGGCCTCCAGGCCGCCCAGGAGGCTTTCTACCGGGATCTGCACCAGCATCCCGAGCTGTCCCACCAGGAACAGCGCACCGCGCAGCGCGTCGCCGGGCAATTGCAGGAGTATGGCTGCACGGTCCAGGCCGGCATCGGCGGCACCGGCGTGGTCGGCGTGCTGTCCAACGGAGGCGGGCCCACCGTGCTGCTCCGGGCCGACATGGACGCACTGCCGGTCAAAGAGGACACCGGCGCGGATTACGCGAGCACCGCGACCGCCCGGGACTCCGACGGCAACGAGGTGCCAGTGGCCCACGCCTGCGGCCACGACGTCCACGTGTCCTGCCTGCTCGGCATGACCAAGCTCATGGCCGATCACCCCGGCCAGTGGAACGGCACCCTGATCGCGTTGTTCCAGCCCGCCGAGGAGACTGGCGACGGCGCCCGGGGCATGGTTGACGACGGCCTGCTCACACGCATCCCCGCACCGGACGTTGCCCTGGCCCAGCACGTCCTCCGGGGCGTTGCGGGCACGGCGGGGACACATTCCGGGCCTTTCCTGTCGGCCGCTGACAGCCTGAAGATCACCGTGTACGGCCGGGGCGGCCACGGTTCCATGCCGCAGAACACCATAGATCCGGTGGTGCTCGCGGCCATGATCGTCGTCCGGCTGCAGACCGTCGTGTCCCGTGAGATCGCGCCCACCGAGACCGCGGTGCTGACCGTCGGCAGCAGCCAGGCCGGCACCACGAGCAACGTCATCCCGGACCACGCCGTGCTGCAACTCAACCTGCGCAGCTACGCGCAGCAGACCCGCCAGCGCATGCTGGACGCGATCCGGCGGATCGTGCGCGCCGAGTGCCAGGCCGCCGGGTCGCCCCAGGATCCTGACTTCGAGACCCTCGACAGCTACCCGCTCACCGACAACGACGCCGACACAACCCGCCGGGTGGCCGCCGCATTCGACGCGTACTTCGGCGACCGCGCCTTGCAATGGGACCAGCAGACCGCCAGCGAGGACTTCAGTAATATTCCCCGGGCCGCGGGCATCCCGTACACCTTCTGGGCCATCGGTGGCACCGACCCGCAGACGTACCGCACCGCCGAGGAGGACGGGCACCTGGACGACCTGCCGGCTAACCATTCCCCGAAATTCCTGCCCGTCCTGCAGCCCACCCTGCGAACCGGCACCGAGGCCCTGACCGCTGCTGCCCTGGCCTGGCTGACACCGCCCTCAGGATCGTGACCGGCCGGGCAATGCGGCATGCTGACAGTCATGTCCGAACCGCCCCTGTTGCTCGCGCTTGACCTGACCGGCACCTTCGCGTTCGCGCTCAACGGCGCGATGACAGGCCTGGAAGCAGCGAAGCTTGACATCATCGGGATGCTGACACTCGGCATGGTCACGGCCCTCGGCGGTGGCATCCTGCGCGACATCCTCATCAACGCATTGCCGCCGGCCACGTTCAGCTCCTGGCCATACCTGGCGGTAGCCGCTGGCGGGGCGCTGCTCGCGTTCTTCCTGAGCCGGCAGCTGCGGCGGTTCACCCTGACGATCTTGCTGCTGGACGCCGCGGGGCTAAGCCTGTTCTGCGTCACCGGCGCGACCAAATCCCTGGAGTTCGGCCTCGGCCCCGGGCAGGCCGTCATCCTCGGAGCCGTCACCGCCGTCGGCGGCGGGACGATCCGGGACGTCCTGGTGCGGAAGGTCCCTACAGTCCTCACCAGCGGCCTTTACGCCATACCTGCCCTCGTAGGCGCCGCGATCGCGGTGACCGCTTCGCGTACCGGGGTCTATGGCGTCCCCGCTGCTCTCGGAGCCGCCGCGGCCTGCTTCCTGATCCGGCTAGCAGGCATCCGCTACAACATCGCCGCGCCCATCGCACGCGAAGACAAGGGTGCCGAGAACAAGAGCGAGGAGTGAGCACTCCGGACATCCTTCGCGCTGCTGGCGGGAGCGCAGGATGGGCAAGAGCGACGGGGAAGGCTTTCTTTCCGCAATTTGAAGAGCGCTCTTCGATTTGCGGATGCTCACCTCCGGTGACCGGTTCGACCGCACGGCGCCCGCCGATATGGCAAGCGTGCAGTTTCTACCGGACGCCAAGGTAGCCGCTGAGGCTAATAAGTTTTGTACACTGCCTTCCTGGCCGAGGATGCCAGAGTGGCGGACCGCCTGCAGGGGCTGCTGGCCGACGTGGACTGCGGCGGCAAGCAAGTCCACGACGCGAACGTGATCGCCACCATGCTCGTTCACGGCGTCGGCACGGTCGTCACGATGAACGTGGACGATTTCGCACCTTTCGAGCAGTATGTGGCTCTGGTGAGGTTGTGAGGTGGCGCTAGGTCCTGGTCGCGCAGCCGGCCAGGGCAGCCGGCGCGCACCGTAGGCGGGAGTCTCCGGTAGAGGGTCAGGGCGGCCCGATCTGCTCCGTAAGCGGCAGCGCGAGTTCGTATGCCCGCAGCGTGACCCCGGACCCAGGGGAGAAGTCGAGTTCCGGGGTCCTGGAGAACCCGATCGCGGCGTAAAGGTGCTGCGCGGCCTCCATCTCCGGCCGCGTGCACAGCCGCAGTCGCCGTATCCCGTGCTGTTCGGCACGCTCGATGACGGCGGTCAGCAGCTGGCGCCCGACGCCGCGTCCTTGCGCGGACGGGGCGACCGCGAACGCCCGGATATCCGCCTCTGTCTTATCCTTCGCGAGCTCGCTGGCCGGGGCGAACGCCTCGAGAGTGATCGTGCCGAGGATGCCGTTCCCCGCCTCGCCCGCCTCGTCAGTGGCTATCAGCACCTCATCGCCGCCACTGAACCCCATTGCCCGCAGCGTCTCTGCGTACCGGCTCCTCGCGAACAGCAGCCCCAGCGCCCGGTAGGCCGTAACCCGTAGTTCGCCGACCGCCGCCTGCTCGTCCGGCCGCGCGTCTCGAATGATCACGCGCCGCACGATATCAGCACGTTCGCGCACGTCCCGGTCACCGCAGGGCTGCGGAGACCGAAAGGGGCCACCCAGCAGAGGGTGCAACCGTCTGTCGTCATTGGGGACCGAACCTGCGTCCAGCGCCGGCCGGCGAAGATAAGGGATTGCTATGGCCCCCCTGGGGGCCGCGGCTATCCCGCATCTTCCAGGACGGTCCCCGGCGTGGTGCCCCTGGGACTGGAGATTGGGACGATGACCGTTCTCTCCTCCCGGCGGGCATGTTGCCTGTATCCGGAGAGTTGGCGGAACTATCGTCCCGGTGCTCTCGGATTCAGCCGGCCTGCGGGAGTCGTCCAGCGTACGTTCCGAATGAGTCAAAAAAGACCAGCCGGCGGGGACGGGCACTGTTAGTCGCCGAGGAAGGAAAGGTCGAGGCGGCGGAGCCGGCCGGGGTCGTTGATCGAGTTGATCTCCACGATCTTGCCGCCGGAGACGGTGAAGCTCATGACCGCGACCGGCTGCCCGCCCAGCGTGATGACCACGCCCGCGGCCCCGTTAACCAGCACGGGGTGCTTCGGCGCGGCGATCGACGCGATCGCCAGCGTCTGGCGGGCCACTGTCGGGGCGCCGCGCAGCACCCCGGAAGCGATCGGGCCACCTGTCCCCGCGTCTATCCGGGCCACGACGTCCGGGTCGAGGACCGCGACGAGCGCGTCGAAGTCGCCGCCGTGCGCCGCGGCGAAGAAGGCGTCGACGATTTCCCGCTGGCGCGCCACGTCACGGTCGGGGACGTCGGCGCCGCGCACCCGGCGCCGGGCCCGGCTGGCGAGCTGCCGCGCCGCGGCGGGGGAGCGGTCCACCATCGGCGCGATCTCCTCGAACGGCAGCCCGAAGGTGTCGTGCAACACGAACGCCAGCCGCTCGGCGGGAGTCAGCGTCTCCAGCACCACCTGCAACGCGAGCCCCACCGAGTCGGCCAGCAGCGCCTGCTCCTCGGGGTTGGACGGGTCTTTTCCGTCCGCACGCGTTATCACCGGGTCGGGTACGTGTGAGTCGAGTGGCTCCTCGCGGCGCGTGTTACGGGAGCGCAGCGCGTTCAGGCACACCCGGGCGACGATCGTGGTCAGCCAGGCGCTGAGGTTGTCGACGTCGCTGGCGTCCGCCCGCGCGACGCGCAGCCACGCCTCCTGGACGGCGTCGTCGGCCTCCGCGAGCGAGCCCAGCATCCGGTAGGCGACCGCGCGCAGGCGCCCGCGGTTCTGCTCGAAGCCCTCGGTTAGCCAGTCGTTCTCAGCCATCTCGTCACACTTCCTGGTTGCGGTGGGTCGCATAGGTGACACCTCGAATCCACGCGATGTGACAAGGAAGTCATCATGAACGGACCGTCAATGACCGCACCAGCTCTACTAGATCTCCTGAAGGGCGGGACCCTAACCGGGGACTGGGTCCTGGATCCACATAACTCCAGCGTCCGGTTCACGACCAAATCCATGGGCCTGATTCCGGTGCAGGGCGTCTTCCGCGAGGTCAGCGGCAGCGGCACCGTCTCTGCCTCCGGGTCGGCTGTCGGCACGCTCGCCGTGGCCGCCGCCTCCATCGACACGCGGAACGCCCGTCGAGACACGCACCTGCGTTCTGCCGACTTCTTCGACAGTGACAACCATCCGGACGTCACGTTCACCGCCTCCTCTATCCAGCCGTCCGCGCGGGGGGCCCTGACCGTGACCGGCATGCTGACCATCCGCGGCCGTACGCGACCTCTCTCCTTCGACGCTACGGTGTCCGTCGCGGGCGACGGTGAGGTCTGGCTCGACGCCGAGGCTCGCGTCAACCGGGGCGACTTCGACATCACCTGGAACTTCCTGGGGATGGTCGCGCAGGTTAGTACCGTCGCTGTCCACGCGGTGTTCACTCGGGGGTGACCTGCTATGAGCGTCGACTTTCAGGCGATCGCCGATCGCGTCGAGATCGAGGCGCTGCGCGGCGAGTTCACCGACTCGGTGATGATGCGCGACTACGACCGCGCCGCGGCGCTGTTCACGCCGGACGGCGCGCTGCGGATGCCCAACGTCCCCGTCGAACTCGTCGGCCCTGCGCAGATTCGCGCCTGGGGCTCGCGGGTGCCCGAGTTCGTGGAGTTCCTCGTCCAGAACACGCACCCGGGCGTGGTTTGGGTCGACGGGGACACGGCGACGGGCCGCGCGTACATGTCGGAGGTGATCCGCCTGCGCGACGGCACGTCCGAGGTGAACTACGCCATCTACCACGACCGCTACCAGCGCACCGCGGACGGCTGGAAGTTCACCGAGCGCGTCTACGAGGTCCGCTACCACGACACCAGCCCGCTGGTCGGCTCGGCGCCTAACTCCCCTTAGCCGAGCCCGTTGTGGTTCTTTATACGATCAACCAGTTGTTCACGCCTCCTGTGCCGACTAGGACGTAGCCAGTGCCGTAGACGTTCGTTTTGAGCCACAGGGAGTCCAGGCGGTTCTCGAAACGGTCAACAGCGCCACTGCTGAGGCTGCCGTTGGTGATGAACCACTCCGCGCCCATGTCGGTTGTGCTGCAGGGCCCCTTGGCCAGTTTCACCTGGTCGGAGCTATTGGCACGGATGCAGTTATCGTTGCCGTTCCGGAACTGGTAGATGGTGCTTCCATCCACCGAGCCGTCCTTGGTCACGGTGACATTGGCGCAGGAGCCACCAGCATCACCGGTCGTTACCTGGGCCCCGACGCCGTTGGTCATCAGGCAGTACTGCTGTGCGGGGGTTCCCTGCAAGTAGAAGATGAAGACCTGGGAAGCCTGCGCCGGGGTGGGCGCTACCGCGAGTGCGGTGCCGAGGCACGTCACCACGGCTGCGGCCAGCATTGCGATGCGGTATTTCATCTGGCTCCTCTGATTCCCGGAGTTGACAATTACAGGATGATTTAGCGTTCAGCATCAGTAAAGAGCCGGGCGGCATAGTCAAACATTTCGGGAATTGATCATCGTTGCGTGTAAGCCGCCTAATACTCCAGCCGTAGATCGTTATGTTCCATGGTCCTCGGCTGTTTGCCGCTGGTAGTGGCAGGTCTGGGCACGGTGCTGGTGGCGGCGGCGCCAGTGTGACCAGCGCATCCGGTGCGAGTCATCGCGTGCGAGCCGGAGGGACATGCCGGAGAGCAGGTGGGCGATCTCGTTGCGGGTCAGCGGGATCTGGTCAGACGGCCTGAGGCCGCGGGCGTGCTCGGAGGCCGCGGCGATGGTGAGGACCGCGGCGGCGAGCATGGCGAGGGTGACCCACCGGTACCAAGAGGTCCAGCGGCGGACCTGGTGCTCATCCAGGCCGGTCAGGCCCTTTCCGGCCTGGAAATTCTCTTCGATGGTCCAGCGGAGCCCGGCGACTGTGACCAGGGCGGCCAGCGTGACCTGCTGGTCCAGCAGTTCTTGCGGCGCAGCTCAGCCCGCAGGCCCAGCACGAACGCCCGGGCCCGGCGCCGCGGCTCCGCCCGGCGGAAACGGCTCCCGGTCCGGGTCAGCAGCTCGTCAAGTACGCCCAGCCACCGGCCGGGGCCTACGCTGGGGCCAGCGGCCACCAGACGGTCTTCACGTGTCGTCACAAACCGGGATGATCGGACGGTGGCCGCCCCGTCTCCAGCACCGGCACGCCCAGGCCACGCGTTACGGCTGAAGTACCAGGAGGACACATGCGGCGAGGCGAGGTCTGGTGGGTCGAGTTCGATGAGCGGCGGCCTGTCGTGCTGCTGTCCGGAGAAGCCCCGTCCGGGTTCCGGGTGATGCAGGTTGTCGCCCCGGCGGACACCGACATCTCCGGCTGGGGAATCGAAGTGGCAGTCGGCGTCGAGGAAGGACTTCCCTTTGACGGCGTGCTGCGGTTCGCGCTCCCGCACCCGGGCTTTACCCCGTGCACCTGGCTGACCACCTTGACCCGGGACGACCTGACCGAACGGGCAGGCGCGGTGTCTGCCGCCAAGCTCAGCGAGATCGACGACGCCCTGCGTACCAGCGAGCAAAGGACGGAGTGGACCCCGGCCGCGGCGGCCAGGCTCAGCGAGATCAAGGACTCCCTCCGCCGGAGGACTCAGGCAAGCGGAGAAGGAACAGACACCTAAACCAGCGAAGGTCGATCTCGTCCGCACGATCAGCGGTCCACGGCCCCTCAACAAGATCACGATCTACGGCTGGAGTACTAAGGCGTGAATCGCCGGTCCGTTCAGGATGGCGGGGCGACTGTCGCGTCCTGACCCGAGCGGGCGAGCGCGTCTGCGACGAACCCGTTGGCCTTGACCGTCTCGACGAACTGCTTCAGGAACGCTTTCGTCAGGTCCGACCGGTCCTTTGGGGTCGCGACCGCCTGGCGGATCTCCATGAAGCGCGGCTCGAGCAGCCGTAGCCCTGGGTGGCTGGCGACGTGTCGGGATAGCGGCTGGCGGATGCCCGCCGCTGCCTCTAGCCCTTGCTGCACGAAGACCTCGATGCCGTCGGCCCCGCGCACTACCTCGGCTTGCGTCAAGGTGCGGCTGAGGAACAGGTCGTACGCCGAGCCTTCCTTCACGCCCACGCGTACGCCTGGGCGATCCACCTCGGCGGAGCTCGTGATCGGCGAGCCGTCGGGGACGGCGTACACGCCCTCGATGATGACGTAGGGAGCGGTGAACTCGACTTCGGCTGCCCGGGCCGGCTCGATGGCGAGGAACGCGATGTCCGCATCGCCCGCGGTCAGCGCGTGGAACGACTTACGTGCCGCGTCGAAGCAGGCGAAGGAGACCGGCACGCCGAGACGGGCGGCGAGCTCACGGGCCAGGTCGACCGTCACCCCCGTCGGGCTATCGCTAGTGCCCTGGGCCAGGACCGGGTTGCCGAGGTTGATCGACGCCCGCAGCACACCGGTCGGGGCCAGGTCCGCGACAACGGCCGGGTCGGTCACTTACCGGGCTCCGTACGAGGCCAGGAAGTAGTTGAGCGTGGTGGTGCACACGTCTTTGCTGGCAGCGGGCAAGGTGCAGGTCTCCACCCAGCTTCCGGCACTGTTGCCCGGGTAATAGGTCATGACGCCGTTAGCCGCGTACCGGCCACCCGACGGGATGCCGTCTCCGGTCACTCCCGCGGGGTCGGCGAACGCCATCACGCCGCTGCTGAGCCGCGTGGTGGTCTCTCCTGTCGGCCGCGACGCGGGGCACGGTCGCTGGAAGTTGGCCTGGAAGTCCTTGGCCGCCGTCCCGAACAACGGGCACGCCTGCCCTTCGCCGCAGCCCATGCACGCCGAAGTCTGCGAGCCGATGATCGCCTGCACCGAAGAACCCGCCGGGAGCTGCCAGCCCGCGCCCCAGTTGGACGGGACGAACTCGCCCGGCGGGGAGACGACCACGCCGCCGCTGCCATCGGCCCCGTACATGGCGCTGCACGACCAGCCGCGCGGGCCCAGCAGGCGCATGCCGCCCCGAGTGTCCGTGTAAACGGCCAGGCCGGCCGCTGACCCGCCGGGGACGGTGACGGACACGGACGACGGGTGCGCCTTCGGCGAGGGCGGGGGAGTGATGCCAAACGTCGTCCGGCAGACGACCAGCGGTACGGCCGCCACCGCAGGCGGGGCAGTCGGCGTCGGCTGGGCGGACGAAGACGCGGCGGACGTCGCTGACTGTGCCGGTGCCTGGCTGGACGGCGAGGCGGTGACCGGCGCGGACACGCTCGAACTCGTCGCAGTCGAACACGCGGACACCAGCACCGCGACCGCGACCGGCACCATCGAGACGGCCAACCGGGAACATCTCAGGCCCACGTCGGCATTATCGGCCTGCCGTCCCGGCTGGAACGCCTTGACAGCCTTAGCTAATCAGATTAGCTTTAAGGCTAATCAAGTTAGCTACACGTCGACTGGCGAGGAGAACGAAGATGACGGAGTTCGCTGACATCGACGGTGGCCGGATCGCGTACGACGTGACCGGCCAGGGTCCGCTGGTCGTGCTGTCGCACGGCATCGGCGACCGCAGGCAGGCCTACCGGTTCCTGGCCCCCAAGCTGGCGCAGGCCGGCTACCGGGTCGTCGTCCCAGACCTGCGCGGGCACAACGAGTCGAGCATGGGCTGGAAGTCGGTCTCGGGCAAGGACGCCATCTCCCGCACCGACATCGCCAACGACCTGGTGGCGCTGATCCGCCAGCTCGGCGGCGGCCCCGCCGTGATCGTGGGGCACTCCATTTCCGGCGGGTCGGCCACCATCGCGGCGGCCACGGAGCCGGAACTGGTCAGTGCCATCGTGGAGATCAACCCGTTCGCCAGGGTCCCGAAGACCGACCTGGGCGGGCTGCTGAGAGTCCGGCGCTACCGGCAGGGGACCATCCGGATGGGGGGCGTGATGTTCTTCCACAGCCTGCGCAGCTGGCTTCGCTACCTGGACGTCGCCTACCCGGCCAAGCCCGCCGACTACGCCGACTATATGGCGGCGCTGCGGGCCAAGCTGTCCGAGCCGGGCCGGATGGCCGAGTTCCTCAAGACCCTCAAGACCACCCCCGCCGACGCGGAAGCGCAACTGCCGAACATCCACTGCCCTGCCCTGATCATCATGGGCACCGAGGACCCCGACTTCGTCGACCCCCGGGCCGAGGGCGACGCGATCGCCGCGGCCATGCCAGCCGGGCTGGCGACAGTGGCGACCATCGACGGCGCCGGGCACTACCCGCACGCGCAATGCCCGGACGAGATGGCCGCGCTGATGATCCCGTTCCTGGCAAAATACGCGCATGCCTAGAGCGGGACTGAACAGCCAGGACGTGGTCGACGCGGCGGCCGAGCTGGCCGATGAGATCGGCTACCCGGAGGTGACGATGGGACTAGTCGCTCAGCGGCTGGGTATCCGCCCGCCGTCGCTGTACAAGCACGTCGACGACCTCGCCGACCTGCGGCACCGCCTGGCCACCCAGGCCATGACCGAACTCGGCGAGGTCGTCCGCGACGCGTTGCCGGGCCGGTCCGGGCTGGACGCGCTCACGGCGCTGCTGACCGCGTTCCGGGCCTACGTCACCGATCACCCGGGCCGCTACGCCGCCACCACCGGCGCGCAGTTCACCGGACCTGATGACCCGCTGCTGACGGCCAGCAGCCGCCTGCTGGGCTCCATCGCCGCAATGCTGCGCGGGTACGGCGTCGCCGACTCCGAGATGGACCACGCCATCCGCACCCTGCGCTGCACCATCCACGGCTACGCCGCCCTGCAGGCCGCCGACGCCTTCCAGTGGACCGGCGACCCCGACGAGACCTTCGCCTGGATGATCCGCTTCCTCGACCGCGGCCTGCGAACCATGTGCTCGCCAGCGCATCCGGCTGGGAGCGCCCGCTAGACGTATCGCCATGCGATGTAGATCAGATCTACGTAGATTGCGCCTACATGCGCTGCTGGCCGCTTCGACCTCGGACACTTCCGTCGAATCGAGCCCTCTTGTGACCCCCTCGGGCTCCTCCGCCGATGGCCGACACCGCCCCATAGCGAGCCCGCCCCTGTGGCCCATCTCCTACGTAGCGTAGTAGATGATGATGGGTCAAAAGGCACATCCCACTGTGCCTTTTGACCCATCATCATTGCCGTCCTACTTTGCAGCCGGTCGGCGGCAGGGGTGGGTCGGCCCTACCGGTTCCCGTGGGCGGTAAGGAAGTAGTTCAGGGTGCGGTTGGCACCAGAGACGGCCTACCTCCAGTACTAGGCTTCGGGGGTCAGCTGGCAGCGCCAAGGGAGGCAACGATGCCGCTGTTTTCAAACCAGCCAAACCAGAACGCGGCGGTATGGGAGCCGCAGGTAGCCGACACCCGGCTCGCGAAGACGGCCGGAGCCAGTGCCGCGGGGGTCTTCACCTCTGACCTGTCGGTATCGGAGTACGTACTCCTCGGCGAAGCCGGGTTCGAGCCGCTCGGCTTCGTCGTCGGCTCCTCGATCTACCACGTCGGGCTGCAGGTCGGCCGGTGGAACCAGAACACCGAGCTCCAGGTCCTCACGCAGGCCATGTACAGCGCCAGGGAACTGGCCATGGCCCGGATGCGCGCCGAGGCCGACCACCTGGCGGCCGACGGCATCGTCGGCGTGCAGCTGCGGATGCAGATGTACGCCTGGGGCCAGAATTGCCTGGAGTTCGTGGCCACCGGAACCGCGGTCCGTCACCTGACCGGCCAGGGCGCGCACCGGGCGCCTGATGGCCGCGCGTTCACCTCCGACCTGTCGGCGCAGGACTTCTTCCGGCTGCTGGCGGCCGGCGCGGTGCCGGTCGCGTTTGTGCTGGGCACCTGCGTGTATCACATCGCGCACCAGGGGGTCATGCAGTCGATGCGCCAGGCCGGCCAGAACCAGGAGATGCTGCAGTTCACCCAGGGTGTCTACGAGGCCCGTGAGCTGGCGCTGACGCGCATGCAGGCCGAGGCGGCAGCCGCCCAGTCCTCTGGCGTCGTCGGCGTGACCGTGGACGTCAAGAACCACGTCTGGGGGGAGCACGCGACCGAGTTCCTGGCCACCGGCACGGCAATCCGGCGGCTCGCCGACGAGCACAAGCTGCCGGATACCTCTCCCAAGCCGACCTTCACGCTCGGCCTGGACAGCTAACACAGCTAGCGCGAACCACCACACGGACTTCGGGTGATAACGAGGCGACGGTAACCTCACAACCACGCCAAACCCGGAGCCCGGCCTATGCCCCCTCCCGACCCAGACCCCGACGCAGACGACGACGCCGCTCTCATCGAGCGTTCCCGGCACGACCCGGAGGCGTTCGCCGGGCTCTACGACCGGCACGCCGCTCCGCTGCACCGCTACGCCGCCCGCAGGCTGGGCGTCAACGCGGCCGACGACATCGTCGCGGACACGTTTCTCGACGCCTTCCGCACGAGGCACCGCTACGACCTCACCGCCGCCGACGCCCGCCCCTGGCTGTACGGCATCGCCGCGAACCTGATCGGCAAGCACAGCCGGGCCGAGGTCCGCATGCTGCGCGCCTACGCGAAAACCGGCGCCGACCCGGTCCTGGCGCAATCCCACATAGACGAAGCCGACAGCAGGCTCGCCTCGGCAGCCGTCCGCCAGGCCCTAGCAGCCGCGCTGGCGGGCCTAAAACCAGGCGACCGCGACGTGCTGCTGATGATCGCCTGGGCCGACCTGTCCTACACCGAGGTCGCGACCGCGCTCGGCATCCCGGTCGGCACCGTCCGCTCGCGCCTGCACCGGGCGCGCGCCCGCATCCGCGCCGCGCTCGGCGGCCATGACCCGACATCCGTCCGCCAGGAGTCACTGCCATGAACGATCTCGACCAGCTGCGGGAGTTCCGCGCTGAAATTCCCTATCCAGAACGTCCTCGGCTATCTCCGGGACGCTCCAGCCTCCTCTCGGCCGCGGGCCAACCACAACGGCGGCGCTTCGCCGGCACTCGCAGAAGCCCCTGGCTGCTGACCGCTACCGCGGCCGCGGCGGCGATCGCGGTCGCCGCCGGCCTGACCGGCTATGGCCTCAGCACGAGCAACCCCCCGGCGCCCCGCCCGTCCGTGGCACCCAAGCACCCGGCGGCGCCGGACCAGGCGGTGCTCGCCGCCCGCGTCCTGAAAAACGCATCGGCCGCGGCCAGCCGCGTACCTCCCAAGGCGGAACCCGCCCCAGGGCAGTGGATCTACGCCGAGCTGGTCCAGTACGAGTACCAGCAAGGCGTCAGCGTCCAGCAGAA
>Ga0335075_10002400_pt1 | contig 30215 bp, 29 predicted proteins | sample Lox_Sample_24_FD_206723 | JGI IMG/M metagenome (GOLD analysis project Ga0335075, IMG submission 206723) | Soil microbial communities from Loxahatchee National Wildlife Refuge, Florida, United States - Lox_Sample_2.4 | ecosystem: Environmental > Terrestrial > Soil > Wetlands | place: USA...
GGACAATTGTCCGTGACCCCGACATCGCTCTGCTTAACTACTGGATCTACTGCGAGCTCTTCCACCACAACGTTGACGAAATCCTTACTCATTCCACACGGACGCCGTCCCAGCCAAAAGCACTTGATCTCAAGACTCGTCGTCGCTGGATCGCCTATTGCATGCCAGACATCAACAACCACCGCAATCGACACTGGAAAGAGATCAAAGACATCGAGTTACTCTCGCAGACCCAGATGTGGGACCGCTGCGACACCTTTACCCGTCGCGGAAAGGCTCTGCTGGAGTTCTTCGAGACGGGCGACCTCCACGAATATGACCCAGGGTTAAATTGGTATGGGAGATCATACGACTCAGATTATGTCATCACGGTTCACGAGCGGCGTGTTAATGTCTGCCTTGCTGTGGCGAATCACCTCGGCGTCGAGTCGCTGAAGATGCTCCTGCCTGGCGGTCTGTATCAGGCACGCGCAAGGTTGGAGGAGATCAAAGAGCGGGTCAGCACAATACCAGACGCGGACATAATGGATGCGCATATCGGAAATTCACGGGACGGAGATCCCCTGCCGATGGGCATTAGCATTGATAGTGATTGCCATGGTGGTATTGTGACGAACATGATGTCCGAAGAGGAGCTAGCTGAGGAGCTGGCCGAAGATGAGGCCGAAGGACCTGATGAATAGCTTCAAAAGGGGATTATCTTGCAGAAGTACCGGCTTAGTATCGACAATGCAACAGTGACGACCTTAAAAGACTTCTTAGTCATGACTGCAAATAAGAGCGATGCCTTTGTTTCGTGAATATCGAAAGCTTGCTTTGAGTATGAGGCCCCGATATCAAACATAGCTTGGCGCGCAGAAATGACTGTCGATTAGGGTACAGCCCTATGAATTTGCCCCGAAAGATGCTCAAGCTATCACCAATGGCCTAACAAATTGCAAAAAGAATCTTCAAAAAGGTCGATCCCGGGTTCGTACCGGGGTTAAGGGAAAGTTGAAGGTATCAAAATCTGGGGCATTCGTAAGAAATTTGAATGATTGAGAATATAGGTGGTACTCACCCGCTGTGATACTGGAATACTTAGCAAGTGGCCAGAGAAATTTTGTGGAAAAAAGTCCTGACATACACCACTACACTGATCAACCAAGTTATCGTCGAGTCGTCAGATCAATAGCACATATTCAAACCAGAGATTTTTCGCACGCTTTCAGATGGGGCGATACCTTCTTTTGACAGCCTTTGAATGGTGGAGAGTGAACAAGTAACCCCGTCTCGAGGTGTGTATTTAGTGACGTCACCATCAACTGGGCAGCTTTTAGGCGTTGTGCAAGGCCATCAGAGTCGACCAGCGCCCCATTTACGCGTCTCTACCTTGCCTCCCCGCTAGATCACGCCATAGTCCGATGAAGCAAGCTAAGCCCACAAGGCGTACGTAGAACGGCCTTTGCGGGCTTTGATTGGAGCTTCTTGTATGGTCTTGCAAAAGGCTGGGTCCAGTATCCGCTGGTGGCTTCGGGACGGGGCGCGACTGCAAATGCCTTCGACTCTGCTTGCTAAGGAGAAGAGAAATGAATGCAGATAACTTTGGGCTCGCTTCTTCAGTGGGGAGACGCTGTATATGCCTCCAGAGTGGCTTTGAAAAGGTGGAGAGGGAATCATAGATGCACTCATCCCAGATGTGCAACTCGCTTTTAACCGCCAAATTGGATGTGATTGGGAAGGCGTGTTCCCTACTCATGACTGGATCTAAGGCCATTCATGCTACTTCTTCTGCTAGCAAGGGTGAACCCGACAGCATCTGTATTCTTCATTGCCTTTAGGAACAATGGGTCTGAGTTCGTCTGTGCTCTTCCTAAGCTATATATTCATAGCTCGACATAAACAACTCTGAAAGCAACCAAATCTCTCCCACTTTGCGGCCGAGCACTCCAGTCCATTGATATTCGCCAAAAGCAAATCTGGAGGCAAGTGCAGCCGCTCCCCTCTGAATACCGAGGACCCCGTTTCACTCACATCCATGACCGGTTCCAAACAGTCAAAGGAAATGCCAAGCATTCAATTTACCCAAAGCGAGCGCCGCTGGCTTGCCCGCGGGATAGTTCAATCTTGTGGCTCCGGATATATAACCTTATGATCCTGATGGATCAGCTCTCTGGCCCCCACCCAAAGCTGCACACCCTCCTTCTCACAGACAAATTCGAGCCACAAAAGCGACGACAGACATTCCTGGATCTGACTCCACTGGTAAAGGCCAAGCTTGGTAGAGACTTCGGCGAACCTGTAGAGAAACCACACCCTGTCTGAGGATGAGCTTGTGGAGATACCGCCCAGGGTTATCGCCCATAAAATGACATGGAGGTGTTCGGTTGGGCATGAGGGCATTGCAAGTGTGAGCAATTGCTTGAGGCGAAAGACCAGGTTCGTGTGCACACCAGTTGCAGGGGGCAGTGGAAAGATCACGATATTGCTGTAGGTCAATGCAGCGATACGGCAGACCTCATACATGTAGTTTGCTTGTGAAGGAGGCTGCAGGGGATATTCGGGCAGCGAGAGGAGTCGGTGCTGAGTCGTGTTGCGTGCCAGGACGAGGTCAGGCATAATCGGCGCCGAGGGCCCGCCACGGTGATAATGATCGATAGCAACCGTGACTTCACACATGGCTTCAATAACAGCCCAGGCCTCATCGATGAGACATAGAGGGTAGAACTGTCGGAACCCGGAGCCGAGCCGCTGAGCTAGGGCCATGGCAATATTATCCCTCTTATGCTTGCCCGCCGCAAGAGACACTGGCGGGTACATCAACGGGAAGTGCGGCTTGGCGAGGGACAATGAAGCGGCGAGGATGTCCGCGCTGTGGAAGAACTGTCAGCTTCTTCCAGAGACAGCAAGAGAGATTCCAAATTGGAAATGGGGAGGAAACTTGTCAGTCGTATCTTACTAGGCAATGACATCAGCAAGGCCACGCATTTTGATGTTATGCAACCCTCCCTTGAGTTGCACAAGAGCCACCATTCCTCTCGCATGCGCTGGTTCGAATGCCAGATTTCCCTGATGATCTAGACATTGGGCAGTGGCCAGGGGCGATTGGAAGCGTGATACTTCCCCTGCATCAATGCGTGGTCCTTGAGACGCTAATACCAGCACGGCTGCCAGGAGCTCGTCGGGAACTTCCTTGTCCAGGTTGCTCAACATTTGGTTGACCAGTTTGATCGTTTCTGTCTTATACGACAGACGCATGAGAGCCGTCGGGCTGGCAGCTTCACGAATACGGTGGACATAGTCGTAGTGATTGGATATTGCATAGAGAAACGAATAGAAGGTGACTGGCGATGTCCTCGCTGCTATCATCCAGTCCTTGTAGACAGGATGAAGCACGCCCTTTGAATCGAGTGCTGCTAGGTCAACCCAATAATGATTTAAACCTTATCGCATTTGTCAATCAGCGCTATGACGCCCTGCAGGAGAGTGGATTGAGTAGGGTCCATCCCCTGGTGAAATTGCAGGCTTTCAAGAAAATGTTATGGAGAGAACAAAGTTACACGAAGTAGAGGCGTGCATCCACAGCCAGAGTTGACCAGCTCCGGGGAATCAGGGGGCACTCACCATGATCAAGCAGTCTTTGCACGAGGACAGGAACATTGTCTGCCGGGAAAAGCTTAAATGGGTCCAGTCTGCCCTGTCCAAGCATGGAAGTTGGGCCACTCATAACATCCCGATGTTGGAAGTCTTCGTCGGTACCATAGACGGGCGATTGGTGAAAGTCGGGCGCAGGCCGAGTGGCTAGTTGTTCTTTTCGTATCGAGCCAGCAGTAATCAGCGCGGCACGACTTCCGGCTGATGCCTCAATACTATTACCCCCACTGCTGCTACTCCATGCTTCCATGCGCTGACGCCGGACCTTGCGGTAGTACTGTCGCGTGACGTGTGCACGTTTCATTGACCGCAGAGGCGCCTCAGGACCCTGACCCTTAGTACTGGCGTCATAGTTGACAAACATGAAGCCATCGACAGACTGTCCTTCCTCCTTCATGGTTGGCGTGAAAAGGATTGTTCTGGTGAATGTGCCTGGAGTGGTCTGAAGAGAGGTTCAGATAGTAGGTCGAGGGTATCGTCCGACTAGATGATACTCGCCTAGCAGTGCACGGGCCTCTGCAATTCCCACACTGCTGTGCTCGACGGTATTCGCGCACAAAACTTCCCCTCAATTTTTTTGGTCGCACGCCTGGGTAGCGCAGACAAGGTAGTAATCGGAGTAGGGGAGCTATACTGTCGCTCTTTTAGTATTTGGCCCCAAGGCATCTTCTGCGTACAGCGTACCTTGTGATCTATACTCCCAAGCGTAGTGCTCAATCCTTGTTTGTGTCCCAGAGCGGATGTTGCGCAATCCTCGTCTTACTCGCATTTGTCCTAGTTTCTTGGAGCAGGGTGGACGTTCTGGTGTTAGTCTATATCTGTCCCGCCCCGCAATTCCTCTGTCGGGCTGCTAAATACCAACTCAAGCACTCTGGCAGGACAAGGCTCTGCTGAAACCCGCGGTGCGGCCAGTCATGTTCTCTGAATGGGATCAAAAGACTAGGGTACGCGTGACGGTGCTGCTGTTTAAGGACATAGGTGAAGCTCAAAGGCCTTGTGCGAGAGGGTAAAATCTTCACTAACCGTCGTTAGGTAAGCTTCCAGCTTGCACGCTCGTAGGCCCAGACAGGGGAGAGAGCTAGGTCTCCCACTGGCGGCGATTATGTCAGCATGCAGGTGGCACTTTCGCTGTCTCCTGATCTGGGCAAGGACGGATTTGCTCTCTGGCTCTATATTGTGATTGTTGAAGGGTGAATTTCCTCGCCTTATATCCTCATCAGTAATGATGGGGAGTGTGATTGGGTTTGACGCTGCCGTCGATAGAATTGTAGTCTGGCGGGACCCGCTTGGAAGGATCAGGGAAGAGCAACTTTAAAAGCGCGATCCATTTGTTTACAATGCAAGGATCCGCCTTTTTGGCTGCGACACTGCCACACATTTCCAACCACGCAGGCTTCTCTCAAACACCAGGTTGAGAGGTATAGATATGCGTGCATGCTGATAAAGAGCCCTAGAATGTACTCTTGACCAACTGTGGGCCCCATTTCTGACCATGTCCAAGTCCGGAAATTTGGCCGCATTGGCCGCCATTCTTGAAGCAACTGACACTCCCACCCTCTACTACGCCGAAGATCCTCCATACCTGCCTCGTGTCCTCGTCTTCTACTGGCCCGTCCAAACAGTCGGCTCCACGACATCAACTTCAAGGATCAGGACTACAATCCTCTCTGCAGCCGGGTTCAAGAGCTTCAGCGCATTCCAAGTCTCACCCTCAAGCTCATATTACAGTGCGGTACATAAGCTTCCCGAAGAAAAACAACGTGACGATGTCTGCCGGGGGCTTGCGTTCAGCTTGTTCAGATACTTCTCAGAGATATCACCGGCAGTCAAAACCGCCATTACTGACGAACATGTCCAACACGGAATTGGGCTCAGATGGGGACAGACACATGCAGCCCAGATTGCATGCCGCTTGGGAAAGGTGGTCAACTCAGTAGAGGTCGTTGAAGCGCTAAGACCGTTTGCCAAAAGACCTTCATCGCCTGTACCAGCTTCGCCAAAGCTTATAGTGCCTCATACCTCCATTCGAAAGACCAGACCCTCCTTCCTCCCTCCGGATCCTTCAAGCAATGCCGGCTCCAGATTCGGCCAGTTCACTCCATCGAGGAGGACGCCGGTTGCACAGGCAAGACGCACACCCTCATACACAATGCAGACACCCAAAAAGAGCCCCCCTGTGACAGAGCAGAAGCAGACACCATCACAAATGGAAGCCCTTCGATTCCAAATGTGCGAGTTTGTCGACACCGAAGACCGCTACGTCTCACGTCTACAAGAACTGACCCAATTGGTCATGACACAAGGCCGAACCCCGAAATCATTGACCTCAAAATTCTCGAGCTCGAAAGACACAATTTCGGTCAATGCAATGATCCAATTCCCGTCCCTCCTCGATGAGCTCCTAGAACTCAACATGACTTTTCTTGACGAAGTCCGCGATGTCCTCGACAAGACCGACGAATCCGCAATGGCTTGCTTTGCGTCGGCCGGCACTGACATGAACCAGCCTAAAGATCCACTAGGGGCCCACGCCTTCGCCAAAGTCCTACTCAGTCATTTCCCAAAGTTCCTCGTCCCATATCGCGAGTACCTGGACGTCCATTCAAAGATCTCATCGAACCTCGGCCACTTCTTGAAGGATGGCACATTTAGCGTGCAGCAAGCGCCATCTCTGCTGATGGAGCCCGCTCAGCGGATATCCAGGTACAGCCTTTATATCGACTCTATGACGCCGAATCTTGGCCCCAGCGCATCAATCACGACTAAAACTTTCGAGAAGGCCCGGAAGATCATCGCCGAAATCTGCGAGATGGAGCCGGCTGCAAGCACGATTTTGGACAGTTTGCGTATCGAGCATGAAGATACAAGGAGCTATCGACCGCTCAGCCCGCAAAAGCTATTGAACCTGTCAGGACTGCGATCTGGTGGGACAGTCAGGGAGGCAGCGCCTGTGGGGCAATTGAAGGATACACCGAGGATGTTGCCGAGTTTGAGTAGAAGCTTTAGTCGAAAGACGAAGACAGCGACCCCAGCGAAGGTGCACTTGGGCGAGAGGGCAGTGAACCGGGGCGATGAGAATGCGAGACCGGGTACAGGCGAGTCGGAGGCCTATGGAAGCACGAAAAGCAGTCGGCCAAATACAGGCAGCTCGGCAGAAAGCTATGTGAGTATTTTCGGATCCATGCTCCCAATCAGAACTAGCTTGCTGACGAGGACCCAGGGAGTCGGCAAGGCAAGGAATCGAGAACAGGATCTACGGACGCTTTACGAGCGACAGATAGAGAGACTTCAGCAGGAGAATACGGAGCTGAAGCAGAAGCTAAGATATTGTACGTGCTCGGGTACTGGGGGTGCAGCGAATACCGGCAGGTTCCGGACATATTCGTAGACCCCACGAGTGAATGAGGACGATTACAATGGTCACAGGAAAAAGTTTGTGTATGATGTGCGTGCTCTTTAAGCAGCCCGCTACTCTGGACATGGGTATTGAACGGCGATAACTTCTCTTCTATGCACACTGAATATGCCTGAAATTCCCATCAGTGCCTCAAACCCTTAAACCCAAACCCAAACCCAAACCCGATGGCGTCGAATCCCACCGCCATGGGTAGAGGCACCCGTTACTTTAAACTCTTCGCATTATTCGTCGTCGTCGTAAGATTGATCGTTCACATTCGCCCAGCCACACATCCATCTCCGCCCTTCAGTCTCACCTCCTTGGCGCATTGACCGAGCCTTGTCGCCATCCTCGCGCCAGCAGCGTACTGTAAAGTCGTCGCTAACGGTTGTGAGTGAACCATCATAGTTCCATGTGACCGCCGTGACTTCTTTCTCGTGGCCCCGGATCAATGCACTGCCGTGCTCGTAGATGGGTAGACTGTGATGCTCTTGCGTTGAGGTGGAGCTAAAGTCGAATGATTTGCAGGACATCCTGTTGTTGGCGGGCCGCTGTTGATCAAGGACGCTTGCTTCAGACCTGAAGGACGAGCCTGCTTTGGTCGTCCGCCTAGTGCTGGAATTCAGATAGCGCTCTGAGGTAGGAAATATTATGGCGCAATTGTCGGAGCTGCCAATTGCGAGAAGTTCGGGTTTGTCGGCGCTGGCTTTGCGGATAGCCAATTTGAGATAGAAGGTCGAGACACTAAATTCAGGGTGGCGGAGGGCATAGAGTGGGCCCAGGCCAGGGCGCTCGGGGCCGCCAGGTCGTCGTGGTCGGGCTGGGGTAGTGGAGAGTTCCGGGGCATCACCGAGTATAATGTGGGAGGTCGAGTAAACGTAGACTGTGTGGTCTCGACAGAGGCTGTAGAGTCGGGCTCCGTCGCCGCTGAAGGCTAGGGAGGTTAGGCCGTAGCGACGGTGTAGTTGGTGGCTTGGTGGTTCTTCTGTAGTAGATACGGGATGCGGACGTGGTCGGCGAGCGTGGTAAATGGTACGCAAGTCCCACAGTTTGATTGTTGCATCGGCTTCTGAGCCACTGAAAAGGAGATGCCCGCGGCCAGCATCTGGTAGGAACGCGAGTGATGTCACAGAGCTGTCACTATAACGTCCTCGTTCGCGAGCCCACTCAAGTGTTGCTTCATCTGCATTCCGAAACTTGGCGTAAGAAGCTGTGTGGGCTGCACGGATGTGGTTCGCGGGTTGATGCTTAGGGAGGCCGCCATTAGCTTGTGATGGAGGACTACTCCGAAGATGTAGCGAGGGTCGGTCGGCGCAAGGCGATCTGAGATCCCAAATATTGATGTTTCCATCACGACTGCATGTAGCCAAAATACTGGAGGAACCGGCCTGAAATAGAACTCGTTTAACAGAAGCAGTGTGTCCAGTAAGACAGTAGATCGTTTGCTGAGTTTTCATGTCAACGATGTGACTGTTTTGGTCGCCAGATGCTGTAGCAAGGAGGGCGTCGTCTTCCGAAAAGGCCAGGTCCATCACGGCGTTGTTATGAACTTCCCGCATAGCTAAATAGTGCTTCGTGAAACCGTCTTTGTGGCTACTGGCAGAATCCAAGAGCCGAACACCACCTTGCTCATCGCCTACCGCCGTCAAGGAGTTGGTGTTGCAGCTTGCCGTACAGAAGGGGAGCGTCATAACCGGTCCGTGCAGGCCGGTACAAGAGTAAGAATCAGTCGGAGCACTGTAGAAAGCGCTCGTCTCGTGTTGCCACAAATTGCTGCTACAAGGCTCTGTTCTTGTGCGTCGACCAGACAGTCTTGATGATAGCAAGCTCGCAGATGTTCCAATCGTCCTATACCGCCTCACGGCAGGCCTCGGCTGACATGCCCAAGGTGCCCGCTCTTCATCATCTCCTTCATCATCCTCAGAGGTGTGGTCTTCCGGTCTGTCACCGTCTTCAAAAATGTCCACATGTCTGCATGGGGAGCGAGAAAGCAAGGCATCGTTACCTTCCCGATCATCAGGAACCTCTTGACTGCTGGGCAGGAAGAAAGCGGTTGGTCTGACTGGTGTTGACTGTAAAGATTCTTCAGCAGAAGCGAGAGAAAGCTTCCGTTTCTGACCACGCTGTTTCCCCGAAGGAACGGAGGCATATCTGTCATTTTCGGTGCGGCGATGAGGCTGATTGTTCACCCTTCGGTTCAACGCCGGCCCGCTGATGTTCTGTAGAGCTGTGCGTGACGTTCGTACAGACTGATGTCCATGGAACGGTCTAGGAGTGAAGAACTTTGTGAAGCGTCGTGGCGTAATGGGAGGAGGCCTCGTGGGCTTGGATTCGGTGGGATTGCGTTGGATAGGGGACTCGCTGGCGACTGGGTTGCGTCTGGGTGACTGGCTCACCGAGTCACGATCTGGAGTGAATGACATGGTGCCAATGCAACCGTACGATATGAACAATGAGAATAGCACTCATTCGCTGCTCGAGCTTTACAATGGCTTTCGCTCGCACAAGACACTTCCAAGAACATTCAAGCAATTGCTGGGAGATAGCAACATCGGGCGGACCCCAGCTGTTGGGAAGGAGCAGCGGCGATGTCACGACTCCATCGTCTTGGCCCTGTAAGCTCTCTGGCCAGACGCGACTTTCGCGTTGCCCAATGACAAGCTTGGTCTAGCTAGCGGCAGATCTCCCGGCGCAAGAACCGCAGTCTCTCGCGGTGGCACCAAAACAGTGCCCCCACCTCTCATTTTGCTCACTGAGAACCCAAACGGGCTCTCTTCGCATTTTGGCAGCTTCCACGATCCTATTTAAGAGCCGCGTACGCCCTCTCTCTGCAGCATCCTCTCAACTCCAAGCAAAAACGCTTTACCGCGTCCGCAGTCTCACGTCTGTCCACCTCTCCAACCATCATTGCTGCGGCGCATTGCCCCCTTTCTCCAGTTACCATCCTCTCTCGTGGACCATAGCCCCGTTCCTCCACACCTCATTACACAATAAATTGGCCGGCGACGGCCGTCGCTGGCGGCGGAGTTGACGAGATCAAGCCGTTTTCACAAGAGGCCCTTGCCAGACAGGATGAGATCAGGCAACTGGGATGGTTTGCTCCCAACTGAGAATGAAGCCGGAGAGTCACTAGATTGGGAGAAAGCTTGGGAGCTACACAGTTCCGATGACTGGGAAGCCAAGAGGTTTTACAAAATCTAGGAGAAGTTGAAAAACTTCTTGGGTATGCGCGCTGGCTAATCGCTGACGATCGCATAGCACGAGCCGTACGAATGTTGCTAGTTATGCTGGTTGGGTTCCAAGCCTTATCGAGGACTCAAAAGATGTCCTACCTGTCCAGCGTCCATAATACTGATCTGACAACCCCTCTAAGGCCACTGCGACCTCCAAGCTTTTTGGCCAAGTCGACCATGCATAGTTGTAATTGTTCGAGAGGCCCATTCTTCACACCAAGAGAGCGAACAGCCGTGAACCACAGATCAGCTTGTTTGAAGTCTTCTACTCTGTACTGTAAACTCGTGAGAAGCCCTAAAAGAAGTGTGGTCCCCAGAGCAAGCTCGCCTCTTTCCTGATAGATGCAATAGAAACCATCCCATCAACTCTGTAGGGAGAGCTTTACCTAAGGAATCATCCTGTAGTGACCCTAATAGCTTCTTCCGTAACGCATTAACTGCACGACGCCTCTTACCCTTGGCTCCAACCTCCATCATCTGACAGCTCCTTGACAGAAGCTGATCAACACCATCTTCATCCGTCTTGCCTCTCAATGTCCTGTTGGCCGCTTCGTCCACAATTTTGGCCATATTCTGCTCTTCCGCACCGATTGCCAGAAGAACGTAGACGAAGGCGTGTTCAGGTCCAAGCAGTTTTCACACCACAGTCACCCCTGAGGACTTTGCAGAGAGATCTACCACCATCCGAGCACGTGCAATAGAGCTGTAGGAAGGTTCGGCGCGCATGTTGGCATTGGGGTTGGTGCCTCGTAAAGGTCCATTCCAATAACTACAACTGCAACCACTCCGGCTTGCTTCTTAGCCGATCATCGACTGGAGTCCTGCATATCTAAAGTACTGCTGCCACTGCGACAGGTGGACCAGATTCATGAACAGCAAGGAAAAGAGGAAAGGCGGATATGATGAATTGGTCTAGCCGAGCAGCGGGTGCAGATATCGAACAGAGGATCACCAAAACCACATGTATCCGGGAGAATGCCATGGCCGACGTGCCTGCACGTGATGATGACAGCTCGCGTTGTGCCTGTAACTCTAGTATGTTCATTTCAGCACTCAGATCAGACCATGACAATCAACGGGACTCTCCAGACGGGAAGAAGTCAAAGCAGACCAATTACCTTAAATGCCAATTCGTGAAGCTGAAGATTTGTGCTGAAACGAATTCGCTATTCTGTCACTGCCTAAAAGTTGAAGTGATGGAAGGGGGCTTGGGAGAGCGCTTGAACGCATAGAGCTAAAGAGCCCATACAGGCAAGGATATTGTAATGTAACCTGAGTGACAAATCTAGGCGAGATAGTGCAGGAAGAAGCTGATCACAGTAAGGCAAGCGCCAAGCCCTTAGCGTCTGTGCAACGTCGTAATAGGCAATCGGAGTCAGGAAAGGGCAAAGAATCCACATACATGCTTCAAATGTTTGCTCCTCAATGTAGGACGGATTTTGACTACTAAAAGGCAACAAGCTCCCCCACCTGGCCCAAAAGCTCTCCAATAAGTCCATCCCATCCACAACATTGATACACACCTCTACCCGGCCTGATATCCTACCTACTAAGTAGGTAGCTAACCCAGACTCAACTAGCGATAAACCGCCGCAGCGAAATTTTTCTTTGCTAGCACTAATGTATGAACCACTACCCATCCCAGACCCCATCACGACATGGATCCATTTCCGCGTCCCCGTAAGCTACGACGTCCATAACCTCGAATCGTCCAGCGATGAAAGCAAAACGCTCGTTACCGCTATCATTCCCCTCCTTCGCGCACAGGGCCATCGCCGCAGTGCCTGGGGCCGGGTGCAATCTGACCACGAACTGACCGTTCTATTCTCAGGTAAAATTTCCAACTTATTCACCGGCATCATCATCTAAACTAACCTATTATTAGTCTGGGAATCACATGATTCCTACATAGCTTTCACCACCTCGCCTGATGGGCAGCAGGCTTTTCTTACCCGCCTCGCAGCCCTATGCCCCGCTAACTCGGACCCTAACAACATCACCACTCTTCTCGCCGCCTTCCTCCGCCCGCAATTTTCCCGCGGCTCCAACCTCCACCCACACACGCACCTACGCGCCATCTTCTTCCCCACACCGCTGTCTGACACGGCCCGCGCCGCCGCCCGTAATCACCCCGGCCCTGTCCACCCCTTCGGCTTTAATTCCCATGGCGGGTACTCGGAGGCCTTTGAGGAGATCAGCGCGTACCACACCACGCCGAGACGCGGGTGGGTCCAGAGGCTGGTCAAGTGGCCGGGGAGCGAATTACCTGGGGAATTAAAGGAGGTGAAGGATTCCGGAGAGGGTAAGACGGAGGACGGAACGGAGTGCGAGGTATTGCTGGTAGTTATGTCGTGGAGGAACAGGGAGAAGGAGGGGAAGTTTCGGGAGACGGCGAAGCTCATGCGCACAGAGCTGGGGAAGGAGCCCGGGACGGCGGTGCTTGTGGGGATGGTGCCGATTATGGAGGATTGGGAGGAAGGATTAAAGGCGAACGGGGCGGTGGGATGGAGGGATTGGTATGTGGATTTTGAGATGATCAGTAAGTCTGTTTGGAGGTAAAGCGTGTGAAGAGTAAGAGGTATGAAGCGTTAGAGCTGAATCTTCGTTGGACGACGGTAAGAAAAAGTTATAGTTGTTTTTCACCACTACCTATTCGCAGTACCTTGATGTATTTCCACTACCTGTACGCCGCAGATGTACGATGTCAACAGGCCGGCCAACCAACTCTCCCTCACAGCACGGGGAACCCTTCGTTCGTTCCACACGCATTCTCCTGCCCCGGATGGACCAGACAAAAGCTGTAGTCCCAACCACCCGGATCGTTGTTAGGATCGGACGAGGTGGTCGAGATGACGGCGGCGGGGCCATTCCCACACTTCTGCTGCGCGCTCTGCAGGAAATCGAACAGCTGCTGCCCGGAAAAGACGTCGGGGGCATCGTCGTCCCTATAGGCGATGCCCCACACCACGCTGCAGTCTGGCAGCGCCGCCAGGGTGCAGTAGCTGCCGATGCTCGTAACCTGGCCGTCCACCTCGCCCGTGCCGTGGCAGATGTTGTCGCTGTTGCTGTATGTCTTACTCTTGTCGAAGCCGTTGAACCCGTCGCTGTAGCAGCTGCCCAGGTCCGTGTAGTCCACGTCCGTGTGGCAGTCGATGCCGTGCCCGCTGGGAATAAGGACGCCGAAGGGGCCGGTGGGAGGCGGCGGGGACGTGGTTGTCGGCGGTGGTGGAGGCGGCGCGGTGGTCGTGACCAGTGGGAGAACCGAGTTCAACAGACTCGACATGGCGGTGTAGACGGACGCGTCGGCGGCCGTGTCGCCGTCCCAGAGGACCCATTGTTCGTCCTCGGCAGGGAAGGCAGGCGCTATTGGAGAGATGGGTTAGCCATGACGCAGGAGATCACCATGCATTAAGTGGGAGACTCACCGAGATTCGCGATTCCGTTAGTAGGAGTAGCTTCGCATTGAATGATGGAGGAGCATGTAGACGAGCACCCGGATGTGGGGGAGGTGGTGCAAAGCGTAAGGCACTCGGAGGTGGTTGTAGTTGAGCAATCTGAAGTTGATTCCGATTGTGAAGGAGCCTCGCCCGGTCCTGGCGGTGGTCCCGGTGGTGCTGGGACTGGTGGGGGCTTGAGGCCATTACAGCCAAGGCACGGGATGCAATGTATGCCGCAGATGCCTCCACACCAAATATCACAGTGGTGGCCGCAGTTACTCTTGCATGTAGGGCCCGGCTTCCCGGAGGAGATGGTCACGGTCGGGTTGTTCTTGGTCGCCGAGCTTGTATCTTGGGGGTAGGGAGGGGGGTAGAAAGTTGTTGTCACCATGTTTGGGGTTTCTGTGATCAGCGTGGGAGGGGGCTGGACACTGGAAGATACCACTGTGGTCACTGGGAGGGTTGTGATGTTGATGTTCCAATAGTCGATGGCAGTAGTGGTATCTGGAAGATCATGCCGCATTAGTTAAAGAGAGCACGAGAAAGAACATGGCAAGATGCTGGACTTGCCTGGAGGGAGGATGATTGTGGTTGACACGGTCGTAGGATTGTCATCATCTGAACCGCCAAACTCAACCAGCGTCGTGGTAATGGGCGGGTAGGTAATAGTGGTGGTAGTTGTTACCGCACGGGGCGGCAAGACAATGATACAGGGCGGTATGCAGTAGACCGTCGGGTTTGTCTCATTCCAGATAGACGGGTCAATATAAACAACGCCTGAACCACCTGACAAACCGCCCCCGACTGACCCGGAGTCGTCTCCAATCTCGCCGCCCTCAGTGGCCAACGCTAGCCAAGCACTGATCTCCGTGGTAAAGCCGCTATCAAGTCTGTCAGCGATGATTTCCTCAATGATGGAAACCTTGTGAGGAACTCACTATTGAACGTTCGGGTCTGTTACTAGAACCGGCGCCATTGCACCACTGCATCAAATTAGCCATGACTCTGAGCTCGCAGACTGGCTCATGCCCTTACCCTTCAGGACTCATGGGCTGTGTCGCGCCCTTGGTATAGAGGTCATAGAGCCATAGCCCCTGTGTGAAAGAGGTTTCGATAATCCGTTCCTGGCAGGATTCATCATCGATGCAGGTTTGGTCGTAATTCTTGGTGAGAGGTCAGTATGCATTCGTCTTGCACAAAAAAGTACTCACATTGAAGAAGTTGTAGAAACCGGCACCGTAAATGTAGACATTTTGCGAGTGCAGGACGCGGAGCGCCCAGGCCTCTGTACAGGCTGGGTTAGAATCGCAGTTGTCGAAGGTAGGATCGTTGGGAAAGGCTCCGGGTGTGTATACCCCCAGCGCATCGGGGTTGGGCATGTAGTATGAGGTCTCAGTTTGCATGTGACCAGAGTAAATGTTCCTGACTCCCGTGAACTGATACTGGTAGAAGGCGTTGTGCTCCGAAGCCGTGCCGTACAGCCAGACAGGACCCGCCGACTCGATAAGCACGCCACGGGCGACATAAATATCAATCTGGGAGGCCGAAGTATCGTTCCCGCTCGGGCCCTCGTCGATATCGTGATCAGCTGTCCAGGCCCAGACATTTTCGAAATAGCCAGATGCGGCTGGAGTGACATGGAGAAGCAAAGACCCGGCTTTGCATTGAGACTTGACGCCACCACTCAGCTTGGGGCAGGCGGCCCGCTGTAAGTGCGTGCCGATAGCACCGCCCACGCGAAAGTGACAATCCCACATTGCTACAGAGCCTTGAGAGGATTCATGGACGTTCCACTCGACCAGGACAGCGCCGGCAGTTGGGCCTTGGACAGTGAAGAGAAAGTCCGAGATCTCCATGGACCCGACGTCTCCCGCATTTCCAAAGCTGGCCGGTGTCAGTGACCAAACTAGAAGGGGTGGCTGGATCGAGCTTACCGAACCACAACCTGAGGATTCTTCTCGTCCTCAAAGTACGATCCACTGGCCATGATCTGCGACCAGCCTGAAGCGTCAATGTTAGAAATGTGTACCCATCCTGCCGGGTAGGGAACTAACCTTCTCCAACGAGAGTGGAGTTCACAGGTATGAACACGGTGCCTTTTACGAGGTAGATACCGGCAGGGAAGAAGATCGGCGTACCCACGTTCTTGGATAGAATGGAGTTGATGGCGTCGGTCTGGTCGCCTGTCCCGTCATTGGAAACACCGTGTGCGGTAACGATGATGAAGCTGCCAGCTGACAGATTCTCATACTGTGGCTTGGACCTCGTGTAGAACTTGCCAGTGCCATCAAGGAGTGCGGCAGGCTTGCTGGGGGCAGGGTCGATGAAACCAATCTGGTAGGAGCCAGAATCCTCGATGGAGGTGTATCTCTTGCCCATGGCCCACGACTTGACATTAAGCGTGTTGCCAGGGACGAGAAGATAGTTAGTGCTACCGCCGACGTAGACGAGGAACTCCACGTTTTGAACATTTAGGTTGTCAATGACGATGCTGGGGAGGAAGTTAGGGTTGACCGGAATCCCGTACGGGACGTTGATCATCGTCGAGTCTACGCGGGGACATAAACAAGCTGTTGACCAACAAGGCAGGTCAACTTACCTAGGAGCGTGATTGAACCTGTTCCTTGGTTGCCGGGACCGGAGCCCATCAGCTGGCAGTCGATTGCTACATAGCAGTAGTTGAACTCGATGTTCTTCCAGGTGAAACCCCAATCCCAGATATGCGAGATGGCTGTCCCACAGTTCTGGAATTTCAGACCTCGGGCAGTGAATTGCTGGGAGCCGGCCCGGAAGGCAATGTTGCCTCCAAAGAAATAGAGGTCGCTGACGAATCCCCCACTGCCCTGCAGACCACATTAGACGCACATACGGAATATCTCAACGTGTCTGCTCACATTTTCCATGAAGATGCCAACGGCGTTCGTGGGTCCATCGTGTGGGTCCGGCATGATGAAATCGCAGTTCTGGAGACTTGTCGCTTGTGCTACTTGCCAGTGCAGGCCTGTCGGGACATATATCTGGCCACCATCATTGTTCGTGCCATTCATCGCCCTGAGATCGAAGATGATGTTCCTGATCTGGCGGTAGAACTGATTCTGGCTGATGTACCACTCAGCGCCATTGCCACCAGGGATATAGACATCGGTATCGACCAGCGCAATGCCCTTGAAGTCTGGCAGCCCCCTCAAAGTTGGTCTGTTGTTTGGGTCTCCGACAAACTGGGTGTAGTAGAGTCTTGACATGTTAGGCTGCATCCAAGGAAAAATCAACAAAAGGAAACTCACTGAATAATTGGGGTACTCAGCATGTACGTTCCCGGCTGTTGATGTTGTTAAAAGCTTGACTAGGCTAACAACATTACCAGAGTGCTTACTGGAAAGTAGACCATGGCCTGGAGACAGTCGCGTTAGAAGTTAGAAGATCTCTTAGCAAGTTGGCAGTCAACTTACACCAGCAATAGTCGTGGACCCGCATCCAAGCCCACAGCGATTACCGGCAGAGACAGCCGCATTGATAGCAGCCGTATCATCCGTCGAACCATCGCCCTTGGCTCCAAAATTCTTGACATTGCGGAAGAATGCATAGGGGCCAGGCTGCAATGGCATCTCCCCATGAGTGATCGTCTCCATCCAGTACCCTCCGTTTTGCCTGTCTTCAAGAACGCCAGGAACACGCGGGGTTAAGTGGGGTGCATTTGCATGGTAGCTTGTAGGCCATGTTGAATTATGCATCATGAGATACGTCGTGTTGATGTTAGTCGCAACAACAGGCCCTTTGAGTGTGCCTTTGTCCGGAGCAACTCCATGAAGGTTGTTGGTATTGTCAACCATGTAAGCCGGGGCCGGCTTTGAGAAGTCAAAAGTGTTAGCATGTACCTGTCCGGTATCTCCAGAAATGGGCGAAAGGGGCAATATGGAAAGTGTACCTGGATTCCTGGGATCTTCTTAGGCGATATTTTCTCCTGGCTCACCTCCCCCTGAACCAGGGCGAAACAAACCGTCAATGCCAGCAAGATTCTCTCCATATTGGGACTTTAAAGAACAAACACTGGCCTACCAGCCATGCTACCAGTACGAAAGGGTGCGTTAGAGGTAGCAAGACAGATATACAGCTCCTCCATAAGGTGGGGACACATCTTCCTGGGCATTCTTTGGATTAAGCACCGGCTTTGCGGCATGAAATCCCATCATGCGAGCCTGGCTATCGTGACTCAGGGGTCCGAAGCTAAATTCACTCCTAGATCCCATTGGTGCTTACTGTCACACAAGAAATCCAGCTGACACGATGCAACTTGCCGGATCCATGGCCAATGATGAAGTGGTAAAAGGCCCCCGCAGCCGGTGGGAAAGAGTGACGATCTCAACACCAATGGGTTTTATATGCTAGAATGGCACCCCGAATCCGCTATGTGCCTGTCTAGGAAGGTCAGCCGAGCCTTGGCGGACTCAAACGTTTACCTTTAGTCGCAGGTCATACCTGCAATTGGGACGAGTGAGCATCTTAATGAGCAGTGTTCTGTAGCTTCCGCCACACCTTTCAATACTATACACATTTCCTATTTAGGAAGGCAGAATGACGGCGGTGAGATCGGTATGACAATTTCTTGAGGCTGGGGAACGTTACATATTGTTCCCATATAATGCCATACAAAACGCGTGCCAACGCGGCCACCCGAACTCGCACCCGAACTCGCTCACCCGAGACAAAATTATGCACTCACCCCTATACCCGCGTATCACGGCTAGATCCTGGAAGATGAGCAGTTGATTCGCACCCATCCCGCAACTCACCGCAATCAACATACTCGACAGTATCGTGTCCTGAGACCATAGGCCGCCCATCCCGCCGAACCTTCCCTCCCCTTTCCGGCCCCCGCAAGTTGAAGTGAGTCGATGGTTAGCTGCATTATACTTCTCCGATATTAGATTAATCTTGCACCGTCCTTCAATTACTGCCCGATCTCTTCGAATCCTTTCCGCGAAATGGCAGGTATGATTGGAAGTTCGGACTCACCGGCTCTACGAATCCTCCATGTGAGCCACTATTCTGACCATTGGGGGTGTACCTCATTCCACCTGACACGGCCTTCACGCGTGGGATACGCGGAATGAAGCAACTGTTCAGCGGGAAAGTATTGGGCAAAGTCCCCGGCAAAGCCGGCAGGTCAGCCGTATTGGACACAGCTGATGCGTAACCCTTCCCTTGTCCTTTCAAATATGGAGCTTCTCCTGAAGCCTTGACCTGTCTAAGGCAACCCCTACTGCCACTGAGTATTCTCGTACCCAACCCAGCACGATGGCAATCCTCTACAGTCGATCCGTCAATACCCAACCGGGCCTTAGGCGTGTTCTCTTACTTGTTCTCTTGTACCCCTTACTGTGCTTGTGTGCCAGAATCACCGACGTCTTCACACTCGCCCCAGAACCCACCAACGGCGACTGTGGTAATTACATCGACGCCAACGGCGACGGCGCGCTCGCCGATATCTGGACTGACTCCGTCGCCTTGAACGCCAACGCGTTGAGGCTTATCAATGCCGCAATTTCGAACGATCCTGCCAGGGAGTCCGAAACACGGCAGGCGAGACGCTTGGTGGCCACATTCTTCGGGACGCAGCTAGATTATGGCGAGATATTGGGTACGTTAGGGTTCCCCATCTCCCCAATGTCTCTGGGACAGGGCCAAAACGAAAATCTCGCTATGAAGCTAGATTTTCTTCAAAGAACTGAAATATGCTGACTCTTCAACGAAGAGTGGTACAACGAAGTCGAGACTATGCTCGGAGGAAACGCCGGTGATATTAGGTACTTTCTGTTCTGTAATGGCGACTACGAGGTCAAGAAGAAGAGCTCCGACCAAGCACAAGATGCACAGGGCAACCCCCAGACAGACAAAACCACCGGCAACAAGATCACAATTGCCCAAGGATATCCAGATATAGACTTCCGGTCCTTTGCTCCTTACTGGATCCAGAGCGCAGGAATCTACGTCGTGGACAAAAAGAGCCATAACCCAACAACTTACTGCAGCTCACCGGACTCCCTCGGGCTGACACAGCACGGGGACAATAAGCGAGTAGTTCTCCTCTGTCCGAACAGCTTCACAACCGGTCCAGGCAAGGCACAACACGTTCGGCTGGGCGCGCAGGCGACGGACATTAACCAGGACATCCAGGATTTTAGCTGCGTCGCTATGACTTTCTACCATGAGTGAGCCGAAAACGGAACTGTTCAGAACATCCTCGGTTTCTAAGCTGACTCTTTTCCTCACGCAGACTGTTCCATGCCATTCATGATATTGGGATGGCCAAGGACACTACTGGCTGCAAGTATTTCCACCCAACTTGGCGCGGGCGGCTCAGCTGACAATTTATTTCAGACGGTGCCCGACAAATCGTCGACAATGCCAGGGCGACTTTAGGCAGAGAGCTTAATGGCAATGCCAATGCGAACAGCCAGACCCTCCAAGCACCCGAGAATTACACTTGGTTCGCGCTGGCAGCTTGGTATTTCTACCAACAAAGCGTATTCTTTGATGCTGGCCAGTCTCAGCACGTGGAGCCGAACTCATAAGATGAGGCCTTAGCGATTCGAAAGCAGAAGGAGGATGGAGAGAGCCTTTCCCAACTTCTCATGATCCATGTCAAACTTCTTATATCGGAACCATTCAGGGCCACCATAACACACCGTCACATGCCACCCAACACGGTGGTATGCCGGGGTGGGGGCCGGAGAGAAGTATCAGGGCAGCAATTTCGGCCCGAGAGCTGCACCCCCATAAGATACACGCCTACAGGATACCCGCCCATGAAGCAGATATACCCATAAAGATGCACGCCCAGAAAATGTACCCCTTTGAAGTATATAGGCACACTCATGGGACGTCTGTCAGAGAGACTCCCATGGTCAACTCATGAATACACTAGCAAGTGTATGCTGCTGCATTTCCGTGCCTTCCTCAACAGACCTGAATAGAGTCTAAGACCCCTTAGACCTAGTTCACCCCTAGGCTCAACCAACCTACACTAGGTATATTGACACGTTCTTATATAGCCATGAGCTTTTGTCCCGCGACTCGGCGCGTCTCCTTGTGCTTTTAGAACATCTCGTACCCAAAATTGAGTCCACAGCGGTCTAGAATCGGGCCCTGCACTAATTCAAGACCGGATCTAGCGGGGTCTTCTCGTCCTGAATTGATGCTGTTTCCCGTAGTAATTGGCTTTTGCATAAAATCTGAGCTCAGAGAAGAATACATAGTATTGGAAAGAGAGAATAGCAGCCGTCGTGATGACTGAGCATTGCACCAGGAAATAGAAATCTGCAAAGGCTAAAGGACAAGGAGAGACAGCAAGATGTGGGCGGCACTGTGGTTTCCATTTTGGCTTCCTGGGAGTCGTTTGTGGTCCTCCTGGATGGCCGTCTCAGGCCCCCTTCGGTTATAGTTGAAAGTTATTCCCATTCTGTGGGGCACAGCGACTGGGTTGCGTCTGGGTGACTGGTTCACCGGGTCACGATCTGGAGTGAATGACATGGTACCAATGCAACTGTACGATATGAACAATAAGAATAGCACTCCTGGGAGATAGCAACATCTGGCCGACCCCAGCTTGTTGGAAGGAGCAGCGGCGATGTCACGGCTTCATTGTCTTCTAAGAGGCCCTGTAAGCTCTCTGGCCCGACGCGACTTTCGCGTCGCCCAATGACACCTTGCTCTAGCTAGCGGCAGATCTCCCGGCGCAAGAACCACAAAAAAAGGGCAGAATTTCTGACACTATGCCGAGATTTCACGCTGCACGACACCGTGATGGCCGCCCAACAATAATTGTACATTTTTGGCAATGGCCCCCGTGAAACGCAAGTCAATTGCAGTCGAGTCCTCTGGGGCCAAAGCCTTAGCAAAGCGCCAGCGGACTGATGCAACGCCCGCTGATTTGGACAACCTTGCGGAGAAAAGCGCAGGAAAAGGCTCGAAAGCGGGCGCAGGCTCTTCGAAGTCTAGCAATCCTGTCCCGATATCATTGTGGGCGAACGAGCAGCCAGCCTTTCCTCGCGGTGGAGCCAGTCTGTTAACGCCGATCGAACGAAAGCAGATCGAAGCACAGGCAACTCGAGATGCACTGAAAGAGCACGCCAGCTCTAGCGACTTGTTCTCCACTTCTGGCAAGGTCCGTGATGAGTCTCACAAGGAGGGTATCACTCAAAGAAGCCCAGATGGGTCCAAGCACAGGCGTAAGAAGACGTCAAAAAGGCATGGGCCATCCGACAGCGGTAAGCAAGAGAGTGCCGCGGTGCGAATTGAGGGTTTGTCTTACAGAGTAAGCCGGTGCCACTTCCCTATGATGCCTGTGTCTGACATTTCAAAAGAGGATATCTGCGGGATCCCTTATCCTTGGCCAGATCACGAGCATCAACTCCCGCGACGTCGCTGTTGCTCTTCCAAACAACCTGACAGGTTACGTTCCTTTGACGGCGATCTCCAGCCAACTCACTGCTAAGATCGAGAGTTTACTGAATGAGGAGAACAATGCGGCAGATGACGGGGATTCCTCAGACCTAGAGGACGAAACAGATCTAAGTCATTACTTCAGCGTCGGGCAGTATGTCAGAGCCTCGGTCACGTCGACCGAAGAAGACTCATCTAGAGGTACAACTCGAGTCAAAAAGCACATTGAACTGTCCTTAGATCCCAAATTATCTAATGCCGGTCTCAGCCGTTCAAATATTGCTGTTGGCTGCACGGTTCAAGTCTCAGTAACCAGCGTCGAGGATCACGGTCTTATAGTGGATCTAGGTTTCAATGATGGTCAGACAACAGGATTTATATCAACACAAGAGCTTGGTTCCACGGTTACAATTTCTAGCGTCAAAACTGGAGCAGTCATGTTGTGCCTTGTCACAGGCCTGACATCCAACGGCCGAACGATCAAACTGTCTGCGAGCGAAGAAAAGCTTGGCTCTACCGCAAAACCGCATATTCTGGATACCGGCCCAACGATTGACTCTTTTCTCCCGGGGACGGCTGTCGAGGTTCTGTTGTCAGACGTGACAGATTCCGGCCTGGCGGGCAAGATCATGGGCATGCTAGATGCGACCGCCGATCTTGTTCATTCGGGGGCTGCAGTGTCTGCTGATGGCCTAGAGGCAAAATACAAGCTGGGGGCGAAAGTCAAAGGAAGAATTATCTGCAATTTCCCTACCTCTGAAACTAAGAAAGTCGGTTTCTCAGTACTGGGGAATGTTCTTGGCCTCCAGTCCTCCCCAAATTCTGCAGGTGCTGACCAAAAGATTTCAATCTCTTCTGTAATACAGGATGCAAAGGTGGTCAGGGTTGAGCCAGGCCTCGGCGTTTATCTTGAGCTTGGCGCTGGCTTACCGAAGGGCTTTGTCCACATGTCCAGACTATCAGATGTGAAGGTTGACTCGGTCTCTCAAACCACGGGTCCATTCAAGCTTGGCTCGCGGCACACTGGACGCATACTTGACTTTAACCCTGTGGATAACCTACTTATCATGTCCCTGCAAGAAAAAGTGGTGAATCAGCCGTTTCTGCGAGTGGAAGATGTCAAGATCGGCGACGTTGTCAAAGGCAAGATTGAAAGGATTTTGGTTGGTGGGACAGGCGTGACAGGACTCATCGTTGAGATCTCCGAAGGAGTCACGGGTCTCATTCCCGAGCTGCATTTCTCGGACATCATCTTGGAACATCCTGAAAAGAAGTTCCGCGAAGGCCAGGCTGTGAAGGCGAGGGTGATGTCGATAGACATTGGCAAGAGGCAGATCAGAATGACCTTGAAGAAGACTCTAGTCAATAGCGACCAACCCATCTGGAGCGACTTTTCTCAGATCGCGATTGGAGACACCTGTCCCGGAACATTGGTGAAAGTGGATGCTCGTGGTGCTGTTGTCCAGTTCTATGGATCTGTCAGGGGCTTCTTGCCTGTATCGGAGATGAGCGAAGCCTTCATTCAGGATGCGCGAGAACACTTCCGAAGGGGTCAAGTCGTCACTGTTAATGCTATCAGCGTTGACGCCGAAGCTGAAAGGTTGACCATCTCATGTAGAGATCCTTCAGCCTCTAACCTAGCGTTTGAATCTGAAATTGCAGCGCTAGTTCCAGGAGGACTTACCAGCGGAACTGTATTTGAGAAATCGCAGGATGATTTACTCCTCCGACTCGACAAATCGAATGTCGTTGCCCGTTTGCACGTGGATCACGTCAGCGACGGCTCCTTACGCAAGCGAAGATCAGCTCTAGAGAAGATCAGGGTTGGCCAAGTTTTGCAAGATGTTCTCATTCTGGAAGTGCAAACCAAACGAAAAATGGTCACACTTTGCAATAGATCCAGTCTGATCAAAGCCTCGCGAGACGGAAGTCTTCTCAAGAAATTTGATGACCTCAGGCAAGGCAAAACCGTCACGGGTTTCATCTCGAACATCACCCCCAATGGCGCTTTCGTCAACTTTGCAGCAGGGCTATGCGGATTAATACCGAAGGGACATGTCCCAGTGGAAACGGAGGATGAGCCAGATTTTGGACTGATGCGCTTGCAACCTGTCACAGCACGAGTCATGTCAATTGACTACCATGGAGCAGTCCCCCGATTCTGGCTGACTATGAGAGAAGGCGTTTCCAATGCTAATGAAGGGTTGAAGGGAAGTAATGCCGTATCGTCCGTCCAAAATGAAGTTGTCGACGCTGTTGATGGCGTCAGCAAGGCACTTGAAGACTTCTCCATTGGCAAGGTTACCAAAGCTCGTGTGGTCTCCGTGAAAGAGACTCAAATCAATGTCGAGCTGGCTAAAGGCCTACAAGGCCGCATTGATGTCTCTGAAATCTTCGATTCCTGGGAGGATATCAAGGATCGAAAACGGCCTCTTCGCATGTTCAGCGCCAACCAAATTTTGTCTGTCAGGATACTTGGTGCTCACGACACCCGTAACCATAAGTTCTTACCGATCACACATCGAGCAGGGAAGACTCTCGTGTACGAGCTCACTGCGAAACCGAGTCTCCTTCGAGACCCCAACCTTGAGATTCTGACTCTGGATAAAATGAAGCCCCAATCGTCGTGGCTTGCCTTTGTGAACAATATCGCGGCCGACTATTTGTGGGTCAACGTCTCTCCCACTGTGAGAGGGCGCATTCGCGCCATTGATGTCTCAGACGACCTGTCATTAGCGACCAATCTCGAAGAGAATTTCCCTTTGGGGTCTGCCCTTCGCGTGCGTGTCGCGGGAGTTGATATGGAAAAGAATAGACTCGATTTATCGGCTAGGAGCAGTGGCTCAGCGGCTCAGCTTACGATGAAGGACATCTCCCCAGGCATGATATTGCCGGGCCGAGTCACGAAGACGACCGACCGACAAATATTGGTCCAATTGAGTGATGTTATAATTGGAGCAGTAGACCTGATCGACATGGCAGATGACTATACGGAGGCAAATCCAGCAAAATACGAAAAGCACGACGTCGTTCGAGTATTTGTGGTCCACATCGATGCTCCAAACAAGAAAATTAATTTGTCCATGAGACCATCCAAAGTTTTGAGCTCCTCACTCACCGTCAGGGATCCTGAGATCACGTCTGTGCAGCAACTGAATGTCAATGATATTCTTCGAGGGTTCATAAGAAATGTCGACGACAAAGGTATCTTCGTTACGCTAGGTCACAACGTCACAGCCTACGTGCGTGTCACCAATCTCTCAGACTCGTATCTGAAAGACTGGAAAGACCACTTCCAACGAGATCAGCTCGTGGAAGGAAAGGTCATCTCTGTGGATAAAGCAACTGGCCATGTGCAAATGAGTCTAAAGGCTTCAATGCTGAAGGCTGACTACGTCGCACCACTCACATTGACAGATCTCAAAGTCGGAGACGTTGTGACTGGCAAAGTGGCTCAAGTGAAAGATTTTGGTGTATTCATCGTTGTCGACAACTCTACGAATATTCGAGGATTATGCCATCGGAGTGAGATTGCGGACAAGAGAATCGAAGACGCCACTAAGCTTTTCACGGAAGGAGACGCGGTCAAAGCGAAAGTGCTGAATATCGATGTTGCCGAACGCAAAATCAATTTTGGCCTCAAGGCTTCCTACTTTACCGAGAATGGGGATGATGATGAGCAAGATCACGAAGACGGCGAAAGTGACAGCGACTTTGAGGACTTTGAAGGAGGGGTCGGTCTAGATAGCGACTCGGAAAGCGATGACAATGCCAGCGACACCAATGACTACGGAAGTTCCAATGATGAGGACGAAATGTTGGCTGACGACGTGCCTTCTGGTGTTCTGCTAGAGAGAGAAGCTTCAGCCTCAGAAAGATCTGACGAAAATGATGGTGTTGGTAGGGATCAGAGAAGTGACGCGGGAACTCGAGCCTTGAGCGTTGGCGGTTTCAATTGGGCTGGGACGGTTGCCAATGGAGCCTCCAAGCATCCATCGACCACATCTGACACCGAAGATGACAAGAAGGTTTCTAGGCCCAAGAAGAGAAGGCGAGCAGAGATCCAGATCGACAGGACTGGGGATATCGACCGGCATGGACCTCAATCGGTCGACGACTTTGAGCGTCATCTACTGGGTGAACCGGACGATTCGGCCTTGTGGATCCGATATATGCGGTTCCATTCTGACCTCGGTGAATTTGACCAGGCTCGTCAGATTGGCGAAAGAGCAATCAAGACCATTGGCTTGGGCCAGGATGCGGAGAAGATGAACATCTGGGAGGTCTTGCTGAGTCTGGAAACGGTGCACGGTACCGACGAAAGCGTGGAAGACACGTTGAAGCGCGCCAGCGAATGGAATGATCCCCAGGAAGCCCACAGCCGTCTCACGAGCATATACATCCGGTCGGGCAAACTAGATAAGGCTGAAGAGCTCTTCCAGACCATGCTAAAGAAATTCGGGCAAGACCGGAAGGTCTGGATCAATTATGCTACATTTCTCTTCGACAAAGCAGCCGACGCGGAGAAGGCTCGGCAACTCCTACCACGTGCGCTGCGAACGTTACCACAGTTAACGCATGTCGAGATCACGTCGAAGTTCGCACAGCTCGAGTTCTATTCGACGTCCGGCGTCCCGGAAAGAGGAAGAACCATTTTCGAAGGACTGTTGGACTCTTTTCCCAGAAAGATGGACCTGTGGAATGTCTACCTGGACATGGAGATATCGCTTGTGAAGAATAAGTTGGAAGACACCGAGCGCGTTCGGCAACTATTTACGCGGATATTCGATGGGAGGATCAAGAACAAGCAAGCTCAGGTTTTCTTCAAAAAATGGCTAACGTTTGAAGAGAAACACGGAGACGAACGGGGCGTGGATAGTGTTAAGGCGAAAGCTGCCGATTTCGTAAGGAGAAGGCAAGGTGAAACAAGAGAGTTGATATGAATGATACTGCAGTCAATTGGTGGAAACGCAAATCCGAGGGGTACCATAACTTTATTGTGTTGAATAATGAGAACGTCACTGGGCCTTGCAAGGCCGCCCCACGAAGCCTAGAATGCCCAAGGTCTCTGTGAAGGCTTACCATAACTGGAATAACGGCGTTGCGGGAAGAGACAAGCCTGTTGCATCCTGTGCATGCGCCCCCCATCTCATCGTACATAAACCGCCCGACTGGGGTAAAAACCGAAAAATGGGGTCATCAATTCCCGGTTTTTTCTTCTCGGGCTCGGGCTGCAATGTAGCGATAGTCCCCGGTTTCTTTGCATCAGCACCAAGAATGAAGGCGGTCACGCGGACGAGGAAGTGACCAAGATTTGGGCCTTTTCACAAGGGGAGGCGAAAAGGATACGAAGGTATCCTGCAGACGACCAGAAAAAGGATCGAGTAGGGGGCCTTGCTCGGGCTGAAGCGTGTGGGATCTTTTAGGCACCAAAGCATGGGACGGAGTCTGCCGCATGACATGGTCCGCACGGTACTCGCTAGCCTTATCTCTCCACCAGCATAGACGCCAATCACACCCTCTACAACTTCGCGTCAGCGCTCCCAAGGTATTCGTTTCTTCTGCTTGCCCAACGATGTATTCCGCACTTCCGAACTCTCCTTCCCAACTTCAGCCCTTCAAACATCGTCAATTCGCGACACTCGATATTTCGCCCTGGAGCTCCAGAAGTCGATCAGTCGACGCAGAAATACCGCAAGTTACGCCACGATGGGCACGTGTGCTGTCGTCAAATTCGTCCCATTAATCTGTGTTTGAGCCTCGCCGTCCGTCCCTCTTGTCCCACCCCGCGCTCTCACCATTCCCCCAATCAACAATGATGGTCCCAAGGTCCTTCCTTCACACCTCAGTACCACCTGGGCGCCCCCGATATTTGGATGAGAAAAAGGCCAGCTCGCCTCGACCAAAAGAGCATGTTTCATCACATTACATGCCGCCGCCGCCGCGCAGCACCCCCGAGCCTATGCAGAAATCACAGGCAGTGCCAGTAAAAATACCGGAGCGGAAAAAGGTGCAGGCTGTGCTTCGTCCAAACCGTGCCCAACAAGATGTTCGAAGCGTTCCAATTATATCGCTTCCTGCTGAGGAACCGATGCAAATACAAAGAGCAGGAAGTGGATCTCAGCGCATTGACTCGTTATTGGCAGCCACTACAATACCACTCAGAAAGAAGCCAAGGCCACGACCATCGCAAAGACTGCCACACTGCAATCACGTCGCAGATTTCAGCAAGCTGCTCCTTGAAGACGTCATGAGCACTGATGATGGGAGCCTGACCGGTAGTCTGAGTAACCCGCAATTTGATGGACTTTTCGGCGAGTTCAATGAGCCGAGTGTACAGTCCAGGGGTGGTATTGAGGGTGTTCCCGGTTCCTTGACCTCCTTGCGATCCCTTTCAAGCGACTCTTTGGCCTCCTTGGACAATGACTCGGCCGCAGCTTCATTCAACGACATTACAAGTCCTCTCAATCCTTCTAGTCGATCGACATCGGAGAGAAGATTGCGACATCTCTCGTCTTCAGAGGATTGTGCCGAAGATCACCCACTACTACACTTCGACGATCTTGATCTAGACGAGCCACCACTGCCAGAGATTGTACCAGCAACCTCCAGTCCAGAGCTTGCCACGCGGCCGTCAACTTTCAAAAGTCGAACCTCAACGTTCCGCTCGAACCTCACAGCGTCCCTCCGTGTCATCAAGTCAGCGGCTCAGACAATGTCCTCGATAGCAGCAAATCCTGTCATTCCACCAGACGACTTTCTGACCCGGTCTGTGTTTTCCTTCGCGCCAGAGCTAACTGACGATAAACGTCCTCCGCCGTCCGATGATGACCCATCGCCTGCTCTCCGAAGATATCTCAATCCCCCTCCTACGTCCTCGGATTCTCCATCCGAACTCCATTTCTGGCACGACTATCCGTCCAGCACCCGCCTGCCGGTTACAAAGAGGAAAGATGACAAGGCCTCGAACAAGCCGGTTCCCTCGGTTCCAGCAGCAATCCCACTCCAGACTTGCATTCCGTCTGCAGTGCGCTCTCCGACCGCATCTTCTCCGCCGATATGGCTCTCCGCTGATGGCACTCCTACAAACCGCAGCACCGCAGACGGCTTATCGGCTGGGTCCACCATAGCTCGGCAGCGTGAGCCACGTGAGAATTCGGATTGGTTGAGAATACTGGTTTTGGAGATGAACATGCGGCGCAGCGGCAAGTTCAGTGAAGAGGCAGAAAGCCATGCACGAGTGGCGTTGCCACCTCGGAAAGTGGATGACAAGTGCGCATCCACTGGGAGGAATAGATGGATTGATTATCGTGGACCATCTGGAGAGTAGATGGACATCCGATGCAATTTTGCCCCCTTATAAGACTGTACAAACAACTGTATCTCCGCTACGAGACCACGACGGCGTCAATGGCGCACAACGAATCTGTAAGAGTTAAGACATTGTCTTTTCACGGACTAAACGATAATCAACTTTGATTTCCAAAAACAGATCGGTGAGGCGAGCAACAAAACAAAGAGCGGCCACCAAAGTGCTTTGATTACTTCCGCGTGACGCGTCTGAGTAAAGAGAAGGATGTGTCTGGCAATGACCAGTTTGACAACTTTCCAAAGACAGCTTAAATCGCACGGAGAGGCGGCTGTGAGGATAGCGAGACCTGGTGTCAGTAACCTGCATATGCAAAGCTCAAGCGCCCGACATGAACCATCGGCCCAAGACTGAGTGCGTGGCCGATTCCAACACGGAAGATATCACCTTATAGGCGATAGGTGAAATTAATAATGGAACACTCATGAGATTTTGAGCGGCGGGCTCAACTGTGAAACACCGTCACAAAATTTGACCAACTTACTCTCCTCACATTCATGACTTCGAGCTGCCGAGATCTCCAAAGACACTGCAACTCCATCACAGCGCCAGGACTCTACACGCTGGTCAGGATGGACGGCTCATCTGCCACTAGCGGCCCCCAAAACTACAGTGCGGCAGTACCCCCCCGTCCTTCCAAACGATCGGATCGTGACAAAGGAAAAGAGATCAGGCTCGCTCAACTCTTCAAAGAAGGTGCTGTC
>Ga0335075_10002401_pt1 | contig 30209 bp, 28 predicted proteins | sample Lox_Sample_24_FD_206723 | JGI IMG/M metagenome (GOLD analysis project Ga0335075, IMG submission 206723) | Soil microbial communities from Loxahatchee National Wildlife Refuge, Florida, United States - Lox_Sample_2.4 | ecosystem: Environmental > Terrestrial > Soil > Wetlands | place: USA...
GCTGCCGACACCCATCTGATGTCCTCCCGGAGCACCGGGTCGTCAATGGCGGCGTACGCCGGGATCTCGGCCGCGTAGGTGTCGACCATCTTCTGGGCGATGAGGCCCGCGCAAGCCATCTGGCCCGAAGCGATCTCAGCCAGCCGCGCCTGCACCTCCCTGGGCAGCTCAGCGTCGAGCCGGTCGCGCCCGCAGTGATAGAGGTGCTCGCCGGCGAAGGTCACCGGCCCGGCCCACTGCGCGCCGGCGTCAATGCCTTGGACCTGCGGGGTTGCCATGCCCTTCACCCCATCCTGAGCTGCGCGGAGACGTACTCGACTAATGGATTTCAGTGAAGTGTAGAGATGTCTCGGTCATGGCAAAAGGGCTAGTTTTCGCCCGATTCCAGTCACAGATCTGCGTTTTCCTGTCCCGATTGGACTAATCCGGTCCTGGCCTGACTGCCGGGCATGCACGCTAAGTTGTGCGTCATCGGTCCTGACCTGGCTGGCCCCGCCAGTCCGGGGCATAGCGGAGGCAGTGATGACAGCTACCCAGGAGCACGCCGAAGCCGGAGCAGAGGCGCCCAGGGCGCAGCCGGCCAGCTGGCACTACACCAAGCCGGCGACGGATGCCGCGGCGCTGCGCGACATCAAGCATGACCTGAGCCATCTGCACGAGAAGACCGAGCAGATCAAGCAGGCACCGCAGGAGTTCCGCCCGAAACTGGTGGTCTCCGATCATGTCCGCGGGAACAGCATCCTGGACAAGATCGCCGACGGGGTAAACCGCATCTGCGGATCGATGTGGGTGTTCCTGGGGATCACGGTCGGCATCGTCGCGTGGCTGTTCCTCGGCAATGTCGTCGGCTTCGACCACACACCGTGGCCGTTGCTGCTCACGATCCTCAACCTGCCGCAGCTGTCGATCATGGTCTCGCTGCAGGTGAGCGCGAACCGGGCGCAGGCTGCGAGCGACAAGCGCGCCATCGCCGATCACGAGACGCTGATCGCGCTGCATGAGATGGCCAAGCAGCAAATCGACATCCTGCACGGGCAGGACAGCGTGCTGGCGCTGCTGGACAACTTCGCCAGCAACGACATGCCCGGCCGGCAGCATGAGATCCAGCACACCGTGGATCAGATCCTGGCGGCCGTGGGCGGCCAGCCGCAGCCGGCCGCGTCATGACGGGCACCCGGTTGCTCGTACTGTCAGCGGCTGAGGTGCACGCCCTCCTCAGCTATGCGGAGTGCACGACCGCGATGCGCGGCGCGCTCACCGCGCTGGCCACTGGCCGGGCTGAGCAACCGCTGCGCACTGTCATAGTCCCCGAAGGCGCAGCCGGGCTGATGGCGCTGATGCCGTCGTACCTGACGGCGGAGACCGGGCAGGAGAGCGATCAGGAGGCCGCGTACGGACTGAAGGCCATCTGCGTCACGCCCGGCAATCCGGCGGCGGGACTGGACGCCCACCAGGGCGTAATCCTGCTCTCTAGCGGCGCGACCGGAGAACCGCTGGCCCTTGTCAACGCCTCGGCGGTGACGGAAATACGGACCGCGGCCGTCTCGGTTGTCGCCACTGAGCTGCTGGCCCGGCCGGATGCCGACCAGCTTGCCGTCATCGGGACCGGCCGTCAGGCGCGGGCACACATCCTGGCGCTGGACGGCGCGCGCCGGCTCAGCGAGATCCGGGTGGCTGGCCGCAACCCCGGCCGCGCCGAGCAATTCGCTGCCAGCTTCGGCGGCCAGACCACGGCGCCGGTTAAAGCCTGCCCGTCGCCGCGCGAGGCGGTTGCCGGAGCCAGCATCATCGTGACCGCCACCAACTCCGCGCAGCCGGTCCTGAACCGGGACTGGATCGGGCCCGGCACCCACCTCAACGCGGTCGGCGCATGCCTGCCCGGCCAGCGTGAGCTCGACACCGCCACGGTCGGAGCCGCCGTGCTGTTTGCTGACCGCCGGCAATCCCTGCTGGCTGAGTCAGGTGACTACCTGCTGGCGGCTGCCGAGGGCGCGGTGACGCCGGACCGCATCCGGGCCGAGCTGGGCGAGCTATTGCTCGGCGCCGCGACCGGGCGGGCGAGCGCGGACGAGATCACCATTTTCGAGTCGCTCGGCCTGGCAGTTGAGGATCTGGCCGCGGCCCGCCGGGTCTACCAGCTGGCCGCCGAGACCGGTGCCGGATCCTGGACGGACTTCTGACGCACGCCGAACCACATCACTCCTGATGGTGCTGTTGCTCTAGCAACAGTGCCAGCACGACTGCTGCGGTAACGATCGAGCGACCAGGCGGAACCTGACGGTCTCGCGCCGCGTCCGAGTGGCAGCAGCACCCCGCGGAGCAGGAGTCTCGTCATGGCAATCAGCACGTCACCCAGATACCTCGCAGCGGCAACCGGAGTCGCGGCTGCGGCGCTACTCATCGGCGCCTTCACCATCGGCACTCACGACGGCGACACCCCCGGCACGCCGGCCGCGAACGCGGCCACCCTCACCGCATCGCAGTTGGCCGGCCGGATCACGGTGACCGGTACCGGCACCGTGACCGGCGTGCCTAACCAGCTCGCCGTGTCGCTCAGCGTTCAGACGACGGGCAGCGATGTGACGTCCGCGCTGAACCAGGCCAACGTGACCGTTCGCAAGGTTACGGCGGTACTGCGACAGCGAGGCGTGGCCGCCGCTGACATCCAGACCTCCGACCTGAACATCTCCCCGAACTACAACGACAACGGGGTGGTTACCAGCTATGGCGTCAGCGAGTCGCTCACCGCCACGCTGAACCGCCTGAAGGCGGCGGGCTCGCAGATCGGTGCCGCTGTTCGCGCGGGCGGGAACGCGGTCAGCATCGACAACGTAGCGCTCAACCTCACCAGTACCGGGCCGCTGATGGCAGCCGCCAGAGCGCAAGCGGTCCGGAACGCCCGCACCCAGGCGGAGCAGTACGCCCGCGCGCTGGGGGAGCCGCTGGGTCCGGTCATCAGCGTTAACCCGGTTCAGCAGCAGCAGCCCTCGCCGGTCGAATTCGGCGACCTCAACGCCACAGCGAGCGCCAGCGGAAGGTCAAGAGTCCCCGTTTCGCCCGGGACCCAGCAGCTGTCGGTCTCGGTCACCGTGGTCTACCGGACCTGACGGTCGGCCGCCCGGCGCGCCGCTCGAGGGACTACTGGGGCCGGCGGCGCAAACCCGTGAACAGCCGGGCAGCTGACCCAGGCAGTCAGCTGGGCTGCTAAGCTGCCCGGCATGCGCGTTCAGCTGCTCACCGCAGGCTGGTGGCGCCGCCACTAGGCGGTGCCAGGTTCGCGCGCAAGCAGACCACCACACAAGGCGACCGCCCGGCACGGCGGTCGCTTTGTTGTGCGGCCGCTGGCCCGCCGGGCACGACAACCGCGAGGCCGAGATGGATGAGACCAGTTACCTGACCGCCGGGGGCGTCCGGGTACGCCGGGTTGCCGAGCCGTTCGACGAGGCGGAGCTGGACGAGATCACCAGGCAGGTCCAGTTCCGGCCCGGCGGCGTGCTGAGCTCGGGCATGGAGTACCCGGGCCGGTACAGCCGGTGGCACCTGGCCTACCTGGACCCGCCGGTGCAGATCGCCGCCCGCGGCCGCCTGATCAGCGCCACCGCGCTGAACCGCAGGGGCGAAGTCCTGCTGCCGGTGATCGCGGCGGCGATGCGCCGGGCGGCCGGCCTCGCCGCGACCGGGGCGACCGCCACAACCCCAGGCCACCTCGAGGTGCTGATCGCCGAGAGTGACGAGGTCTTCACCGAGGAAGAGCGAAGCAGGCGCCCGACGGTCTTTTCGGCGCTGCGCGAGATCATCGCCGCGTTCCGGCCGGAACTGGGCCCAGGTGAGGACAGCCCGGACACCCACCTCGGGCTCTACGGCGCATTCGGGTATGACCTGGCGTTCCAGTTCGAACCGGTGCGGCAGCGGCTGCCCCGTGGTGGCAGCGACCGTGGTGGCAGCGACCGTGGTGGCAGCGACCGTGGTGGCAGCGACCGTGGTGGCAGTACCCGCGACCTGGTGCTGCACCTCCCGGACCAGGTCTTCGTGGTGGACCGCAAGCGCGAGACCGCGACCCGGTTCAGCTATGACTTCGAGACGCAGGCCGGCTCCACGGCCGGGCTGGCGAGGTCGGACGAGTCGGGGGGGAGCCGCGGCCCGGCGCAGGGGAGCAGGCCAGAAGAGCCCGTTCCCGCCCGGGTCAGTCTTCCGGCGGATCCGGTGCCGGGCACCTACGCCAGGGTGGTCGAGCAGGCCAGGGAGAAGTTTGCTCGCGGCGACCTGTTCGAGGTCGTGCCGAGCCAGACCTTCTACGCCGCTTGTCCGTCCCCGGCCGTGTTCTTCGAGCGGCTGCGGCAGCGCAACCCGGCGCCGTACGAATTCTTCCTCAATCTCGGCGAGCAGGAGTACCTGGTCGGGGCGTCACCGGAGATGTACGTGCGGGTTACCCGCGACCGGGTCGAGACCTGCCCGATCGCGGGCACGATTGCCCGCGGTGCCGACGCGATCGGCGATGCCGCGCAGATCCGCTCGCTGCTGACCTCGCCGAAGGAAGAGTCGGAGCTGACTATGTGCACCGACGTGGACCGCAACGACAAGTCGCGGATCTGCGTGCCAGGCAGCGTCAGGGTCATCGGCCGCCGCCAGATCGAGCTCTACAGCCGGCTCATCCACACCGTCGACCACGTCGAAGGCAGGCTCCGGCCCGGCTTCGACGCACTGGATGCGTTCCTTACCCACATGTGGGCCGTCACCGTCACCGGGGCGCCGAAGAACTGGGCGATGCAGTTCATCGAGGATCACGAGGGCGCGCCGCGACGCTGGTACGGCGGCGCGGTCGGCATGATCGGCTTCGACGGCGGCATGAATACCGGCCTGACGCTGCGGACCGCGCACATCACCGGCGGGGTCGCGGCGGTCCGGGTCGGCGCTACCTTGCTGTTCGACTCTGACCCGGACGACGAGGAGCGCGAAACCGCCCTGAAGGCCCGCGCGTTGCTGGAGACGCTGGCTGAGGCTGCCGGTGAGGGCGCCCAACCTGCGGGTACAGCCGCGACCAGCGCCACCATAAGCGACACTTCCGGACGGGAACGGGTTCCGAATCCCGCGCTGCCTGGCGACGGGCTGCGGGTGCTCCTGGTCGATCATCAGGACTCCTTCGTGCACACGCTGGGTGGCTACTTCGCCGAGCAGGGCGCGGTCGTCAGCACCCTGCGTGCGGGCTTCGACCTGGGGCTGCTGGATGAGTTCGCCCCGGACCTGGTCGTGCTCTCGCCCGGGCCCGGCCGCCCGGCCGACTTCGACTGCGACACGCTGCTTTCGGCGCTGGACGAGCGGCACCTGCCGGCGTTCGGGGTCTGCCTCGGGCTGCAGGCGATGGTCGAGCACGCTGGCGGCTCGCTCGGGCTGCTGGACACTCCGGTACATGGCAAGCCGGGCCAGGTCCGGGTTCTCGGCGGCGCGCTGCTGGCCGGACTGCCTGCCGAGTTCACTGGCGCGCGGTATCACTCTCTGCACGCCCGGCGTGAGCAGGTAACCGGGGGGTTCGAGGTGACTGCGGTCACGCCGGACGGGGTCGTGATGGCGATCGAGGACCCGGCACGCGGCCGGTGGGCGGTGCAGTTCCACCCGGAGTCGATCCTGACCGCTGGTGGCCGCGCCGGTCACCAGGTCATCGCGAACGTGCTGCGCCTCTGCCGGGAACGATCCGCGGCACGCGCAACGGCGGCCTCGTGAGCACCGACTTGCCGGGGGCACCGGCCATTAGCTAGGACCGGGTGAGAATACTTCCGAATAAGTAATCGTCGATTGGCGCCAGCTGAATCATGGCGGAGCCCAAGTGTTGTCGGCCTCTATGACAATAATGTAGCTGTCACCGGAAGTGAGATTATCGGTACCTAGCGTAGTTAGACCCGGCGGCTTTTTGGTTCGTGCAATTTCACCGGAACGTTGCGCTTGCTATTCCGCAGCCCGTACCGGTATCTGCCAGCCGGGAAGATATGACATTGTTGGCCGTATGCCCGATATCAAGTACCCGGTCGGCACAGACTCCTGGCCTGGCTATCTCGCGGTGCCGTCGGCATCGCCCGGGCCGTGGCCCGCTGTCGTGGTCATCCACGAGGCGTTCGGCCTGAACGACGACATCCGCGGTAAGGCGGACGAGTTCGCGGCGCACGGGTACCTGGCGCTCGCGCCGGACCTGTTCGACGGTAAGTCTTGGATTCGCTGCATTCGCAGCGCGTTTCAGCAGCTGAGAGCACGGCGAGGGCCCGCATTCGAGGCGCTCGACGCCGCCCGCGAGTTCCTGGTCGCGCGGCCCGACTGCACCGGGAAGGCGGGCGTGATCGGCTTCTGCCTGGGCGGCGGGTTCGCGCTGGTGTGCGCGCCCCGGCCTGGCTTCGGCGCGGCGTCGGTGAACTACGGCGACGTACCGAAGGATGCCGAGGCTGCACTGGCCGGAGCCTGCCCCGTGGTGGGCAGTTTCGGCGGCCGGGATCCGATGGGCACCGCGGTGCCAGAACGGCTGCAGCGCGCCCTCGCGGTCCTCGAAGTGCCGCACGACGTGCAGGTCTACCCTGGCTCAGGGCACCGGTTCATGACGAAGTCGGAGGGCGCGGGCGCGGTGTTCGCCAGGCTCGGGAGGATGTCCTACCAGCCCGCCGATGCCGCCGACTCGTGGCAGCGCATCTTCGCCTTCTTCGGCAGGTACCTGGCGGCCTAGTACTTGCCTGGCGGGCCGGCCGGGCCCGTGCTAGGGCTAGTCCACTGGGTCGTAATGCAGCTGGCTTTCCGGGATGCTCCCGGCGAGCAGCGCGGTTGTCCGGGTGACCATCGCGGGCGGCCCGCAGACGTAGGCCTCGGTGTTCTCGTAGAGGCTCAGGTTGCCGAGCACGTCCGGCAGCGCGCCGGCAAGGCCGTGATAGCCAGGCTCGTCGGACAGCACCGGGATGACCCGGAGCGACGGGCAGGCAGACTCAAGAAGCTGCAGGTCTTCCAGGTCATACAGGTCGAAGTGCTGCTGGGCGCCGAAGAAGAGGGTGATCTTCCGCGGCCGGCCAGGGACTTGCTTTGCCAGCGCTTGCTCGATGATCGCCTTGATCGGTGCCAGCCCGGTACCGCCGGCCACGCATAGCAGGTCCCGGTCAGACTCGGCTAGCCTCATGCCGCCATCGGCGGCACCGAGCAGCACGCAGTCGCCGACGTCGGAATGGTGCACCAGGGTATTGCTGACCAGGCCGCCGGGCATAGCCCGGACGTGCAACACGATGAGGCCGCCAGGTCGCGGCGCCGTGGCAATCGAGTATGTCCGCCAGACGCGCGGCCACCTCGTCACCTGCACAGGGATGAACTGTCCGGCCTGGTAGGGGAGCGGCTGACTGGGCCGCAACCGCAGCACTGCCACGCCTGGCGACCGCAGCTCGTGCGAGACGATCTCGGCGGTCCACCAGGCCGGCGACGTGCGGGCATCATCCTCTGCCGCCGCCTGCATGGTCCTGGTCACGTAGGCGAGAGTGGCTTGCCATGCGCCAGCCGTCTGGGGGGTCCACTCGCTGCCGATGAAGTGCTCCGCCGTGTCGAGCAGCGTCGCCATGAACGGCGCGTAGTGCGCCTCGGTCACGCCGAACCGCCGGTGGTCGCGGCCGAGCCGGGTCAGGATCTCGGCGCTGCGCGGCGGATCATCCAGGCTCCAGATAAGCCGGGCGAGAGCGGCGAATACGCGTTCTCGCTGCGCGGTCATGCTCATCGGGAAAAGGGCCCTTGTCCGCGGGCTGAGCGTAAAAAGCCGCGCGTAAAAATACTCCATAGCGGCCGGCCCGGCGGACACTATGCGCGCGAAAGAGTCCTTAACTAGATTCGGCTCAGTCTCGGTGGCCTCGGCGGGTTTTCTGAATGTGGTTTGCGTCGAAGCCGCGCTTTCTGTTTCGGCGTAAGCGGCCTCGGGCAGCAGGTGATTTGTCGCGACATTACCGGGGAAATAGTCACCGGGCACCGGGCAGGGCACCGGAGAATTGCGCTTGCGACGGCCGGCGAAGCGGACGTGACTAGCCTGACCTGGCAGTCTGCCGGTAGGGGAGTCAGGAATGCGCCCGTCGAACGTGATTGCCATAATCCGAGTCTCGCACTTTGGGACCGAGTCGACAACCCCGTTCAGTTGGGCACTTCGGGCAAACACGTAGCGTCACGGAATGCCGTTCGGCGAGGGCTGTGATAGGGCGTCGCGCGGCCCTGACTATTTCGTATACGGCAGTAACTGCTAAGTACCGAATGGTCGGTTAACATTGGCTGGAGTTCGCCGCATCGCGTACTTCGCCCGCTGGCCGGGGCGTGTGCGGGACGCCGATGACGGCAGGCAGCTACTGGCCGCGTGCGCCGTCCGGCGGCCCGGCACCTGCCCGCGGCGGGCCATAGGATGCTGTGGTGGTTGCACCCGGATACCTGCGCTTCCCGCATATAGGGGGCGACCTAGTCGCCTTCGTCGCCGCCGATGATGTCTGGCTCGCGCCTGTCGGTGGCGGCCGCGCGTGGCGGTTCACCACCGACGAGGCATCCGCCATGACGCCCCGGTTCTCGGCCGATGGCACGCAACTGGCCTGGGTCTGCAGCAAGGACGGCGGTGCCGAGGTCTATCGGGCCAGCCTGGCTGATGGCGTTTCCGCCCGGCTGACGTACTGGGGCACAGCATGGGGCCGGGTCTGCGGCTGGACGCCGGGCGGCGAGGTGCTGGCGGTGAGCACGGCGGGCCAGCCCTTCAATCACTACTCATGGGCACGGGCGCTCGCGACGCAAGAGTCTGATCCGGCTGGCGGTCCCGGCGCGGAACGGCTGCTGCCGCTCGGCCCCGTGGGCGACATCTCGCTCGGTGGTGCCACGGTTGCGGTGCTGAACGGGACCTTCGGCCAGTTCCAGTCCGACATCGCGTTCTGGAAGCGGTACCGCGGCGGCACCGCTGGCCGACTGTGGGTCGGCCCGGCCGGCGCAGTGGTGTCCGCGCACGCCCGGCGGGACGCGCCTGTGCCTGGCCAGCCGTTCCGGCGCTTGCTGGCGGACTTGCCGGGTCAGTTCGGTAGCCCGATGATCGTCGGCGGCCGCCTTGCGTTCCTGTCTGACCACGAAGGCACCGGAAATATCTACTCGTGCGCCCTGGACGGCACTGACTTGCGCCGTCACACCGACCATGACGGCTGGTACGCCCGGCAGGCCAGCACGGACGGGCAGCGCGTCGTATATGCCTGCGGTGGCGAGCTGTGGCTGCTGGCCGACCTGGACACGGCCGAGCCGGTGCGGCTGGAGATCCTGCTCGGCTCGCCGGCTCCTGGCCGGGCGCCGCGTCTCGTTTCCGCTGACGATCACGTTGGCTCGCTGTCGGTCGACAGCGCCGGTACGGCAAGCGCGGTGGAGGTACGCGGCACCGTGCACTGGCTCACGCACCGGGACGGACCGGCCAGGGCGCTGTCGGTGGTACCGGGCGCAAGGGCCCGCTACCCGCAGGTCCTCGGCGATGACGGCCTGGTGGTCTGGGCGACGGATGCAGGCGGCACTGACGCGCTGGAGATCGGCGGCGGCAGCGAGCAGGTTGCGGCGCCCCGCAGGCTCGCTGCCGGGCAAGTCGGCCGGGTGAGCGGTCTGGCCGCCGCGCCGGACGGCAGCGCGGTGGCGGCCGCGGCACACGACGGGCGGCTGCTCCTTGTCGACGTGGCCTCCGGTGGCGTCCGCGAACTGGCAGCGTCCGGCAACGGGCGTGTCACCGGCATGGCGTGGTCACCGGACTCGGCCTGGCTCGCCTGGTCCGAGCCGGCCGCGCAGCCTGGCGGTATGGGTGAGCTGTCGTTGCGTCGGCTCCGGCTCGCCCGGATCGCCGGCGGCGAGGTCGTTGATGTCACTGATGGCCGGTTCTCCGATGCCGATCCGGTGTTCAGCCACGATGGCAAGTACCTCGCCTTCTTGTCCCGGCGGAGCTTCGACCCCGTCTACGACGCGCACGTGTTCGACTTGTCGTTTCCCTACGGAGCCCGGCCATTCCTGCTGCCGCTGCAGGCGTCAACGCCATCACCATTCGGCCCGCTGATCGGAGGCCGGCCTATCGGTGCAGCCGATGCCCGCGAGTCCGACTCGGAAGCCGCTAAGCATCCGGCTAGCCCCGGCCATTCCGCCGGCTCCGAGCATCCGGCAGGCACCTCCGGTGACAGCAGCGGTCATCCAGTGCCACAGGTCAGGATCGACACCGATGGCATCGGCGACCGGGTTGTCGCGCTGCCGGTGCCTGAGGCGCGTTACTCGCGCCTGCGCGCCGTCAAGGACGGGCTCGTGTGGCTGAAGGAACCGCTGGCCGGCAATCTCGGCATCGGCGGCGCGCGGCCAACTGACGACGCGCCGCGCGCGGTGCTGGAGCGATTCGACTTCGGCCGGCGTGAGGCCACCGGCCTCCGGGACGACGTCGACTGGTTCGAGGCCAGCAAGGACGGCACGCGGCTGGTTGTCAGCGATCGCGGCAAGCTGACCGTGATTCCTGGCAACCGGAAAGCCGGTGATGACGATCCTGACGATAAGGTCAGCATCGACGGGAGCCGGGCGAGGTTCATGGCGGATCCGGCGGCACTGTGGCAGCAGGCCTACGCCGAGGCCTTCCGGATCATCCGGCACGACTTCTGGGTTGCCGATATGGCCGACGTGGACTGGGACGGAGTCGAGGACGAGTACCAGCCGCTGCTGGACCGGATCAGCAGCCCGGCCGAGTTTGCTGACGTGCTCTGGGAGGTGTTCGGCGAACTCGGCACGTCGCATACTTACGCGATCCCGTCCGGCCAGGCGGGCGGCAGCGGGAGCCAGCCGGGCGTTCTTGGCGCCGACCTGGAGCGAACTTCCGCCGGCTGGCAGGTAACCCGCGTCGTGCGCGGCGAGAGCTCCGACCCGCGAGCGTCCTCGCCGCTGTCCGCTCCCGGAGTCGGCATCGCGGCGGGAGACCTGCTGGTGGCGGTTGACGGCCGCCCCGTGGGTCCGGACGGGCCAGGACCGTTGCTGACCGGCGCTGCCGGGAAGCCGGTCGAGCTGACAGTGGCCTCGGTTGACGCAGCCGGCTCGGCGGCGGAGCCCGGCGTCCAGCCACGCAGCGTTGCGGTAGTGCCCCTCCGTAGCGACCGGAGGCTGCGGTATCAGGACTGGGTCAGCCGCAAGCGCGCTGAGGTCCGCGAGCTAGCCGGCGGCCGGGTCGGGTATTTGCACGTTCCCGACATGGTGAGCGAAGGGTGGGCAGACTTTCATCGTGACCTGCGGAGCGAGATGCTCCGCGATGCCCTGATCGTGGACGTCCGCGGCAACACTGGCGGCCACACGTCGCAGCTGGTGGTGGAGAAGCTTGCCCGTCGCGTGATCGCCTGGGACGTGTCGCGTGGCATGGTGCCCTCGACCTACCCCGAGGACGCGCCGCGCGGGCCGCTGGTCGCACTCGCAGACGAGTGCGCTGGCTCCGATGGTGACATCGTGACTGCTGCCATCCGCATCCTGCGGCTGGGACCGGTGGTCGGTGCCCGCACCTGGGGCGGCGTGATCGGCTACGACGACGAGCACGAACTGGTAGACGGCACCCAGATGACAGTGCCGCGGATGGCGTTCTGGATGGACGGCCTCGGCTGGGGAGTCGAGAACTATGGCGTTGATCCGGACGTCGAGGTCATCCCGACCCCCGATGACTGGGCCGCCGGCCGGGACGTGCAGCTGGAGACCGCAGTCCGGCTGGCGCTGGAAGCTCTGCGGGACAGGCCGGCAGTCCGGCCGCCTGACCCGGCCGGACGGACCTCACGGCGCAGGCCTCCGCTTCCGCCGCGTGCACGCTGACGGCGACTCGACTTGACCAGACTAGGGTCGACTTGACGAAGGCAGGTCGGCAGCCGGTCGAGGTGCGGCCACCCCCTACAACGAGCCTCACGACGCTAGTGCTTGCTGCCTGAGCAGGCGTCGCAGACACAGCAGAATGGGTCACGATGACGGTGCGCCAGCTGGTCTGGGACATGGACGGCACGCTGCTGGACAGCAGCGTCGTCGTCCCGGCAGCCTACGTGGCCGCGGTCCGGCGCCTGGGCGGCCCGGAGCTCACGCCGGCGCAGGTAGTCGCCAGCTACTCGCTCGGCCCGCCTGAGGCGTTGCTGGCTCATCTGCTCAGCCGGGAGCTTGGCGCGGGGGATTCGGAGGTTTACTACGACGAGCTGTCCGCCGTCACGGCGCAGGCGTATGAGGGCGTCGAGGACGTGCTGGCCGCGCTGCGGGCCCGCGGGCACCGCGTTGCGGTGTTCACCGGCGCCAGCACCCGTGCCGCCACGATGCTGCTGGGAGCGGCAGGCATCTCCGTCGACGTGCTTGTCGGCGGTGACGAGGTGACCCATCCCAAGCCGGCTGCTGACGGCCTGCTGCTGGCGGCCCGGCGGCTGGGCGTGGCTCCCGCCGACCTTGCCTACATCGGCGACGCTCCGAACGACCTGCGTGCCGCGACGGCTGCCGGCGGCATCGGCGCCGCAGCCGCCTGGGGCCATCAGTACCTGAGCGCCGTACCAGCCGATGTCACGCTAGCCGCGCCGGCCGAGGCGCTGACGCTGCTGCTGGCTGGCTAATCGGCGGATCAGGCCAGCCGGCAGGAACCGAGCCGGCAGCGAGACCCGGCTGAACTCGGCTTCGTCAGATCGGGGCGGTGTAGCCGCTGAGCCAGTGCACCTGCAGCCAGGTAATCGCGGCAGCCCAGGCGCCGGTGACTTCGAGGACGCCTACCGCGATCAGCAGCAGGCCGCCGATCCTGGTGATCAGCCGGGCATGCCGCCTGGCGAAGCCGAAGACGTTCGCGCCGCGCTGGAACGCGAACGCGACAATCAGGAACGGGATACCGATCCCGAGGGCGTAGACGAACGCGAGCAGTCCGCCCCGCAGTGCTGTCCCGCTCGTGAATCCCAGCGTCAGTACAGCGCTGAGCGTCGGCCCGCTACAGGGCGTCCAGCCGAGGCCGAACAGCACGCCGAGCAGCGGGGCGCCGGCCAGCCCGGCGCGCGGCCGGAAGCCCGGCTTGACGATCCGGCCGGTGAAGGTGAACCGGTCGAATAGCCCGATGAACAGCAGTCCCAGCAGGATGATCAGGCCGCCGAGTATCTGGGTGAGGCCTGCCCGGTGCACGGTCAGGGTGCCGCCGATGCCGGCCACAGCCACCCCTTCGACGGCGTAGAGCGCCGAGAAGCCCAGGACGAACAGCAGCGCGCCGAGCATGACCCGGCTGCGGGCCGGTATTCCGGCGTGGACAAGCAGGCCTGTGTTGCCTGATGAAGCCGGAGCTGCCGCCGGAGCCGCGACGGGAATGGCAGTACCAGCGGTCGCAGGAGCCAGCGCGAGCGAGCCACCCGTAGCCACGGTTGCCACCTGAGCAGATGCCGGGGTCGTGGCGGCCTGGCGGCGGCGGTCGCTCGCGGTCGCGCCGGACATACCGGTCAGGTAGGAAAGGTAGCCGGGCACAAGCGGAAGACAGCACGGCGACAGGAACGTCACGGCCCCGGCGGCGGCCGCGACCGGGATGGCCAGCAGCACCGGGCCGGACAGGATCAGGTGCTGCAATCCGCCGCTCACGGTCGTCCGTCCCCCTCTCGCTCAGTCTGATCTAAACTACAACCCGTAGTGCATCGTCAGTTGATTGAGGGCTAGCTGCCAGCAGCGGCAGGCGGACCGATGAGCTCGGGATCTGCCCCATCTTGTGTAGCACGGATTTGATCACGACCGGATTGGGCTCGGCAAACAGCGCCCGCGACAACGGCGCAAGCTGGTGCCCGATCTCCCTGGCATCCGCTGCCTTCCCGTCGCGCCACAGGCTGATCAGGCGACTGAACTCGCGGGTACTCACGTGTGCGGAGGCCAGGATGCCGCCATCGGCGCCAAGCCCAAGGAGCGGGGAAATCACTGGGTCGTCGCCACCGAGCACGCTGAATCCGGCGGGCCGGCTGGCCATCATGTCGATCGTGTCTGGATCGATGGCCCCGACCGCGTGCTTGACCCCTGCGACGCCGGGGATTTCCGCCAGCCTTGCCATGGCGCGCCAGCTTACCTGCTGCCCGGTCCGGTACGGAATGTTGTAAATAACCAGGGGAACGGGTGAGCTTGCGGCCAGTGTCCGGAAGTGCTCAATCACTCCGGCCTCGCCGGGACGGATGTAGTACGGCACCACGACCAGCGCGGCGCGGACGTCCGGGTACTCCGTCAGGGCGGCCAGCTCCGCGGCGGACCTGGCTGTGTTGTTCGTCCCGGCGCCAGCGATGAGCGGTGTGGCCCGCTCCCGGCAGACCCGGCTGCAGATGGCCAGTACGCGCGACTTCTCGGAGTCAGTCAGCGAGGGCGCTTCCGCCGTCGTGCCAAGAGCCACGATGCCGGTGGCTCCGTCATCGAGTACCCGGCGCGCCAGTTGTTCCAGCGCGTCTTCGGCGAGGTCACCTTCGGGAGTGAACGGGGTGATCAGCGGGATGAACAAGCCAGCGAGTGTGTCCATGTGCTGATCGTGCCGGTTGGAAATCATGCAGGTCTAGTTCATCTTTCTGAGCCAACAATTAAGCTGAGCTAATGCTCGATGTGCGCAAGATGTACCTGCTCCGCGAGCTTGCTCGGCTCGGCACGATCGCGGCCGTCGCACAGGCCAGGTTCTGCACCCCGTCAGCGGTGTCTCAGCAGCTCAGCGCTCTGGAGCGAGAAGCCGGAGTACAGCTGATCCGGCGCAGCGGCCGGGGCGTCGAGCTGACCGCCGCCGGCGCGGACCTCGCGGACCGGACGGAACCCGTGCTCGCCCTGCTCGAGCAGGCAGCCGCCGCGCTGGCCGCCAGCCGGACCGATCTGGCCGGGGAACTGCGGATCGGCGCGTTCCAGACCGCGGTCCGCACCCTGCTTCCGGCGGCGCTGGTCGCGCTCGGAACCGAGCACCCGCGGCTGGAACTGCGCGTGACCGAGCTGGACCCGGCGCAGGCACCGGACGCGCTGCGGGCCGGCGTACTCGACATCGCGCTGGTGCACGAGTACGACTACGTGCCGGCCGAGCCCGATCCGGCGCTGCGCACCGAGCCGCTGCTGGACGAACGGATGTTCCTCGCCTCGGCCGCTGGCGAGGCGGGACAGCAGCCTCCCGCGGAGGCGGTGGAGCAGCCTGCCGGGGAAGCGGGGGAGCCGCTCGCTGGCGAGGCGGAGGAGCCGAGGGCGGCGAAGAACCGTGACACTGCCATCGGCTCGGACGCTCTCGTGGCGGCGCGCGGGCAGCCCTGGATCGTTGCCAGCCCGGGCACGCTGTGCCATCTCATGGCGGTCCGGCTCTGCCAGGAGGCAGGGTTCGCCCCGCGGATCCGGCACTATGCCGACGATTTCGCCGCGGTGCTGACCCTCGTAGCGGCCGGTCAGGGCGTCGCGCTCGTTCCGGAGCTTGCGCTCGCCGAGCGGCCTTGCGGAGTCACGCTGACCCCGCTGCCCGCCCGGCGGCGCACCCTGATCGCTTGCCGTGCCGCTGCCTCCGCTCACCCGGCGGTAACCGCGGGCGCTGCCGCGATCCGGGCGGCGGCGGCAAGCTACCGCGCTGGCGGATTAGCCCACCGGCTCAGTAGCGCGCGTTCCGCCGCGGTCCATGCCGTCGTGGTCAGCAGGTAGATGCCCGCCGCCAGCGGGACGAAGGCCGCGATCACGACGGTGGTGTAAGGCAGTACCCGGCTGACCAGGCCGAGCCCGGCGGGCTGGCCAGGCTGGCCGGCTGCGGCTAGGCCGGGAGCGGCCGTCCTGCTCACCCTCGCCGCTACGAAGGCGGCGCCGGCCAGCAGGGCGAACAGCCCGATGAACAGCAGTCCGTGGATACTCACCGGACCCGGCCAGGTCAGCCAGTGGCTGCCGAGCGGTGTGGTCAGCAGATCCCTGGCGAGCAGCGTGTTCGGCCGCCCGGCTACGGTCGCGGACAAAAACAGGCGGTACATGATGCTGAAGAACGGCAGCTGGAGCAGCAGCGGCAGGCAGCCGGCCAGCATGCCGCCGCCCTCGGCCCGGTACAGGGCGGTCAGTTCCTGCTGCAGCTTGTCTGGCTGCTTCTGGTAGCGCTGGCGGAGCTGAGTGATCTTCGGCTGGAGCGCGGACAGCCTTGCCTGGCCGCGGAAGGCGTGATAGCTGAGCGGGGACAGCAGGAGCCGGACTCCGACGGTGAATGCGACGATGGCTGCGGCAGTGGCCAGGCCGCTGCCGAGCGGGTTAAGGAGCACTGAGAGCGCGACGACGATGTGGTAAGCGACGCCTACCGGCGCGCTGAGAAAGCCGAGCATGACGGGACCCTCCAGCGGGTTGTTCAGATTCCGGGATCAGCTGGAGACGGCCGCACTCAGACATCCGCGTTATACGCCAGCGACGAAAAGCCAGCGGCGAAAACGCCAAAGACGGGATCAGGCGGCCGCCGGGGCCGCCGCCGGAGCTCTAGGCCGCGCACGGCCTGCCGCGTCTGGATTGCGCTGGCGCTGGAAGACGGCGCCCCGGGATTTCCGGCGCTCGGCAAGGGCCCGCTTCAGGAGGGCACCTGCCTGGTCGGCGCTCGCTAGCCGGGCGGAGCGGGCGAGCCTGGCGATCACTGCCCCGGCGAGCGTCATGGTGGCGATCGCGATCAGCTCGGAAGCTAGCGGGAGACCGTGTGCCGTCGGCTGCAGCCATGCGGTGGCTGCCGCTGCCGCGATGGCGCCCAGCGCGCTGAGCACTACTGCGACTTCGGCCCGGAGGACGTCTACTCTCCGCACGCCGCCAACTGTACGCCGGCGCAGCGGCCAACGGCAGGTTCACCCGAGGCGGATGATGCGAGTACCGCAGCGCCGTCCGTAGCCTCCCAGGAAGCGTTGACATCACGGCCGTGCTACGCACGCCCAGCAAGGGGGCAGGGACTATGAGCCATACGACAGGACGGCCAGAGGCCGGCAGCCAGGCAGCAGATTACGAGCAGGCCAGGGGACAGGTGCCCCAGCAAGCCCAGGTCGCCGGACAACGCGGCGGCGCAGGTGCATTCACCGGCGCGGTGCTGGCCGGCGTCCTGATGATCCTGACTGGCCTGTACAGCTTCCTGGCTGGCCTCGCCATGATCCTGCGCGCTCCGTTCTTCGTCTTCCACGGCGGCTACCTCTACGTCTGGAGCACTCACGGATGGGGCTGGGTCGAGCTGATCCTCGGCGTGGTCGTCGTCGCAGCAGGAGCCTGCGTGCTGCTCGGCATGGTGTGGGCCAGGGCCGTGGGCGTCATCCTGGCGACCATGAGCGCGGTAGCCAGCTTCATGAGCCTGCCGTTCTACCCGATCTGGTCGATCATCCTGATCGCCGTCAACCTGTTCATCATCTGGGCGATGGTCTCGTACAGCGGGCGGCGTAGCTACGTCTGAAGGCGCAGCCGGCCGGTATCGAGTTAAAAGTCGTTAAATACCGGTCTCAGCCAACGTCCAGCTTCACCCGAGACGGATGATGCTGCCGTAGCGGGTGTCTTCGTAGCGTGAGTTGAGTAGCACGGCGCCGGTTGCGACCATGCGTGCCGCCCTACAGATTCACAAGGCACAGGCGCGTCAGCGTCCTGGCTGATGCTCGCAGTAGGCCAGATGAAGGGGGCTACTTCGATGAGCAGTCCGCAAGAGAGAGGTACCGGCTACGAGCGTGACGCCGCTACGGCCGGCGCGCACCGGGCTGGTACTGCGCCGCGCGAGGCTGCCGAGTACCGGCAGCCCGGCTCCCAGGCCGAGCTCGAAGCCCGCGAGCGTGAGCGGTACGAAACCCGTCAGGCGGTATCCGGAGCGTTCACGGTGCTCGCAGCGACCCTGATGATCCTCTCGGGTCTGTGGGGCTTCTTTATCGGCATCACCGGTGTGCTGTCCGGAGGGTTCTACACCAGGGTGCCGGCGACCTACACCTTCAGCCTGAGCCCGTACGGGTGGGGCATCGTGCAAGCGATTATCGGCGGCGTCGTCTTCTTCGCGGGCGTCTGCCTGCTGCTAGGGATGACGTGGGCCCGAGTCGTCGGCATCACGCTCGCGGTCATCAGCGCTCTGGCGAACTTCTTGTTCCTGCCGCACTATCCGATCTGGTCGATGATCGTGATCGCGCTCGACGTCATCATCATCTGGGCGCTGACGACCAGCCACGTCCGGAGGCTGGCATAGTCGCGAGACCGCTGCTTACCAGCTGCAAAGACGCCAAGTACTGCAAAAGACCGCCATCTACCGCAAACGGCGCCCCGCGGGCGGGGCGCCGTTTCGCTGTTGTTCTGGGCTCTGTTTTATCTGGCCTGTTTCTGTCTGGCCTGGTAGTTCCTGCCCCGCGCCATCCCTGGGCGCGGAGTCGTCCTGCCCGGTTCAGGCGTTGGCGCGCTGCACAGCTGCGTTGTGCTGCTTCCAGGCGCTGGCGCCCGCTGAGGTGGCGGCCACGGTCTGGCCGAACTTCTGCTTGACCACCTCGCTCGGCGGTACTTCGAGCTCGCGGAACCACTGCCGGGCAGCCGAGATCATCGCGGTGCCGCCGACTATCAGGCCGGCGATCCCGATCATGCTGCCAGCGCCGATCAGGCATGCGCTGACGATCATCGGCCCGGTGTTCAGCTTGAACGCGCCCGTTTGGTAACTATTGCCGTTGTTCATTGCATCCTTCCTGGCGTTGTGGGCGATCCAGACCGTTCCCGCCTTTCCGGCCTCGGCGTCATCCGTTCCGGGTGATTGCCTCCTGCTATCGGCTCGCTGATGCGCGCAAGCGTCCCGTCGGCGTCATTGCCGGATATCGGGGATGCATCCAGATCCTTCGTGAAGATCGCGCCGGGTTCACCCACGCGGGGTGACGCATTCGGGCGGCCCCGGCGGGACGATGTGATCGTCAACGGGCCCTACGAGGCACAGCTCGTCTTCGAGAAGAGCTGACCTACGCCAACCACGTGGGGCTGTTCTCCGAAGAGATCGGGCTGACCGGCGAACAGCTCGGAGTTTCCCGCAGGCCTTCACGCACTTGTCCCTGACCAGCGCCGCGGTCAACCTCGATCGTCACCACGATGGCGGGCCGCTGGAACTAGCGGCGGCGCGACCAGCACAAGCACGTGACCAGCACAAGCAAAGGAGCAACTCTCGATGCCCACAACGGCATGGCGGTTCGCCGGTACCGAGGGAGCTGACAGCGCAGTCGCCCGGATCAAGCAACTGGACAGCCAGGACATGATCAACGCAATGGATGTCGCGGTGCTCCGGTGGCCCGAATACGCGCCTGAACCGACGACGCTGGAGCATGTCACTGGGCACGGCGGCAAGGTCGCTAGCTTGATGCGCAAGCTCCACCATGAGGTCATCGACAGCTCGATGATCGATACGGTCAAGGGCGACCTCAGGCCCGGTACCTCGGCGCTGGTGCTGCTGAGCTCGGATGCTGATATCGACGCGGTGGTTGAAGCCTTCCGGGGCCAGCCCCTGGAACTGCTGCGGACCGACTTGTCCGTGCCGGAGCAAGACCGGCTGCGGAATGCCGTCAACCAGGCACGCCAGCAGGGCGGCGGGGGAGACGCCCCCATCTGATTCGCGGTGCTGCACATCCGCCTTGTCAGCGCTCCGGCCGCTACACCGCGTCTCGTATCACGTCTGGCCGCCGACCCGGGCGTTCTCAACCTGGTGGTGCTGCCCGGGGCCGCGGTCCGGCCGGCGGCAGACACCAGGCCAGGCGTCGAGGCTGAGGACGCGGTCCAGTTCGACGTCACGAGTGCGTCCGCGAATGCCGTCCTGGCGCAACTGCGACAGCCCGGCAGTGATCTCGGCAGACCGATCATTGTCCAGACGATCGATGCCGCCCTTGTCGGGGGAGCGCGCCGGCCCGCCTGGCGGCCGGTGTCTGCCGGCGATCGTGCCCCGGTCTGGGACGTAGTGCATGCGAGGATCGCGGAAGCGGCGGATTACACGCCGAGTTTCTTCGCGCTGCTGATCTTCGCGGGCATCATCGGCGCCTGCGGCATCCTGACCAACTCACAAATCCTCATCGTCGGCGCGATGGTGGTGGGGCCCGAGTACAGCGCGATCATCTCGGTCGCGCTAGGCATCGAACGCCATGACGGCCGGGCTGTCACCCGCGGCTTGCTCGTGCTGCTGGCCGGGTTCGCTGCGGCAATCGCGGTCACGCTGGTGTTCGCGCTGTGCATCCGGGCCGCTGGTCATACGCCGAAGCTGTATTTCGCAGGCGTGCGGCCGGTCTCGGACCTGATCAACTCGCCCAACGTGTTCTCGGTTGTGGTTGCCGTCGTGGCGGGACTCGTCGGCGTAGTTTCACTGACGCTGGCGCGGGCGAGCACACTCATCGGCGTGTTCATCTCAGTCACTACCATCCCGGCAGCCGCCGACATCGCAGTGTCGATCGCATACGGAGGCTGGCGCGAGGCGCGCGGCTCCACATTGCAGCTAGTGCTGAACGTCGGGCTGCTCATCGTCGTCGGCGCTCTGGGCCTGCGCGGGCAACGGCTCATCTGGCGCCGGTGGACAGCTAGCCCAATGGACAGCTAGTTGAGCTGTTCGAGCGCTTCGCGCACGGCGCGGTGGAATGTCGGGTGTGTGTAGATCATTTCGGTAAGCCGGCGCAGCGGCACGGCGGCGTGCACGGCCAGGGTGAGCGAGAAACCGCTGGTGTCGTGGCTCACCGATTCGGCGCCGGCGCCAGTGCTGACTGTGATGCCTTCGTCGGCGAAGACGCTGGCGAGGAGTTCGCCGGATTCGGGCTCCTCCGTCGGCAGCAGCCGGCCCGCCGCTTCCACAACTGTGACCTGTGCCCCGAAGCGGGCGAAGACCTGGGCGAGCTCCGCTCCGACGGGGCCGCCGCCGAGCACGGCCAGCGACTGCGGCACATCCTGCGCATGTTCCTGGGATTGTGCCGATGATTCGCCGCGTGGACCGCAAATCCCGGCTAAGGCCACTCGGACACCCGCTGAGGCGGCGCCAGCGGCCAGCCGCCGGCCGCGAGCCTGGCCCGGACCCTGGCGATGTCGGCGTCGCTGGGCCGGGCACGCGTGACGTCCTTGATGGCCGTGCGGATCGCCTCGGCCGAGTCCGGGTCGGTGCTGTTCTCCAGTTCCGCCGCGATGGTCTTGACTTCGTCTGACGTCAACTGGCTGCCGAGCAGCGCGAACAGCGGGATGTAGTCGACGCTGGGGACGCCTTCGGGGTACCCGGCCCGCAGCCAGCCGACGATCTGTCTCAGGAACGAGGGCAATGCCATGCGCGGTAACTCCCGTTTGTCTGGTCGAACGCTTGCGTTACTTCGCTCCGTGGCCGCTGATCACGATGATGTAGATGCCATAGCCGATCGCCGCCAGCACGACGGCAAAACAGCCGGCGGCGATCGCGATCCCGGCAGGGTTGCCTCCGACGAGTCCGGAGTCGGAGGCCTTGACGTGCCCCTTCCCTGGTGTGCCCAGAGCGCGCAACCCGATGGCGAAGATAGCTGGCAGGCCCGCCCCGGCCAGCAGGCCGACAACGACGATCTCCCCGATGGCCCGGAGGCTGATCCAGCTGCTCACGGGGTCACCTCAGCCTGTGACGGGGCCACCGTGCCGGTCCATGCGGAGTTCACGTTCTTCCGGTTCACCCTGGTGCGGCGTGATCGCCAGTAGATCGCCGCCGAGATGCCGATCAGGAGCACCAAGTCAATGAGGACCCCGGCCGTGCCTCCGACTGCGTGCGCGATGTAGTAGCTGATGGCGCCCATGAGCCCGGCCGACGGCAGCGTGATGATCCACGCGACGCCCATCCGGCCGGCCACGTTCCAGCGCACCTGCGCGCCCTTCTTGCCGAGTCCGCAGCCGAGAATGGAGCCGGTAGCCACCTGCGTGGTGGACAGCGAGTAGCCGAAGTGCGTCGACAGCAGGATGACTGCCGCGGACGACGACTCGGCGGCGAAACCCTGCGGTGGCTCGATCTCGACAAGTCCCTTACCGAGCGTCCTGATGACGCGCCAGCCACCGGCGTAGGTGCCGGAGGCGATCGAGATCGCGCAGAGCACTATGACCCACAGCGGCGTGGTCGCTCCCGCAGCCAGCGTGCCGTTGGCTATCAGCGCCAGCGTGATGATCCCCATGGTTTTCTGCGCGTCGTTCGTGCCGTGCGCCAGCGAGACCAGGGACGCCGAGCCGACCTGGCCGATCCGGAAGCCGTGCCGCCGGCTGCCTTCCCGCATCGAACCGGCAATCCGGTAGATGAGGTACGTGCCGACGGTGGCGACTAGCGCCGCGATGAACGGCGAGAGCACGGCGGGAATGATCACCTTCGACACCAGGCCCTGCCACTTCACCGCGTGCGAGCCCGCAGCTGCCAGCGTGGCGCCGATGACGCCGCCGATAAGCGCGTGCGACGAACTGGACGGGATGCCGAAGAGCCAGGTGATGAGGTTCCAGATGATTGCCCCGGCGAGGCCGCCGAACACCACTGTGAGCGTGACCAGGCCGGTGCTCACCAGGCCGTTCGCGATCGTGGCGGCCACGCTGAGCGAGAGGAACGCTCCGACGAGGTTCAGCACTGCCGACAACCCCACTGCTGTCCGCGGGCCGAGTGCGTGGGTGGCGATTGACGTCGCCATGGCGTTGGCGGTGTCGTGAAATCCGTTGGTGAAGTCGAAGGACAACCCGGTGATGACGACCAGAGCGAGAACTACGTCGTTGCTCACGAGTTAAGGCCTCTCGGTCTTAGTTCAGCTCATGGCGCGATGTTACGTAGCGTGTGTCTCGGCTACCTAGAGTGACCCCGGTGGAGCGAACTCGTGGGCAGGCGAAGCTGGCGGGCGCATGGCCGCGAGCCCGTCGTTGTCTTGCCCGGTTATCTGAATCCGACGGCGGTTTCATGCGCGCTGAATGCGGAATTTACACCGGTATGTGGGGTAGTCGGAGCGTAGCGCTGTTGTTACGCAGTGTCTTTTCACTGACTTCGGTCACGCGAACTGGGACAAACTGTCCCACGTAACGGACCGAGATCCGTGCTAAGTGAGGAGCAGACAACCTACGCCGTGGTCGGAAAGCCCCGCTCAACCTCAGTGACCTTGACGTGCTCCAGGCGCAGCGCTGCGGTCAGTTCATCGAGCACCCGTCGTCCGTCGATCGCGCCGCAGCTGAACAAGTCGATCGCAATCAGGCTCTCTTCGGGCCAGGTGTGGATGCTCAGGTGCGACTCGGCCAGGATCAGGACAAGGGTGATCGCGCCGTTCGGGAAGACGACATGGCTGGTTTCCAGCACGTGGCCGCTGCCGGACTCGACGGCTGCGATAGCGAGCTGGGTCAGGGCGCCGACATCGGTGACTGGCGAGGCAGGCGTGCACACCGCGTCAAGCGCGTACAGACGCTTAGGCGAGACCGCTTCGGAGCGCCGGAGTTCGGTGTAGCTGCTGGCCGCTTCCATACCCGGCATGATGTGCGAGGATACCGTACGGCGCGCTGGCCTGCGCGGACCGCCGCCATCGGCCGGGTCGGCTGACACTGCGCAGCTCACACCCTCCAGTTTTGGCGACCACAGCACCGGCAAATCCACCGCACATAGTCAACGAACATTGAGGGTGTGCGGGTTTGCGGGCCGGCGGACGACCGGTTGATGCCCTATGAGAAAACGTAACTGATGAATGTGGACAAGGTAGTGACCGAGGTCGCGGCGGCGGTCGGCCTGGCTGAGGGTGAATCGGGTATCCGCGACATTCTGGCAGCCTTGCTCGAGGCCGAGCCCGCGGCGGTGCGCGAGCTTGCCCGGCTGGCCGAACTCCCCGTTCCTATCGTCGCCGCCGCGTGCAACGAGCTGCGCAGGCGGGGTGTCGTGGACACCCAGCGGCCAGTCCGCTTCACCGCGGCCGGACGATCGGCCGTGGCTGCCGCCGCCGGACCAGTCGGCCTGCCTGTCAGCTGCGCTGAGTGTGACGGGCGAGGCGTGATCATCCCGCCGGAGGTCGCCGGGCTGGCCGCGACACTGCAGCAGGCGGCGGACGGCGCGCCAGGGGCCAAGACGGAGCTGGATCAAACCCACTGCACAGTGGCGACCAAGCTGAGCAGGGTGCTGAAGCTGCACGCGGTCCACGCGCTAGCCGGGCAACGGATCCTGGTGCTCGGCGACGACGACCTGATCTCCGTCGCGCTGGCGCAGTTCGCCGCGTGGTCCGGTAATCCCGGCTTGATTCACCGGCTCACCGTGGTCGACGCTGATTCGGAGGTGCTGGACTGGATCGGCCAGCAGACCGCTAGCACGGGCGTTGCCGTCGAACTGGTCCGCCACGACCTGCGCATGGCACTGCCATCTTCGCTGGCCGGGGCATTCGACGTGGTGCTGACCGACCCGCCGTACACCGTCGCCGGCGCGGAGCTCTTCCTCAGCCGCGCGGTTTCCGGACTGGCAGCCCAGCCGGGTCGGCACGTGTTTTTCTCGTTCGGCGCGCGGCGCCCCGACGAGACGCTGGCAGTGCAGCGCGCCATGGCCGAGATGGGCCTGGTTGTGCGCTCGGTGACCGCAGGCTTTAACTCCTACCTGGGCGCCGGGGTGCTGGCGGGCACGAGCAACCTGTACCACCTGCGAACCGCCTCAGGCGCCAGCCCGCTCATCGAGGGTGAGTACGACGGCCCGCTCTACACCGCCGACAACAGGGCAACGCCCACCCGGCCGTATCGGTGCGCGCAGTGCAAGGCAGTCCACCAGGTCGGGCCAGGCAGCCGGTGGCCGCAGATCGCCGCGCTGCAGGCGGCCGGCTGCCCTGAGTGCGGCGGCCGCATTTTCCGCCCCATGCCATTGACACAGCGGCCGCTAACGCAGCGGCCCGCGCATCCCCCGGTGCAGCGATGACCTCCGGTGCGGCTATGACGCCCGATCCGAGGTACGTGGTCCGGCCGGCCACGGAGGACGACCTTGAAGCGCTGGTGCGGTACGAGATCGAGATCGCGGTGGTCTCGTTCGCGGACGAGGCCATCACGGACCCGGCCCTGCACCGCAAGCGGGTCTCCGGCGCGCTTGGCAAGCCAGGCGAGATCACCCTGGTGGCGGCCGCGCGACAGGAACCTAGCGTCCCGCTCGGATGGGCGTGGCTGTCAGCGCGCACCAACTCGCTCACCGGCGAGCGGTACGGCAACTTCAGGTCACTTGCGGTGTCGGATGTGCCGGACCGCAGCCTGATCGCCGAGCTTCTGATGGCGGCCGTGCTGGCGGCAGCCGACGAGACCGGGATGACGCAGCTGACCGGCAAAGTGCACGCCGGCAACCTGGGCATGCGCGCGCTCTACCGGAAGTTCGGCTTCACCGCCACGCACCTGACGATGGAGCGCAAGGCGGATTCATGATCAAGTGCGTGGTCTGGGACATCGATAACACCCTGCTGACCGGCGTTTACCTGGAGTCCGGCGCGGACTTGCCCGGCGCTGACCCGGGGCTGACCGGCGTTCTGCGTGAATTGTCCGCGCGCGGCATCCTGAGCGCCATCGCCAGCCGTAATCCGCCGGCCGCAGCGGACTACGTGCAGCAGGTGACCGGCGCGGACTTCGCCGCGGTGGAATGCGGCTGGGGCAGCAAGGCCGATGCGATTGCCCGGATCGCCGCCGAGCTGAGCCTGGCGCCGGATGTCATCGCGTTCGTCGATGACGACATGCTGGAGCGCGCCGAGGTGGCCGCCGCGCAGCCTGACGTGCTCGTGCTGACGCCGGAGGAGGCCGCGGAGGCGCCAGCCTGGCCCGAGTTCAGCCCGGCCGTGATCACTGCCGAGGCACGCCGCCGTAGTCAGTTGTACGCTGAGCGCCGCCGCCGACAGGCCGCCGCGAACGAGTTCGGCGGCAGCCGGGACGACTTCCTCCGGCACGCCGGCACTCAGCTCACGATCGCCCCGGCCGTGCCCGATGACCTGCCCCGGTTGCATGAGCTGTCAGTTCGCACGCACCAGCTCAACTCAGCGGGCGAACCGGTGACCCAGCCCGATCTCGCCCGCCTGCTTGCCTCGCCCGCTGACGCCGTGATCACCGTGCGGCTGGCCGACGACTTCGGCGACGACGGCCTGGTAGGAGCCGCGATCATGACCGGGAACGGCGGGAGCAGCGGGCCGGATGTGCACGTTCCCGCTCGGGCGCTGGTCGCTACAGTGCCGTTGATCATGATGTCGTGCCGGGCGCTCGGCCGGGGTGCGCTGGACGCCCTGCTGGCGTGGCTGTGCCGGTCGGCCGCGGCGGACGGCGCCGCCGAATTGCGGGTGCCGTGCCTGGTTACCGAGCGCAACGTGCCGATGCGGCTGGCGCTGGCTGCGGCCGGCCTGCGGGCCGAGGCGGGCAGCGTCGCGCCCGATGGCCGCGCGGTCTTCACCCGGCCGCTGACCGGTGAGCTGCCGCAGCTGCCGGACTGGGTGACCGTCAAGTGACCGGCGATCAAACGACTGGCGATCAGGCGGGCGAGGTCGGTGCGGAGCTGCGCGCGATGCTCGCGCGGGTGACGGGCCGGCCGGAGCTGCTTGGCGTGCCCGCCGAGACGCCGCTCTTCGGCGCGGGTGTCGGCCTCGATTCGCTGGCCGGCACGCTGCTGCTGCGCCAGGTGCAGCGCCGGTACGGCGTAGATGTCGCCGCCGAGGACCTCAACCTGGATTCGCTGGAAACTCTAAGCACGCTCGCCACCTTCATCGCTGCTCGCCTCTGAGCGGCTCGGAGCGTAAGACGTAAACGTTTGTACCTGTGAGGCAGGCTGTTCAGGGCCGCGGCTGCGGCGGGGAAAATCAGTACCGACAGGACGCCAGCGCCGACCAGGGCCGCCGCGTTCGACGGCAGCATGGCTGGATGCTGCCAGGGCTCGCCAGCCTGAGGCCCTGCGGGCCGATGAGCACGCCTGCCAGGGATGAGCACTGCAACCTAGGGCCATACAGACGACCTGGGGCCCGGCGCGACGCCGGGCCCCAGGCCTGATGCTGCCAGCGAGGGTAACCTCAGCTGGCTAGCTACCTCAGCCAGCCAGGTAGCGGTGCAGGAACATCCGGGCGTCGGTGCGGGATACGTTGGCCAGCGTGCCGTGTACCAGCGCCGGGCCGAGGGCCGTGGTGTTGTTGTTGCCGGTGACGAACTTGTGCGCGGTCCAGGTGGTCCCGTCGAAGGTCTGGTACCGGATGTTGAACCCCTTCGGGCCCTTGTAGGCGAGCAGCAGCGGACCGTCGCCGTGGATGTCGGCTGAGGCGACCGCCGGGCTGCCTGTTGTCTGCGCCAGGCCGTCGACGCCGTCGCTGTCCGCCACCGTGCTAGGCGCCGACCAGGTCAGCGTCGCGTTGCCGTCCAGGCCCTTACCGAAAGTGTCCGGGGTGGTGGAGTACTCGATCGGCGCGACCGAGCCGTTGCCCTTCCAGAACACGTACACGGTGCCGTTGCCGCCGGCGCCGAGGATTTCGGCGAGTGCGGGCTGCGCGCTGGTCTCACCGGCGGTGGTGCCGCTGACCCAGGCGGACTTGACCTTCTTCGTGCCCCAGCTGAAACCCCGGCCGGCGGTCCCGATCTCGGTCCCGATCTCGATACGCACGTGGGAGTACGGACCGCGGTAGGCCACGATGACTCGCGGGTGCGTCGCGTTGGCCGGGAACAGCAGAGCCGGCGAAGCCGAGGTCTCCGAGTACAGGCCACCCGGCAAGACGTGCGGTGCCGTCCAGCTGATGCTGCCGTTGGACTTGACCACGCCGTCTGAGTACTTGATCTTACTAAGGCCGCCGGTCTTGCCGATCGACTTCCAGGCGACCAGCACCGCTTGCTTGCCCAGTTTCGTCGCGAACAGCGCGGCCGAAGGCGAGGTGTTGGTGTAGGCACCGGGGATGACCTTCGTGGCGTGCCACGTCCCGTTCAGCCGGTACTTGTACTGCACCTTGTCGTCGGCCTGGCCCTTCCAGGCCAGGAAGGTGCCGAGCTGGCCGTTCACCTGGATCTGGGACAGGGCCGGGGTGGTGTTGGTGTAGGCGTGCGGGACCGCCGGGTTGTGCGGTGACCAGGCCGGCGTGGGCGCCGCCATGGCGGCGCCGGCTGCGGCGAGAGCACAGACCGTGCCCGCCGCAGCCGCGACCGCGACCCTTGATTTCGAGCGGTGGAGCATCGTAGATCCTCGCGTTCCGTGGTCGACGAGCCTGCCGCAGATGCGGAAGGCAACCTGAACGCTAGGCCCGCGCAGCCGCCGCGCCTGCGTGAAAACCCTTGGACTTAGCTGGGTTTTTCCTGAGTGCTCGGGCTGACCGGGGCGCAGCCGCTGCATAGCCAGGCAACCTGCATGATTGTTCTCGTGGCGGTGACTCCTACTTTCCCCAGCCGGGAGACCCTGGACCGGCTCAGGTTCCGCCCGCTTGACGTCTTCGTCGGCGTTGCCGTCCTGCTGCTGATCTACGCCGTCGTGCGGGTGGGCGCCGGGGCACGGGCGCCGGTGCACCAGGCTTCGACGATCAGCCTCGACCCGTCGAACCTGCCCTACTACGCGGCGCGCAGCCTGCTGCGGATGTTCATCGCGCTCTTCTTCGCCTACGCCTTCAGCCTCAGCTACGCGTACGTGGCGGCGCGCAGCAGGCGCTGGCGCCGGGTGCTGATCCCGGCACTGGACATCCTGCAGTCCGTGCCGGTACTCGGCTTCCTGGCCATCACCGTGACCTTCTTCGTCGCGCTCTTCCCTGGATCTGAGCTCGGGTTCGAATGCGCGGCGATATTCGCTGTATTCACCTCGCAAGCGTGGAATATTACGTTTTCCTTCTACCACTCGCTGATCAGCCAGCCCGGCGAGTTCGACGAGGCCAGCAAGCTGATGGGGCTGTCGCGGTGGAAGCGGTTCTGGACCGTGGACGTGCCCGGGGGCGCGATCGGGCTGGTCTGGAACGGGATGATGAGCTTTGGCGGCAGCTGGTTCTTCCTGACCGCATCCGAGCTGATCACGGTGGACAAACGCCGTTACACGCTGCCCGGAGTGGGCTCGTACGTCGGAGTTGCTGAGCGGGAGGGCAGGCTGGCCGACGTCGGGTGGGGCATCCTCACCATGATCATCATGATCCTGGTGGTCAATTTCTTCTTCTGGCGGCCGCTGGTCGCCTACGTGGACAAGTTCCGGGTCGAGCAGTCGGAGTCCGAACTGAAGGCCAGGTCGCTGGTGCTGGACGCGCTGCGCCGGTCAAGCTGGCCTGCCCTACTCGGACGTGGCAAGCAAGCGCTGGCCGGACCGGTCAACGCTTTCATGGGACGGGCTACTGGCATCGACGACCAGAGCCTGGCCAGCCATGCGTCCCGGCGCCGCGCGGCTGACCTGACATTCACGATCATGGTCAGTCTCGCTCTCGGCTACGGTCTGTACAGCATGCTGGCTTATATCGCGACCGGCAGTGACGGCCTGGCGATTTTCGGGACCGTGTTCGCGGACGGCTTCCTGACGTTCCTCCGTGTTGTCGTCGTGGTGACAGTGGCGTCGCTGATCTGGGTTCCGGTCGGGGTCTGGATCGGCTTCAACCCGCGGGTCGCTCAGTTCATGCAGCCGATCGTGCAGATCCTGGCCAGCTTTCCGGCCAACTTCGTGTTCCCGTTCGCCATCGTCATCTTCCTCGACCTCGGCGTCAGCCTGAACTTCGGCGCCATCCTGCTGATGGCCCTAGGCACCCAGTGGTACGTCCTGTTCAATGTGATCGCCGGGGCGAGCGCCGTCCCGTCGGACCTGAAAGAAGCGATGGACAACCTGGGCGTACGCGGATGGGACCGGTGGCGGAGGCTGGTGCTGCCGGCCATCTTCCCCGCCTACGTCACCGGCGCGATCACGGCAGCAGGCGGTGCCTGGAACGCCACGATCGTGGCCGAGATCGTCAGCTACAACCACCATCAGCTCGTCGCCAAGGGCCTTGGCAGCTTTATCGCCATGAACACCGGTCACCTGCCCGAGCTGTTCGCCGGGCTACTGGTGATGGCGCTGTTTGTCACCGGCCTGAACGTGCTGCTCTGGCGGCGGCTGTACACGATCGCCGAGACGAAATTCGCGCTCGCATGACCGGCCCGTCGTCCTCCCGGGCAGCGCTGACCGAGCCGACCCAGGCCACGCCCTTGATCAGCGTGCGGTCGCTGTGCAAGTCATTCTCCGGGCCCGGCGGCCGGCCGCTGCCGGTACTCAATGACATCAACCTGGACGTAGCCGAAGGCGAGTTCGTGGCCCTCCTCGGCCGTAGTGGCAGTGGCAAGTCCACGCTGCTGCGCTGTATCGCCGGGCTGATGGCACCGACCGCGGGCGAGGTGCTGTTCCG
>Ga0335075_10002402_pt1 | contig 30206 bp, 25 predicted proteins | sample Lox_Sample_24_FD_206723 | JGI IMG/M metagenome (GOLD analysis project Ga0335075, IMG submission 206723) | Soil microbial communities from Loxahatchee National Wildlife Refuge, Florida, United States - Lox_Sample_2.4 | ecosystem: Environmental > Terrestrial > Soil > Wetlands | place: USA...
GATGCTGCGGACGTTCTCCAACATCGGCATGGTCTTCTCGTTCTCGGTCGCGATCCTGGTGGCGTCCCGGTCGATCTCCCGCCAGCTCGCGTTCGCGATCTTCGTCGGGACCACGTCGCTGCACGGCCAGGTCGCGGACGCGTTCACCACCGGCCTGCACGCCGCGTTTTACGAGTCGGTCATCTTCATGGTGATCGCCGCCGTGCTGTCGGCGCTGCGCGCCGGCGGCATCCGCAGGCCCCGCCGTTCCGGCGGCTAAGGTTCCGCACGGCTCAGGCGCCAGGAGAGGAGTCCGTCGGCCCTGTCGGCCAGCGCGAATCCCGCGTCCGTCAGCTCGCGCTGCAGCACGTTCCACGGTGGCCGGTAGGCATAGCCGGTGATCTCTTCTTCGCTGATGACCTTGCCGCCTTCGGTGATCCGGTGGAGGTAGCGAGCACGGCAGGCCTCCTCGTCCGAGCTGAGGATCTCCGCGAAGACCGCGTAGGTGTGCCTGCCCACCTGACGCGATTCGAGCTCCCGCGGCGGGTGCGGCGCGGGCGGCCCGCCGTCACGCCAGGTGAAGACCAGCAGGCCGCCGGTTTCCAGCACACGAGCCAGCACCGGCCACAGCCGCCTGCGGTAGTCCGGCTCCAGCGCGTACAGCACGTTGATCAGCACGGTGGCCTGGGCCGGCTCGTCCAGTCGCACGCTCAGCGCGTCGCTGGGCAGCACGGTCACCCGGCTGAGCAGCTCAGGGCGCGAGGTCAGCCGTGACAGCAGCACCGCGCGCATGCTGGCCGAAGGTTCCAGCGCGAAGATCTCACCGGGCGTGAGGTCGGCCAGCAACGTGGTCAGCAGGCCCGTTCCCGCGCCGACTTCGAGGATGCTTCGCTGGACCCCGGCGAGGAGCGGCGGCAGGCTGGCGCGGATTCTCGGCACATGCCCGTTCTCCTGGAACAGGTCATAGAAAGGGGCGGAGACGAAGTCGGTCACGGCGGGCAACTCTACGCGTCCCCGCCGCGGCCTCCGGTTAGAGCCAGCCGTTCCTGATGCTGCCGGCGGCGCCGGCCGGGGCGAGGCCGAGCTCGCCCGCTCGGACCTTGTCGAGCATCAGCTGCGCCGCGCCGACGATCGCCGGCGCCATGTCCTTGAGGTTGCCCGCGTCGGACAGGTCGGCGACGTCCTGCGGCACCTCCGCCCGGTCGAGGATCGCGGGCAGGTCGGCCAGCTGCCCGGCCAGCCAGCCGAACGGGTCGGACGTCAGCTCTCTGAGGAACGCGCGCGGCGCGGGATTCCAGTCGTTGAACTTGGGGTGATGGTGGGTGCGGTTGAAGCTGCCCGGCTTGCCGTCGACCGACTCGAGCAGGTCAACTCGCCAGATGGGCCGGCCGACCTCGATCGGGGTGGCGGAGTAGATCGTGCCTTTCAGCTCGCCCCGGTCGATGACCCGCAGCTCGAGACGGACCCCGTGTTCTGGCCCTTCCTGGCCTGGCCGCGGGTTCGGGTCGAGGAAGTACAGGTCACCGACGACGACGCCAACGCGCTCGAAAACAAAAGCCTGCAGCATAAATCCACTATCACCCGGACGGCAGCCGGGCGTCCAGGCTGCGTAGCCGATGTCACACCGGCCACCCGTGGACGACCTAGGGCGCGAAAGTCGATGCTGGTGCTCAATTCGGCTGGCTCTCCGCTTCTGCACTCGCGTCCAGCCCGGCCCGCCAAAGATATGGGATAGAAAAAGCCCCCATGGGGGCTTTTTCTATCCCATATCTTCTCGAACGGTTTCTGGTGTGATGCCCCTGGGACTGGAGTCGCGCAGGTGTTCCCGCGGGGCATCGCCCGGTAAGCGCGGACGGAAACGGCCCGCTAGCCGGGGGCTAGCGGCAAGGCCGGTAAGTTAGCTGGCTTGTCTGCCTGTCAGGTGTTTCGGTGGATGCCGATGTGGCTGCAGATGGCAGCGGGACTCCGGTATGTGAGGTACGTCCTCCAAGACATGCCTCGCGCCGGGAGTCCCGCCTATGGACAAGTCTGTCATTTCTCGTGCCGTCACGGCGGCCGGAGGCCGGTTCGCGCCGGGCCACCTGGGCGAGCTGACGCAGCAGGTGCCGTTCGAGATGGTCGACGCGGTACTGACGGAGACCTGCCGCCTGGAGCGGCGGATCCGTGACCTCCCGGCCCGCGTGGTCGTTTACCTGCTGCTGGCGGGGTGCCTGTTCGCGGAGCTGGGCTACCCGCAGGTCTGGCGGCGGCTGGCGGCCGGCCTGGGCGGCGTCCCGGCCGCAGCGCCGACGGCGTCCGCGATGACGCAGGCGCGCCGCCGCCTCGGCCCGGGGCCGCTGCGCGAGCTGTTCTTCCTGCTGCGCGGCCCGTCTCCGCATGCGGCGCGGTGGAAGGGCCTGCTCGTGTGCGCCGTCGACGGCACCCTGCTGACCGTCGCCGACAGCCCGGCGAACCTGGCCGTCTACTCCAAGCAGCGCGGCGGCCCGACCGGCGGGGGCAGCTACCCGACGCTGCGGCTGCTGGCCCTGGTCGCCTGCGGCACCCGCACCCTGGTCGACGCCGTGTTCCGGCCCGTCTCGGACGGCGAGACCACCTGCGCCCCGCTGCTGCTGCGCAGCCTGCGCGCCGGGATGGTCCTGCTCGCCGACCGGAACTTCGGCGCCGGTTTCCTGGCCGCGCAGGTCGCGGCGACCAGGGCGGACTTCCTGATCCGGGTCAAGACCGGCTACGGCGCCCCGGGACTCCCCGTCCTGCGCCGTCTGCCCGACGGATCGTGGCTGTCGCGCTTCGGCGGCGTCCCGGTCCGGGTCATCGACGCCGAGATCACCCTCACCACCAGCGCCGGGCGCACCGCCGGCCGCTACCGGCTGGTCACTACCCTGGACGACCCCGCCCGCTACCCCGCCCGGGAAGTCCTGCTGCTTTACCGGGAGCGCTGGGAAATAGAGACCTGCTACTTCGAGCTCAAATCGACCATCCTCGGCGGGCGCGTCCTGCGCGCCCGCACCCCCGACGGCATCGAGCAGGAAATCTACGCCCTGCTGGTCACCTACCAGGCGCTGCGCACCGCCATCGCCGACGCCGCCGCCACCGTCCCGGGCACTGACCCCGACCGGGCCAGCTTCACCGTCGCGCTCAGCGCCGCCCGCGACCAGGTCATCATGGCCACGGGTATCGCCGCCGGCCCCGCCGTCGACCTGAGGGGAGCCATCGGCCGGGCCGTCCTGGCCAGCCTCATGCCCGCGCGACGGCTCCGGACCGGCCCCCGCGTGGTCAAGCGCGCGATCTCCAAGTACAACGCCCGCGGCAAGACCGACCGCACCACCCGCAAGGCCACCATCAACATCGCCCTACACGCTGCCCCCTTGACAGGGGGCAGCGAACCCTAACTAACCGGCCTTGGGGCTAGCGGGCCGTTTCGCGCCGTCAGTGGCGGTGCGGGGTCACTTGTAGACGAAGACCTCGGTGCCCGGGGTCTTCACCATGGTGTGGAAGAACGCGGCGATGTCCATCGGGATGCGGATGCAGCCGTGGGACACCGGGTTGACCGGGACGTCGGTGTCGCCGTGGATGGCGAAGACGGTGCTGATGAAGAACACCGGGTTGTACATCTCGCCGAGCGGGACGGTGACCCAGCCCGGCATGTAGACCGTGGTCCGGTAGTTGCCGGTCGGCGTGATCGCGTAGGCGCAGCCGCCCGAGCTGCAGTAGTAGTAGCCGCCGCCGCTCGAGACGTGGCTGATCAGCGCGACCCGGTGGTTGATGTACAGGGCGAGTACCCGGAGGGTGAGGTTGACCTCGACCCTGGTGCCGTTCTGCCGCGGGTCACGCGGCCGCCAGGCGCGGGGGTTCACCAGCGCGTGCCCGGTCGCCGGGCCGACGACGCCGTCCACCGACAGGCCGTTGACCTCCTGGAACGCCCAGACCGCCTCGAGGGTGTTGGCGCCGAAAGTGCCGTCGGCGGCGCCGGGGTAGTACTTCAGCGCCGCGAGCCGCTGCTGCAGCGCTTTGACGTCCGCGCCCTTCATGCCCTCTTTAAGGGTGCGCGTGGGCGCCGTGTAGGCGGGCGCCGCCACCGCGGTCAGCTGGGCTTTCTCGGTCCTGGTAGCGGTTGCCGCCGAGGCGGTCCCCGCCGTGTAGCCGGCTGTGGCGAGTGCGGCCAGCGCCACCGCCGTCGCTCCTACCCGAACCAGCCGGCCGCGTCGCAACGTACTCATCACGCTCAGGCCTCTCATAGTCGAATCGTCCCGCACTAAAGACGTTCCGCCTAGCACCCGGGTTGTGTGAGTTACTGGAGTCCTGAGCGGACAGACGTGATGCGCGTCGTGTTGAAGCCGAGCCAGTGCATCCGGCCCACGTAGCGGGCGTGCTCGACCTTGAGGCAGCGGTCCATGATCACCGTCACGCCGCCGTCCTCGGCGATTTGCGCGCCCTCGAGGTTGATCACGCCGAACTGGCACCAGAGGGTGCCCGCGCCGATCGCCACCGCGTCCCGCGCGATCCCCGGCAGCGCGTCCGGATTGCGGAACACGTCCACGATGTCCACCGGCTCGGGGATGTCCAGCAGGCTCGGGTAGGACTTCTCGCCGAGGATCTCGGTCTCGCGCGGGTTCACCGGGATCACCCGGTAGCCGTGCCGCTTGAGGTAGTAGCCGACGAAGTTGCTGGCCCGCAGCTCGTTGCCCGACAGGCCCACGATCGCGATCGTCTTGGCGCTGTGCAGCACGCGCTGGATCGTCAGCGGGTCCTGGTACCGGCTGAGGTCGGTCATGCCTCCGCTGTCTCCTTTCCCGCTGACGCGGCGACGAGCGCGAAACCCTGCTCCAGGTCCCAGATCAGGTCCGCGGGGGTCTCGGTTCCTACCGACAGCCGCACCGTCCCTGGCCCGACGCCGGCCGCCCGCAGCTCGTCGTCGCTGAGCTGCCGGTGCGTCGTGCTCGCGGGGTGGATGATCAGGCTCTTCGCGTCGCCCACGTTCGCCAGGTGGGACCAGAGCGATACGCCGCGGATGAGGTCCTGGCCGCCGCTGCGGCCGCCGGCGCAGTCGAAGGAGAACACCGCGCCGGCGCCGCGCGGCAGGTACTTCTCCACGAGCGGCCGGTACTTGCTCGACGCCAGGCCCGGGTAGGTCACGTTCGACGCCAGGTCGTGCGACTCGAGGAACTCCGCGACCGCCCGCGCGTTCTCCACGTGCCGTTCCATCCGCAGCGACAAGGTCTCTGCGCCCTGCAGGAACAGGAAGGCGTTGAACGGGGACATCGCGGCGCCGAGATCACGCAGCGTCTCGGCGCGCAGCTTCATCAGGTAGCCGTACGTCCCGAACGTCTCGTGGAACTGCAGGCCGTGGTAGGCCGGCGACGGGTCGGCGACCACGGGGAACCGTCCGTTGGACCAGTTGAACAAGCCGCTCTCGACGACCACGCCGCCGATGCTGGTGCCGTGCCCGCCGATGAACTTGGTGGCCGAGTGGAGCACGATGTCGGCGCCCCATTCGATGGGGCGGCACAGGTACGGCGTCGCGAACGTGTTGTCCACCATCAGCGGGATATCGCTGGCGTGCGCGATAGCCGCCACGGTCTCGATGTCCAGCACGTTGCCCGCGGGGTTGCCGATCGTCTCGGCGAAGAACGCCTTCGTGGTCGGCCGGACCGCCTGCCGCCACGCCTCAGGGTCATCGGGATCGACCCACGTCAGCTCCACGTTCATCTTGCGCAGCAGGTGCTTGAGCTGGTTCACCGTGCCGCCGTAGAGCGCCGTCGACGAGACGACGTGGTCGCCGGGCTGCAGCAGCGTGAACAGCGCGGCCGCCTGCGCGGCGATCCCGCTGGCGAACGACACCGCGCCGGCGCCGCCCTCGAGGTTCGCGACCCGTTCCTCGAACACCGCGACGGTCGGGTTCATGATGCGCGAGTAGGTGTTCCCGTACTCCTGCAGGTTGAAGTACGCGGCCGCGGACTCCGGGTCCTCGAACACGTAGCTGGTCGTCTGGAAGATCGGCACCGCGCGGGCGCCGGTGTTCGGGTCGGGCCGCTGCCCGGCGTGCAGTTGCCGGGTCTCGAAGCCGAATGCCCGGGCTTCCTCGCCGCGGGAGAACGTGTCGGTCATGAGGTCATCTTTCTAGGCTGTGCCACTGACCTGGCCTCCGGCCAGGAACTCGCGGATGAGCGGAGTCTGCCGCGCCTCCTCGAGCAGGAAACAGTCGTGGCCGTACGGTGCCTCGATCACATGGAACTCCACGGGCTTACCGAGTTCTTCCAGCGCGCCGGCGATTTCCCTGGACGCGACCGGCGGGTACAGCCAGTCGGAGCTGAAGGCGATGAGCAGCGTCCGCGCCGCGACGCCGTCCAGCGCCCGGGTGAGCGACCCGCCGCCGTGCTGCCTGGCGAGGTCGAAGTACGTCAGCGCCCGCGAGGTGTACAGGTAGGTGTTGGCGTCGAACCGCTTCACGAACGAGTCGGCCTGGTGGCGGAGGTAGTTCTCGACCTCGAATTCCGGCTCGGTGATCGTGTACCGGATGTCGTCGGCGAACTGCAGCCGTCGGCCGAACTTGCTCTCCAGCGCCATCGCGGACAGGTAGGTGATGTGGCCGACCATCCGCGCCACGCCCATGCCCGCGTCGGGCGCGCGGCCGGTGCCGTAGTAGCGGCCGCCCTGCCAGGCCGCGTCACGCATGATCGAGTCCCGCGCGATCGAGTTCCAGGCCACTCCCTGCGGATGCAGGGCGTGCGTGCTGGCGATCGCCACCACGGCGTCGACCTGATCGGGAAACAGGATCGCCCACTCCAGCGCCTGCATGCCGCCGAGCGAGCCGCCGGCCACCGCCGCGAGCCGTTCGAGCCCGAGCACGCCGAGGAACGCGCGCTCGGTCCGCACCATGTCAGCGACGGTGATCACGGGGAAGTCCGGGCCGTACGGCTGACCCGTCGCCGGGTCGGTCGACGACGGCCCCGTCGTGCCGCGGCAGCCGCCGAGCAGGTTCGTGGAGACGACGAAGTAGCGATCGGTGTCGAACGCCTTGCCCGGGCCGATCATCCCGTCCCACCAGCCCAGCGCCTTGCCGGCCATGCCGTCGCGATCCTCGGCCCCGAATCCGTCGCGCGTGCTCTCCCCGGACGGCGTCTTCGCGAAGCCGGCGGCGTGAGCGTCGCCGCTGAGGGCATGACAGACCAGGATGACGTTGTCGCGCGCGGGCGCGAGAGTGCCGTAGGTTTCGTACGCGACCCGGACCGGGTGCAGTTCCCGGCCGCAGTCGAGCCGCACCGGCTCGGGGAGATCGAGGTATTTCGTTTCGACAGTGCCGACTGAGCCGGCCGCGAGCGTCGAGGCTGGCTCCGCCATGGGGCTATGTTAGCTTGCCCTGGTCGGTGTATTGTCAAGCAAATCCATAGGGAATCCAATCCGGTAAGCCGCCGGAAGGAGTAACACAAGACATGACTACGGTTGCCGACAACGGCGTCAACGTGCAGGCACTGCTCGACGCCAGGGACGCGCTCAAGACCGCGCCCGAGGCCGCTCAGTTCACCTGGCGGGCGTCCGCCACGTGGCAGGGCGGCGTGCACAGCCAGATCAAGGTACAGAGCTTCTTCGGTCTCGGCCAGGAGCAGAACCACCTGCAGGAATCGACGTTCGAGGCCGACCACCCCGAGGTCTTCGCGGCCACGGACAAGGGCATCACGCCGATCGAGTACCTGATCGTCGGCCTGGCGAGCTGCCTGAGCGCGGGCGTCGCGTCCGTCGCGCAGAACCGCGGCATCCAGCTGCGCTCGGTCGAGGCAACCGTCGAGGGCGACCACGACATCCGCGGCATCCTCGGCGCCGACAGCGACGTGCGCAACGGCTACAACGACATCAAGGTGACCTTCCACATCGACGCGGACGCGTCGCGGGAGGACATCGAGGCGCTAGTGGCCCAGTCCCAGAAGCGCTCCGCCGTGTTCGACGCGCTGACGAACCCGACGAACGTCACCGTCGAAGTCGCCTGAGGGGCCAGGTCATCGAGCAATTCACCACAGTCGTCATCGGCGCGGGGCACGCCGGCCTCGCCGCGAGCCACTTCCTCAGCGACCGGTCGATCGATCATGTCGTCCTCGAGCGCGGCGAGGTGGCGAACTCCTGGCGGCGCGAACGCTGGGATTCGCTGCGGCTGCTGACTCCCAACTGGCTGAGCCGGCTGCCGGGCCTTCGCTACGAAGGCCCGGACCCGGACGGCTACATGACCGCGGGAGAAGTCACCGAGCTCATCGAGCGCTTCGCCGTGGCTTCGCGCGCGCCGGTGCGGGGCGGCACGACCGTCACGTCCGTGCGGCGCACCGATGAGGGCTACCACGTGTCGACGTCCGGCGGCGAGATCCGCTGCCGGACGCTGGTCATCGCGAGCGGCGCCTGCAATCAGGCATCGGTGCCGCAGTTCGCCGGCGGCGTGCCGGCGTCCGTCGAGCAGTTCACGCCGTTCGACTACCGCGATCCCGCCAAGCTGCCCGACGGCGGCGTGCTCGTGGTGGGAGCGTCCGCGACCGGCGTGCAACTCGCGGCCGAGATCAAGCGGTCGGGCCGGCCGGTGACCCTGTCGGTGGGGGAGCACGTCCGGCTGCCGCGGCTGTACCGCGGCCGCGACGTGCTGTGGTGGATGGACGCCTCGGGCGTGTGGGATCAGCGATACGACGAACTCGACGACCTGACGCGCGCCAGGCGGCTGCCGTCGCCGCAGCTCGTCGGCACCCCGGAACGGAGCACGCTGGACCTCAACGCGCTCACCGCGCTGGGCGTCGAGCTGGTGGGCCGCTGGGCGATGATCCGCGACGGCCGGGCGCTGTTCTCCGGCGGCCTGCGCAACGTGTTCTCGCTCGCGGACCTCAAGATGAACCGGCTGCTCGACACCTTCGACGAGTGGGCGCTGACGAGCGGGCGTGACGCCGAGTTCGACTCTCCCGAGCGCTTCGCGCCGACCCTGGTGCCCGCCTCGACCCCGCTCCAGTTCGACCTGGCCAGCGGCGAGATCGCCGCGATCGTCTGGGCGACGGGCTTCCGCCCGGACTACGGGTGGCTCGACGTCCCCGTGGTCGACGCGAAGGGCCGGCTGCGGCACGACGGCGGCGCCGTCGACAGCCCGGGCATGTACGCGCTCGGGCTGCCCGTGCTGCGGCGGCGCAGGTCCACGTTCCTCTACGGCATCGAGGACGACGCCAGGGAAGTGACCGGGCACCTCGCACGCTACCTGTCCGTATCCAGGTAATTCGAACCGCCGTTAATGTGACCTGTTTCACTCAATTCATGCAGAGTGAATTCATAGGCTTATCCGGGACTCATAACCGTGTCATAGGCCGGTCTCAGGGAAGAGGGATATCCGTCAGGAATTATCTATGCCAGAGGAGGCGAAGATGACTGGCGTATTCCTGTGGATCAACATCCCGCTCATGGTGCTGTTCTTCAGCCTGTGGGTGGGCATCCCGATGTGGATGATCTTCAAGCACCCGGACCGGCACCCGCGGGAGAGCCGCACCATACCGGCCTACCTGCGGCAGCCGACTGCCGCAGCCGTGCCAGCCGCCGCACAGGGGTGGGCAACCGGCCGGGTCCGCATCGAACGGCGCGAGCTTGTTTCGGCTGGTCGTTCCTGATTTAGCGGCACGCCGATGGCTCGTTAGCGAAAGGGCCGCCCCGATTACGGGGCGGCCCTTTTCGCTATGCGGTGAAATACCAGGAAATGACGGGTGCCGCCGGACTGTGCCACACTTCCGGTGTGCTTGGAGTCGCGATCGTGTGTGCCGTCAGCGCGGCGGCCTGGATCTACCTGGTGGCCGCCCACGGCGGATACTGGCTGACCAGCCAGCGGCTGCCCGTGGGCCGGCCGCGACCGGCTCGCACCGGGCGGTGGCCGGGCGTGACGGCGGTGGTGCCCGCGAGGAACGAGGCGGACATGCTGCCGGTGACGCTGCCCGCGCTGCTGGGGCAGGACTACCCGGGAGAGTTCCGCGTCGTCCTGGTGGACGACCGGAGCGACGACGGGACCGGCGGGATAGCGGCCGCCGTCGGCGCCAAGTCCGCCGCCGGCGGCGGCGCGCCGCTCACCGTGCTCGCCGGGCAGTCCCGGCCGGACGGCTGGGCCGGGAAGGTCTGGGCCATGGCGCAGGGCGTCGCGGCCGCCAGCGCCGAAGCGCCCGAGTACCTGCTGTTCACCGACGCTGACATCGCGTGGGCGCCCGGCGCGCTGCGTGCCCTGGTCGCGGCGGCCGAAGACGACGACCGGGCGGTGGTCTCGCAGATGGCGCTGCTCCGCGCCGAGACGGCGTGGGAGCGGGTGATCGTGCCCGCGTTCGTCTACTTCTTCGCCCAGCTCTACCCGTTCCGGCTGGTCAACAGCCCGAGGAGCCGGACCGCGGCGGGGGCCGGCGGCTGCATGCTGGTCGCGGCCGCCGCGCTGGAGAAGGCCGGCGGCCTCGAGCGAATCCGCGGCGCGCTGATCGACGACGTGGCGCTCGCCACGCTGCTGAAGCGGGACGGCAACCGCTGCTGGCTCGGCCTGACCACGGACGTCAGGAGCGCCCGGCCGTACCCGCGGCTGGCCGCGCTGTGGCACATGATCGCCCGGTCGGCGTACACGCAGCTCAGGTATTCGCCGGCGCTGCTGGCCGGCACGATAGCCGGCCTGCTGCTCCTCTACGCCGCGCCCCCGGCCGGCGTGATCGCGTGGCTGACGGCCCAGGGCGGTTCCGCCGCCGCGGCGGCCGGCATCGCCGGCCTCACCGGCTGGGCGCTGATGACCGTGAGCTTCCTGCCGATGCTGCGGCTGTACCGGCTGTCCCCGTTGCGGGCGCCCGCGCTGCCGCTGATCGCCCTGCTGTACGCGGCGATGACCGCCGACTCGGCGCGACGGCACTACGCCGGCCGGGCGGTGTCCTGGCGCGGCCGCGCCGCCGAGCGCGTGTGATCCAATCCGCCGCCGATTGGCGCTTAGCCGCTGCTCGCCGACGGGGTACGCTCGGCAGCGTGCGAGTTCCCGAGATGAAACTTTGGGCAGCCGAGCCGGCCGACGAGGCAGAACTCGTCACGGACTTCCTGATCGCGGACGTGTTCACGGGATGCCCGCTGGAAGGCAACCAGCTCGGCATCTTCGTGGACGGGCGGGGCGTCAGCGACGAGCTGATGCTGAAGGCGACCCGCGAGATGAACTTCTCCGAGACGGTCTTCTTCCTGCCGCCGCAGCACCCGGACGCCGACGCCCGGGTCCGCATCTTCACCCCCGGCGGGGAACTGCCCTTCGCGGGCCACCCGACGCTGGGGTCGGCCTGGGTGCTCGCGTCCATCCTGGGCAAGAAGACCGGCAGGCGGACGGTGACGCTCGAGTGCGGCGTCGGGCTGGTGCCGGTGGAACTGGAGCACGACGAGAGGGCGACCACGTTCGGCCGGATGTCGCAGCCGATCCCGACCTGGGGCCCGTACGAGGACACGGCGGAACTGCTGCAGGCGATCGGTTCGACGGGCAGGCCGGACGGGCTGCCCGTCGAGTGGTACCGCAACGGCCCGCTCAACGTGTACGTGGAGTTCCCGGGCCTCGGGGCGCTCGAGGCGCTGGAGCCGGACATGCAGAAGCTGGGCCGGATCCCGGTGAACCTGAGCTGCTTCACCCAGACGGCGGACGGCTGGACCACCCGGATGTTCGCCCCCGCCCTCGGCGTGGCCGAGGACCCGGCCACCGGGTCCGCGGCCGGCCCGCTCGCCGTGCACCTGGCGAGGCACGGCCGGATCGGGTTCGGTGAGGAGATCGAGATCAGGCAGGGCGCGCAGATCAGCCGGCCGTCCGTGCTGTACGCGCGGGCCGACGGCACGCCGGACCGCATCGACCGGGTGCTGGTCGGCGGCCGGGCGGTCGTCGTCGCGCACGGCACCTACCGCCTCCGCTGACCGCGCGCCGGGGTTGACCTGATCAGCTGAGTCTCTGGAACGATAGGGACGGAGCGGAGCGGAGCAACCGGCCGTTCGGGAAAATGTGAAGGGGACCCGGGATGACAGTCAGCGTTCACGGTGTGGTGTCACGCGGCAAGGGCGAGCCGGTAGTGGTGACCGAGGTGCTCGTGCCGGACCCCGGGCCTGGCGAGGCGCTGGTGCGGGTGCAGGCGTGCGGCGTCTGCCACACCGACCTGCACTACAAGATGGGCGGGATCGGTGAGGACTACCCCTACCTGCTCGGACACGAAGCCGCCGGGGTCGTGGAGGCCGTCGGGAACGACGTGACCGACGTCGCGCCCGGCGACTTCGTGATCCTCAACTGGCGCGCGGTCTGCGGCCAGTGCCGCGCCTGCGCGCGCGGCCGCCCCTGGTACTGCTTCAACACGCACAACGCCCGGCAGAAGATGACCCTCGCCGACGGCACCCCGCTGTCGCCCGCGCTCGGCATCGGCGCGTTCGCGGAGCGGACGCTGGTCGCGGCGGGCCAGTGCACCAAGGTCAACCCGGAGATCGCGCCCGCCACCGCGGGGCTGCTCGGCTGCGGCGTGATGGCCGGCATCGGCGCGGCCATCAACACCGGCGGGGTGGGCCGCGGCGACACGGTCGCGGTGATCGGCTGCGGCGGCGTCGGTGACGGGGCCGTGCTCGGCGCCCGGCTGGCGGGCGCCAAGACGATCATCGCGGTGGACGTCGACGACACGAAGCTGGGCTGGGCGCGGGAGTTCGGCGCGACGCACGTGATCAACTCGCGGCACGCGGACCCGGTCGACGGGATCAGGGAGCTCACCGGCGGGTTCGGCGCCGACGTGGTGGTCGAGGCGATCGGCCGCCCGGAGACCTACCAGCAGGCGTTCTTCGCCCGCGACCTGGCCGGGACCGTCGTGCTCGTGGGCGTGCCGACACCGGAGATGCAGCTGGAGCTGCCGCTGCTCGAGGTGTTCGGCCGCGGCGGGGCGCTCAAATCGTCCTGGTACGGCGACTGCCTGCCGAGCCGCGACTTCCCGATGCTCGTCGACTTGCACCTGCAGGGGCGGCTGCCGCTGGAGAAGTTCGTCTCCGAGACGATCTCCCTCGGCGACGTCGAGGCGGCGTTCGCCAAGATGGAGCACGGCGAGGTGCTGCGCAGCGTGGTGGTCTTCTGAACGCCGCCGCGGCCGCGGCCGCGGCCGCGGACGACGGCGGCACGCGGATCGCGATGTGGTCCGGGCCGCGGACGGTCTCCACCGCGCTGATGCGCGCCTGGGAGAACCGGCCGGACACGGTGGTCACCGACGAGCCGCTGTACAGCTTCTACCTGACGGCGACCGGCCTGGACCACCCCGGCCGCGACGAGGTGATCGCCAGCCAGCCGCAAGACTGGCGGGTCGTGCTGCGCGAGCTGACCACCGGGCCGCTGCCGCCCGGCGTGACGATCTACTACCAGAAGCACATGACGCACCACCTGCTGCCCGCGGTGGACCGGCCGGCGCTGGCGGGACTGCGGCACGCGTTCCTGATCAGGGATCCGCGGTCGCTGCTCGCGTCCTACGCGCGGGTCAGGTCCGCGCCGACCCTGGTCGACCTCGGGCTGCGGCAGCAGGCGGAGATCTTCGGGGAGTTCGGCGGGCCGGTGCTCGACTCCGCCGACCTGCTCGCCGCGCCCGAGCCGGCGCTGCGCGCGCTGTGCGCCGCGCTCGGCGTGCCGTTCTCCGCCGCGATGCTGTCCTGGCCGCCCGGCCCGCGCGTCAGCGACGGCGTGTGGGCGCCGTACTGGTACGACAGCGTGCGCCGGTCGACCGGCTTCGTGCCCGTCACCGGCCCGGTGGCCCCGCCCGATCTCGACCCGGCGCTGGAGCCGCTGCTCGAGGAGTGCATGCCCTACTACGAGAAACTGAGAAAAAATATCCTGAACGTACGCACCTGACTCCAGGAGCACATCGCATGCTGCAGCAGTTTGACGAACGCAACCGCGACCTCATCGTCAACGTCGGCGGCGCCCTGACGCACCGGGACGCCGCCGGGGTGTCGCCGTTCGACTCGGTGGTCCAGGGCGGGGACGCCGTGTGGGAGGGGCTGCGGCTGACCAACGGCCGGATCTTCGCGCTGGAGGAGCACCTCGCGCGGCTGCGTCGGTCAGCGCACGCGCTGGCGTTCGTTTCTGTGCCGTCGGATGAGTCGATGACCGAGGAGATCCGGCGCACGCTGGCGGCCAACGAGATGCGGGACGGCGTGCACATCAGGCTCACGCTGACCCGCGGCGTGAAGATCACCTCGGGGATGGACCCGCGGCTGAACGCCGCGGGCCCGTGCCTCATCGTGCTGGCCGAGTTCAAGGAGCCGGTCTACGACTTGTCCGGGATCCGGCTGATCACCTCGAGCGTGCGGCGCCCGGCGCCGGACAGCCTGGATCCGAAGATCCACCACAACAACCTGCTGCCGTCGATCCTCGCCAAGGTCGAGGCGAACGTCGCGGGCGCCGACGACGCGGTGATGCTCGACCACCGCGGCTTCATCGCCGAGACGAACGCGACGCACATCTTCATGGTGTCCTCCGGGGCGCTGCTGACGCCGACCACGGCGTCGTGCCCGGAGGGGATCACCCGGGCGACGGTGCTGCGGCTGGCGGCGGACGCGGGCCTCGGCGTTGCCGAAGGGGACTACACGCTGCCGCAGCTCTACAACGCCGCCGAGGTCTTCGTCACCGGCACGATGGGCGGCCTGGCGCCGGTGGTGACCGTGGACGGCCGTGTCATCGGTGACGGGGGCACCGGCCCGGTGACGAAGCAGCTCACGGAGGCCTACCTGAACCTCACCGCCACTACGGGCACCACCGTGGTCGGGTAGCATCTACATTCCTGTAGAAGTTATCTGACCAGGGAGTCGGCGTGAACACCGGGCAGCTGATCACTCATTACGGCTACTGGGCGGTGTTCGTCCTGGTAGCCGCGGAGAGCCTCGGCGTGCCGCTGCCCGGGGAGACCGCGCTGATCATCGCGGGCACCTACGCGGGGACCACCCATCACCTGAACCCGTGGCTGATCTTCGCGGTGGCGTCGGCGGCGGCGATCATCGGGGACAACATCGGTTTCTGGATCGGCGACAAGGGCGGCTACCGGCTGGCCCGCCGGTACGGCAGCAAGGTGCGGCTGGACGAGCGGAAGCTGAAGACCGCCCGCTACCTGTTCGACCTGCACGGCACCAAGGTGGTGTTCTTCGGCAGGTTCGTGTCCGTCTTGCGTGCCTACGCGGCGTTCCTGGCCGGCACCAGCCGGATGCGGTGGCGCAAGTTCCTGCCCGCCAACGCCGCGGGCGGCATCGTCTGGGCCGGGATCTACACGGCCGTGGCCTACCTGGCCGGGAACTGGCTGCAGCGGACGTCGGGCACCATCGACTGGATCCTGGCCGGCGTGGCCATCGTCGCGATCGTCGCGGTGGTGCTGGTAATACGCCGCCAGGGCGCCAAGCTCGCCGACCGCGCGGAGCAGGCCTACCCGGGACCGCTCAACGATGAGCCGTGACACAGCCGAGAAACGTACCGTTTCATGTCCGATTTGCGGTGTTTTGCCGTGATGTTTCTCCCCCTACGTGGCAATGCCAGGAGCCGGTAGGTGCACGCCCCGCGACGTAGGGCGCAATCGTCCTGTTTTATGTCTGGTTTGTGGTGGTTCTGGGGTGACTTTCGCGCCCTATATGTCGTCTTCGGCTGCCGCGCCGCGAGGGTTCTGTCACATTCATCCGGTTGGGGCCGGGGCCGCGATGCGGCCGTCTTCCAGGTTCAGCACCGAATCCGCGAGGTCGATCAGGGCCGGGTCGTGGGTGGCCACCAGGGCGGTGACGCCCTCGGAGCGGACCACGGCGCGCAGTAGGCGCATGATCTGCTTGCCGGTTTCCTGGTCAAGCTGGCCGGTCGGCTCGTCGGCGAGCAGCAGCGCGGGGCGGGTGGCCAGCGCGCGGGCGATCGCGACGCGCTGCTGCTGGCCGCCGGACAGCTCGCCGGGCCGCTGCCTGGCGTGGCCGGCGAGACCCACGAGCGCCAGCATCAGCGCCACGCGCTCCTCCCGCTGCCGCGGCGGGACGCCGGAGATCCGCAGCGGCACGCCGACGTTCTCGGCGGCCGACAGCACCGGCAGCAGGCCGAACGACTGGAAGATGTACGCCACCGTCTCGCGGCGCAGCCGCATCCGGTCGCGTTCTCCCATCGCGGTCACGTCCTGCCCGGCGACGTGCACGGTACCGCCGTCCGGGGTGTCGAGCCCGCCCACGACGTTGAGCAGCGTGGTCTTGCCCGATCCCGACCGGCCGCGCAGCGCGACCAGCTGCCCCTCGCCGATCGCGAAGGTGACGCCGCGCAGGGCGGCGGCCGCGGTCGGGCCGCTGCCGTAGGTGCGGGTGACGTCCCGCACGTCGACCATGCTCACGCGGCACCGTCTTCGCTGGCCGCGGCGTCCGCGTGGTCCGGCCGGTCCGGCCACACGCCGATATGGCTCGGCTCCTGCTCGAGCCGTACCCGGTCCCGCATGCCGAGCGCCTCGGTCATCTCGCGGGGGAGCTGGAGCCGCCCGGCCCGGTCGAGCACCGCGTACTCGACGGCGTGCCCCGCCTCGCCGGAGCCGTCGGCCGCCTCCCGGCGCAACGTCTCCGTGCTCGTCCTGCCGTCCCTGATCGCGATCACCCGGCGCACCATCGAGGACACCGCCGGGTCGTGGGTCACCACGACCACGGTCGCGCCGAGCTCGGCGTTGGCCGTCTGCAACGCGCCGAACACGGACGCGGCCGTCGCGCTGTCCAGCTCTCCGGTCGGCTCGTCGGCGAGCAGCACCCGCGGCGAGTTCGCCAGCGCCACCGCGATCGCGACCCGCTGCTGCTCGCCGCCGGACATCTGGTCGGGCCGCCGCCCGGCGCAGTGCCCGACGCCGAGCACGCCCAGCAGGTCACTGGCCCGCTGGCGGCGGTCGCGGCGGCTGGCGCCGGCCAGCCGCAGCGGCAGGTCCACGTTCTGCGCGGCGGTCAGGTAGGGCAGCAGGTTGCGCGCGGTCTGCTGCCAGATAAACCCGACCACGGACCGGCGGTAGGCGAGCCGCTGCCGGGCGGACAGCGCCGCCAGATCCTGCCCGGCGACCCGCACCGAGCCGGCCGTCGGCGTATCGAGGCCCGCGAGGATGTTCATCAAGGTCGACTTGCCGCTGCCCGACGCGCCGACGAGCGCGGTCAGCTCCCCGGCCGAGACCACCAGGTCAAGGCCTTGCAGCGCTTGCACCTCGATGCCCTCGGCGAGGTAGATGCGCACCAGCCGGTCGCACACGATCAGCGCGCCGTCACCGTAGTCCGCGTGCTCCGCCGACGCGGCCGACGTCAGCTCGTCCAGCTCAGAACCTGCCATCGCCTCTCCCATCATCCGCCTGCCCGCAGGCTTCCGGCAACGCCGCGGCGCCGTCCCGTCCTGATCTCGATCGCCAGCGCCACGGCGGCTACCACGACGAGGCCGGCCAGCGGCAGCCCGACCGCGACCACATCCGGCGTGAGCGTCACCGCCGCCGACGTTCCCGTGAACGCCGACAGGTCGATCGCCGGCGCCACCACCTGCGGCAGCACGACCGCGCACGCCCATGCGGCCACCGCCGCCGCGAGCACGGCGGGCAGCACCTCGAGCACCACCAGCCGCGCCCGGTGTCTCTCGTCAAGGCCCATGGTGGCGAGCCTGGCCATCGTGACCTCCCGTTCGGCGGCGCCGAGAGCGAGCTCGAGCAGCAGCACGGCCAGCCCCAGCCCGACCGCGACGGCGACGGCGAGTGCGAAGAGCACGAAGGTGCCGTGCTGCAGCGGTGCGGTGGTGAGGCTGTCCAATATGTCCGAACGGAAGGTTACTTCGCCTTCCGGGATCATGTCCCGCACGACCGCGGCCAGCCGTGCCCTGTCGATGCCCGCGCCGGTGAGCAGCAGCTCGTTGACGGGCACCGGCGCTGGCGGCACGGCGAAGCTGTGCAGCACGGATCGCGGGATGATCACGAAGGCGGGGATGCCGGACAGCGCTTGGGTCGCGGGCACCACGCCGGCGACCCGAACCCGCACGGGCTGGACCGGCCCGTCGGGGGTGAGCGTGCTCACTCCGCGGCCGAGGTCGGCCGCGGCCTGCGGGGAGGCGAGTACCGGGACGGGCGCCCCGGCCCGTCCGGATTGCAGCAACCGCAACGGCTGCCGCGGGAAGCCCTGGGTGGCCGCCGCGAGCGCGGCGTAGCTCGCCGGGTCGACGGCGAGACCGGTGATCTGGTCGTTGTTCTGGGTGCTCCAGTTGGTCTGCCACACCGCGGCGGCGTGCGTCACGCCGGGTACCGCTGTCGCCGCCCGCATCGCCGCCGGGTAGATCTGGACGCCCGGGGTGCGCAGGGTGCTCGCCATGATCGTCGCGTCGGCGCCGACGGCCTGCCAGGAAGCAGTGGTCTCGCCGCTGACGACCGCGTCCCGCACCATGCCGGCGAACGCGGTCACGCTGAGCACGAGGACCAGCGCGAACGCGGGCAGCGCGGGGGTGAGCGCGGTCCGCGCCGCCCGGGCGAGGCCAAGGAACGCGGTGGCGCCCGAGCTGCGCGCGCTGCCGCGCAGCAGGCCGCGCAGCGCCAGCGGGTACAGCCGGAGCACCACGATCACCGCCGGGATGGCGATCAGCGCGGGCGCGGCGCTCGTATAGAGGTTCACTCCGCTCCCGGCCTGGGTGCCCTGCTGCCGGAAGACGAGGATCCCGGCCACCGCGGCGAGGCACGCGGTCGCCTCCGCGACCAGGCGGGTCGCGGGGCGCCGCCGGCGCCGGCGCTGCGCCCGGCGGCGCGGCAGCCGGTGCTGCCACACCGCGATGACGGCCGGAGCGCAGACCGCGACCAGCGCCGTGGCGAGCGGCGGCCACCAGGTGACGGCCGGCCCCGCGCCAGCACCGAGCCGCGAGCCGGGGACGACGAGCAGCGCGAGCCCGACGGCGATGGCGGCGGCGGGGACGCAGGCCAGCGCGGCGCCGGCGGCCATCGTGCCCGCCAGCTGCCACAGCGACGCGCCGCGGGCCCGCCGCATCGCCAGCTCCGCCGACCTGCGCAGTACCACCATGCGGGCGGCGAGCAGCAGCACGACCAGGCCGGCCAGCACCAGGCTCACGTACAGCAGCCAGAGCACCGCGTCCACGGAATCGGCGGTGGTAATGAAGCCGCCGACCGCCTGCTGCAACCCGATGCTACTGGCCTGCAGCACGTCGCCCACGGCCGCCACGTCGCCGTTGAGCTGCAGCGACTGGGTGGACAGCTGGTTCAGCGCGTCGTAGAGCGGCCGGGCTTGCTGGCCGCCGAGCCCGCCGGTCTGCAGCGGGAGAGTCCACTGCATGTTCAGCCCCTGGATGCCGAAGTCCTGCTGCACCGCGTCGATCTCGCCGGGCCCTGCGATCACCTCGGCGACCCAGGTCGGCGGCGGGTTGAGGGAACCGGCGTTCTGCAGCTGCGGTGCGGCGATGGTCGGATCGGCGGTCCAGAACAGCGCGCCTGGATCCCGCGGCGCCACGATCCCGGTCACCTCGAGGGTGAGCCTGCCCGCGGACCCGGCGCCGCTGATCTGCACCGTCGACCCCACACCCAGGCCGAACTGCCGTGCCGTCTGGCTGGTCACCGCGACCTGGAACAGCTCGCGGTTCGCGACGGCCGGGAGGCGTCCCGCGACGAGCCGCACGTGCTGGCTGAACGGCTGCCGGTAGGCGACCTCCATCTTCACCGGAGTGGCGCCGACCGGGGGCAGCGGGCTGGACACGGAGAGCGGGTCCGATGTGAGGGCGGCCCAGTCGGTGCCTGGCGGGGTCAGGCGGATCACGCCGTGGCCGAGCGCGGCATGCAGCTGGCCGGTGATCTCGCCGACCTGGGCCGCGGTGAGGTTGCCGTCGGCACTGACGCCGCTGCTGCGCAGCTGGCTGCTTACTCCGGTCCACGTGGTCGTCACCTGGATGATCTTGGCGAGCGGCGGGGTGGCGGCGATCGTCTGCTGCAGCGCCTGGGTCCTGCTGGCCAGGGCCTCCCGTGGTCCCGCGGTCGCGGCGAAGACCGCCCCGCAGGCGAGCAGCGCCAGCGCCGCGGCGCCCGCGGTCCCCGTGGCGGTGAGCTTGATCAGCCAGTTCCTCATGCGGCCTCCGCCGCGCGCAGTTCCGCCGCCGGGTCCGGGCGGCGCACCACGACGAGCGCGGCCGCCAGCGCGGGCACGATCGCGACCAGGGCCGCCAGCGGCAGGGTCTGCGGCAGGTCGAAGAGCGTCACCGGCGGCGGGACCGGCTGCCGCGCCGCCGTAGTGAGCGTGACGGCGGGGACCAGCAGCCGGGCCACCACGAGGCCGAGCACCGGGCCCAGGGCGGCCGACGGCACGCTGAGCAGCAGCTTTTCGAGGAATAGCTCCGTCGCGGCAGACCGCCGGCCGACGCCGAGGGCGGCGAGCAGCGCGTTCTCCCCGCGCCGTTGCCGCACGTCCGCCGCGATGGAGACCCAGAACCCGGTGATGGCGAGCAGCGCGGCGGCGATGGCCAGCGCGAGCAGCGCCTGCTGGGGTGCCGCGGCCAGCGGGTCGCCGGTCACGCTCGCGGCGAGCGCGGTCCTGCTGGCCACGGCCGAGCCTGGCGGCAGCGCGCGCGGCAGCCCTGGCGGCAGGGTGCCGCCCGCCGTGGCCAGCCACCACTCGTTGACCGGCAGCGGGTCCCCGCCGTGGCTGGCCAGGTCACCCTGGAGCGTTCGCAGGTCCACGATGAGCGCGCTGCCGGCGACCGTGGGGAATGTGGTCGTCTCCGCCGTGATGCGCACGGGCACGGTGACGCCGTTGATCGTGGCGGGGAGGGTGGCGCCCACGGCGGTGTTGTTCGCGTCGAGGAACGCTGTCGTGGCGATTGCCGGGATCGCGGCGCCCGTCATGCCGTCGGCGGTCAGCGTGACCTGCCCGGTCACCGGTTGCGGCGGGGTGCCAGGCGGTGCCTTGGGCGCGGGCGCGGCGCGGCCGTAGCCGGGCGTGAAGGCGACCGCCATGCCGTCGGCCGAGGGACGCCACCCGGTGACGCCAGGGTCCTCGGCGGGCCCGGCCGCGCCAGGCTCGCCGGCGGTCCTCGCCTGATCGAGTTCCGGGGAGGCGGCGACCGGTGTCCAGCTGGCCAGCGGGGCGCCGCTCACGGTCAGCGTGAGCGGCGGCGCGGCGGCGCGGGTCGCGGGCAGCGTGTAGCCGAAGGTCAGCTGCGTCAGCCGCAGCGGGTAGCTGACCCCGGTCCCGCCGAGCGGGACGGTGAGCACGTGCGGGCGGCCGTCGGCCGGCAGCGTGCCCGCCGGGATCTGGTAGCTGCCGCCGCTGGCATCGGTGATCGTCACCAGGACCGTGACGGCGCCGATGCCGGTCCCGGTGCGGGCCTGGCCGGCGAGCGACGCGGTCAGCCGGATGCTGGCCGGCTGTCCGCTCAGCTTCGTGCCGCCGGCCGAGCCGGTGGGCGCGATGGCCGCGAAGAGCCGGCTGGCGGGCACCGGCGACTGGTCGCCGCGCAGCAGCACGGTCCGCGAGGCGCGCGTGGCGTCGATGGCCAGCACCTCCGATGGCAGCGCTGCCGGCGTGACGGAGACGCCCATCGCGCTCTGCACGCCAGGGGCCTGGGTGACCGTGCCGACCGCCCCTGGCCCCAGCGGGCTCGACAGGTCCGCCCGCACGTCCGCGCCTGCGACCTGCGCCGCCTGGTCGCTGGCGGACTGGGCCCAGCTCCGGTGCTGGGCGAGCGCGAGCGTGCCGGTGGCCACCGCCATCACGAGCAGCAGCGCCGCGCCGCCCTGGCGCAGCGGCTGCCGGCTGAACTGCCAGCCCGCCAGCGGCGCGGTCAGCTTGCGGCCGCGGGCGGCCAGCCGGTCCCCGCCGCGGGCGGCGGCGGGCAGCAGCCGCAGCATGATCACCGTGCCGCCGGCCAGCGCGAGCGCCGGGGCGAAGGCGAGCACCGGGTCGATGCTCGGCGCGCCGGTCGCGGCGCTCGGCGAGACGGCCGAGTAGCGGCGCAGCTGCCAGCCGGCCAACACGGCGAGCGCGATCAGGCCGAGGTCCGCGCCCGCGCGGCTGGCGCCGGCGATCAGCGCCTGCCTGCCGCGCCGGACACGGGCGCCGGCCGGGGCCGGGCGCAGCACCGGGTAAAGCAGCAGCGCGCTGGCGATAATGGCGACCGCCACGGTGGCGCCCAGCGCGTCGAGCCAGGTTCCCGCGGCGTCCGCGCTGATGCCGTCGGCTCCAGCGCCGACGTGGAACAGGGTGCCGGCGAGCAGCTGCGCCAGCCGGATCCCGGCGACGGTGCCGGCGAGGGCCGCGACGCAGCACAGCGGGATCACCTCGGTCGCGGTCAGCCTAGTGAGCTGCCAGCGGGTGGCGCCGCGCGCGGTCAGCAGCTCGGTCTCGCTCGCGCGCTGCGCGGCGAGCAGCCGCGCGATCGCGATCAGCGCCGCGACCCCGAGCACCAGCAGCTGGACCGCGCTGATCGCGAGCAGCGACCTGGCGACGGTCAGGTTCTCCGCCGTGCCGGACAGCACGCTCGCCAGCCCGGTCGAGAGCTGGACGCCGCTGAGCTGCGCGCCGCTGGACTCGGCCGAGCTGGCCACCGAGTTCTGCAGGCCGGACACGTCGGCGGCGACCTGGTTCAGGTCGGTGTCGGTGAACGCGGTCATGTCAGGCTGGACGGCCCAGGTCGCGCTGCTCACGGGAAGCGCGGCGCCGAACGCTGCCGGGTCCACCAGCAGCGGCCCGAAGGTGGTGAAGCCGCCGACCGTCGCCGACCCGCTGGCGGGCACCGGGTCAAGCTGCCAGTAGGCGGCGTCCGGCAGCTGTCGCCGGGTGACCAGGCCGGTGATCCGGAACGACACCGGCGTGTTCGAGACCCGGTCGTACAGCCGGAGCACATCGCCGACCGACACGTGCAGCAGCGCGGCGGCGGTGGCCGGCAGCGCCGCGGGGATCGGCTGCCCGGCGCCAGCCGGGCCGGGCGCGGCGGGCGCGGCAGGCCACTGGCCGGCCGCCAGCGCGGCGCGCGACCTGATGTCCGGCAGCGCGGCGGCGGTGAGCAGCAGGGTGCTCCCGGTCGGCGCGCTCGCCGGCCGGGACCGCAGCGTGCCAGGCGCGAAACCCAGCGGGTCAGACCAGGACGCCTGCCAGAAGGCGAACGGGATACCCGGCAGCGCCCCGCCGACCGCGGTCTTCAGCGTCGCCGTGGCCTGCGCGGCGGCGGCGCTGCCGGACACGGGCGCGGTGGCGGAGATCGAGGTGCCGCCGGCGCTCGTCAGCTCGTGCCTGACCGCTTGCGGCAGCGCCTGCCCGGCGAAGGCGGCGAGCGCCGCGCCTACCACGGCGGCCACCAGCGTGGTGAGGGCCACCGCGGCGAGCACCACCCAGTGCGCGGTCATCCGCCGTGCCGCCAGCGGGCCCCTGGGCCCTCCCGCGCCGAGCACAGTGCTAACGGACCTGAACCAGATATCTCATGATGAGAGCGTAACGGCGGGGAACGCCGTTAGCAGGACTAACGAGCTGGACTTGCCGGGCTTGCCGCTGGCCTCCCAGCGGGCGAAGATGGCGGGCATCTCGGCGACCAGGAACTCGAAGTACGCGGCGTGGTCGGCCATCCGCTCCCCGGCAGGCGTGTCCCGCCCGACAAGGTCGATGCCCTCCTTCAGCAGCGAGGTCCACTGGACGAGTACCCGGGACCGCATCATCGTCACCTGGTGCCAGATATCGGCCGGCATGCGGTAGTACTCCCGCCGGGAACCGGGTACCCGCTCCTTGTGCACGAGACTGAGCCCGGTCAGGTAGCGGACCGCGCCGGACACGGCGGCCGGGCTGATCTGCAGCAGGTCGGTCAGTTCCGCGGAGCTGAGCCGGCCGGCGTCGCTGACGAGCAGGGCGACGAAGACGCGCGCGGGCATGGGCGGGAAGCCCGCCGCGACCAGCACGGCCGCGAACTTCTCGATGAATTCGGACAAGCCCTCGGGGGGCGCCTGCTGGCCGCCCTGGTCCATGCCGTTGGCTGTGTCCATGCGATCAGTGTAACGAGCGTTCACAGGTTTCTGAAATCCGCGATGACTGCGTAGCCCGAGGAGTGCCCAGAATGGATCAGGACCGGCTGTTTCCCGCCGACCCGACGACGCGGGCCATCGCCCGCGAGCTGTACGCGGAGGTCCGCGGCCTGCCGCTGATCAGCCCGCACGGGCACGTCGACCCGGCGATGCTCGCCGGCGACGTGGCTCTGCCCGACCCGGCGGCGCTGTTCGTGACGCCCGACCACTACCTCACCCGGATGCTGTACAGCCAGGGCATCTCGCCGCTGCGGCTCGGCGTGCCCGATCGCGACGGCCGGGTGCACGCGGGCCCGCGCGAAGCGTGGCGGACGTTCTGCGAGCACTGGTACCTGTTCCGCGGCACGCCGAGCCGGCTGTGGCTGGAGCAGTCGCTCACCGGCATCTTCGGCGTGACCCAGCCGCTCGGGCCGGCCACCGCGGACGCGGTGTACGACGAGCTCGCTGCCCGGATCGCGGACCCGGAGTTCCGGCCCCGCGCGCTGCTGCGCCGGTTCGGCATCGAGGTGCTCGCCACCACCGATTCGCCGCTGGACAGCCTGGAACATCACGCGAAGCTGGCGGCCGAGGGCTGGGGCGGGCCAGAGCAGAGGGTAATCCCCACCTTCCGGCCGGACGCGGTCACCGACCCGGACCGGCCAGACTGGCTGGAGGCCGTCGCCAGGCTGGGAGACATCGCCGGCACCGACACTGGGAGCTACACCGGGTACCTGGACGCGCTGGCGCGGCGCCGCGAGGCCTTCAAGCGCGCCGGGGCGACCGCCACCGACCACGGCACGCCCACCGCGCAGACCGCGGATCTCGACCCCGCCGACGCGGCCCGCCTGTACGACACGCTGCTGCGCGACGCCGCCAAGGACGGCCCCGACCCGGGCGACGCGGAGCTCTTCCGCGCGCAGCTGCTCACCGAGTCGGCGCGGATGTCGGTGGAGGACGGCCTCGTGATGCAGCTGCACCCCGGCGCGCAGCGCAACCACGACAGGTACCTGTACGCCCAGTTCGGCCCGGACTCCGGCGGCGACATCCCCGCCGCGACCGACTACGTGCACGCGCTGCGCCCGCTGCTCAACAGGTTCGGCGACGACCAGCGGCTGCGGCTGGTGCTGTTCACGCTCGACGAGTCGGCCTACTCGCGGGAGCTCGCGCCGCTCGCCGGGGTGTACCCCACCGTGTACCTCGGGCCGCCGTGGTGGTTCTACGACAGCCCGGAAGGCATGCGCAGGTACCGCGAGCTGACCACCGAGACGGCCGGCTTCTACAACACGGTCGGGTTCACCGACGACACCCGTGCGTTCCCGTCCATCCCGGTGCGCCACGACGTGGCGCGCCGCGTGGACTGCGGCTTCCTCGCCCGGCTGGTGGCGGAGGACCGGCTGCCGGCCGGCGAGGCGGCCGAGGTCGCCCGTGACCTCGCCTACCGGCTGCCGAAGCGCGCCTACCGGCTCGACGGCGAGAGCGTGGCGCCGTGACGGGGACCACGGGCCCGTTCTGGGCAAATGATGACAGCGGCCCGCGGCTCAGCCTCGCCGGGCTGACCCGGGTACCCGCCGCCTACCGCCCCGCCATCGACCCCCGGCAGCGCCGGGTGCGCATCGTGCACCTCGGCATCGGCGCGTTCCACCGGGCGCATCAGGCGTACTACACGGAGGAGTCCGGCGACTGGGGGAGCTGCGGCGTGACCCAGCGCAGCCCGCGCGTCGCGGAGCAGCTCGCGCCGCAGGACTGCCTGTACACGCTGCTGGTGCGGGACGGCGCGGACGCCAGGCCGCAGGTGATCGGCGCGGTCCGCGACGTGCTGTACGGCGGCGGTGATCCCGCCGCGGTCGCCGCGCGGATCGCCGGCCCCGGGGTGAGCATCGTCAGCCTCACCGTGTCGGAGAAGGGCTACCGGTACGACCCGGCCACCCGGCGGCTGCGGCTGGGCGACCCGGAGATCGCCGCCGACCTGGCCGGGCGTCCGCCGCGCACGGTGATCGGCCAGCTCACCGCCGGCCTGGCGGCCCGTTCCGTGGGCGGCGCCGCCCCGCTCACCGTGGTGTGCTGCGACAACCTGCCCGCGAACGGTCCGACGGTGCGCGGCCTCGTGCTCGACTTCGCGCGCGCGTGGGCCGCCGGGGGCGCCGGGCCGGCTGCCCTGCCCGACTGGATCGGCGAGCGGGTCGCCTTCCCCGCCACGATGGTGGACAGGATCGCGCCCGCGACCACGGACGCTGACCTGGCGGACGTGGCAGCCTTGCTAGGCGGGGTGCGGGACCTGGCGGCGGTGGTGGCCGAGCCGTTTACCCAGTGGGTCATCGAGGACTCGTTCGCGGGCCCCCGGCCCGCGTGGGAGCGGGCGGGGGCGCAGCTCGTCCCCGACGTCGCGCCGTACGAGAAGGTCAAGCTGCGGATGCTCAACGGCACGCACTCGGCGGTCGCCTACCTCGGCGGGCTCGCCGGATACGAGTTCATCGCCGAGGCGGTCGCCGACGACGTGCTGGCCGGCTGCGCGCAGCGGCTGATGGCCGCCGACATCGCCCCGACGCTGACGGCGCCGCCGGACATGGACCTGGGCGAGTACGCGGCGCAGGTGCTGCGCAGGTTCGGCAACACGGCGCTGCGCTACCGCTGCGCGCAGGTCGCCATGGACGGCAGCCAGAAGCTGCCCTACCGGCTGCGCGACACGATCGCGGACCGGCTCGCCGCCGGGGCGACTCCGGTATGGGCGACGCTGGCCTTCGCCGCGTGGATGCGGCACGTCTGGACGCAGCGCGCGGACGACGGCCGGCCGTTCCCTGTCGACGACCCGCTGGCGGACGTGTTCCGCGCCAGGCTCGCCGAGGCCGGTGTCGCCGGGGAATCAGCCGATCAGGCGGGCCGGGTGGCCGGGGCGCTGCTCGGCATCGGCGCGGTGTTCGGCGGGCTGGCGGAGTCGGCGGTGTTCCGGGAGCTGGTCACGGAGCTGCTGGGCCGGCTCGCCGCGGACGGCGCCCGGCGTACCGCGGCGGCGCTGCTGGTTGAGGCCTAAGGTCCCGTAGTCGCGGGACGTTTGCAAAATTCACAAGGTTCTGAATATTCGCTAAGCTAGGCGACATGGCGAACGCTATTGAGGCGAACGGCCTGCGCAAGCGCTTCGGACGCGCGACCGCGCTCGACGGGCTGGACCTGACGGTTCGCGACGGCGAGGTGCACGCCTTCCTCGGCCCGAACGGCGCGGGCAAAACCACCACCATCCGCATCCTCCTCGGCCTGCTGCGACGCGACGGCGGTGAGGTCTCGCTGCTCGGCGGCGACCCGTGGCGGGACGCGACCACGCTGCACAGCAGGCTCGCCTACGTGCCCGGCGACGTGACGCTCTGGCCGGGCCTGACCGGCGGGGAGATCATCGACCTGCTCGCCCAGCTGCGCGGCGGCCAGCACGATCCCAGGCGCCGCGCCGATCTCATCGAGCGTTTCGACCTCGACCCCTCGAAGAAGTCCCGCGCCTACTCCAAGGGCAACAGGCAGAAGGTCGCGCTGATCGCCGCCCTGGCCAGCGACGCGGAACTGCTGATCCTCGACGAGCCGACGTCCGGCCTCGACCCGCTGATGGAGGCGACCTTCCGGGACTGCGTCAGCGCCGAGCGCCGCGCGGGCCGCACCGTGCTGCTGTCCAGCCACATCCTCGCCGAGGCCGAGGCCCTCGCCGACCGGGTGACGATCATCAGGGCCGGCCGCACGGTGGAGACCGGCACCCTGGCCGGCATGCGGCACCTCACGAGGACCACGATCGACGCCGAACTGCGCGGCTCCATCGCGATCAACGGCCTGCCGGGTGTGCACGACGCGACCGTCGAGCCGTCCGGCGACGGCTTCCGGCTGCGCTGCGAGGTCGACAACGCGGCGCTGAACGACATCCTGAGCCGCCTGTCAGCCGCCGGCACGGCGACCCTCACTTGCCGCCCGCCGACTCTCGAGGAGTTGTTCCTGCGTCATTATTCGGAACGTACGGTGGCGACTGTCCGATGACCACCGGACCGCTGACCGGCACGACCGCCCTGGCGAAGCTGGCGCTGCACCGGGACAGGATCATGCTGTCGGCCTGGATCTACGTGATCGTGATCGGCGTCTCGGCGAACGCCTACACGTTCGTCAAGCTGTACAAGACGGCGTCGTCGCGGGCGTCGCTCGTCGCGTCCGCGCAGGGCAACCCGGCGCTGCTGTTCCTGTACGGCCGGCTGAACGGGACCTCGGCCGGCGCGCTCGCCGCCTGGCGGTACGGCGTCTGGGGCGCGCTGGTCGCCGCCCTGATGAGCGTCTTCATCGTGATCAGGCACAGCAGGGCCGATGAGGAGGCCGGGCGGCTCGAGCTGATCGGGTCGGCCCGGGTGGGCCGGCAGGCGCCGCTGGTGTCCGCTATCTCGGTCGCGGCCCTCGCCAATGTGGTGGTCGTCGCTGTGCTGTGCGTCGTGGTTCCGCTCCTCGGGCTGCCTGCCGCGGGGTCGGTGGCGCTGGCGCTCGCGATCGGGACCTGCGGGGTGGCGTTCGCCGGCATCGCCGCGGTCACGGCGCAGCTCACGTCAGGCGCGCGCGCCGCGCGCGGGCTTGCGTTCGTGGTACTCGGCGTCGCGTTCCTCGCGCGGGCGGTCGGCGATTCAGCCGGGGCCAGCGGTCCCGCGTGGCTGACGTGGGTGCTGCCGCTCGGCTGGACGGAGGAAATCCGACCGTTCGCCGGCGAACGGTGGTGGGTGCTGGCGCTGCCGGTCGCGCTGTTCTTGGTCGGAGTCGGGGCGGCGTTCGCGCTCGCCGCGCGCCGGGACTACGGCGCGGGCCTGCTGCCCGACCGGCCGGGCCGGCCGACCGCGTCGGCGCTGCGCGGCCCGTTCTCGCTGGCCTGGCGGCTGCAGTGGGGAACGCTCGCGGGCTGGGTCGCCGGGTACGCGGTGCTGTTCGCGGTCTGCGGCGCGGCCGGGAAAGGGATCGGGCAACTGGTCGGCAGCAGCAGCGCGCTGGACAAGGAGTTCACCAGGCTCGGCGGCCAGGCCGCGATTGTGAACGCGTACCTGGCTTCGCTGATGCTGCTGGCCGGCCTGGTGGCGGCCGGGTACGCGGTGTCCGCGACGCTGCGGCTGCGTACCGAGGAGACCGATGGCCGCGCGGACCCGGTGCTGGCCGCCGCGGCCGGCCGGGTGCGGTGGGGGCTGAGCCACGTGGTGGTCGCCGTCGCCGGCACCGCGATGCTGCTGGCGATCGCCGGGGTGGCGACCGGCCTCGGTTACGGCCTGCGCGTCGGCGGCACCGGCGCGTGGGTGACGCGCATGCTCGGCGCCGGGCTCGCGGAGCTGCCGGCGGCGCTGGTGATCGCGGGGGCGGCGGTCGCCGTGTTCGGGCTGCTGCCGCAGGTGTCTGCCGCGGTGAGCTGGACCGCCGTCGGGCTGGCGGTGGCGCTGAACATCTTCGGCCAGGTGCTCCAGCTGTCCCACTGGGTGCTGGACATTTCCCCGTTTACGCACGTGCCGCGGCTGCCGGGCGGCATGGTGTCCGCGTCCCCGCTGTGCTGGCTTTCCGCGATCGCCGTCGTCCTCGGCGCGACCGGCCTCGCGGCCCTGCGGCACCGCGACATCGGCAGCGCCTGATCCCGCGTCGCGAACCTCCCCGCATCGGGGCGCCGACAGCGCTACGTTGAGACGCGAACGCGGCTTGTCTGGTAGAGAGATTGTTCGTGTTACTGCTGGTTCATCCGGTTTTAGTGCGACACGACACGCCGATGTGCCCGTTCTGGTAGCGGAGATGTGTGTTTGCCGAGATGATGTTGTGACCTTGCCCGCGCTGGTACTTCAGACACGAGGTGATCGCCACTATGAGGAGCGGCTGGCCGCATACCCAGGATGATCATGGGAGGCTTCCCGCAGACCAGCGGCGTGGCCCGTTCGGTCCGGACATCTCATGGCCAACCGGGTACTCCGACTTGGAGTACCGCGAGGGCGACTACCGCTACCCCGCTCCGGCGGCCCCTGGCCCCCAGCACCCCGCGGCTCAGGGCCAGCACCCTTACGCCACCCTCTCGGCGGCCGGCTACGGCGACGACGGCTACAGCGACCCCGGTTACGACGGTCCCGCTGCGCAGGACGCCAGCTACCCGCAGCACCCTGGTTACCCGCCCGCCGGACCGGCAGGGCACGGATACGACCGGGACCCGGGCTACGGTCACGGCAACGGCTACGGCGGCGGCCAGATCGAGATGGCATACCCCGCGCCGGC
>Ga0335075_10002403_pt1 | contig 30197 bp, 28 predicted proteins | sample Lox_Sample_24_FD_206723 | JGI IMG/M metagenome (GOLD analysis project Ga0335075, IMG submission 206723) | Soil microbial communities from Loxahatchee National Wildlife Refuge, Florida, United States - Lox_Sample_2.4 | ecosystem: Environmental > Terrestrial > Soil > Wetlands | place: USA...
GCAGGCCACTGACCTGACCTGCCGGGACCGTGATCGACGGGTACCCCGAGACGGCGGCCGGGCTTGACGTCCCCCAGCTGTGGTAGTCGCCAAGGACGTGGTCAATCATCCAGGCCGGATGCCCGGTTAGCGCGATGACCGCGTCCAGGTTGTGCTCGATGAGGACGCCGTCCAGGCCGCTCCGGGCGATCCGGGTCGCTGCGGCCCGGTTCTCGAGGTACCCGGCGTCACCCGGATCGCCGCTGGTGGCTTCCGCCGCTTCGAACAGTTCCTGGCCGAAGTGAGTCAGCACTTCGGCTGCGTTCCCGTTATTAAAAGCAATGAGCCCGGCCAGATCAGCCGGATGATCGCCACCCAGCCCGGCAAGGTAGCTGTTGATGTCGCGCTTGAACTCGTGGGTGAGAGCCGCGAATTCTGGCTCGCCCATGCCGTCGCTCCCGGCCACGTCGACAGCATCCACGACCGCAGCGCCCTGGCCGGCCAGAATGGCCACCGCTGACTCGAGCACTGCGCGAGTGGCCGCGTCGGCTGAGGCGGAGGGCGCCCGCCAGACACCGAGCCGCGCGCCGTCAAGCGCCGCCGGGTCGAGGGCCGCTGAGTAGTCAGTGACGTTCCCCGCCGCCGCTGCTGTCGCCGGGTCGGCCGGGTCGGGGCCGGCTATCGCGGTCAGCAGCATGGCCGCGTCCGCCACCGTCGCCGTCATCGGGCCAGCCGTATCCTGCGCGGCCGAGATCGGCACGATCCCGGCCCGGCTGACCAGGCCAAGCGTGGGCTTGATGCCGACCACGCCGCAGACGCCGGACGGGGACACGATCGATCCGTCGGTCTCCGTGCCGACCGCCAGCGGCGCCAGGCCGGCCGCCACCGCAATGGCCGAGCCGGAGCTGGACCCGGACGGGCTGCGTCCCGCGCCGTGCGGGTTCACCGCCTGACCGCCAAGCGTGCTGAGGCCGCTGCTGGACGGGCGGGAACGGAAGTTCGCCCATTCCGACAGGTTGGCCTTGCCGAGGATCACTGCACCCGCCGAGCGCAGGCGGCCGACCAGGAAGGCGTCCGGCGAGGCGGCCCTGAGCAGAGCGGGCGAGCCCGCGGTGGCCGGCAGTCCTGCCGCGGAGATGTTGTCCTTGATCAGCACCGGGATGCCGTCGAGCGGCCCGAGCGGGACGCCCGCAGCGCGGCGATCGTCGCTGGCCGCCGCGTCTGCGGCAGCGTCGGGGTTCACGGTGATAACGGCTTTCAGCGCCGGATTAAGCCGGTCGATCCGCTCGATGTAAAAGGCCGCGAGTTCGGCCGCAGGAAGGGTTCCGGCCGCGAGCGCCTGCCCCAGGTTCAGCGCGGTAGCGCGCGCAGCCGGGATGCCGGTCTGGCCCACCGTCTGCGCCAGTGATTCGGCTAGCGACATGGTGGACAGAATAGGGGCGTTGGCGATACGCACCGGGGGGAACAGCTATGGATTCGCCATCTCGATCACGCGTTTCCGGATCGGGGCTGCCTCGCGCTCTGCTGTCCGGCGCGGCGATCGCTGCCGTCGCCGCGCTCGCGGCCAGCTGCAGCAGCAGCCCGAGTTCAAGCAGCGGGTCGGCGGCTAGCTCGGCCGCCTCGGCCTCAGCACAGCAGGCGGCGTACGAGAATGTCGTCAAGAACGTGCTGCCATCGGTCGTCCAGATCAGCGCCGGTAACTCGACCGGATCAGGAGTCGTCTACGACAACAAGGGCGACATCGTCACCAACGCGCACGTGATCGGCGACGCCACTACCGCCACGGTGCGGGAGCCGGTCGGCGACAAGGTGGTCGGCGCTACGGTGGTCGGCAAGTTCACCCCGGACGACCTCGCCGTGATCCGGGTTGACAGTGACGCCAGCAACCTGAAGCCGGCTAGCTGGGCCAACTCCAATGACGCGCAGATCGGCCAGATCGTCCTCGCCATGGGAAACCCGCTCGGCCTGACCGACAGCGTTACGCAGGGCATCATCTCGGCCACCGGCCGGACGGTCGGCGAGGGCGCGAGCAGCTCCGGCGGGTCAAGCGGTGGCAGCCCGCTCATCACTGACGCGATCCAGACCAGCGCCGCGATCAACCCGGGCAACAGCGGCGGCGCCCTCGTCACTCTGAACAACCAGGTGATCGGGATCCCGACCCTCGCGGCGCGGCTGCCCGATGAGGGTGGCGCCGCGCCCGGCATCGGCTTCGCCATTCCGAGCGACACGGTGAAAAACATCGCCGCCCAGCTCGTCAGGAACGGGAAGGTGACCGATTCCGGCCGCGGATCGCTCGGCATCACGGGAGAGACAGCCGGGAACTCTGACGGCAATCCGACCGGAGTGGGGGTGGTCTCGACGATGGCGGGCGGCACCGCGGCCAGCGCCGGCGTGCGCCCGGGCGACGTCATCGTTGGCCTCAACAACACCAAGACGCCAACGGTCGCGGCGCTGGAGAGCGTCGTGGCCGGACTGAAGCCAGGCGCAATGGTCACCATTCACTACCGGCCGGGGGGCACCGGCTCGGAGCGGACGGGCAGCGCGAAGCTAGGCACGCTCACGAGCTGACCCTGCCCAGCGTGGCAAGCATGGCGCCCTTAGACTGCCGCCCGTGACGATGAACATCGGCATCCTGCCCGCGGTCCCTGCGCTCGAGCGGCCGGACCTGCTCGCGGCCCCGGTAGCAGCCGCGCTGACTGAACTAGCCGGAAAGCTGGAAGTCAACTCGATCGGCGTGGCCGAGATTGACCCGGCGGTAGCGGACACGTCCGCGTTCTGCGAGCGGTACGAGGTGCCGCCCAGCGAGTCGGCGAACTGCGTGATCGTCTCGGGGCGGCGGGAGGGCGAGACCCGGCTGGCGGCCTGCATGGTGCTGGCCACCACGAAGGCGGATGTGAACGGCGTCGTGCGCCGCGAACTTGACGTGCGCAAGGCCTCGTTCGCCGCGATGGAGGAAGCCGTCAGGCTCACCGGGATGGAGTACGGCGGCATTACGCCGATCGGGCTGCCCGCCGACTGGCCGCTGCTGGTGGACGACGCCGTCAGCGGAACCGTCCGGGTCGTCATTGGCAGCGGCATCCGCCGGTCGAAGCTCACCCTGCCGGGACGACTGCTGGCTAGCCTGCCGGGCGCGGTCGTCATCCCCGGGCTCGCCCGCTAGCGCGCCGGCCCGGTTTCGCCTCATGGACGCAGCCACTGCTCTGGGCCAGCCACTGCTCTAGGCCAGCCACTGCTCTAGGGCAGCCAGGACACCTTGTGCACCAGCGCCGCGTACCCGACGAACGTGGCCGCGTCGATCAGCGTGTGCGCGATGATCAGCGGCGTGACCCGGCCCCACCGGCGGTAGAGGACGCCGAAGAGGACGCCCATCACTGCGTTCCCGACGAAGGCACCGAAGCCCTGGTAGAGGTGATACGAGCCGCGCAGGATCGCGGCGGCGATGATCGCCTTCCACGGTCCCACGCCAAGCTGGTCAAGCCGCCGCAGAAGATAGCCGATGACCAGGATCTCTTCGAGAATTCCGTCGTGGGCCGCGCTGAGCAGCAGCACCGGGATCCGCCACCAGACGTTCGGCAGCGACTCGGGGACGATGTTCAGGCTGATTCCAAGCCGGAACGCAGCTATATAGAGGCCAAGTCCCGCGCCGCCGATCACGGCCGCGATCGCCGCGCCACGGGCCAGGTCTCGCCACGGCTGGCTCGCGTCAAGTCCGATCACGCTCGGCCGCTCCCCTGACCTGGCCATCAGGTACAGCACCAGCACCACCGGGGTGAGCGCCTCGGCGATGCTGACCAGCTGAAGCACCAGGTTGAACCACTGGTTCGAGGCCAGCGAGCCGACGAGGGTCGCCTGCTGGCTGCTCAGCGCCTGCTTCGAGAGCAGCGAGCTGACCAGGCTGAGCAGGGCGTTCAGTCCGCTCGCGCCGAGCGAGACCGCGAAGACGGCGAAGATCTCCCACCGCAGGTAGCTCGGCGGCGGCAGGCTGAGAGCCGGCCTGCCGGGCCCGGCGTTGCCCGGCGTGCCTGCCGCAGCGTCAGCGGGATGCGCCTCGCTCACGGCGGCGTCATCACTGGCGGTCACCAGAGGACTGTAGCCGGTGAGCCTGACTGACTGTACTAGGGAAGCAGGGCCGTGAGCCGCTGCCAGGCGAGCTCGGCGCCCAGGACGAGGCAGCCGTCGACCACCGTCTCGGTGCCGAGCGCGCTGACCCGCACCTCGGGCATGACCGGCGCCAGCTTGCGCAGCTCGGCCGCGACTGCGGCGGCGAAGCCGGGCGCCTGGCCGATGCCACCGCCGAGCACCACGAGCTCGGGATCGACGACGGTCACGATGGCGCACACCGCCTTCGCGACCAGCTCGGCCTCGCCGAGCACCACCGCCGCGGCTCTCTCGTCGCCCGCCTGGGCTGCCTCGAATACCCGGCGCGCCGATACCGAGCCACGCATTCCGGCACGGCGGGCCGCCCGTACCACCGCTGCCGCCGAGCCGGCCGCCTCGAGCGGGCCGCGGCGCCTGGCGTCCGCAGCGTCCGCGCCCTGGCCAGCTGAGATCGGCATGAACGCGATCTCGCCGGCTACTCCGTGGACCCCGCGGTGCAGGCTGCCGTCGATCACCAGGCCCATGCCGATGCCGGTGCCGACGTGAACGAATACGAAGGTGCCGGCCTCGCGTCCGTGCCCGTGCTGCCGCTCGGCCAGGGCCGCCGAATCGACATCGTTCTGCACGACCAGCTGCTCGCCGAACGCCTCCCGCAGCTGGGCCAGCACGGCGGGCTTGCCCCAGGCGGATAGCTGGCCTGCCAGCGTGATGGTGTTGCGGCGGGGATCGTAGACACCGGGAGTTCCGATCACCGTCTGGGTGACGGCGGCCCGCTCGATGCCGGCGGCGGCGCACAGCTCGTCGGCCAGGCCGATGAGCTCGGCCACCCGGCCGGTCGAGCTCGACGCCCTGGTTCGCAGCGCCGATTTGGCGATGACCTCGCCGGTCAGGTCCGCGATCGCGCCGCGCAGGTACTGGCGGCCGACATCGAGAGCGAGTACGTAGCCGGCTTCCGGCCGGATCTCATAAAGGACGGCGGAGCGGCCAGGTACCCCGGTTCGCTGGCCGGCTTCGCGCACCAGCCCGGACCGCTCCACGGTGGCCAGCGCGAGGGACACGGTCGGCTTGGACAGCCCGGACATCCGAGCCAGCTCAGCGCGGGAGCATCGGCCCGCCCGGCGGATGTGCTGGAGCAGCAATTGCTCGTTCATCTCCCGGAGCAACTGCGGGCGGGCCGCCTGTCCGAGTGGCGGCGAACCCGGTGGCTGCAGGCCGGGGAGCGCACCGTTGACGTCCGGTGCCTCGACCGGCTGCCCGGATGTCATTGTCGCGGTCACTTGTCCATCCTCCCGTATCGCCGGGAAAATAGCCCGGAGATGATCCGACGGCCAGCCTCGGCGGGGCGGTACCCGGAACCTGCCGGAGCCCGTCCGGCCGGCTCGCCGTCAGCGAAGACGGCTGCGCAGACGGCTGCGCGGACGGCTGCGCACTGAGACCAAACCGTGCTTGTCCGTGTCACATAGTTAGGATACAGTCCTAACAAATTTCCGCTATCCCCCTTTCCCAGGACGTCGATGAGCTATCCCCTGGTCGTGCTCGGCATCGACTTCGGCGGCACGAAGATCGCCACGGCGGTTTGCGATCTCGCTGGCAACAAGCTGGCCGGCGCCGTTGTCGACAGCCTTGGCGAGCACGGGGCGCGGGCCAGCTTCGAGCAGGGTGTGCGGGCAGCCAAGGAACTCCTCGACGCTGCGCCCGCTGACACCAGGGTCGCCGCGGTCGGCGTCGCGACCTTCGGGATCCCCTACGACGACCGCGTGGATCTGGCCCCGGCGATCAACGGCTGGGCCTCGCTGCCGATCGGCCGTGAACTGCGGGCCGCCTTCCCCGGCGCAGCGATCAGGATGGCCACCGATGTCAAGGCGGCGGCGCAGGCCGAGGCGCGCTGGGGCTCCCTGGCCGACTGCGACCCCGCCCTCTATCTCAACCTCGGCACCGGCCTCGCGGTCGGGATCCTAACCGGCGGGCAGGTGCTCGCCGGGCGGCACGGCGCGGCCGGCGAGATCGGCTACAGCCTCCGCAGCTCAGGCGATGTCGGGCTGGCGCCGGCGCGTCGGGTCCCGCTCGAGGACGTGGTCAGTGGCCTGGCACTGCAGCGCCGGGCCGGGCAGAACGGTCACCAGCTCACCGCGGCGGAGATCTTCGCCGCGGCCGAGCAGGACGCCAGCATGAATGCGCTCATCACCGAGTTCATGGACGAGCTGGCCTTTCACGTGGTGAACCTGACCATCGCCATCAACCCGGCCCGCATCGCCGTCGGCGGCGGAATGACCAGGTCGTGGGGGCGGATCGAGCCACAGCTAGCCGAGGCACTCCGGGTCGGCGTCCCGTACCCGCCCGAGCTGGTACTCGCCCACTTCCCGCACGAAGCGCCCCTGCTCGGGGCCGTGGCGCTTGCTGTCGACGCTGCCCGCGATGTCAGCGGGCCAGATTTTTCCAGCAAAACACATGCGGCATCTGCAAACGGCTATTACGGTACTTACCTCGCAAAAGATGCCGCCCCGCGGCCGCCGGGAAGCTTCCCGCAGGAGCCTCTCCAGGCCACCTCCCATCCGGCTGAACTCTCTATCGAAGGGCTAGGCAAAAATGAGACGGCTTAAGTCGTTTGGCGTCCTCATCGGGACGGTTGGCCTGCTAGCAGGCGCCGCCGCCTGCGGGACCAGCACATCAGGAGGGTCCTCCTCAGGTCCGAGCGGCGTGCTCACTCTCTCCGACGAGAGCGGCGCGCTCTGGACCTGTGGCTTCAACCCGTTCAACCCCAATGTCAGCTACCTGGACTTCGGGCCGGTCTACGAGCCGCTGATGTTCGTGGACACGCTGCAGAACGGCAAGATCTCGCCGTGGCTTGCCACCAGCTACGCCTGGAGCAACGGCAACAAGACAGTCACGTTCACGATCCGCAGCGGGGTGAAGTGGTCGGACGGCAAGCCGTTCAGCGCGGCTGACGTCGTCTACACCTTCAACCTGCTGAAGAAGTACCCTGCGCTGGACCTCAACGCGGTCTGGTCAGTGCTGTCCAGCGTCACGCAAAAGGGCTCCGACCAGGTCGTGATGAACTTCAAGACCGCTGCCGTGCCCTACTTCTACTACATCGCCGACCAGGTGCCGATCGTGCCAGAGCACATCTGGTCAGCGATCAAGAACCCGGTGACCTACAACGACGCCGACCCGATCGGCACCGGTGCCTACACGGTCAAGTGCAAGCCGGAGCAGATCACGTTCATGGCCAACAAGCACTACTGGCAGCCAGGCGAGCCGAAGCTTGCTGAGGTCCTGGAGCCCGCATTCACCAGCAACGACCCGGCCAACACCGAGCTCGCGACTGGCCAGGCGCAGTGGGGCGCCCAGTACATCCCGGACATCAAGACGTTCTACTCGGCCAAGAGCTCGAGCAACCACTACTGGTTCCCGCCGATCGCGAACGTGAGCATCTTCATCAACCTGAAGAACTCGATCCTGTCCAACGTCGCAGTGCGCGAGGCGATGGCCTACGCCATCGACCGGACGAACGTCTCGAATGTCGGTGAGTCCGGTTACGAGCCGGCCAGCAACCAGACCGGCATCGTCACGCCGACGTTCTCTGCGTGGGAGGACACCTCCGAGGCCGCGCAGTACAACTACAGCTACGACCCGACGAAGGCCGAGCAGATCCTCACCGCGGCGGGCTTCAAGAAGAACTCCAGCGGAATCTTCGTCTCACCGTCCGGTAAGCCGCTGTCCTTCAGCATTCTCAACAACGGCGGCTACTCCGACTGGGTGGCCTCGATGCAGGTTATCCAGACCGACCTGAAGGCGGTCGGCATCCAGGTCACGCCCGACAACCTCAGCGGTACCTCGTACGACGACGCCTTGCTCGATGGCAACTACCAGCTCGCCTACGGCGACGAGACCGGCGGCCCGACCCCGTACTACGAGATGCGGCAGTGGCTGTACTCGGCCAACACCGCGCCCATCGGCCAGCAGGCGTCGTCGAACTTCGAGCGCTACAGCAACCCGGCCACCGACAAGCTGATCAATGAGTACGGCCAGACCACCTCGACCGCCATGCAGCACAGCATCGTGGACCAGCTCGAGGAGGTCATCCTGAAGGACGTCCCGGTCATCCCGGTGACCGAGGAAGTCGACTGGTACCAGTACAGCACCAGCTCGTTCACCGGCTGGGCCACGCCGTCCGACGCCTACGCGCAGCCGGCCGCCTACCAGACGCCGGACCTCGGCATCATGATGCTGCACATCGCGCCGAAGAAGTAGCACAGCAGCTTCCGGCTTGACCACAGGATGAAGGGCACACAAGGTGAGCGCGAGGAACCAATGGTGACGACAGGGAGAAGGACATGAGATACCTGCTTCGCCGTGCCGTGTTCTTCGTGCTCACCTTGTGGGCCTGCATAACGCTGAACTTCCTGCTGCCGCGGCTGATGCCGGGCAACCCGGCAATCGCACTGCTGGCGAAATTCCACGGCAGGCTCAACCCGGCGGCTCTCAAGGCGATCGAGATCGCGCTCGGCGTCAACGTGCACCAGAGCCTGGTGTCGCAGTACGGCGCCTACCTGCACAACCTGGCCACCGGGAACCTCGGGGTGTCCATCACCTTCTTCCCCGACTCGGTCAGCTCGGTGATCCGCGGCGCCATCCTGTACACCCTCGGCCTGGTCGGCGTGACCACGATCATCGCGTTCATTGTCGGCACCCTGATCGGGATCATCGGTGCCTGGCGGCGCGGCGGCTGGCTAGACAGCCTGCTGCCGCCGATCTTCGTGATCTTCACGGCCATCCCGCCCTTCTGGGTCGGCATGCTGCTGATCCTGGTGTTCGGCATCCAGCTGCACTGGTTCCCCTACGACTTCGCCTACGACCCGACACTGACGCCGAGTCTCACCTTGCCGTTCATCGGCAACGTCATCGAGCACTCGATCCTCCCGGCGATCGCACTCCTGGTCACGTCGATCGGCGGCTGGATCCTGACCATGCGCAACACCATGATCACCACGCTCGCGGACGACTACGTCAAGATGGCCAGGGCCAAGGGACTGCCGAGCCGGCGGATCATGCTCGACTACGCCGCCCGCAACGCGATCCTGCCGAACCTGTCCGGATTCGCGATGTCGATCGGCTTCGTCGTCAGCGGAGCAGTGCTGGTCGAGTACGTCTTCAACTACAACGGCCTCGGCTACCTGCTGGTGCAGGCGCTGGACTCCGAGGACTACCCGCTGATGCAAGCGCTGTTCCTGCTCATCACCGTCGCGGTGCTGATAGCGATCCTGCTCGCCGACATCGTGACGGTGGTACTCGACCCGCGTACCAGGGCTGCGAGGTAACCCGATGGCCATGATCTTCGAGGCAGCGGCGGCCCAGACCGCAGGCCAGCTCCCCGGAGCCACTGAGCCAGGGAGCGGAGGCAATGCGGGCCAGGCCATCGGCCGCATGTGGAAAGCGATCAGGTCGAACGGCAAGGCGCTCACCGGGAGCGTGCTGCTGGCGCTCTTCGTGCTGCTCGCGCTCTTCCCGTGGGCGATCGCGAAGGACAACCCGTCCGCCGAGATCTACAAGCCGACTCTCGGGCCGTCCACGGCGCACCTGTTCGGCACCACGTCCTACGGCCAGGACATCTTCGCCCAGGCGGTCTGGGGCACCAGGGAGACACTGATCATCGCGGTCGTCTCCGGCGTGCTGTCCACGATCCTGTCGGTGATCATGGGCCTGGCGGCCGGCTACCTCGGCGGCGCGTGGGACTCGGTGCTCAACTTCATCACCGACGTGCTGCTCGTGGTGCCGACGTTCCCGCTGCTGATCATTATCGTGGCCTACCTGCCGAAGGTCGGCGTTCCTGGCCTCATCGCGGTGCTAGTCATCACCGGCTACTCCTACGGGGCCAGGCAGCTCCGCGCGCAGACGCTGTCGGTCCGCAGCAGGGACTACCTGGAAGCAGCGCGGGTGCGCGGCGAGCGCAGGTTCTACGTCATCATGGTCGAGATCATCCCGTCGATGACCTCGCTGATCGTGGCAACGTTCCTCGGCACCGCCGTCTACAACGTGCTCGCCGCGGCCGGGCTGCAGTTCCTGGGCTTCGGTGACCCGAGCTCGGTGAGCTGGGGCACGATGCTGTACTGGGCGGAGAACAACGAGGCGCTGCAGACCGGCCAGTATCTGTGGGCCATCGTTCCGGGCGCGCTGATCGCGCTGCTGGGCGCGGCCTTCGTCCTGATCAACTACGCCTTCGACGAGATCAGCAATCCCGCGCTTGCCCGCGTTCCGATCACTCGCACGCGGCAGCTGAACCCCATCCTCAGGAGGCTCGGTGCGAACCGATCAGGCTGAGTGGCTCGACGCCAGCTGGGCCGAGCAGTCCGGCGGGCCGATACTCGAGGTTCGCGACCTGTCGGTCTGCTACCACACCAAGCGCGGCGACGTGCTAGCCGTTGACGATGTCAGCTTCGACCTGGCCAGGGGCGAGTTCCTCGGCATCGTCGGGGAATCGGGCTGCGGCAAGTCGACCCTGCTGTTCGGGATCGCTCAGCTGCTCTCGCCGCCTGCTGCCATCACCGGCGGCAGCGTCCGGTTCGAGGGCACGAACCTTGTCGACCTGAACGACCACCAGCTGGCCAGCATCCGGTGGAAGAAGCTCTCCCTGGTCATGCAGAGCGCGATGAACGCGCTCAACCCGGTCAAGACGATCAGCGCCCAGTTCACCGACGCGATGCGCGCGCACGGCGTGACGTCCAGGCAGGAGATCGCTGACCGGTCGGCCGAGGTGCTGCGGATGGTCGGCATCGACCCGCAGCACCTGCGCAGCTATCCGCATCAGCTGTCCGGCGGCATGCGGCAGCGGTCGATGATCGCGATGGCGCTGCTGTTCACCCCGGATCTGGTGATCATGGACGAGCCGACGTCCGCCCTTGACGTCGTCGCGCAGCGCTCGCTGATGATCCAGATCAAGGAACTACAGCAGCGGCTCGGCTTTGCGGTCATCTTCGTCACCCACGACATGTCGCTGGTCAGCCACTTCTCGGACCGGCTGATGGTGATGTACGCGGGACAGGTGGCCGAGCTCGGCGCGACCCGGCTGGTGTTCGACAGCCCTCGCCACCCCTACAGCTCGGGCCTGCTTGACGCGTTCCCGTCGATCCGCGGCCCCAAGGTGGACCTGACCGGCATCCCTGGCAGCCCGCCCGACCTGGCCAGGCCGCCATCGGGCTGCCGGTTCGCCCCTCGCTGCCCGGTCGTGGTGGACGCCTGCCAGGAGCAGCCGGTGGAGCTGCGGCACGTCGGCGACGTACTGGTCCGGTGTATTCGTCCGGAGGGAAACGGGGTGGTCCGGGGTGACTGACGCTGCGCCCGTGCTCCGCACGGAGGGGCTGACCAGGCATTTCCAGATCGGCGGCGGTCTGAAGCGCAAGACGCTGCACGCGGTGGACGACGTGAGCCTCCAGATCGGCGAGCGGGAGATCGTCGCGCTGGCCGGCGAGAGCGGAAGCGGCAAGAGCACCATCGCCCGCCTCCTTGCGAGGGTCTACCGCCCTACCGCGGGCGAGGTCTACTTCCAGGGCAGGCCGCTGTCCGGGCTGCGGTCGCGTGCCGACATGCTGAGCTACCGCAGCGATGTGCCGATGGTCTTCCAGGATCCGTTCAGCTCGATTAATCCGGTATTCCGGGTGTCCCACGGCATGCTCCGCAGCCTGAAGCTGCACCGGCCCGAGCTATCAGCCGCCGAACGGCTGGCCGAGGCCCGGCGGGTGTTCGAGATCGTCGGGCTGACGCCGGCCGAGGAGACGCTGAACCGGTTCCCGCATGAGCTAAGCGGGGGCCAACGGCAGCGGGTCGGGTTCGCCCAGGCGCTGGCCATGCGGCCGAAGCTGATCCTTGCCGACGAGCCAGTCTCCATGCTGGACGTGTCCATCCGGATCGGGCTGCTGAACCTGATGAAGAAGCTGCGCGACGAGCAGGGCGTGTCGATCCTGTACATCACGCACGACATCGCCAGTGCCAGGTACGTCGCCGACCGGCTGATCGTGATGTACGCGGGCCAGATCGCCGAGACTGGTCCGGTCGAAGACGTCCTGTCGTCGCCGCGCCACCCGTACACGCAGCTGCTGCTGTCGGCCGTGCCGGACCCGAAAGCGGACCTGTCGATCGACGCGAACACCGACCGCGGCGAGCCGCCGCGGGTCATCAACCCGGGGCCTGGCTGCCGGTTCCGCTGGCGCTGCCCGCTGGCCATCACTGACTGCGCCAGCATCACTCCTCCGCTGCTCGAACTGTCCCCCGACCACGACGCCGCCTGCCTTGTCGCGCAGTCCGGCGCTGAAGTGAAGGCGTTCTAGATGAAACTCGCGGTTGTCGGCGGTGGGTCCACCTACACGCCGGAGCTCGTTGACGGCATCGCCCGCCTGACCGGCGACATCAAGGTCAGCGAGCTGGTCCTGGTCGACCCGGACACCGAACGGCTGTCGGTGGTCGGCCCGTTCTCCGCCCGGATCATGAACCGCTATGGCCACCCCGCGACGGTCAGCTGGACGTCCGACCTGGACTCGGCGGTGGACGGCGCGGGCGCGGTGCTGCTGCAGCTCCGGGTCGGCGGCCAGGCAACCAGGCACCGGGACGAGACCTGGCCGCTTGAGTGCGGCTGCATCGGCCAGGAGACGACCGGGGCCGGCGGGTTCGCCAAGGCGCTACGCACCGTGCCTGTCGTGCTCGACGTCGCCGAGCGGGTCCGGCAGCGGGCGCTGCCGGACGCGTGGATCATCGACTTCACCAACCCGGTCGGTATCGTCACCAGAGCGCTGCTCGACGCAGGTCACCGGGCAATCGGGCTGTGCAACGTAGCGATCGGCTTTCAGCGCACCTTCGCCTCGCTGCTCGGCGTCCCGCCGGAGTCCGTCGCGCTGGACCACGTCGGCCTCAACCACCTCACCTGGGAGCGTGCCGCGGTTGTCGACGGCACGGACCGGCTGCCGGAACTGCTCGCGGCGCACGGCGAGGAGATCGCGCTGCACACCGGACTGCCGCTGTCGGCGACGCTGGAAGCCGGCGCAGTGCCGTCGTACTACCTGCGCTACTACTGGGCGCATGACGCCGTCGTCGAGGAGGAGCGCGGCCGGCAGACCCGCGCGCAGGCCGTCGCCGAGATCGAGCGGCAGCTGCTGGAGATGTACGCCGACCCGGCCCTCGACACCAAGCCCGAGCTGCTGACGCACCGCGGCGGCGCGTTCTACTCCGAGGCGGCGGTGGCCCTGCTGGCGTCACTGGTGACCGACGCGGGCGACCGCCAGGTGGTGAACGTGCGGAACAGCGGCACGCTACCGTTCCTCGCCGACGAGGCAGTGATCGAGGTGCCCGCGACCATCGGCGCTGACGGCGCGGTGCCAGTACCGCTGGCGCCGGTGCAACCGCTGATGAGCGGCCTCATCGCGCACGCCTCCGCCTACGAAGAGCTGGCCGTGCAGGCCGCGCTGCTGGGCGGCCGGGACCGGGTGGCCAAAGCGCTCCTGGCCCACCCGCTGGTCGGCCAGTACGCCCTCGCTCAGCGTCTCACCGACCTGCTGCTAGCCGAGAACAGCGCGTTCCTGCCCTGGGCCAGCGATCAGTGACCGACTCGGGCGTTCGCCCCGCGGCGGTTGTCGCCATCGATGGTGGTGGCAGCAAGACTGACGTCGCCCTGGTCGCCGCGGACGGGTCGATCCTCAGCGCGGTACGCGGCGGTCCGTCCAACCATCAGGGGATTGGAAGCGAGCGCGCGACCCGCGAGCTGACCCGGCTGGTCCGCGCAGCGGCTGAGAAGGCGGGCATCCCCGGCGACAGGCCGGTTGCCGCACACACCTCGGCGTGCCTGGCGGGTGCAGATCTGCCGGAGGAAGAGGCCGACCTGCTCGCGCTCGTCGAGTCGCTCGGCTGGTCAGCGACGAGCGCGGTGGTGAACGACACCTTCGCCGTGTTGCGCGCCGGGCTGACGGACGAGGGGGACCACTGGGGTGTCGGCGTCGTGTGCGGTGCTGGCATCAACTGCGTGGGCGTTGCGCCCGATGGCAGGACGACGCGGTTCCTCTCACTCGGCGAGTTGTCGGGTGACTGGGGCGGTGGCGGCGACCTGGGCCCGCAAGCGTTGTGGTGGGCGGCCAGGGCCGAGGACGGCCGCGGCCCGGAGACCGAACTGCGGCGCGCGGTGCCCGCCCTCTTCGGGCTGAACCGGGTTGAGGACGTCATCATCGCCATGTACTTCGAGAAGATCGACCACGCGGAGCGGCACCGGCTGGTGCCGGTGCTGTTCGAGGTTGCCGATCGCGGTGATGAGGTGGCGAGGTCTGTGCTTGCCCGGCAGGCGGAGGAGATCTGCGTCATGGCCGAGGTGGCGGCACGCCGACTCGGCCTCAAGGGCAGCTCAGCAGCGGCCGGGCCGCTGCCGGTCGTGCTCGGGGGCAGCGTGGTCACCGCCCGGAACAAGCTGCTGACGAGCGCCATAACCGAGCGGCTGGCAGCCAGCCTGCCCGGATCAGACGTCCGGATCGTCGACATCCCGCCCATCGCCGGCGCCGCGCTGCTCGGTCTCGATCACGTCGGCGCTGCCCCGAGCGCCGCCGCCCGCCTGCGCGACCACGCTCGCGCCACCTGGTAAGCGAGAAATCATGGTTACAGCGCCTCGAAATCGGCTGGCTTCCACTGACCGCTGAACGCCGCCGCCTTCGGCCCGTAAAGGCGCAGGTAGCTGAACCAGCCGCGGCCGGGAATCGTCTTGACCCACTGCTCGGTGCGGCCGAGCCGGCCGGGCGGCGCCTCCGGCCCGAAGAACAGGTCGAGGGACTGCTCGCCGGTCAGCCTGTCCCTCAGCTCGAACAGCGACCGCACCGCGGCTCTGCCCTGGTCGGTCTGGATCTGGCTGCGCGTCTCCGCGTCATAGACGGTGACTGACCAGAACAGCTGAGCGGGCACCGGCAGGGGTACGGTCAGCCGGTACGTCTTGCCGCCGTCGAGATATTCGCCGCTGTTGTCGCGAAGGCCGAGCCAGTACAGCGAGCCGGACCCCGGTCGCCGGCGGAACATCGCCGGGGAGGCACCGATCGCCTGGTAGAACCAGACGTCGCGGGCATCCAGGTCGACATAACCAGGCGTCTCGAAGTCCCCGTTCTCCGGCCGCAGCCCGGCCCACTGCCACTTGCGGTCTGGCCAGGCAACATCATCGGGCCGCCGGTCGGCGAAGGACTCCACGCGCATCTGGGCGTTGCCCACCACGGCGGCCTCGGTGAGGATGCGCCGCATCCGCTCGTCCGGTTCGAACGGCCGCCCTTTCGCGATACCGAGCACCGCAACCTCGCCGTAGTAGTCCCGGTAACCCTGGTAGGGGTACTCGCTGTCGATGACCTCGTGCAGTACCTCCCAGAACCGGATGTTGGTCTCGTCGGCCAGCGGCGTCATGTCGAGCGGCCGTCCGGTCAGGTTGATCCAGGTCGGCTCGGCCCAGCCCGGCAGCGGCTCGAGCGGATGCACCGTGATACTCGTTACCAGATCCATGGCAGCCTGCACGTCACCGTCAGTCGGGAGCGCGCGTGCGCCCACGATCACGGTGTTGGTCGTGGAATGCCAGACGTGATAGCCCTCCGGAATATCGCCGGTATAGCCGAGCGGCACGATCAGGTGCCTGCCACCCCGGCCCTCGTCCGGGCCGGGCAGGCCCATGTCGGCCACCCACCGCTGGTGCACGTCGATCGCCAGGTTGATCAGGGGTCCCGGTGGGAGTTCCACCACCATCGGCCCGTCGCTCAGGTCGAGCAGCATCGGGCCGTATGGCGTGTCCGAGTTGAGCGTGAAGCCGACCTGCTGCGGGGTGGTCTCGAGGATGCCGAAAACCTTGTTGTCGACCAGGCCCGCGGCGCGGTTGCCGCGGACGATCGCCGCCCCGGAGACCGTGGGGTAGAAGAACCGATACGCCTGGATAGCACGGTTCAGGTCCGACTCGTCGTAGACGCGGTCGATCGTCTCGGCCACCGGGAACCCTCCGGCAAACCCCTGCTCTGTGACTGACTGTCCAGCCATCCTCGCTCCCGTGCCCTCACGCGCCGTGGCGCTGGATCCGGGAGTGCTTATACCCGGCTTTCACGCGCGGCTCCTGTCCGGCCCGGGCGCGGCTGAGCTGGTGGTTCGGCGCCGGTCACCTAGCCTCAGTCAGCCGTGTCGGCGAGCCAGGGCACGTCATCCAGATCCGGCCAGCGTTTGCAGCCGATGAGAGTGGCAGCGTCATCCCAGGCCAGGGCGAGGTCGGCGATCGCCTTCTGGGCCTCGCGAGCGGCGGCGGACAGCCGAAGCAACCGCGCGATGTGGTCGTCGATCGAGGCGGCCGCGCGCCGACGGCGGACCCGGGCAGCGACGCCGCGAAGGGCGTTAGACAAAGCAGTCACGGCAACCGTGGTCCGTCCTGCGGGGAGAGGCTAGTTGCGTGATGTGACGCTCCGGGCGGCATGCCGGTTTACCCGCTGGGGGCCGTGTGCCCGGTGGTGCGGCGGCAGGGCGGCGATGCCGTCGCCGCGGCCCTGACTATCCTGGCGCGATGGAATTCGCGGACGTACTCAGGAAGCGCAGGATGGTGCGCGCGTACACCGACGAGCCGCTCGACCCGGAGGCGGTGCTGCGCATCCTGGCCGCCGCGAACAGGGCTCCGTCGGCCGGCTTCAGCCAGGGCTACGCGCTGCTCACGCTGCAGGGGCACGACCAGCTGGACCCGTTCTGGGAGCTGATGTCGTCCTACCACGGTGCCGAGGAGAACGCCGGGCGGTCGTTCGACCCGGTCACCCGCGCGCCGCTGGTCATCGTGCCGCTGTCGTGCAAGAAGGTCTACCTGGACCGGTACGCCCGGGCGGACAAGGGCTGGACTGACCACTCCGAGTCACACTGGCCGGTTCCGTACTGGGACATCGATACCGGTTTCATGGCTCTGCTCATGCTGCTCGCCGCGGTGGACGAGGGACTCGGTGCGCTGTTCTTCGGCATCCCGCCGGAGCTGATCGGCCAGTTCCGCGAGCTCTACGGCGTGCCGGCCGAGTACCTCCCGATCGGCGCCGTGGCCGTGGGCCACTCAGATCCCGCTGCCGACCAGGGCGGGTCCAGCCGGGTGATCAAGCGCAAGACGCTCGGCGACCTGGTCCATCAGGGCCGCTGGTAAGGACAGGAGGGCGGTCAGCCAGGAGCGCCGAGCCAGCCGGATGCCGGTTTGGTCGCCAGGCCGCGCTCGAGGAGCTGTGCGGGCAAGTCGGCTGGCAGCAGCGAGCGCCAGCTGAACCAGCTAGCCAGGTCCCGCTCTGGTGCAAGCACCGCGGCGCGGAGCCCGGCGCCCATCAGCGCGACGACGTCGAGCGGCTCTTCTGACGCCACCGGGTACGCCTGATCCCAGCGCGCCAGCTCGCTGCGGTGCAGGTGACCCTCGCCGCTGCGGGACGGCAGGATGACCGGCCTGGCGACAAGCGCGCCACTGCGCTGCAGCGGAGCCCGGAGCGCTGACAGCTCCTTGCCGCCCAGGCCTAGCTCAACCGCGACGTCGTCGGCCAGCGTCGGGCCAGCGTCGGCCAGGTGGCGCAGCAGCCGTCCTGCGCCCGAGTCCTCCCGCTCCAGCCAGGCGAGCTCGGCCCGGCAGATGGGGTCCACTAGGGCTAGCACGTCGGCGGACAGCAGGATCGCCTTGCCCCGGTGGACATCAAGCGAGTGCACGTCAGCGTGCTCGGACAGCTCGTGGAACCACGGCCACTTCGTGGCTGGCCAGCTCGCGAACCCGCGGCCGCCGGCCTGATACGGCTCCTCGTGAACTGCCTCATAGAGACTGGGCAGCGTGCAATCGGGGGTGCGGGTGAGCAGGCCGCGTTCCCGCATGAATGAGTAGGCCGCGTCGAGAGACTCCAGCGCACGGTCCGGAGTCAGCCGGCACTCGTAGTCCCGCCGGCGCCGCAGTGCCTCGAGCGACCCTGCCTCGAGCGACATGCGCTCAGCTAAGCAGGTAGCAGGCATCAGCGGCGGCCGAGGCGTTGACTTTTCGGTGTGCCAGGCGTCTGCTGAATTAAGCGCATCTGCTGATAAGGCGTGCATGTCGCGCCATGGACTGGAGACTCCTAGTTCCAGCCGACCTTCTCCTCGGGAGGTAGATCGCATGTCCCGCAGTATCCGTGTGTACCTCAGCGCCTCCGCTCTTGCCCTGGCGGCTGCATTTACATTCGGTGTCCCGGCTGCTCACGCGGCCTCCCCCGATATCTGCAGGCCTGTTCAGGGATGCGGCTGCAACGTCGCGGCCGTGAGCGCTCACGTGTCGCGGCTAGGCCCCAACGTCTGCCTTTAAGCAGGCCTGACCGTCGGCTCGGTGACGGGATCGAATGCCACCAGCCGTACCGCGCCTCGGGCGACATGCGCTCAGCTAAGCAGGTAGCAGGCAATTGCTGCGGCCGAGGCGACATTGAGCGAGTCGACGCCGCGGCTCATCGGGATCCGGACCGCCTCGTCGGCGGCCGCGAGCCAGCGCACCGACAGCCCGTCACCCTCGCCGCCGATCAGCAGGGCCAGCTTGCCTGCCGGATCCCGCTCCGCCGCGGCGGCCACTGCGCTGATCGGCGTGGCGGCCGGGTCTGGCGTCAGCGCCAGCAGCCGGAATCCAGCGGTCCGCGCCTCGGCCAGCCCGTCCCGCCAGTCGGCCAGCCGCGCGTACGGCACCGACAGCACTGCACCCATGGACACGCGGACCGCGCGCCGGTAGAGCGGATCGGCGCAGCGCGGCGCCAGCAGCACGGCGTCGAAGCCAAGAGCCGCGGTGCAGCGGAAGATAGCGCCAACGTTCGTGTGGTCGACGATGTCCTCCAGCACGACAATACGGCGGGCTGCGGGCAGCAGCGTCCCCGGTGGCGGGAGCGGCAGCCGCTGCATCGAGGCAAGGGCGCCGCGGTGCACCCGGTACCCGGTGAGCTGCTCGGCGACCTCCGGCGGCACTACATACACGGGTGCCGGAATGTCCGCGGCCAGGTCCGCGATCACGGGCAGCTTGTCGCTCGCCACCAGGAGTGACCGGACCGGGTAGCCTGCTGCGATCGCCCGCCTGATCACCTTCTCCCCCTCCGCGATGAACAGGCCCTGCGCCACCTCAAGGCTGCGCCGCAGATGCACGTCTGTGAGGCGGACGTAGTCGGCCAGCCTCGGGTCGGCAGCATTCGCGATGAGGTCCTGGCCTGGCACATCACTATTCTGGCTCGCGGCTCGCTGTCTGGCAGCACGCCACCGGCGGAGACGAACCCGGCAAAGTCAGCCTTTCTATGGCGTCAGGTCCGATATAGTCCTGCCTGGTCATATCGACAGGACCGGAGCTGAGGACGCGACAGTGTCACCACGGACAACTGGCTCGAGCGTCGGCCGCCGGGGCCGGTCGCGGCGCCGGGTTCGCGCCGCAACACTGACGGCGGTAGCGGTCGCGGTAGCCGCGGTCTGCATGGTCACGCTGACCGCCAGGGCCGTCATCGCCCGGGCTTCCTGCTCCAACACGCCGATCCTGGTCAACCTGGCGGTGAGCGATGACATCGCGCCGGCCATCCAGACCATCGCGTCGACTTTCAATAACCAGAACGTGATCGTGTCAGGCCGCTGCGCCGAGGTCCAGGTCAACGAGGGCTCGTCGTCGGTTGAGGCGAGCCAGATCGATGGCCAGGCTTCGATGCGCGGTCAGGCCCCGATCGACGCGTGGATCCCCGACTCGAGTCTGTGGGTGGATGTCGCCCGCAGCTACCCCGTTGGTGCCTCGGACGTCCAGCCGACCGGCAGGTCCGTTGCCAGATCGCCGCTGATGCTGGTCACGACAAAGGCGGTAGCAGAGAAAACCGGGATATTCCAGTCGCCGCCGTCCTGGAGCATGCTGCTGCCGGCCTCCTTCGGTGGCCCGCCGGAGAATCTCGGCCTGGACGTCGATCTGCCTGACCCGACTACCAGCGCATCCGGTCTGGCGACGCTCATCGAGGTCAGCCGGGTGCTCGGGACGGGCGCTGGTGCGCGCGCAGAGTTCACCGGTTTCGCCCTGCACTCCGCATCGAGCGAGAACTTCGACTCGGCGGCCGCGCTCGAGCAGTTTGTGGCGACCACCGTTCCGCCATTCAGCCGCAACGCCATCACGGTGGCGAGCGAGCAGGCCGTGACTGCCTACGACCGCGCCAACCCAGCGAGCCCGCTCGATGCCCGGTACCCGTCCGGTGCTACCACCGCCCTCGGCACGCCCGAACTCGACTACCCGTACGTGCTGACCACCTCGTCCCCCGCAACCCTCGCCGCGGCCACGGCGTTCGGCAGCTACCTGCAGGGCAGCTACGCCAGGGGGGTCATCCGCTACTACGGCTTCAGGTCGGCCAACGGTGCGACGGACACCTTCCCTGCGAACTCAGGCCTGGCGTCGCAGCAGCTGCAGCTCGCTACCGCGCAGACTGCGACCGAGGCGGCTACCAACCTCGAAGTCTGGGGCAAGCTCGGCCTGGGTTCCCGCGACCTCGTCCTGACCGACGTCTCACCGGCAATGAATCAGCAGGACGGGCAGGGACAGACGCTGGAGCAGCTGCTCAACTCGTCGTCCGCCGAAGGGCTCTCGCTCTTCCCGGACAGCACGTACATGGGTTTGTGGGAGATGGGTACCAGCGCCTCCATTACTCCGCCGTACAAGCAGCTGGTGTCGGTCGGCCCGCTGCCCGAGGGCACCGGCGTGATCACCCGCCGGGCGCAGCTCCAGCAGCTCGAGGCGACGACTGTTGCCACCACCAACGGCAGGCTCGCGCTGAATGACGCGATCCTTGCCGCGTACAAGTACATGACCAGCACTTACAAGCCGAACTACTCCAACGCCGTGCTGGTGCTGACCGCTGGCGTGGATAATGCCAGGGGCGACATGTCGCTGAACACTCTCCTTAACCAGCTCCGCGGCCTGTATAACCCGGCCAAGAAGGTCGAGCTCATCATCCTGATGTTCGGCAACCGGGGCGACTTCCCCGCGCTGCAGTCGATGGCAGATGCGACCAACGGTGCGGCATACCAGGTCAGCAACCCGAGTGCAATCGGCAAGATCTTCATCGAGGCAATGTCGCGCCGGATGTGTGACCAGGGCTGCGCCGCTCCGTAACCGGCCTGGCTACGCGCGACGGCAACGTCTGAAAAAAGTTTTCCGGATCATGTGAACCCCTCTCGGGAGAAGCGCGTCACACATTTGAGGCCCGGCGAGAGCGGGGCGCCGGGCCTCGCTCCACTTCGCAAGACGGACGACTCCAGGCCTGCGGGCCCGGAGTCGTTTTCCGTTGTCAGCCGGCCGTGTCGAGCATCTCGTGTGCGCGGGCGATCAGCAGCGGCACCGCCGGCCCTTCACGCTCGAACCCCTCGCCGACGGTCTGGTTCAGCAGGTACCGCGCGTGGATGCCCTCGAGTACAACGGCCAGCTTGAAGTAGCCGAACGCGATGTAATAGCCAATCGAGCTGATATCCCGGCCAGTGAGCTCCGCGTACCTGGCGGCAAATTGTGCCCGGCTATAGAAGCCCGGCAGGCCAGTGACGGTCGCCCCGACATTGATGTCCGGGAACTGATCGCCGGTGTCGTCAGCCCAGTAGGACAGCGTGAGGCCCAGATCGGCCAGCGGGTCCCCGAGCGTCGACATCTCCCAGTCGACGACAGCCGCGATCCTGGCGGGGGTGGTCAGCTGCACGAGCGTGTTGTCCAGCCTGAAGTCGCCGTGGACCAGGGTCCCTTCGGCCTTGTCCGGGTCGGGGAGGCCAGCCGCGAGCCTGGCGACCAGTTCTGAGTAGCCGGGCATCTCCCTGTTGTTCGACAGCTCCCACTGGCGCTGCCAGCGGCTGAGCTGACGGGACAGGTACCCGCGTGGCCTGCCAAAGTCGGCAAGCCCGACCGCCCGGAAGTCCACGCCGTGGATCGCGGCGAGCATCTGCGCCAGCAGCTCAGACAGCTCGGCGCCCTGGTCGGGGGTCAGCTTCTCGCCATCCTGCCGGGTGCGGAGCACCACCCCGTCGACGTTCTTCATCAGATAGAACGGCGCGCCGATGACCTCGGTATCCGAGCAGATGGCCAGCGGCTCCGGCGCCGGAACGGCGGTTCCGGTCAGCGCCGACAGTACCCGGTACTCCCGGTTCATGTCGTGCGCAGTCGGCAGCACGTGGCCGAGCGGCGGACGGCGCAGCACGATCGCACCGCTGTCCAGGTCGAGCCGGTAGGTGAGGTTGGACCGGCCGCCTGAGATCAGCTGAACGCTCCTCAGCTCCCCCAGGCCCGCCAGGCCATCCCCGGCCATCCACCTGGCCAGGGCATCCGGGTCCTCCACTCCGGGCACACCGGGAACGCTCTGGACGCCGGAAGCCGCGCCGCGATCTGTCACTACTCACCTCGTCTGACCCTCGCCAGGCCGGCCGGCCTGGAACCGCATGCGGCAATGATCCCTTATCTGACGCCGCCGGGACAGACTAGTCGGGCCTGCCGCCCGGCGCCGGTACCGTATGCCCATGACTACCGAGCAGGCTGAATCGCCCCCGGCACCGACCGCGCCTCCCCCGTCCCCGACGACACTGTCCCCGACGACACTGTCCCCGACGACACTGTCCCCGACGACACTGTCCCCGACGACACTGTCCCGGACACCGCGGACGACCTTGCACCGCCTGCGGGAACGTGGCCGCTCGGAGCGATCCGACCTCGACGCGGTGCTGGATGCAGGGCTGATCTGCCACCTCGGTGTCGTCATCGACGGTACGCCGGTGGTGCTGCCGACCGGGTACGGCCAGATCGGCGACACGCTGTACCTGCATGGCTCATCGGGTAACAAGTCCATGATGACCGCGGTCGGTCAGCAGGTGTGCGTCACTGTCACGCTGCTGGACGGCCTCGTCTGCGCGAGGGCCGTCTTCCATCACTCGATGAACTACCGCAGCGCGGTGATCTTCGGCGAGCCGCGCCTGGTCACCGACCCCGAGGAGAAGCTGGCCGCGCTCCGGGCGGTCACCAACCATCTCGTGCCCGAGCGCTGGGAGCACACCAGGCAGCCGACCCGCAAGGAGCTGGCGGCGACCTCTGTGCTGGCACTGCCTCTCGACGAGGCCTCGGTCAAGGTCAGGACCGGCGGCCCGGTCGATGACGAGGAGGACTACGACTCGGGTATCTGGGCCGGAGTCCTGCCCGCCGCCCTGGCCTTCGGCCCGGCCGAGCCGGACCCGGCGCTGACCGGCGGCGTGCCTGTCCCGGATCACATCACTGCGCTGGCCTCTCGCCTGCGTGGCGCCGCGCCTTCGGCCGCCCCCGGACCCGATCACCTAAGCTGGCCTAATGACTGACCGGCTCGTCTGGATCGACTGCGAGATGACCGGGCTTGACCTGGCCAGCGACGCACTGATCGAGATTGCGTGCATCATCACCGATGGGGAGCTCAACACCCTCGATGAGGGCATCGACGTGCTGATCAAGCCCCCGGCCGAAGCCCTGGACGCCATGAGCGAGGTTGTCCGGAATATGCACACGGCCTCCGGCCTGCTGGCGGCGCTCCCGGCCGGGCTGACCCTGGCCGAAGCCCAGGAGCTGGTCCTCGCCTATATCCAGCAACACGTCCCGGAGTCCCGCAAAGTGCCGCTCTGCGGGAACTCGATCGCCACCGACCGGTCGTTCCTGGCCAGGGACATGCCGGAGCTTGATGCCTTCCTGCACTACCGGATGGTTGACGTGTCGAGCATCAAGGAGCTGGCGAGGCGCTGGTACCCCAGGGTCTACTTCGCCAGCCCGACCAAGCACGGCGGGCACCGGGCGCTGGCCGACATCCGGGACAGCATTCGGGAGCTGCAGTACTACCGGGAGGCCGTGTTCGTCCCGCTGCCCGGTCCCGACACCATGACCGCCCGGCAGGTGGCCGCCCAGTTCTCGGTCCAGCCAGCGATCGGGCCGGCGCGTACCGGCGACGCCGGGCCAGACACGCCCGAGACACCCGAGGCGGCCGGCTAGCACCATCTTGCTCGTGACCTCTAGCAGCCGTTCAAGTTCTGCTCAGCAGGCCGCGACCGGTATGCTTCGTAGGCCGTCGCGGTACCTTCGGGACCCGGCGGCCATGGTGGGCGTAGCTCAGTTGGTTAGAGCGCCAGGTTGTGGTCCTGGATGTCGTGGGTTCGAATCCCATCGCTCACCCCAAAGACGTTGCGGTTAACGGCCTATTTTCGTACGCAGTTTCAGTCTCGTCAGAACCAGGCTGGCCCGTGATGGGTGTATGGCTCCTCCAGTGACCGGTTTTCGTCGTCGGTCAGGTGAAGGTCCAGTGCGGCCACGGCTTCGGGCAGGTGATGGGGCTTGGTTGCGCCGACGATGGGCGCGGAAACGACGGGACTGTTCAGCACCCATGCCAGCGCGACCTGCGCCATGGTTGCGCCGCGGTTCTGGGCTACTTGCTGGACGGCGTTGACGACGGGCTCGTCGAGGGGCGAGTCGAACGACTGGACGACCTTGTCGACGGTCGAGCGCCGCGATTGTTCGCCCCAAGGGCGGGCCAGCCGTCCCTTGCCCTGGGGAGAGTAAGGCACCGCGCCGACGCCCATGTCCGCGCACATCGGCAGCAACTCGCGTTCATCGTGGCGCCGAAGCAGGTTGTACTGATTCTGCATCGCCACGAACTGGGTCCAGCCGTTCATCGCGGCGGTGTGCTGGAGCTTGGCGAACTGCCATGCGTACATGGACGAGGCGCCGAGGTAGCGGACCTTCCCGGCCTTGACGATGTCGTGGAGCGCTTCCATGGTCTCTTCGACCGGAGCGTCGGGATCGAAGCGGTGAATCTGGTACAGGTCGATATAGTCGGTGCCGAGCCGGGTCAGAGAGGCGTCGACCTGCTCGAGGATCGCCTTGCGGGACAGGCCCTGCCCGCCCGGCCCGTCATGCATCCGGCCGAACACCTTGGTCGCCAGGACGATGTCCTCCCGGCGGGCGTAACGCTTGATCGCACGGCCCACAACTTCCTCGGAGGTCCCGAGCTGGTAGACGTTCGCGGTGTCCCAGAACGTCACTCCGGCCTCGACGGCCTGGCGGAAGAACGGCTGAGCATCGTCGTCATCCAGGGCCCAGGTGTGCGCTCCAGGCGCGGTCGGATCTCCGTAGCTCATGCAGCCCAGCGCGATCCGGCTGACCTTCAGCCCGGTTCTGCCAAGGCGAACGTTCTCCATCGGACTCCCTCTCATGTCACTGCGCCGGTCTCGGGGGCGAGCCGGCGGTAGCTGGCCCTGATGGTGCCACAAGCAGCGGCACGTGACGGCCTCCCGTCTGCTGGTGGCCTGCGTGCGGCGTATGGTCGGGTCAGTCCTCGGTGATCTTCTTGAGCTGGGTGATCGCGCTCATGGCGTTCGGCCAGCCGGCGTAGAAGGCGAGGTGGGTGATGGCGTGCACGAGCTCGTCCTTGGTCAGGCCGTTAGCCAGCGCCCTTTGCAAGTGTGAGCCGAGCTGCTCGGTGCGGGACAGCGAGACCAGAGCCGCGACCGTGACCAGACTGCGGTCGCGCTGCGAGAGCCCTTGATTGGCCCACACGTCCCCGAATAGCACCTCGTCGGTCAGCCGCACCAGGTCGGGGGCGGTGTCCCCGAGCAGCTGCTGCGCCCGTGAGTTTCCTGGCTCTGTCATGTCTCCGCCCGTCCTTTGAGGGTGAGTAGTACCCGGCGCCGGGACAGCCGCCTGATGGGACCTCGCCCGGGTCAGGGCTGTGCGGTTGGCCGTACAAGGATCTCGTTGAGCGTCATGCGGCGCGGGCGGGTCACGGCGAAGGCGATCACCGCGGCGATGTCCTCGGCCGTGATGGCGAGCCGCTGATACATCTGCTCGGCGGCCTGCTTGACGTCGAGATTGGTGATGTGGTCGGTCAGCTCGGTCGCGACGGCGCCCGGCTCGATGACCATCACGCGGACATCGGGCTGCAGCTCCTGGCGCAGCGACTCCGACCATCCGTTGATGCCCCATTTGGTCGCCGCGTAGACGGCGTTGCCGGGCCTGGCGGTGCGGCCTGCGACCGACGACAGGTTCACGAGATCACCGCCGCCGTCGCGGAGCTGATCGAGGAACACCTCGGTGACGTTCATCGCGCCGAGCAGGTTGGCTTCGACCATGCGGCGGTGGTCGGCATGGCTGTCGGGGGTGAACGGGGCAAGCAGCATGATGCCGGCGTTATTAACCAGCACGTCGGCGCTGCCCAGCTCGGCTTTGACGCGGTCGGCAGCAGCAGCGACGGAGTCATAGTCGGTGACGTCGGACCGGATGGCAATCGCGCCGCTGGCTAGCTCTCCGGCCAGGGCCTGGATGCGGTCGGCGCGCCGCGCGAGGAGCGCGAGCCGGAAGCCGGCGGCAGCCAGGGCACGCGCGGTGGCTTCACCGATGCCGGAAGACGCCCCGGTGATGACAGCGACGCGGCCGCCGGCCTGGTCGGAAGTGGTGGTCATGGTCAGGTCCCCTCGTCGGGCTCAGTTACGAAAAGCATGCCGCGCAAGCGGAGCGGGCGGCAGGCCGCGTCGTTCGGGGGAGCCGCCAGCGGGGGTGTGACAGGGCCTCCCTTGCCGGACGCAGTTACGTCGCCGCCGGGGCAGACTGGGGTCATGGCACGCGAGCAGCGCCAGGACGGCGGTACGGAACTGGGCCACTTCCTGCACGCCAGGCGTACCCAGGTCACCCCCGCGGCAGTCGGTCTCGGCCAGAGCGCCGGGGTGCGTCGGACGCCGGGGCTACGGCGGGAGGAGGTTGCCGCCCTGGCCGGGGTGAGCATCGACTACTACACGCGCCTTGAGCGCGGGAGGGAGACCCGCCCGAGCCCGGCCGTGGTCGATGCTCTGGCCAGGGCCCTGAAGCTGGATGCGGACGAGCACGAGCACCTGCGGGCGCTGGCAGCCCGTGCAGCCCGCTATGCACCCGAGCCGCCAGCCGTCCCGAGCCGTACGGTACGACCCCAGCTGAAGCTGCTGCTGGAAAAGTTGCGTCCGAACCCCGCCTACATCACCAGCCGCACCCTGGACCTGCTCGCCTGGAATCCCGGCGCGCTGGCCCTCTACGACGGCATTGACGACTGGCCCGCCAGCCAGCGCAACATCGGCCGGTTTCTGTTCCTCCACCCCGCGGCGCGCGAGATCTATGCCGACTGGGACAACCAGATCCGCACTTGCGTCGCCCGGATACGGGCCCTGGCCGGCACCGATCCAGACGCCCCTGACCTGGCCGGCCTCGTCGGGGAACTGCTGCTCAAGAGCCCTGACTTTGCCAGCCTGTGGGAGCGGTACGAGGTCACCCGGCGCAACTCCGGCCAGCAGAAGACCTTTCACCATCCTCAGGTCGGCACCATCACCCTCGGCTTTCAGGGCATGGAACTGGAGGGCACTCCGGGTCAGCGCCTCGGCGTCTACATCGCCGAGCCCGGTACACCTGACTACGACGCGATGGTCCTGCTGGACATGGCCGCCCAAGCCCGCACCGGGAAGCCGGCCGTGCAGCAGTACTGACCCAGACAGATCGCGGTGCACGAACGAGCCAGCCAGGCAACATCCCGGGAGGAAGGTGCGGTTCTACCGTGCCGGAGGTACCCGGCTCGGCACTGCCCCCGATCTCCTCAGCCTTAAGGACAAGAGCATGAGTATGAATGTGACCCTGAACAACGGCGTGGAGATGCCTGCGCTCGGCTTCGGCGTCTTCCAGACCCCGCCCGACGTGACCGCGGCATCGGTAGCCGAAGCGCTGCGCGTCGGCTACCGCCTCATTGACACCGCGGCGTCGTACTTCAACGAAAGAGAGGTCGGCGACGGCATCCGCAGCTCCGGGCTCGATCGGTCCGAAGTGTTCATCGAAACCAAGATATGGATCAGCGACTACGGCTACGACGAGACGCTGCACGCGTTCGACAAGAGCGCGGGCAAGCTGGGTGTCGAGCAGGTCGACCTGCTGCTGCTGCATCAGCCCGTCCCGACGCAGTTCGACAAGACCGTCGATGCCTACCGCGCCCTGGAGAAGCTTCTTGCCGATGCCCGCGTTCGCGCGATCGGCATCAGCAACTTCATGCCCGATGTCCTCGCGGCTCTACTCGAGCGGTCTAGCATCGTACCCGCTGTCAACCAGGTTGAAATGCACCCTTACTTCACCCAGCCGGACGTCCAGCAGGCGAACGATAAGCGCGGGATCCTCACCCAGGCGTGGTCCCCGATGGGCGGCATCACCAGCTACCGTGGCAACGGGCGGAGCACTTTCGACGATCCGGTCATCGCCCAGATCGCTGCCGAGCATGGCAAGACACCAGCCCAGGTCATGCTGCGCTGGCACCTGCAGGAAGGACGCTCAGCTATCCCGAAGTCGGTGAACCCCGACCGCATCGCGGCCAACTTCGACGTCTTCGACTTCGAACTCACCACCGACCAGATCGCAGCCATCGATGGCCTCAACACCGGCGTGCGAGGCGGTCCGGAACCGGAGACCGTAACTCCCGAGGCATTCGGGCGCGACATCCCCGAAGCTTGACGTGGATGCAAACTCCGCCCCGCCATGGCTGTCCGGCCGCTGAGCGATTGCTAGCGGCGCGCTCAGCCTGGCCCGTCTCAGCGGGCCGGCGTTTTGGGGCCTCGGCTCTCGGGTAGCGCGCCTTGATGAGGCCTAAGCGACGCGTGGTCTCGACAACGAGAGATCCGGTTTCGCGCGTATCGCCGCGGGCCTGTCCCCTAGCGTCACAATTCTTAGTTGCACCACGATTGCCGTAGCACGAGCGAATATCCGTCACTGCAGCGCGGGGATTGGCCTTGCGCTGCAACCTTATGCAAGCGAATTTGTCGAGCATCCGGACAGCAGGTCGACAAACCCATGAGCTGGTCACGGCCCTGTTCCACGATGGGAGGTGATGAACGCACGGGCCGGCTCTGACCGCGGAGCTGCAGCCGACACACACACCCGGGTGTGGCCGTCCGCGGGCAATGCCGGAAGCAGAACAGTCAGATGCCATATACGCGACGGATATCGGTGGCTGACGCCGCCGGTACCGGCTACCCGCACTACCAGGCCGGCATGCCAGTCGGCACCGAAAGTGCGACGATGGTCAGCGGCTATCTCGACAACGGAGCACATCCGCCGCTGCATGTTCACGACGTTGACCGGTTCTTCATCGTCCTTGACGGAAGCGCGACCATGTGGCTGGCGCACGATGCGCATCAGACGAAAGCCGGCGAGATACTCTACATTCCTACCAAATACCCGCATGGCAGTGACAACCACAGTGGCACGGACGAGCACCATATCGAGCTCATGGTGCCAGGCGTGCGTCCCGGAGACCCGTACCTGCGGCCGGTCGAATCCGCCGATGCGGTTCCGCTACCCGCGGCATCCCCGTATGTCAAGAGCGTCTCGGCCCCGCCAACCGAGGAGTCCAGCCACGAAAAACGGTGGGTGATGGCCGACGAGTCGACGGGCATTCACAGCGCCCGGATAACGGCGGTAGAGCGGACCGACCCGGGGGGCGAGCGCGAGCCGGTCAGCCGGACGCTGATCGCCTCATCCTCGTGACCGACGGCGAGGTGAATACAGACATCGCAGACTCGCCGGACCTTGTGCCGGCCGAGGCAGTGGTCGTCATCCCGGCGGGGGTGCCCCACCGTATCTGGAGCACATCGTCCGACCCGGTTCGCTACCTCGACATCGAGCTCCAAACGCCTGCCGCCTACGCGGATCTAGCCCCGGCCGGTTAGGCCAAGACCCGGCGCCGGACACCTGCCACGCAAGCGCCGCGCCCGCGTTGAGACGCGTGCTGGGCGCTATCCCAAGAATCTGGCCGTGGTTGCTCCACGCTCATACGACGCGCTGAGTGAAAGGAACGAGAGCCATGTCCAAGCTCGATCCAGCCCAGACGATCATCGTCCCGCCTGCCGACATTCCGTGGAAGGTGCCGGACAACTCTCCGCCGAACAGCGTGGCGGAGGCGACTCTCGCCGGTGGTGAGGACAAGGAAGGCGCGTACCTGGTGCTGATGAAGTGGTGGCCGGGGGTGGATGAGCGCCCCGCAGACCTACGTGACCGACCGGATATGCGTAGTGCTGTCGGGGGTGTGGTCGTGCAACAGCGGCCCCGACTTCGACCCCGCCCAGACGGTCCCGGTCCAGCCCGGCGG
>Ga0335075_10002404_pt1 | contig 30197 bp, 29 predicted proteins | sample Lox_Sample_24_FD_206723 | JGI IMG/M metagenome (GOLD analysis project Ga0335075, IMG submission 206723) | Soil microbial communities from Loxahatchee National Wildlife Refuge, Florida, United States - Lox_Sample_2.4 | ecosystem: Environmental > Terrestrial > Soil > Wetlands | place: USA...
CGAACGGGGCCGATGGGCGATCGAGCGCCTGTTCGCCCGGCCGCTCGGCGAGCTCCGGGGACTCCTCGAGGCGGCCCGCAAGGAAGGACTCGGTCCCGAGATCGACCCCGTCGAAGCGGTCCTCGGCCAGGCCGAGGCCGCGCTCCGCGCCCGCGAGTGGGCCCAGGTCCGGGAAGCGGTCGAGCGCGCCGAGTCCTCGAGCCGACGGGTCTTCGAGGCCGTCCTCGACGGCCGGTGGCGCGAGGTCGTCACCGAGTTCGAACGGGGCCGGCCGTCCAGCCCCGCCGAAGGGCAGCGCCGCGAGGCGGTCCAGCAGGACGTCCGGGCCCTGCGGGAGCGCAAGGAGTATGGCGCCGCCCTGGCCCTCGTGCGCTCGGAGCTCGACCTCGCCCGGCGGCAGCGGCGCGAGGCGATCGAGGCGACCGCGGGCGACGTGAAGGATCGCCTCTGGGTCGGGGAGCGGCTCGGCGTCGACACGACGCCGATGATGCAGACGTTCAGCGAGGCGAAGAGCGCGCTCGACGCGTTCCGCCTCGACGAGGCCGACCGCCTCTTCGCGAAGGCGCTCGAGGCGCTCAAGCCCGCGGTCCAGGATCCGTTCGAGCGACGGGCGAAGGAGCTCCAGAGCGAGGTGACGTTCGCCCAGGAGGGCCTCCACGTCAGCGTGGGGCCGATCCGCGACCGCCTCCGCGAGATCGAGGAGCTCCAGCGGAACGCGCACCTCCTCGAGGCGGCGCGGCAGCTGCTCGCGGCCGAGGAGGATCTCGCGCTGAGGAAGTCGCTCCATCGCGAGCTCATGAACCTCCACTACCTCATCGACGCCGCGCTCGCCCGGGCCCACGAGCGACGCCTCGACACCACCGAGGCGCGCCAGCTCCTCTCCGAGTCGATCCGGCTGCGCGACCAGGACTATGCGCAGGCGCTCGCCAAGGCGCGGGAAGCCCTCCGGAAGCTGCAGGAGGAGGGCGCGGTGCCGCCGACCGAGGCGGCCGCCGCCACTCCGGCGCCCGCCCCGGCCACGAGTGCGCTGTGGCCGTTCCGTCGGCCCCCGACCGAACCGTGAGCGGTCGTTACGAGGGCGCGTAGCCCGCCGCGCCGGGCGGCAAGATCCCCGGCAGGCCCCGGGGCGGCCCGAGCGGGAGGCGGTCGTACTCGACGGTGTGCTTGATGCCCCGGCGCCGGAGCATCGTCGATACCTGCTCCGTGATCTGCACGACCTCCTGGCAGCGCGCGGGCTTCGTGAAGTAGAACTCCGCCCGCTTCTCGTCGACGATCGGGAAGATCAGTCGGAGCCCGAACGGGTCCTGCCGGTTGTAGCCGGCCGGCTTGCGGTCGCCCCGCAGGTCGCGGAGATTCTCCTCGAGGAGCACCTCGGGGAGCAGCGGGTCGGACTCCTTGACGAACGGCCGGTTCATCTCGACGACCCGTTTGTGGATCTCGGGATAGACTCGAATGAGGTCCTTGTACGACCGCTTCGGATCCAGGAGGATGTGGCCGCTGCGCGCCTTGACCGGGGGGATCACGAACCCCTTCACCGGTCGGCGGCTCTTACCTCCTTCGGGCGCGGTCGGGCCGGACGGAACCCGGCCCGCGGCCCCCGTACGACACCGGCCGTCGAAAGGCTCAAAGAGGGAGGTCCCTACCGGGGCCCGGACGCTCCCGTAGTCTAGTGGTCAAGGATAGAGGCCTCTCGAGCCTCTGACGCGGGTTCAAAACCGACCGGCCAACACCGGGCGGGGAAACTCCCGCCGGGAGCATCCCCTTCTCCCGTCGCAGCGGCCGGGTCGGGGGCCTCTCGTGGCTCGCGCCCCGCCGACTCCCTCGGCCCCCCACGCTTTAGTCCGCCGGTCTTCCCCCGGGCGTGAGCGACCAGTACCTGGTCGTCGTCTCCGAGCCCGACCCCGTGGCCGCGGCCGTCGTCTCCCGTTGGGGCACGCCGCCGGCGACCGAAGATCACGTGGAGGGAGCCCCGATCCGACGCCTCGGCCGGTCCGCGTTGCTGCTGAGGCGTCCGCGCCTCCATATCCAGGACGAGCGGCTCGACGCCCTTCTGCCGGCCTCCCTCCAAGCCCTCCGTCCGACCCTCGTCTTCCCGTCCATCCACCGGAGCGAACAGAACGTCCCCTGTCTCACGGTTCATCCCCTGGGTAACCCGGGTCCCGACGCCGACGTCGGAGGGCGGCCCGGCGCCTGGGACCCGAGCGACCCGGCTCGGATGGCCGCGACGTTGCGCGCGCTCGCGGAGCGGGCGGGCGGGATCGGATGGGCGGCGACCTACGAGGCGACGCACCACGGGCCCTACCTCGAACTTCCCGCGTTCTTCGTGGAGATCGGGTACGGGACCGCGGACGCTCCTCCGCCGGCCGCGGTCGACCTGCTCGCGGAGGTGATCCCGAGGATCGAACCGACCGAGAGCGACCGGGTCGCCGTCGCGATCGGGGGCGGCCACTATGCCCCGCACTTCACCGACCTCACGCTGCGCCGGCGCTGGGCGTTCGGTCACATCGTCTCCCGGCACGCGCTCGCGACGCTGACGCCCGCTTCCGCCCGCGCGGCCCTCGACGCGACGCCCGGGGCGCAGGGGATCGTCTTCGCCCGGGCGGAGGATGCGCACCACCCCAGCCTCGCGGGCCTCGGCCCGAGACTGAGGGATCAGGAGGCGCCGCGGAGGGAGCGACCTACCGGCGACGCTCGGCCGGCTTCTGGAACATGATCGCGCCGGACCGGTAGACCGCCTTGCCCAGCCGGACCTGCTGGGTCGAGGCGACGCTGGGCGAGCGCTCCGCGAGCATCAGGCTCTCCACGATCTGGCGGAACAGCGCGCTCTGGTTGATCTCCGGGTGCCGGGCGAGGAACTGCTCCTCTTCCGGTGTGATGGTGATGTTCTTGCGCAACATCCCCTGGGGCGGGGCTTCGACCCTCGAGCGAGGCCGCATGGTCCCCCGACTGCACTGGACGTATATGTGCGTATGGGAACGCATCCGACCGGTAGGGTGCGATCGACGGAGCAGGGTCACGGCCGGCGGCGCAGGGGTCCCGCCAGCACGGTCACCGCACCGGCGGGGTCGATCGCGGTCGCGGCGGCTTCGCGCACGGCCCGACCCGAGATCGCCCGCAGGGTCGCGGGCCAGGTGATCCAGTAGTCGGACGGCAATCCGTGGTACGCCAGGTCCACCGCAAGTTCGTGGGCCTCGGACGTAGACTCGAGCAGCAAGGGGAGCTGGCCGATCGCGCTCTCGCGGATCCGGTTCAACTCGGCAGGAGGGACCGTCTGCGAGGCGATCCGGGCGATCTCCGAGCGCACCATCGGCACGACCCGTCTCCATCGGTCAGCGCCGGTCCCGGCATGGGCGGCCCAGAAGCCGCCGAAGCGCATGGCCTCGAGGGCGCTGGAGGCGTGGTAGGCCAGGCCCCCGCGTTCGCGGACCCGCTGGAACAACCTCGACAGGAGCGGTCGACCTCCCAGCACCTCGTTCGCGAGATACGCCGCCGGATACTCGGGGGCTCCCCGAGCGATCGAGGAGCCACCCATCCGCAACTCGACCTGGGCGCGCCCGGGCAGGTCGATCGAGCGCTCGACCCGAGGGCCGGGCGGCCGAACGACCGGCACCCGGAGCTTCGGGGCGTCGCGCGCCCCGAACTCCTCGAAGTGCCCGCGAGCCGCGGCGACCACCGCGGACGCTCGGGCGGGGCCCGTGACCACCAGGAGCGCGCCCCCGCTCGAGTAGTGGTCCCGATGGAACCGCTCGAGGTCCGCTCGCCGGACCCGTCTCAGCGAGGTCGCTTCGCCGATCCCCGTCGACCGGTACGGGTGTCCTTCGGGAAAGATCGCGCGGAGGAGCTCCTTGTCGGCCCGGCTGGCCGGTTGGGTCGTCTCCCGGAGCGACCGCTCGAACGCCTGCCGGCGCACCCGCTCGATGTCCTCCGGGTCGAACCGCGGCCGGAGCACCATCTCGGCGAGGACGCGCAGCAGCGCCTCCCACTCGTCGGCGGGACCCCAGAGCGTGACCTCGGCCGACTCGGGAGCCGTCTGGAACGAGACGGTCGCCCCGACCCGGTCCAGTCGACGGGCGAGGGCGATCCGGTCGTACGGACCCGCCGCGGCCGTCGCGAGCTGGTTGACGAGGCGAGCGATGCCCGCCCGCTCGGCCGACTCGTAGCCCCACCCCGCCGGTCCCACGTACGTGAGCGAGCAACTGGCCGCGCCGGAGGGCGCCGCCTGCCGCACCACGGTGAGCCCCTCGAGGTCGCCGGCATACTCGACCCGGAGCGGATTCGCGGTCTCACCCATCGGGGACCTCGTCCGTCGGGGTGTAGCGCACGACGACCCGGGCCTCGGGCCGGAAGGTCGCACGGGCGCGCTCGGCGATCTCGCGGGGCCGGACCGCGAGCAGCGCGCGGTACAGCTCGTCCTCGAACTCGGGCGACCGAAGGACGGAAAAGTACCCGAGCCGGAAGCCCGTGCGCGTCGCGCCCTCGTAGGCGAGCGCGGCCCCGTGCCGGATCTTGGCCCGGACATCTTCCATCTCGGTCGTCGTGGGGCCCGTGCGCGCGAACCGCGTCAAGAGGCGGTGGATCGCCTCCTCGAGACGGTCGAGCGAGACCCCGCGCGCGGCCTGGGCCTGGATCGTGAACAGTCCGGGGTAGACCCGGGGGCGCCACTCGCTCGTGGCCCGCACGGCGAGCCCCGGATCGACCAGGGCCCGGTAGAGCCGGGCGCTCGGGTGTTCGCCCGCCCGTCCCCAGCCGCTGCTCGGCGAGAACAGCCGCGCCTCTCCGCCGAGGATCGTGTCGAGCAGCAGGGTGGCGGGGGTCGCCGGATCGTCGAGCGCGGGGGCGCGCCAGCCGATCTGCAGGTAGGGGGTGGTGCCGGGCCCGGAGAGCTCGGCGCGCCGCTCGCCCCGCGCCTCCGGCTCGACGTCGGGCACGGCCACGTCGTCCCCGGCGGCCGGGAGCCGCGAGAAGCGACGACGGATGTCGCGGGCCACCGGGCGCGGATCGAACCCTCCCGAGACGACCAGCACCGCGTTGCGGGGGCCGTAGAAGCGTTGGTAGTATTCCCGCAGCTGGGCGGGCGTGAGCGACTCGATGTCGGACCGCCGTCCGAGGGCGTCCCAGCGGTACGGGTGGACGCGGAACGCAAGCTGGTAGAGCTCCTCCTCGACCCGGAACTCGGGCCAGTTCTCGTTCCCTTCGCGCTCGGAGTGGATGACCGTGCGCTCCCGACCGACCTCCTCATCGGTGATCAGCGCGCGGGTCATCCGGTCCGACTCGATGTCGAGCGGCACGTCGAGGTGTTCCCGCGGGACCGTCGTGAAGTACGCGGTGAAGTCCGTGTCCGTGAACGCATTGAGCTCGCCGCCGACGCTGACGACCGCGCGGTCGATCGCGCCCTTGCCGTAGCGCGGCGAGCCCTCGAACAGCATGTGCTCGACCCAATGCGAGGCCCCGGTCACCCCGGGCCACTCGTTCTTCGAGCCGACCCGGTACCAGACCCAGACGCTCGCGCTCGGGCTCTCGGGCTGGGGCGCCAAGAGGACCCGCAATCCGTTGGGGAGCCGGAAGCGAACGAAGGCCGGGCGCGCGACGCCGGGACGGACCATCGGGGGGACCCCAGCCGAGGCCGCATATAACCCGCGACCGGAGGGACCGGTGGCCGGGAAAGACCCCCTCAAACACAACCGTTATGCGAGCCGCTCCGCCATCGGCGGGCGTGCAGGGGGCCCTTCGCCTCGTTCGGGCCGGTAACCTGGGAGTCTCGTTCGTCGGGACGATCGTCGGGGGCCTCGCGGCCCGCGGGGCCGGGCTGAGCCTCCCCGCGATGTTCTGGGTCGACCTCGTGCTCGCCGCGGTCTCGACCGCCCTCGTCACCGGCGGCGGCAACGTCCTCAACGACATCCTCGACCGTGACGGCGACCGGACGAACCATCCGGATCGCCCGCTCGTGACCGGCGCGGTCAGCGTCCGGGCGGCGAAGCGGCTCGCCACCGGCTTGTTCGTAGTGGGGATCCTGGTGGTCGTGCCGGTCGTCCTCGTCTATCCGCTGGTCGGGGTCATCCTGGCCATCGCCGTCGCGTCGCTGCTCGGCTACGAGTTCTGGTTCAAGGCCCGGGGGTTCGTGGGGAACTCGGTCGTCGCGCTCCTCACGGGTCTCGTGTTCCTCTACGGCGGCGCAGTCGGGGGTTCGGTGGTGCTGCTGGCGCCCTTCGCGGCGATGGCCTTCCTGGCGACGCTGAGCCGGGAGGTCATCAAGGACATGGAGGACGTCGCGGGCGATGTGGGTCGCACGACGCTCCCGAAGTCGTTCGGGATGCCGTTCGCGACCGCGACGGCCCGCCTCGCGGTGATCGCCGCGATCGCCCTCAGCGCGCTCCCGGTGCTGTGGTTCGTGCCCCCGACGACCCTCGCGGGGATTATGTATCTCGTCCTGGTCGCCGTGGCGGACGTCGTCTTCGGGGTGTCGGTCCGGTATCTGCCGGAGCGGCTCCACCAGGAGCAGACGATGAGCAAGGTCGCGATGACGGTCGCCCTGTTCGCCTTCCTGGCGGTGGCGTTCCGGTGAGCGCCCCAGGCCCCGCCGGCCGCGTCGAGCAGTACCTCGCGGGTCGCCTCGCCCGGGGGCCCGTTCATTTCACCCTGATCGACCCCGACAAGTCGCCCGGTGAGCGGGCGGCCGCGGCCGCCCGCGGGGCCGTGGAGCTCGGCAGCGACGCGATCCTGTTGGGGGGGTCGACCGGGATCTCCCGGGACGGGATGGGCCAGGCGGCGAAGGCCGTGAAGGCCGCCGTGAGCGTTCCGGTGATCATCTTCCCGGAGGGCCCGGGCTCGCTCGCGCCGGAGGCCGACGCGGTCCTCTTCATGAGCATGCTCAACTCCCGCCGCCTCGACCTCGTGATCCGCGTGCACGCCCGGGCCGCTCCGGTCGTGCGGGCGATGGGGCTCGAGCCGATCCCGCTCGGCTACCTGGTCATCGCTCCGGGCATGCGCGTCGGGGAGGTCGGCCAGGCGGACCCCGTGGACCGGGACGACCTCGACGGGGCGACCGGCTACGCCCTCGCCGCCCAGTTCCTCGGGATGCGCTACGTCTACCTCGAGGCCGGCTCCGGCGCCCCCGCGCCGGTCCCGGCGGCCATGGTCCGGGCGGTCCGCTCGGCGCTCTCGATCCCCCTCGTCGTCGGGGGCGGGATCCGTTCGGGCGCCGACGCGGGCCCGCTGCTGGCCGCCGGAGCGAACATCCTCGTGACGGGGACCGTCACCGAGGAGCAGGGACTCGGGGACGGCTTCCGGAGCATTCTCGCCGAGGTGAGGCATGCCCGCGGCAACTGACCTCCCGACGGACGATGCCCGGCGCGAGGTCCGCCGGGGCCACCTCCTCTTCAGCGTCCCATCGCCGCCCCTCGCGGTCGGCCTCATCCTCGCGACCGGGCTCGCGCTCTCGCTACTGTTCTTCTACCCGGACGGGACGCGCCTCGTCGAAGGCTGGATCTTCGTCTTCGCCGGTCCGGCGCTCATCGCGGCCGGTGTCACCACCCCGCTCACGGCGAGCCTGGGCGGCCGGTTCGAGTTCCACCGTTCCGTGTTCCTGGCATGGCTCTGCGTGCTCCTTCAGCTTCCGATCGCGCTGGTCTGGATCGCGGCGCTCCACGCCTGGCCGTCGATCGTGCCCCCGGTCGCGCTGCTGGGCGCGTTCCTCGCCGCCCCGATGTTCTGGTTCCGCCACATGAGCGTCTACGGCGTCGGCCGGACCAGCCACGGGCGGATGCTCGTGGTCTCGCTGCTCCAGCCGGTGCTGTACCTGCTCGGCTTCTTCGCGCTGGTCCCGATCACCCCGGCGGCGGCCGTCGCCGGGGTCGCGTTCCTCATCATCGCCTTCCTCGCCGCGCTGATGCTCCTCCGGGCGTCCGATCGCCCGATGCGTCGCGAGTTCCAGATGTCCGGGGTTGCGCTCATCCGGCCGCTCCTGGACCACGTGAGCAGCCGCGACCCGCACGCCACGGCGGAGCTCGAGGGGTTCTTCCTCCGCTCGGCGATCCCCGCCGACCTCAAGGTGAGCCTCCTCGCCTTCTTCCGGGGCGGCCGGGTCCACGCGACGGTCGCGCTGCCGACGGTCCATCCCGGTCCGTTCGCGGCGCTCGGCGCGAGCGACCTGCCCCGGAAGCTCTCCGAGCGCTTGGGACCGGACGCCGGCACCGTGCTCGTGCCGCACACGCCGTGCGACCACGACCTCGACCTGCCCACCGAGGCCGAGGTCGCGCGCATCGGCGAGGCGGCCCGGAGCGTGATGACCGGGCTCACCGCGGACCTCCCCGGCCGGGCGAGCCCGCTCGTCTCCCCCCATCCGGGCGCGATCGCCCGAGCCCAGCTCCTCGGGGACGTCGCGCTCGTGATCGTGAGCCAGGCACCGGCCCCGACCGACGACATCGCGTACAGCGTCGCCGACCGGATCGTCCGGGAGCTCGCGCGGGACGGGGGCCCCCGGGTCGCCCTCATCGACGCGCACAACTCCTACGTGGAGGACCAGGGCGACATCGTGTACGGCACCCCGACCGCGGAGAAGCTCCTCGGGGACGCGCGGGCGGCGGTCGGCGCCGCCGTCGCCCAGGCCCACGACGGCCCGATCTCCGTCGGCGTCGCGGTCCGTTCGGGGTACTCGATCGGGACCGACGGCATCGGCCCCCAGGGGATGCGCGCGCTCGTCCTCCGGACCGGTACCACCACCACCGGCTACCTGCTCATCGACGGCAACAACCTGCTGGTCAAGATGCGCGATCCGATCGTCGCCGCACTGCAGGGCGTCGTCACGGTCGCCGAGGTGATGACGACCGACAACCACGTCGTCCACGAGGTCGATGGGGGGATCAACCCCCTCGGCGAGCGCCACTCGCTCGAGGCGTTCTGCCGCGAGGCGAAGGAGGTGATGGCCGCGGCCGTCGCGGACCTGGCCCCGGCGACCGCCCGGTACGGGAGCGTCGACGTGCCCAACGTGCGGGTGCTCGGGCCCGGTCACACCGCTCGGCTTTTGACCTCGCTCGGCGACACGCTCTCGATGTTCACGAACATGTTCGCCGCGACCTTCCTGCTCCTGCTCGCCAGCTCGATCGCGATCGCCTTCGCACTGCGATGAGGGGGCCGCCGTGACCGACGCGCCGCCGTTGGCCCCCGAAGCGGCCCAGGCGCTCGGCGACGAGGCGGCGTTCCGTCTGCTCGCCCAGCTCGTCGCGATCGCCCCGACGAACCTCGAGGACCCGGGCCACGGCCGCTGGGAGAAGCCGAACTACCTCCGGGCGTCCGACGCGATCGTGCGGGCCGCCCGCGCCTTCGGCCTCGCGACCCGGATCTACGACCCGGTCGTGGCGGGCGACGTGCCCGGCGACTTTCACGGGCTCCCGCGCCCGAGCGTGATCGTCGACCTCGACGTCGGCGCCCGCTCCACGGTCCTCGTGCTCGCCCACTACGACGTCGTCCCGGTCCCGGTCGAGCAGCTCGCCCGCTGGAGGAGCCCACCCCACACGCTCACGTACCGCTCCGACGGCCGGATCTACGGCCGGGGCGCGAACGACGACCTCGGGAGCGGCGTCGTCGCGTCGCTCCTCGCGATGCGCCGGCTCGCCGAGTCGAAGGAGCTGCCCGCGAACGTGCGCCTCATCGCCGCCTGCGACGAGGAGACCGGCGGCGAGGGCGGCATCGAGGCGATCAAGGCCCACGATGAGGCCCGGCCCCCCGGGGACCCCGACCGGTTCCTGATGGCGGACGTGGCGCTCATCCCCGACGGCAGCCCCGAGACGACCGCGGGCTCGAGCGGCGTCGCGTTCATGGACGCTTCGTTCGCCGGCCCGGTCCCGCTCACCGACGCGCTCGCCTACGGCGAGGCCCTGGTCGGGCTCCACGAGGTCGCCCGCACCTGGCGTTCGGTCTACGCGTCGCCGGACTGGCCGGACCGCCATGCCCCCGATCCCGTGATCACCGGCCGAGCGACCGTGACCCAGTTCGACGTGCGCGACGTGCGACCGGACGGCGGATCGGTCCGGCTCGTCGCCGCCCACGCCGAGACCGACGCGGCGAACCAGATCGCGCGCGCGGTCACCCTGGTGTTCTCCGGCGAGGAGCCGATGCTGTCGAGCCTCGCGCCCCGGCTCGAACCGCTCCTCGTCCCGCCGTTCCGGCTCGAGCCCGCCGGCGCGAGCGCGCTCGCGCCGATCCCGGGCACCCGCGCCCTCCAGCTGGTCGGCGAGGCGGCGCACGGGGGCTACCCACACCGCGGCCACAATCCGGTGCCCGCGACCTTGCGCCTCCTCCGCGCGGCGGTCGACCGCGGATGGATCGAGGGGGCCGCAGCCGGGACCTCGAGCTTCGCGGTCGACCTCCGGCTGATCCCCGAGATGGAGCTCTCGCGCGGGCTCGAGGCCGCGCTCACCTACGTCCGTTCCTGGGCCGCGGTCCGCAGCCCGAGCGCCCGGATCGACGCGCCGCCGGGGCGCTGCCGGTCGGGCTACGCGCTCCCGGTCGACCACCCGGCCGCGCTCAAGCTGGAGCGGATCCTTCGGGAGACGCTCCACGCCCGGGGCATCCTCGGGGAGTACGGCGGCACCGACGCGAGCGCGCTCCGGGGTCTGCGGACGCCGGGGGGCGAGCCGCTGCCCGCCCTCGTCTTCGGCAGCATGGACCCGAACGCGCACATCCACGACGCCGAGGAGAGCGCGGACCCGCACCTGATCGCCGGCGTGGCGACGTCGATCGAGCGCTTCGTCCGCGAACCCTGAAGGCCCGCCGTGCTGAGCCCCCTCGAATCGAGCGCGCTCGCGGTGCTGTGGGTGCTGCTTCCCACGTACTGCGCCAATGCGATGGCGACCCTGCCCAGGGGCTGGGGCCCGCCGATGGACTTCGGGCGCGTCCTCCGGCACGACGGCCGTCGGGTCCTCGGCGCCTCGAAGACCTGGTCGGGGTTCCTGGTCGCCGGCTTCGGCGCCCTGCCGATCGGCCTCCTCGAGGCGGGGCTGATCCTGGCCGCGCCTCCGAACCTCCAGCTCGTCCCCCAGTTCGCCCCGAGCGTGCTCGCGGCCGTGCCGGTCGTGCTGCTGCTCACGTTCGGCGCCATGACCGGCGACGCGCTCGGCTCGTTCGTGAAGCGGCGGCTCGGGCTCGGCAGCGGGGCCCGCACCTTCCTGCTCGACCAGCTGCCGTTCGTGGTCGTGCCGATCGTGCTCGGGCTCGTCCTGTACCCGGGGCTCTTCGTCGCCACGTTCGCGAGCTGGGAAGCGGTCTTATGGGTCGTCGTCTACACGCTCGGGCTGCACGCCGGATTCAACTGGATCGGCTACTGGCTCGGTCTCAAGAAGGTGCCCTGGTGACGACTCCTGCCACCGGTCCGGTCCCGACCTCGGAGGAGATCGTCCGCCTGCTGATCGACTCGGGCTCGGTCCGCTTCGGAGAGTTCACGCTCACGTCGGGCGAGAAGAGCGACGTCTACATCGACGTGAAGCGCGCGTGGCCGGATCCGGCCGCCCTCGAGGTCCTCGCGCGCGCCCTCGCGGCCCGCGTGGGCCGCCCGGACCGGCTCGCGGGCATGGAGCTCGGGGCGGTGCCGCTCGTGGTCGCCGTCGCGCTCCGGGAGCACCTGCCGTACGTCATCCTCCGCAAGGCCGCGAAGGACCACGGCACGAAGCAGGCGTACGAGGGCACCATCCCGGCCGGGGCCCGAGTGCTCCTGCTCGAGGACACGTCGACGACCGGGGGCAGTTCGCTCCGCTCGATCGAGATCATTCGGTCCGCGGGCGGCACCGTCGACCGGGCCGTCATGGTCGTCGACCGCGAGTCCGGGGCGCGCGAGCGCCTCGCCGCGGTCGGGGTCCGCCTGGAGGCGCTCGTCACCCTCTCCCAGCTGCTGGGAGCCCGTCGGTGACGGGGACCCTCCGCGCGGACGCGACGGTCGCGGTCGCCGACGCCGCGGAAGCGAGCCAGGTCTACGGGAAGGGCTACTTCGGCTCGCCGACCTCCGGGGGCGGCCTCGCCCTCGACCGGTACGAGTCGGTCTACCTGGCCGAGATGGGCCGCCTCGCGGTGGCGGACGCGAAGGGCGCGGACGTCGCGTGGCCCGTCGTGTACCGCCGCGCGGTCCGGGTCGATCCCGAGTTCCCGGTCCGGTACCTCGTCTACCGCGACCTCCGACAGCGCGGGTACGTCGTCCGGGCGAGCCCGCCCCCGGTGGCGTTCGCGGTGCTGCCGCGCGGCGGCACGCTCCACAAGACGCCGTCCCGGTTCTGGGTCGAGGCGCTGAGCGAGCGGGTCCCGTTCGACCTTGCCCGACTGTTCGAGCTCGCGGAGCGTGCCCAGACCGCGAAGAAGCTGCTCCTGATCGGGGTCGTCGACGAGGAGTCGGACCTCACGTACTACCGGGTCCGTCGTCCGTCGCCCAACGGCGCCCTGCCCGCGACGCCGCTCGCCCGGCCGACGGAGGGCTGGCTGTCCGAGGACCGGGTGACCGTCCACGATCCGGCGGCCGTCCAGGAGCTCGGCAAGACGCTCGCCTACGGGAGCCGGGTCGGGGACCGGCTCGAGCTCAGCCTGCTCGAGGCGACCTACCTCGTCGGCTCGGGCCAGCTCACGCTGCGCGACGCGAAGTCGGGGCGGGCCGTCCCGCCCGAGCGCCTCGACCGACGGGCCCGCGCGCTCGACCGGCGCTTCGCGGAGCGGCTCGCGGCCTACCGGGAGCTGCGGGGCCGTCGCCTCGTCGTCAAGACGGGGTTCAAGTACGGGGCGCATTTCCGCGCCTACCCCCGCAACCCCGAGCATGCGCACGCCCGCTACCTCGTCCAGGCCGTCCCGGCGACCCACGTCGCCGCGTGGCCGGAGATCGCCGGCGGGGTCCGCGTCGCGCAGGGGGTCCGGAAGGAGTACGTCGTCGCCGGCGTCGCCCCGGACGCGTCGGTCCGGTTCCTCTCGCTCGAGCGCGTGCGTCCCTGAGGCCGATCGGCCCTACGGCGGTTTCGTTCCGGGCGCCGGCGGACCCGTCGGCCGACGGACCTTGGCGGGCGCGAAGGCGCTGGCGAGCATCTGCGCCAGGAGCTCCTCGTGCTTCCGCTCGTCCGAGACCATGCTCTCCCAGAGGACCGACATGATGCCGCCGAACTCGGAGCCCGGGTCGGTCGAGCCCTGCGCCTCCGCCTCGCGCTCCCGCATGAGGAGCGCCTCGATGTCGTGGCGCGTGACGCCGCTCGCCAGCGGCCGATGGAGCCCCCGGTCGAGGTAGGTCTGGATCGACGCGACGATCTCGGCGTGACGCAGGCTGTCGGCCGCGATCTGCCGGAAGATCGATCGCGTCAGCTCGTCCCGGGACTTCTGGGCGAGCCGCATGCACTCCGCCACGGCCGCCTGCTCGAGCGCGATGCGGTCCCGAAGGGCTTCGGAGAGCCGCCGCCGGTCGGTGGCCGACAGCGCGGTCTCCGGCGGACCGGGGGCGGGTCCGGGCCGCACGCCGGAGGTCTCGGCAAGCCGCCGGGCGGTCTCGAGCACGATGCGGAGCGTCTCCCCGGACGGCTCTGGGTGCGACGCGAGCTCCTCGGCCGCCGCCCGGGCGATCGCCCGCGCGTGGTCGTCGCCCGCGACGCCGACCAGGAGGCCCCCGAGCCGGCGGCCGGAGAGGTACTGAGAGACGGCGGACGGGGCGAGGCCCAGGAGGTCGGCGGCCCGTCGTTCGGGGAGCCCGAACTCCCGGACCAGCTCGCGCGCGACCAGCGACTGGGCGAGCTGGACCCAGACCGCGGGCGACGGGGGTCCGCGTGCCATGGCCGACCCCAGCGGGGCGGCCCTCTTAGGCGCGTCGGGCGCTCGCGATCGACCGCAGCCACGGGGCGAGGGACGCGACGCCCCCCGGGGCCGTGAGGTGCTGCTCCACGGCACTTCCGACGATGACCCCGTCGACCCCGGTGGCGAGCGCGCGCGCGGCGGTCGCCCGGTCTCGCACCCCGAAGCCCAGCAGCACGGGGAGGGCCGGCGCGGCGCGACGCGCGAGACCGACCAGCCGGGCGAGGTCGGGGGCGGGGCCGCTCCCCGTCGTGCCGGTCGTCCCATAGCGCGAGACGAGGTAGAGGAATCCGCGGCTCGCCCGGGCGATCGACCGGAGCCGCGCGTCGGGCACCCCCGGCGCGGCGAGGAGCACGAGGTCGAGCCCGGCGACGCGCGCGGCCCGACGGAACGGGCCGCTCTCCTCGAGCGCGAGATCGGGGACGATCAGCCCCGATGCGCCCGCGGCGGCGAGCTCCCCGAGCGCGCGATCGAGCCCCCGATGCCAGACCGGATTCGCATACGTCATGACCGCGACGGGCAGCGAACGACTCGCCTCGCGGACCGCGGCCCGGAGGTCCGTCCAGCGCGTCCCATGCCGGAGCGCCCGCGCATGGGCGCCCTCGAGGACCGGTCCGTCGGCGATCGGGTCGGAGAACGGGAACCCCAGCTCGAGCGCGGTCGCCCCGCCGTCCCGCAGTGCGGCCACGGTCGCGGCCAGTCGGCGCGACCGCGCTCGATCGACGAGGACGTACGGGACGACGCTCGGACGTCGGTCGCGTCGGGCCCGGGAGAGCGCCTCAGTGAGCGCCGGCGTGCAGCACCACCTCGAGGTCCTTGTCGCCGCGCCCCGACAGCGTCACCACGATCCGCTCGGAGCGCGGTCGTCGGCGCGCCTCCCGCACGGCCGCGAAGATCGCGTGGGCGGGCTCGAGCGCGGGCAGGATGCCTTCGTCCTCGGCAAGCCAGTGGAACGCCCGCAGGGCTTCGTCGTCGTGGACCGCCAGGTAGCGGGCCCGGCCCCGGTCCTTGAGGTACGCGTGCTCCGGACCCACGCCCGGATAGTCGAGCCCGGCGGAGATGCTCTCGGTGTCCGCAACCTGGCCGTCGGGCCCCTGCAGCACGTAGGAGAAGCTGCCGTGCAGGATCCCCGGCGAGCCGCGGGAGAGCGTGGCTCCGCCGTGCGGCGCCCCGCGAGGTCCGGCGGCCTCGACCCCGAGGAGCTCGACGTCGGAGCGGATCAACGGGTGGAACGTGCCGATCGCGTTCGAGCCGCCGCCGACGCACGCCACGGCGACGTTCGGGAGCCGGCCGAACGCCCGGCGCGACTGGGCCCGGATCTCGCGGCCGATGACGCTCTGCAGATCCGCGACGATCGTCGGGAACGGATGCGGTCCGACCGCCGAGCCGAGCAGGTAGTGCGTGGTGCGAACGCTCGCGATCCAGTCCCGGAGCGCCGCGTTGATCGCGTCCTTGAGGGTGCGGCTCCCGGTCGTCACGGGGACGACGCGGGTCCCGAGGAGGCGCATCCGCTCCACGTTGAGCCGTTGGCGGGCCATGTCGACCGCGCCCATGTACACCTCGGTCTCGAGCCCGAGCATCGCTCCGACCATCGCGGTCGCCACGCCGTGCTGGCCCGCGCCGGTCTCGGCGATGAGGCGGGGCTTGCCCATCCGTCGGGCGAGCAGCCCCTGGCCGAGGGCGTTGTTGAGCTTGTGCGCGCCGCCGTGGACGAGGTCCTCGCGCTTCAGCCAGATCTCGGCCCCTCCGCCGCGCCGGGTCAGGTTCTCGGCGAAGTAGAGCGGCGTCGGACGACCGGCGTACGTCGTGGCGAGCCGCCGATGCTCGCGCCGGAACTCGGGGTCGGCGCGCGCGCTGCGCCAGGCGGCCTCGAGCTCCGAGAGGGCGGGGACCAGGGTCTCAGGGACGTACGATCCCCCGTAGGGACCGAAGCGCCTAGGCATGCCCTTCCTCGAACCGCTCGACCGCCGCGAGGAACGCCCGGATCTTCTCGGGGTCCTTCACGCCGGGCGCGCCCTCGATGCCGGACGAGACGTCGACCCCCCACGGCCGGACCGTGGCGAGCGCGTCCGCGACGTTCTCGGCAGTGAGGCCGCCGGCGAGCACGAACTTCCGGCCGGGATGCGCGTCGACGATCCGGGCGCAGACCTCCCAGTTCGGTCGGGTGCCGCTCCCTCCCGGGACCGGCTGACCGGCGGCGTCCAGGTGGACCCGCGGGAAATCCTCGGCGGCAGGGACCGGAGGTTCGGGGAGATCGGAGCCCGGCGGTGCGATGGGCATCGAGGGGACCAGGTGGTGCACCTCGAGGAACTCGAGGTCGGGCGGGATCGGGCCGTAGACCTGGACCCGATCGACCCCCACGTCGTCGAACAGGCGGTGGATCAGCTCCGTCGAGGGGTTCACGACCACCGCCCAGGCCTCGGCCTCGGTCGGGACGTGCTCGAGCAGGGCCGCGGCCGCCTCGGCGGTCAGGTTCCGCGGGGAGCCCGGGACCTCGATCACGAATCCCGCGGCCCCGCCGGCCGGGACCAGCCGGATCGCCTCGGCGTCCCGGAGCCCGCACAGCTTGACGAACGTCTTCATGGGCGCCCCGCGGTCGGACGGCGCAGCGTGTCGAGGAAGGCGACCGGATCTTGGGCCTGGGCGAACCCGGTGCCGACGAGGAGGCCGTCCACGCCCAGCGCCCAGAACCGACGCGCCTCCTCGGGCCCGTCGACCCCGCTCAGCCCGAGCATCGGGCGCAGGTGCGCGGCCCGACGGAGGGTCTCCGCGACCTCGGCGCGATCGAGGGCCAGCGTCGCCAGATTCCGGGTATTCACACCGTACACGTCGGCGGCCACGCCCTCGATGAGACTTAATTCTGTGCGCTCGTGCAGCTCGAGGAGGACCTCGAGGCCGAGCGCGTGCGCCTCGGTCGCGAGGTCGCGGATCGGCACACCGTAGGCGGGCCGGGACAGCCGGGCCAGCAGCAGCACCGCGCTCGCCCCGGCACGGGCCGCGACCTGCAGCTGCACCGGGTCGATGACGAACTCCTTGAACAGCACCGGTCGCGCCGTTCGGGCGCAGAGGTCGGCCACATCGCCCGGGCTTCCCTCGAAGCGCGGCCGGGTGGCGAGGCACGAGAAGGCGGTCGCCCGTCCGGCCTCGCCGAGACGGACGAAGTCGGCCATCGAGCGGCGGGGCAGGCGTGGGGAGCTCGCGCCGGGCGAGACGCGCTTGTGCTCGACCACGAGCGCGCCCTCGGCGCCCGCGTCCCGGATCGCCTGAGCGAGGCTCGCCCGAGGCTGAAGGGGACGCGCAGGGAGGCCCCGGGCGTACGACGGGTCCTCCACGGCCGCCCGGGTCTCGCGTACGATCTCCTCGAGGAAGTCCATCAGCCCCGCCCCCCCGTTCGGCCCGCGAGGGCTCGGAGGTCGAACAGCAGGCGCTCGACCCGACCGAGGTCGAGAGCCTCACGGGCGCGAGCGATCCCGTCCCGCAACGTGGCGGCACGCCCGGCGATCCAGATCGACGCCCCGCTGGTGAGCAGCACCGAGCCCCGACGGGCGCCCCCTCCGCCGGCCAGCAGGCGCTCCGCTTCGGCCGCGGCGTGCGGAGGGTCGAGCGGGCCCCAACCGCCGCGACGGTCGTCGGGCGCCAGGTACTCGACGGCCCGCACCTCGAACGGTCGCAGGCGGGGGCCGTCCTGCCGGAACCCGTGCGTCGTGCCGGTCGGCGAGAACTCGTCGTAGCCCGGCGGAGCGGTGATCGCGAGCGAGCGCCGCGTGCCGAGCCGGGCCAGCACCTCCGCGGTGCGGCGCGCGGTCGCCCGGTCGGGAACCCCGACGACCTGGAACGGGACGTTCCCCGGGTTGGAGAGCGGCCCGAGGCGGTTGAAGAGCGTGGGGACGCCCAGCAGGCGCCGGGCCTCGCCGACCGCCCGCGTCGCCGGGTGGAAGAGCGGGGCGTGGAGGAACGCGAGGCCGAACTTCCGATAGCTGCGGCGCGCGAACCCGAGGTCGTCGACCACGGGGAGCCCGAGCGCCTCCAGCACGTCCGACGAACCGCACGGGCCGCGCGCGCTCCGGTTGCCGTGCTTCACGACCGGCACGCCCGCGGCGGCCACGACGAAGGCGCTCACGGTCGACACGTTGAACGAGCGTCGGGGGGCGCCCCCGGACCCGCAGAGGTCGACGGCGCCGTCGCCCCGGGGGACGGGGAACGGCCGGGCCCTCCGGCGCATCTCGCGGGCGAACGCCGCGAGATCCGCGGTCGAATCGGGTCGGGCCGTCAGGACCGCGAGCACCGCGACGCGTTCCGCCTCGGAACGGCCGGGATCGAGCAGGGCATCGAACGCACGCCGGGCGTCCGACGGCGCGAGCGGCTGCGGATCGTAGAGGCGGGCGAGGACGGGGGCGATCACCGCCGGACCTCCCGCAGAAAGTTCGCGAGCATCTGGGGCCCGGTCCGCGTGAGGTAGGACTCGGGGTGGAACTGGACGGATTCCACGGGGCGCTTGCGATGGCGGAGTCCCATGACGATCCCGTCCATCCCCCACGCCGAGACTTCGAGCGCGTCCGGGACCGAGCCCGGATCGACGACGAGGGAGTGGTAGCGCGCGCCGACGAGCGGCGAGTCGAGTCCTGCGAAGAGCCCCCGTCCGTCGTGGCGGACGCGCGCCACCTCCCCGTGCACCGGCGCCGGAGCGTGGACGACTCGGCCGCCGTAGTGGGCGCCGATCAGTTGGTGGCCGAGGCAGACCCCGAGGAACGGGCGTTCGGTGTCCCAGCGGGCGAGGAGCCCGCGCGCGAGACCCGTGATCCGTCGGTCGTCGGGGTGCCCTGGCCCGGGCGACAACACGACCGCGTCGGGGTCGATCCCAACGACCGTTCGAACGGGCTCCGTGCAGCGGACGCAACGCACCTCCGCCCCGTCGGACGCGAGCGCCTGCTCGATGTTGTGGACGAACGAGTCCTCGTGGTCGACGAGCACGATCTTCACGGGCGCCCTCCGGCGAGCGTGCGCTCCACGTGGGAGAGCTTCGTGAGGGTCTCCGTGAACTCGCGCCCGGGCCGCGAGCGGTGCACGATCCCGGCGCCCGCGGCCGTGTAGAGGCGCTCCCGGGCCGCGAACGCCGACCGGATCGTGAGCGCCCACTCGGCTCGTCCCCCGGGTCGCAATCGGCCGACCGTGCCGGCGTACGGTCCGCGCCACGAGCGCTCCTCGCGCCGCAGGAGCTCGGTGGCCCGGATCTTCGGGGCCCCGCTCACCGTGCCCGCGGGGAACGCCGAGGCGAGCGCCTCCCACGGCCCGACGCCGGGCCGCAGCCGGGCCTCGACGCGGCTGACGAGGTGCTCGAGCCGGGCGTACCGCTCGCGCTGCTCGACCGAGGCGAGGCGCACCGAGCCCGGCCGGGCGACCGCCCCCAGGTCGTTGCGCGCCAGGTCGACGAGCATGCGGTGCTCCGCGAGCTCCTTGGGGTCGACCTCGAGCGCCATCCGGCGGGCCCGACCCCGACCGAGCGGGACCGTCCCGGCGATCGGGTTGATGCGGGCGACCGCGCCGTCGACCTCGAGCACCGACTCCGGGCTCGCGCCGACGACCTCGCGATCGCCGAAGCGAAGATAGAAGAAGAACGCGTACCGCTCGGACGCGCGCAACCGGCCGGCCCGTTCGAGCAGGTCCTGCGGCCGGGGCCACGCCCGCAGGTGCGCCAGCACGACCTGGAACGCCTCGCCGTCGCGGATGTCTCGGACGAGCCGCCGGACGCTCGCCTCGTAGCGGGCGCGTGGCAGCGAGTCGGAGACCGGCGGCGACGGACCGGTCGAACGCGGGGGTCGAAGCGCGGGCGCGGGCGGTCCGAGTCGCGAGACCGCCCGGTCGACGAACGCGACCTCCCCGAGGGGAAACGGCGAGCCCGCCGGGAACGAGGCGAGCGCCGGCTCGAAGAGGCCGACGGCGTCGAAGCCGAGGTAGCCGAGGACGACGCGGGTCCGCCCTCCCCGCAGGAAGCGTTCCGTCTCCCGGGCGAGTTCGGCGACGTCCGTGCGCCGATCGATCGGGCGCGTCTCGGCCTTCCCGGTGAACCAGGTCGCCGAGCCGGTCGGCGTCCCGGGTCCGGCGGCCTGCTCGAAGTACCCCGCGGACTCCGCCGTCTCCGCCGCGGAGGCGAACTCGGTCCACGGGTCGGTCATGGGCTCCGTTCCGCGACCAGGGCCCGATGGAGACCGCGCAGCACCTCGGACGCCCGCGCCTCGGGCACGGCGAGCGACAGCGCCCGGGGCGTGGCGCTGAACCCCTCCGCCCCGGCGACCGCCGACGCCGGGATCCGGCCCAGGTCGTCCAGGATGCCGTCCCCGATGGCCGTCACGAGCGCCACGCGGTACGGTCCTTCGACCATCGCGGCGGCCTCCCGCGTCAGCGGGGCGAGGGCACGGAGGCCCGGGAGGACCTGCCCGGGTTCCAGCACGAGGCAGAGGAGCGCCGACGAGGTGTACAGCTGCACGACGTTGACCCGGGCCTCGGAGAGCCGTTGCGCCACCTCGGCGACCACCCCGGGGCGCTGGCGGCCCCCGGGGACGCGTAGTCGAAGGAGCCGGAGCGGACGGAGCACGGTGAGCGCCCGGTTGTGCCGGTCCGCGCGGCCGGGCCCGATCGTCGTGACCACGCGGGCGTCCTCGAGCGAGCGGACGCGAAGCACGAGACCGCTCGCCCGCGCCGGTTCGATCGTCAGCGGATGGAGCACCCGTGCGCCGAACTGCGCCAGCTCCTCGGCCTCCTCGTAGGAGAGCTCGGGGATCGGTCGGGCGCCGGGCACCTCGTGGGGGTCGGCCGAGAGGACCGCGACATGGCGCTTCACGAGCTCCACGCGCGAGGCCCCGAGCAGGGCCCCGATCCCCGCGGCCGCATAGTCCGATCCGCCCCGGCCGAGCGTCGCGACCCGGCCCTCGAGACTGCGTCCGAAGTATCCGGTCACGACGGGGATCTGTCCGTGCGTCAGCAGCCGACCGAGGCCGCGTCGCACCGGGGCCCGGGACCGGTCGAAGAGGATGCACGACGCGCCGTACGCGTTGTCGGTGATCAGCCCCAGGTGGTCCGCCTCCACGGCGACCGCCGGAAGCCCGCGCTCCCGCAAGCGCTGGGAGAGCCAGTGCACGGCGAGCCGCTCCCCCTGGCTGAGGACCCGGTCGGCCAGCGGCGCGTCCGCCCGCGGAGTCCGCTCGAGGAGCGTGAAGAGCCGCTGGAGCCGATCGAGCTGGCGACGGCCCGCGAGCGGAAGCTCCGGGTGCCTTGCCCGGATCGCGTCCAGGATCGCCCGATGGCGGGTCCGCGCTCGGGGGTGGCGCACCGCCTCGGAGAGCAGATCGGTGACCCCCTCGACCGCGCTCGCGACGACGACGAGGGGCACTCCCTCCCGGACCGCCGCGCGCACGTCGTCGACGACCCGTTCGGGGTCGACGAGCGCCGCGCCGCCGAACTTGAGCACGATGGGCCGTTTGCGAGCGCTCGTCGTGGCCCCCTAGCCGCTCGGCGGCCCGAGCAGACCGCCGGCGAGCGCGAGTTCGGCGTTCAGCACGGAACCGCCGGCGGCGCCGCGGACCGCGTTGTTCGAGAGCACGAAGAACCGGAGGTACGGGGGCTCCCACCGGACCCGACCCACCACGACCGCCATGCCGCGGGCGCGCGCCGGCGCCCCCGCCCACCGGTCCCGGATCGGCTGGGGGCGGTCGGGCTCGGAGCGTACCTCGAGCGGAGGATGCGGCGCGGTGGGCAGCGGCTCATCGCGCAGCGGGTCGAAGGTCCTCCACGCGTCGAGGATCCGCTCTCGCGCGGGGCGGCTCCGGGCGTCCACGGTCACCGCCTCGAGGTGGCCCTCGCGGGTGGCGACCCGGGCGCAGTGGGCGATCACGGGAACGGGGAACGGGGCCACGGCACCCGCCCGCACGACGCCCAACATCCGACGGGTCTCGAGGTCAAGCTTCTCTTCCTCCTCCCGGATGAACGGGACCACGTTGTCGGTGATCGCGAGCGAGGGAACCCCCGGGTAGCCAGCGCCCGAGAGGGACTGGAACGTGGTGACGTGGACGGCCCGGGGCCGCAGGATGGTCCGGAGCGGGGCGAGCGCGAGGACCAGGCCGGCCGCGGAGCAGTTGGGGTTCGCGACGATCGGCGCGCGGCCGGAGGACCGGCGCTCGGTCAGCTTCAGGTGGGCGGCGTTGACCTCGGGGACGAGCAGCGGGACGCCGCGGTCCATCCGGTGGTCGGAGGCGTTCGTGAAGACGGCAATCCCCCGGCGGGCGAGTTCGGTCTCGATCGGGCCGGCGGTTCCGGACGGGAGCGCGGAGAAGACGAGGCGGATCCGGCTGCGGGCGAGCGCGGACGGACGGACCCGCTCGAGTCGGGCGTCCTCCACCGGGGGCGGGGGCGGCTCGGAGAGCTGCCAGACCTCGCCCAGCCGGTGGCCCCGGGTGCGGTCCCCGGCGCCGAACAGGACCGGCTCGAACAACGGATGGTCGGCGAGCAGCCGCGCGAAGTGTTGGCCCACATACCCCCCCGCGCCGAGGATCGCGACCGGGCGGCGTCCGTCCGTCATCGGAGGTAACCTCCGCGGACGGCGAGGTCCGCGATCGCGATGAGGCCGATCGATTCCAGCACGACGACCGCCCGCGGGACGATGCACGGGTCGTGCCGCCCGGTCACGGTGAGCGTCGCGGGGGTGTGATCGGCGAGGTTGACGGTCGCCTGCGGCTTCGCGATCGACGAGGTCGGCTTCACCACCACCCGATAGACGATCGGCATCCCGTCGGCGAGTCCCCCCAGGATGCCGCCCGCGTGATTGGTCGCGGTACGGATCGTACCGCGGTCCAGGACGAACGCGTCATTGTGTTCGCTGCCGCGCATCCGCGAGGCCCCGAACCCGGCACCGAACTCGATCCCCTTCACGGCGGGCACCGCGAAGGCCAGGTGGGCGATCTCGCTCTCGATCGAGTCGAAGAACGGCTCGCCGAGGCCCACGGGGACCCCCACGATCCGGACCTCCACGACGCCCCCGACGCTGTCGCCGTCGCGCCGGGCGACCGCGATCGCCTCCTCCATGCGGGCCGCGGCGGCCGCGTCGGGGGATCCGACCTCGTTGCCTGCCGCCCGCTCGCGCAGAATGGCCAGCGCCCCGGCCTCGGGGACCTCGGCCTCGATGCCGGCGATCGCCCGCGTGAACGCCAGCGCGTCGATCCCCAGGGGGGCCAGCAGCTGCCGAGCGACCGCCCCGGCCGCCACGAGCCCGACCGTCATCCGCCCCGAGAAGATCCCGCCGCCGGAGAGGTCCGCTTCGGGACCGTAGCGGACCCGTGCCGGATAGTCCGCATGGCCGGGCCGAGGGGTCTCGCGCATCCGATCGTACGGCTGCCGGCGTACGTCCTCGTTCGCGACGTGCACCCGAAGCGGTCCGCCGTCGGACCGGCCGTCGGCCCAGCCTCGGTCGATCACGAGCCGATCCTCCTCCTGCCGCTTGGTGGCGAGACGGCGGCCGACAGGGCGTCGTCGATCGAGCGCCGCCTGGATCGCGAGGGGATCGATCGGGGTCCCCGCCGGGATCCCCGCGATCTCCACGCCGACCTCCGGACCGTGGCTCGTCCCGAAGATCGTCACCCGGAACCGTTCGCCGAACTCCATCATCGGGCGGTTCGACCCCCCGAGAGCGAGCGAAGTACGGAGAAGAACCGGGGGAACGACTTCGCGACGGCGCGCGCGTCTCCGATCGTGGACGGGCCCTCGGCGGCCAGGGCGCCGACGGCCGCGCTCATGACCATGCGGTGGTCGGTGAGGTTCAGCAGTCGGACGGGTCGGATCCGATCCGTCCCTTCGATCGCGAGTCCCGCCCGGGTCGACCGGCACCGCGCTCCCAAGGCCCGGACCAGGCGTTCGGTGCCGGCGCGCCGGTCGGACTCCTTGAGGGCGATGTGCCGGGCGCCCCGGAGCTCGCTCGTGCCGGGCACGGCCGCGGCCAGGACCCCGGCGAGGGGATACAGGTCGGGTGCCGAGGTCAGTTCGACCACGAACGGGCGATCGACGGGCCCGGCGACCGTGGCGCTGTCCCGGCCTCGGGTCACGCGGGCTCCCGCGCGCTCGAGAACGTCGAGCACCGATCGGTCCGCCTGCGGCCAGCGCGGAGGGATCCCGTCCACCCGGACTCGGCCGCCCGTCAGGGCCGCGGCGCTCCAAAGGTAGGCGGCCGAGGAGGCATCGCCCGGCACGCGGAACCGGTGGCCCCGGTATCGCTGGCGCCCGCGGATGCCGATCGATCGACGGTCGCCGCCCAGGGCGATCCCGTGCGCCCGGACCACCGCACGGGTCGCTTCCAGGTACGGCTCGGAGACGATGGGGCCCGTGAGGCGGATCACGGAGTCGCCTTCCGCCCGGGGAAGGGCGAGGAGGAGGGCCGAGGCGAATTGCGAGCTCTCCGATGCGTCGAGGCGGACCGATCCCCCTCGGATCGGGCCGGTGATCGTGAGGGGCAACCCTCGGTCCGGCGAGGCCTCGACGCATCGCGCGCCCAGGGCAGTCAGCGCCTCCAGCAGGGGCCGCATCGGCCGCTCGGCGAGGCGACCACGACCGACCAGGCGGGTCGGGCGGTCGGAGAGCGCGGCCAGCGCGGCGACGAACCGAAGGGTGGTGCCGGACTCCCCGCAATCGATCGTGCCGGTCCGGCGCGACGGCCGTCGCCGCGCCGGCGTGACGGTCCACGCGCGGGACCGGCGGGTCACGAGGCTTCCCAGCACGCCGAGGGCTCGCGCGGTCGCCCGCGTATCGTCCGAGTCGAGCGGGCGTTCGACGACGAAGCGTCGCCCCGAGAGATGGCCGACCACGAGCGCCCGGTGCGTGTAGCTCTTGGAAGGCGGCGCAAGCAGGCGACCGTGGGCGACGCCCGGCAGGACGCGCACGGCGGTCACGACCGGTCCTCCCGGTCGGCCTCGGTCGCCACGGAGAGCGCCCGGACCGTGCCCCGTTCCTTCGGCATCGCACCCAGCACCTCGGCCTCGTGGGGTGGCTCGGAGATCGCGGCGAAGGCGGGTCCGAGGCCGCTCACTCCCGAGCCGAGCGCCCCCCGCGAGGCGAGGTCGGCGCGGAGCGTCGCATAGGCGTACCCGACGACCTCTTCGACGAGCTCGGAGTTGATCGCCATCGCCTCCCACCACCGGCCCTCGAGGGCCGCGTCGACCGCACGCGTCGAGTCCGCGGCCCGGCGCTCGAAGGCGCGCTTCCACTCGGGGCTCGGGAGGTGTCGGCCTCCGGGCACGAGCAGGGAGACCCTCCACCGCGGGTCCACCGGCCCGTGGCGGACCAGTTCGTCGGTGCGGTTGTTGGCGAGGCAGAACCCCGAACGCAGGCCCGCGATCGCATCGTCGAACGCTCCGGTGGCGCTGATGCCCGACGTGCGGGCGGCCCCCGCCGCCAGGCGTGCGATCTCGAGGTCCGGGGGCTCCCGACCGGCCGCGCGGGCGGTTGCGAGCGCGACCGCGGTGGCGACCGCACTCGAGCTCTTCAGCCCCCGGGCCGGGGGGATCTCCGAGCGCAGGTGAAGGTCGGCGTTCCAGGGACCGCCGGCTGCGTAGCGATCGATCGCGAGACGCAGCGTCTCCCGGACCACCGGGGTGGCCGCTCCGCGGGAGAACCGCAGCGAGGGTTCCTGGCCGGCCGGCGCCGGCTCGAGGACGACCCGGGCGCGCACCGGCAGCGCGACGCCGAGTGCGCAACCGAACCCCGTCGGCAGGCCGTTCACGATTGTGATCGCGGCCGTCGTGCGCGCGGTGCCGATCACGGACCCTCCGCCACGGCCCGGTCGACCTCGGAGGCCGCCGGCGGCTCCCCCCACCAGATCGCGTAGCTCTCGGCGGCCTGGTAGACCAGGAGCCTCCAGCCGTCCTCGTACGTCCCTCCGCCGGCTTCGGTCGCGACCCGGACCGCGGGGTCGTCCGGGGCATAGACCCAGTCGAGGACGATCGTGCCGGGGCCCACCAGGGAGTGGATCGGCACTTCGAGCACGCCCGCCCCGAGGCGCCCGACCGGGGTCGCGTGTACGACGAGCGACGCGTGCGACGCGTGGTCGGGATCCCCGACCGTCGCGCCGAAGGCGCGGGCGATCTCCCCGGCGGCCCCCGCCCGTCGGGCGTAGAGGCGCGCGGGGACGGACAGCTCTCGGGCGGCCGCCAGCGTAGCCCGCGCGGCCCCGCCGTTCCCGATGACCGCGAGGTCGCCTCCGGCCCATCGCCGGGCGCGTTGGAGCTCGGTGAGGCGGCGGAGGATCGCGGCGAGATCGGTGTTCTGGGCCTCGACCTCGTCGCCCTCGAACGTGAGGCAGTTGGCGACCCCGCAGACCTCCGCCGCCCGCTCGACCCGGCTCGCCGCGCCGAGGGCGATCGGCTTGAACGGATGTGTCACGTTGATCCCCCGGAACCCGGCGGCCGCGAGGCCGGGAAGGCAGCGCACGAATTCCTCGTCCCGCCCGAATTCGAGCGGCACGTAGAGACCGCTCCGACCGTCCCGGGCCATCCAGCGACCATGGAGATCCGGACTCCGGGAGTGGGCGACCGGCCGGCCGGCGATGCCGAACAGCGGAGCCTCGTCGGTGGCCTCGAGAAAGCGACGCAGCCGGTCGACCGGGATCTGGCTCGGCTCCACCGCATCCCGGAGCCCCTCGCCCGGCCCGGCCCGAGGGAGGGCCGCGAACACCGCGGCGGCGCCGAGGCGGCGGGATTCAGCCCGCGAGAGCGGGCCCGCCGGCCCCGTCGCCGCGACCACGAGCGGGGACTCGCCCGGCGGCGGGAGGTTCGGCACGATCTCGAAGAGCCAGCGGCTCACCGCCGCCGGCGCCACGAGCTTGCGGACGCCATGCGGCGGCACGGGCTCCCGTGCGGCCTGCGCGAGCGGCGCGAGGTCGGAGAGCTCGGGGAAGTGGGTCGAGAGCACGACCGTGCGACCGGGCCCGGCGCGCATCGTCTCGTAGAGGGATCGGTCGCGAGCCGCCTCGAGATCGATCCAGGCGAAGGGGAGCTCGGCGGCCTGGGACAGGATCGCCCGCCGGAGCTCCGGGTCCGACGCGCCCTGCCCGCCTTCGGCCGCCGAACGGTACGTGGCGAGGAGCGGCACCGGCGAGGGGAACAGTTCGCCCAGCCGGGGCAGTTGCTCCGGGCTCAGGCGATCGAGCCGGATCTCGGCCAGATCGGCGCGCCCGGCCTCGGCGGCGCGGACCTCGTCGCGGAGCTCCTCCACGCTCCGACCCGGGAGGCTCACGATGACGAGCGGAGCGGGACGGCTCATCGTTCCTCGATGGTCTCCTGGACCGCTGTGCCGAGATGCCGGGCCGCCGGCAGTCGCACGCCGTGGACCCGCGCGCCCGGGCGGATCTCGGTGGTCGCGAGCCGACCCGTGTCCGTGGAGAGGCGCACCGTCTCCGCCTCCTGCAGGAAGACCGTGCGCGGGCGGTCGTCGACCTCGGCCTCCACCACGACCATCGGGCGCCGCTCGATCTTGATCCGCCCGACCCGGACCGCTCGAGCCCCGCCGGCCGGTTCCACCGCCAGCACGGCGTCCCCGGCCTCGAGCTCGGCGAGATAGCGGGTGGTGCCGTCCGCGAGCAGCACGTAGGAGTGGGCGGCTCCCGCGTTCACCCGGAACGGCCGCGGCCGACTGAACGCTGAGCCGATCGCCTCGCTCGCGACGTGGAAGAGGAACGCGGCCGCGCTGCCCACCAAGAGGCCCTCCGAGGGGCGGAGGAGCGAGGTCGTGTCCACGAGCACTCGGTCGCCGACCCCGGCCGGGCGGACGGCGCGCACGGCGACCGTCTGCCAGTCGAGGCCCGCGGGCAGCGCGCTCTCGACGAGCGCCTCGAGCGTATCGACCTCTTCGGGGGTCCGGAGCTCCACGATGACCCGGTCCGCGCCGTGCTCGAGCGCGCCGAGGGCGCCGGGCACCTCGGCCGGCGTGCGGGCGTAGGCCCAGAGCCGGAAACGACGGCCCCGCGCGGCGATCGCGTTCTCGAGCGGGATCACCCGGTCGCCGACCCACTCGATCGCGACCGTGCTGCCGTCCGGGACCGCGGCCACCGCCCGGCCGAGCGCCTCGGCCGAGGCGATCGCGACGATCGGGATGCGGGGGCTCCCGGGAAAGCCCGAGAGCCCGTCGGCGTGGCGCACCAGGACCTCCTCGCCCGGCTCGGCGGAGAGCGGCTGGTCCTCGGACACGACGAACCGCGCGAACCCCCGGCGGCGGGCCCGCTCCACGATCGCACGACGCAGCTCCGCCTCGGCGGCCTGCGGTGCGACGGCGATCCGCTCCCGCGCCACCGTCGATCGCCTCAGCCGGCTCCGTGCAGCAGGGAGGCGATCCGCGCCGCGAGGGGTCCCACGGGCGAGCGCTGGAAGAGGTTCCGCCCGATGCAGATGCCGGCCCCGCCGGCCGCGACGCTCGAGCGCACGAGCGTGAGGAACGCCGCCTCGTCGTCGAGCCGAACGCCGCCCCCGATCAACACCGGCACCGGCGTGGTCCGGCACAGACGGGCGAACTCCTCGGTCGAGCCGGGGTAGCTCGTCTTCACGATGTCGGCGCCCGTGTCGGCGGCGGCCCGGGCGGCGTGCCGCAACTCGTCCGGGGTCCCGCCGTTGGCCTTCTTGACGTAGGCCATGCAGAGCAGCGGAAGGCCGAGGGCGCGGCACTCGTCGGCCGCCCGCCCGAGGTCGACCAGCATCTCGGGCTCCTCCGGGACGCCGAAGTTCACCTGCACCGAAAGGAGGTCGGCGCCGAGGGCCACGGCCTCCTGCGCGGTGCCGACCAGCACCTTGCGGTTCGACGTCGATCCGAGCGAGGTCGAGGCGGAGACATGGACCCCCAGCAGGGTCGAGGGCCGGAGGATCGGCGCGACCTCGCGCACCGCCCCCTTCGTCACGATGAGGAGATCGACCCCATTCGACTGGAGCTCGTTCGCGAGCGGCGCGAGCGCCTCGAGGCCGTCGATCGGGCCCATCGACACCGCGTGGTCGAGGGGCACCGAGAACAGGCGTCGCTTCGGGTCCGGGAACACGCGCCGCAGTCGGATCGTTTTGCCGTACATGGTCTCTTCTTTCCTGAGTTATCGCTCAGGGAAGCGCCAAGAGGAGTCGACCCAAAAGCGTGCGGAGCACGCGGGGACGGCGCCCTCCCGGCGCCTCCCGTTCACCAGAGCCAGGTGTGGGCGGCCCCGGGGCCCGCGAAGTCGCGCACGGCGCGGCCCGGTCGGTCCGCCATCCCCCGGGGGACCTCCGAGGACCTATTTATGCTTGGGTGCGGCGGCCCCGTTCGACTCCGCCAGCACGCCGTCGACGAGGAGCGCGTGGATCGAGAATCCTCGGAGCATCTGCTCCCACATCTGCTTGCGGACCTCGGGGGAGTTCGCGAACCCCGCCACGATCTGCCCGATCCACTCGCTGTGCTCGACGTCGGCGGTCACGTGGAGCCGGTAGTACTCGAGGTTCTCCTCGGGGACGTGGTAGTGCGTGCGGAAGGCGGGGAGGAGCCGCGCGCAGAGGTCGACGTTCGGAGGCTCCGACGAACCCGCGGCCGAGACGTAGAACGGGTTGACGCGGTTGGTGTACAGGAAATCGTCGATCGCGACCATCGTGCTCGGGAGGAGCGGCGCGCCCTGGACCTCGGACCGGGGAACGCCGAGCCCCTCGCAGAACCGGAGCCAGAGCTCGGGGTGGCCCGGCTCCTTGCCCTTCGGGTCGCCGGCCTCCTCCACGAGCTGGTCCAGGATCATGCGCCGGTACCGGTCGTGCGCGGGGTTCCACGTGACGTTCGAGAACCGCTCGGCCATCGCGATCGGCACGCAGGCGAGCCACGGGTAGAACTGCTTCACCCACGCCTGGACGACCGGCTTCGGCACCTCGCCCCGCTCGAGCCGGGCGAAGAACGGATGGGTCGCGAACGGGTGGTTCGCCATCTTGTACTTCGTGAGCTCGTCGCGGAACTTCTCGCCGGCGAACTCGTCCCACGGGGCCTGCGTCATCGCCGAGCGGAACGGGCCCGGCTATTTGCGACCCGAGGTTCCGTACGGAACCTCGGCGTTTATCGAGCCGCCCCGGGCTCGTCCGCCGTGCCGGAGGGGGCTCGGTCGCTCGTACCGCCGTACGGTCCGCTGGCGGGATTGCGGGTCCTCGAGTCCGCTCGCTTCGTCGCGGGCCCGTGGGCGGCGACGTACCTCGGCGAGTTCGGGGCGCAGGTGATCCACGTCGAGGGGCCCCCGTTCGAGCCGCCGTATGCGGACGCGACCCGGACGCTGCGACCGCTCCTGCCGGGCCGGTCGGCGGGGGAGACGGTCTCCGAGTCGTGGGTCCAGTACTCCCGGAACAAGCTCTCCGTCGGCCTCGACGTCCGACGCCCGGAGG
>Ga0335075_10002405_pt1 | contig 30181 bp, 24 predicted proteins | sample Lox_Sample_24_FD_206723 | JGI IMG/M metagenome (GOLD analysis project Ga0335075, IMG submission 206723) | Soil microbial communities from Loxahatchee National Wildlife Refuge, Florida, United States - Lox_Sample_2.4 | ecosystem: Environmental > Terrestrial > Soil > Wetlands | place: USA...
GCCAGCGCCCGCGGCATCCCGCCGCGGGCGCTGGCAGCGTGGGTCATAGTCAGCACTGCCAGCGACCGCCGCATCCCGCGCCGGCGGCGTGGTCACAGTTCGGCCACGGATCTGGGTCTCCCTGAATAGTTAGGATACTGTCCTAACTATCTTCTCGGCGACAGGTCAGCATTACGTCTTGGCAACTGGCGGGTGGTCGTGGCAGTTCCCCCGGTCGTGCTCGGTCTGGACTACGGCGGCACGAAGATCGCCGCCGCCGTCGGCGACCTGGCAGGTAACCAGCTGGCGCAGACGACGACCGACAACGCCGGCGAGCTCGGGGCACAGGCCAGCTTCGCCCGCGGGATCGGCGTGGCACGCGACCTGCTGGCCAGGGCGGCCCCGGGCAGCGAGCTCGCCGCGGTGGGCGTGTCCACGTTCGGGATCCCGTTCGATGACCGGGTCGAGCTGGCCCCCGCCATCGAAGGCTGGGGCCAGCTGGCGATGGGCAGGGAACTGCGCGCCGCGTTCGCCGGGGCGCAGATCCGGATGGCCACCGACGCCAAGGCGGCGGCTCAGGCCGAGGTCCGCTGGGGAGTGCTCGCCGATCGCGACCCCGCCGTCTACCTGAACCTGGGCACCGGCCTCGCCGCCGCCATCGTGGTCGGCGGCAAGGTCGTGAACGGCATCAACGGCGCGGCGGGCGAGATCGGCTACAACCTGCGCTCGGCGGCCGACATCGGCGCACCGCTGGACCAGCGTGCGCTGCTGGAGCACATGGTCAGCGGGATGGCGCTGGCCGCCCGGGCCGCCGAGAGCGAGCGGGCGGACTGGGACGGCAAGCCGCTCACCGCCGCCACGGTCTTCGCTGCCGCACCCACCGACAGCGAACTGGACCGGCTCATCGACGACTTCGTCGACGAGCTGGCCTTTCACCTGGTCAACCTGGCGATCCTGGTGAATCCGGCACGGATCGCGGTCGGCGGCGGCATGGTCCGCTCCTGGGCGCGGATCCGGCCACGCCTGCAGCACGCGCTGCGGTCGGGGACGCCGTTCCCGCCCGAGCTCGTGGTTGCGCGCTTCCCGTACGACGCACCGCTGCTCGGCGCCCTGGCCATGGCCGTGGACGCGGCGAAGGCCTGGGACACCCCGGAGCAGCACACCATCCCCACACTTCTCCCGAAGGGCTAAGCCATGAGACGCCTAAAGACACTCGGGGTCCTCATCGCGGCGGCAGCGCTGGCGGCCGCGTGCGGAAGCAGCGGATCGTCATCGTCGGGCAGCGCATCGGGCCCGAGCGGCGTGCTGACCATCGACAACGAGAGCGGCGGCACCTGGACCTGTGACTTCAACCCGTTCAACCTGACCTACATCTCGTACTCGCTCGGCCCGGTGTACGAGCCGCTCGCGTTCGTGAACACGCTGCAGAGCGGCAAGACCACACCCTGGCTGGCCACGAGCTGGACCTGGGGCGCGGGCAACAAGACGCTGACGTTCACGATCCGCAAGGGCGTCAAGTTCTCCAACGGCAACCCGCTGACCCCCGCGGACGTGGTCTACACGTTCGATCTGCTCAAGAAGTACCCGACCTTGGACATCAACTCTGTCTGGTCGGTGCTGTCCAGCGTCACCCAGGTTGGCTCGGACCAGGTGCTGATGACGTTCAAGACCGCCGCGGTGCCGTACTTCTACTACGTCGCGGACCAGGTGGGCATCGTCGACCAGGCCGTCTGGTCGAAGATCAGCAACCCGGTCAACTACCCGGACAAGAACCCGGTGGGCACCGGCGCGTTCACGGTTAGCAGCAAGACCTGCACGGCGCAGAACATCAAGTACGTCGCCAACCCGCACTACTGGAAGAAGGGCGAGCCGAAGATCGGCACGGTCAACTACCCGGCGTTCCTCACGAACGACACGGCCAACACCTACCTGGCCAACGGGCAGGCGCAGTGGGGCAGCCAGTTCATCCCCAGCATCCAGAAGTTCTACCTGGACAAGAACCCGGACTACCACTACTGGTTCCCGCCGGTGGTGAACGTGACCCTGTTCATCAACCTGACCAACCCGCTGCTGAAGAACGTGGCGGTGCGCGAGGCCATGGCGTACGCGATCGACCGGCAGAAGGCGTCCACGATCGGCGAGTACGGCTACGAGCCGGCCTCGAACCAGACCGGGATCGTCACCCCGACGTTCTCCAGCTGGCTGGACAGCTCCCAGGCCGCCTCGTACGGCAACAACTACGCCTACAACCCGGCCAAGGCGATATCCATCCTGAAGGCGGCCGGCTTCAAGATGGGCTCGGACGGCATCTTCCAGACGCCCTCCGGCCAGCCGCTGTCGTTCAACATCGTCAACAACGGCGGGTTCTCCGACTGGGTGGCGGCGGTGCAGACCATCCAGCAGAGCCTCAAGGCGGTCGGCATCCAGATCACGCCAGAGAACCTGGCCGCGACCACCTTCGACAGCGACATCTACACCGGCAAGTTCGATCTCGGGTACTACGCGGAGACCGGCGGGCCCTCTCCCTACTACGAGCTGCGGCAGTGGCTGTACTCGGCCAACTCCGCGCCGATCGGCACGGCCGCTGGCTCCAACTTCGAGCGGTACAGCAACCCGGCCACCGACGCGCTGATCAACGAGTACGCCGCCACCACCAGCCCGGCCGAGCAGCACACGATCGTCGACCAGCTGGAGAAGGTGATGCTGCAGGACGTTCCGGTGATCCCGGTCACCGAGGAGGTCGACTGGTACCAGTACGACACCGGCAGCTTCACCGGCTGGGTCACCCCGAGCGACCCGTACGCGCAGCCGGCTGCCTACAACTACCCGGACTGGGGCCAGATGATGCTGCACCTGGCGCCGAAGTAACGGGCACCCTGGCCCTTGTGGCCGCCCGCGGCGTGGCAGCCGCGGGCGGCCGGGCGCCTGGCTCTTGCCCAGCGAGAGCCGGCAGGCGAACGTAAGGAGGATGACCGGCGTGAGCATGAGGAGCGCTCGATGAATTTCGTGCTGCGCCGCCTGGGCTTCTTCGCGCTGACCCTGTGGGCGGCGCTCACGCTGAACTTCGCCCTGCCGCGGATGATGCCCGGCAACCCGGCCCTGGCGGTGATCGCGAACCACCGCGGCGCGCTCAACCCGCAGGCGCTCAAGGTGATCGAGGCCCAGTTCGGCATCGGGCACCAGAACATCGTCTCGCAGTACTTCAGCTACCTCGGCGACGTGTTCACGTTCAAGTTCGGCGTCTCGCTGACCACCCAGCCGGGGGTGTCGGTCGGGCGCATCGTGCTGGACGCGATCCCGTGGACCCTCGGCCTGGTCGGGCTGACCACGATCCTGGCCTTCCTGCTGGGGACCGGCATCGGCATCGTGGGCGCCTGGCACCGGGGCGGGCGCCTGGACAGCATCATGCCGCCGATATTCGTGATCATGACCGTGATCCCGTACTTCTGGATCGGCCTGATCCTGATCCTGATCTTCGGCGTGAAGCTGCACTGGCTGCCGTACTTCTTCACCTACAACTTCACGCTGACGCCCGGACTCAACCTCGCCTTCATCGGCAACGTGCTCGAGCACGCGATCCTGCCCGCGTTCACGCTGCTGATCACCACGATCGGCACGTGGATCCTGACCATGCGCAACACCATGATCACCACGCTGGCCGAAGACTACGTGCGGATGGCCCGGGCCAAGGGCCTGCCCGGCCACCGGATCATGCTCGACTACGCCGCCCGGAACGCGATCCTGCCGAACCTGACCGGGTTCGCCATGTCGCTGGGCTTCGTGGTCGGCGGGGCGATCCTGATCGAGCTGGTCTTCAACTACGAGGGCGTCGGCTGGCTGCTGCTGCAGGCCGTCAACAACGACGATTACCCGCTGATGCAGGCGCTGTTCCTGCTGATCACCGCGGCCGTGCTGGTGGCGATCCTGCTCTCCGACGTGGTCACGGCGATACTCGACCCGCGGACCAGGGCGGCGAGGTAAAGATGGCCACGCTCGCACCCGGCGGGCCCGGCAGCGCCAGCGAGTCCGGCCAGGGCACCATCGCCCTGACGCCGGGAGGCGGCCTCATGCCGCAGGGCGGCGGCATCACCGGCGCCCGCTCGCTGCGCCGGATGACCCGGGCCATCAGGTCCAACGGCAAGGCCACGGTCGGCCTGGCCCTGCTGGTCCTGTTCTGCCTGGTCGCGCTGTTCCCCGGGGTCATCGCGCGCGACAATCCGAGCGCCGAGATCTACGGGCGCACCCTTAGCCCTTCGGCGCGGCACCTGCTGGGCACGACCGCCTTCGGCCAGGACATCTTCGCCCAGGTGATCTACGGAACGCGGCCGGTGCTGCTGATCGCGCTCGGGGTCGGCCTGGGCGCCACGATCGTCGCGACGCTGATCGGCGTGGCGGCCGCGTACCTCGGGGGGGTATGGGACGGCGTGCTCGGCCTGATCACCGACGTGCTGCTGGTGATCCCGGCCTTCCCGCTGCTGATCGTGATCGCCAGCTACCTGCACGGGGCGACCACTGGGGTCCTGATCGCCGTGGTCACGCTCGTCTCCTGGTCCTACACCGCGCGCCAGCTTCGCTCCCAGGCGCTCTCGCTGCGTGGCCGGGACTTCCTGGAGGCCGCGCGTGTCCGCGGCGAGCGCTCGCTCTACATCATCGTGGTCGAGATCATCCCAACGATGACGTCGCTGCTGGTCGCCAGCTTCCTGACCAACGCGCTCTACGCCGTGCTGTTCTCCTCCAGCCTGCAGTTCATCGGGCTCGGCGACCCGAACACGGTGAGCTGGGGCACGATGCTGTACTGGGCCGAGAACGAAGAGGCGTTCCAGACCGGCCAGGTCCTGTGGATCATCGTGCCCGGCCTGTGCATCGTGGCCCTCGGCGCGGCGTTCGCGCTGTTGAACTACGCCTTCGACGAGATCGGAAACCCGGCGCTGCGGCCGGTCCGGAGCATGCGGGGGAAGCGTGTCAACCGCACCAGGTAACGAGGTCACCGGCGCCGCGGCGGAAATGCAGCCCGCGGGCCCCGTGCTGACGGTCCATGATCTGTGCGTCGAGTACGCCACGGAGGGCGGCACCGTGCGCGCGGTGGACAAGGTCAGCTTTGACCTGGCCCCCGGTGAGTTCCTCGGCATCGTCGGCGAGTCCGGCTGCGGCAAGTCGACGCTGCTGTTCGCGGTCGCCCAGCTGCTGGCGCCGCCGGCCGCGATCACCGCCGGCAGCGTCATCTTCCGGGGCCAGAGCATGGTCGGGCTCACCGACAGGCAGCTGGCATCGGTCCGGTGGAAGGACCTCTCGGTGGTCATGCAGAGCGCGATGAACGCGCTCAACCCGGTGAAGTCGATCGGGGCCCAGTTCAAGGACGCGATGCGGGCGCACGGCGTGACGTCGAAACAGCAGATCGCCGAGCGGTCGGCCGAGGTGCTGCGGATGGTCGGCATCGACCCGGTGCACCTTAAGAGCTACCCGCACCAGCTGTCCGGCGGCATGCGCCAGCGCTCCATGATCGCGATGGCGCTGCTGCTCACCCCGGAACTGGTGATCATGGACGAGCCCACCTCCGCGCTGGACGTGGTGGCCCAGCGGTCGCTCATGGTGCAGATCAAGGAGCTGCAGGAGCAGCTGGGCTTCGCCATGATCTTCGTGACCCACGACATGTCGCTGGTCAGCCACTTCTCCGACCGCCTGATGGTGATGTACGCGGGCCTGGTCGACGAGTTCGGCCCGACCCGCCAGGTGTTCGACTCCCCGCAGCACCCCTACACGATCGGCCTCATGGAAGCGTTCCCGTCGATCCGGGGGCCCCGGGTGCCGCTGACCGGCATCCCCGGCAGCCCGCCGAACCTGGCCAGCCCCCCGCCGGGCTGCCGGTTCGCCCCGCGGTGCCCGAAGGTCTTCGCCAGGTGCCGGGAGGAGTCCCCGGAGCTTTATCACGTGAACGGCACGCTCGTCCGCTGCTTCCTGCACGCGGACGGAGGTGCCGGTCATGGCTAATCCCCGGGACGTCACCGCGGACGGCCAGCGGGATCCGGCGGGGGCCTCGCCGCTGCTCCGGACCGAGGGGCTGACCAGGCATTTCCGCATCGGGAACGCGCTGTCGCGGCACACGCTGCACGCCGTCGACGACGTCAGCATAACGATCGGCGAGCGGCAGATCGTCGCCCTGGCCGGGGAGAGCGGCAGCGGAAAGAGCACGGTCGCCAGGCTGCTGGCCAAGCTCTACCGGCCGACCGGCGGCGAGATCTACCTGCAGGGCAAGCCGCTGTCGGCGATCCGCTCCCGCCGGGACGTGCTCCGCTACCGGGGTGACGTGCCGATGGTCTTCCAGGACCCGTTCGCCTCGATCAACCCGGTGTTCCGGGTGTCGCACGGCGTGCTGCGCGGCCTCAAGCTGCACCGCCCCGAGCTTTCCGCGAACGAGCGCCGCGCGGAAGCGGAGCGGGTCTTCGAGGCCGTCGGGCTCACCCCGGCAGCCGAGGTGCTGCAGCGGTTCCCGCACGAGCTCAGCGGCGGGCAGCGGCAGCGCGTGGGCTTCGCCCAGGCGCTGGCGCTGCGGCCGAAGCTGATCCTCGCCGACGAGCCGGTCTCCATGCTGGACGTGTCGATCAGGATCGGGCTGCTCAACCTCATGGCGCAGCTGCGCGACGAGCAGGGGGTGTCGATCCTGTACATCACCCACGACATCGCCAGCGCCCGGTACGTCGCCGACCGGCTGATCATCATGTACGCAGGGCGGATCGCTGAGCAGGGCCCGACCGAGGAGCTGCTGGCCAGCCCCAGGCATCCCTACACCCAGCTGCTCCTGTCCGCGGTGCCCGACCCCCGCGCGCCGCTGACCGTGGGGGCGGAGACCGACCGGGGCGAGCCGCCGCGGGTCATCGACCCCACGCCGGGCTGCCGGTTCCGGTGGCGCTGCCCGCTGGCGATCGACGAGTGTTACCAGGTCACCCCGGAACTCAGCGAGCTTGGCCCAGACCATCAGGCGGCCTGCCACGTGGCCGCCCGCGGCGCGGAAGTGAGGGCGTTCGGTTGAAGCTGGCGGTCATTGGCGGCGGGTCCACCTACACGCCCGAGCTCATCGACGGCGTTGCCAGGCTGGCCGACAACGTCAAGGTCACAGAGCTCGTCCTCGTCGACCCTGACACGCGGCGGCTGGACGTCGTGGGCCCGGTCTCGGCCAGGATCATGCGGAGCTACGGGCACCCCGCGCGGCTGCGCTGGACCGCCGACCTGGACGACGGGCTTGACGGCGCGGCCGCCGTGCTGCTGCAGCTGCGCATCGGCGGCCAGGCGGCCCGCCAGCGCGACGAGACATGGCCCCTGGAGTGCGGCCGCATCGGGCAGGAGACCACCGGGGCCGGCGGCCTCGCCAAGGCGCTGCGCACGGTCCCGGTGGTGCTGGACATCGCCGAGCGCGCCAGGCAGCGGGCGGCGCCGGGCGCGTGGATCATCGACTTCACCAACCCGGTGGGGATCGTCACCAGGGCGCTGCTGGACGCCGGCCACCGCGCGATCGGGCTGTGCAACGTCGCGATCGGCTTCCAGCGGACCTTCGCCGGGCTGCTCGGCGTGGAGCCGGAGCGCGTCGCGCTCGACCACGTCGGCCTGAACCATCTCACCTGGGAGCGCGCCGCCCTGGTGGACGGGACCGACGTGCTGCCCGGCCTGCTCGCGGCCCACGCCGAGGAAGTCGCGGTGCACACCGGCATGCCGCCGGCCGTTCTCGCGGAAGTGGGCGCCGTCCCCTCGTCCTACCTGCGCTACTACTACTTCCACGATGCGGTCGTCGCGGAGCAGCGCGGCCGTCCGACCAGGGCCGAAGACGTCGCCAGGATCGAGCAGGAGCTGCTGCGGCTGTACGCCGACCCGGCATGCGACCGCAAGCCCGAGCTGCTGACCCACCGTGGCGGCGCGTTCTATTCGGAGGCGGCGGTGGCGCTGCTCGCCTCGCTGGTCAGCGACGCCCGCGACCGGCAGGTGGTGAACGTTCGCAACGCGGGCACCCTCCCGTTCCTCGACGATGACGCGGTGATCGAGGTCTCCGCGGTGGTGGGTGCGGACGGCGCCGAGCCGGTGCCGGTGGCGCCGCTGGCGCCGCTGCTGCGCGGCCTGGTCGCGCACGTGTCCGCCTACGAGGACCTGGCCGTTGACGCCGCGCGGCGCGGCGGCGCTGACCGGGTCCGCGCCGCCATGCTCGCCCACCCGCTGATCGGCCAGTACGACCTGGCCGCCCGGCTCACCGACCGGCTGATCGCCGAGAACGCGCGGTTCCTGCCCTGGGCGGGCGGCGGCGCGCAGACGCCGACGGCGCCCCGGTGACCGGGGAGCGGGCGCAGCCCCTGCCAGCGGTCCTTGCGATCGACGCCGGGGCCAGCAAGACCGACGCCGCGCTGGTGGCCGCCGACGGCACGCTGCTGGCCACGGCCCGCGGCCCCGGCGTGCCCAGCATGCTGACCCGTGAGCAGTCGACCGAGGTGCTCGCCTCGGTCGCGGGGCTCGCCGCCGCCAACGCCGGCCTGCCGCTGCCACGGGCCGGGCGGCCGATCGCACAGCACCTGTCGGCCTGCGTGGCCAACGCCGATCTGCCCGAGGAAGAAGAAGATGTCAGGGACGGGCTGCGGGCGCGCGGGCTGACCGCCTCCACCGAGGTGGCCAACGACACCTTCGCCGTGCTCCGGGCGGGCCTGGACGGGCCGGCACCGCACTGGGGTGTCGCCGTCACCTGCGGCGCCGGCATCAACTGCGTCGGCCTGACCCCGGACGGGCGGGTCACCAGGTTCTTGTCGCTGGGGCCGACCAGCGGGGACTGGGGCGGCGGGCACGACCTCGGCATCGAGGCCATCTGGTGGGCGATCCGGGCCGAGGACGGCCGTGGCCCGGAGACCGCGCTGCGCGAGGCCGTGGCCGGCTATTTCGGCCTGGCAAGCATGCACGATCTGGCCGTCGCCATGCACAAGGGCAAGCTGAACTGGGATGCGCCCATCAGCCTGGTCCCGGTGCTGTTCGAGGTGGCGCGCCGCGAAGACCCGGTCGCCCTGGACATCGTGCGCCGGCAGGCCGGGGAGGTGTGCGTGATGGCGACCACCGCGATCCGCCGCCTCGGCCTAGATGGCCAGGCCGTGCCCGTCGTGCTCGGCGGAGGCGTGCTCGCCGCGCGGGATCCCCTGCTCACCGCCGAGCTCACCCGGCGGTTCGCCGAGGAGGCGCCGCGGTCGGTGCCGCGCATCGTCGAGATCCCGCCGGTTGCCGGCGCGGCCCTGCTGGGCCTCGATCACATCGGGGCGCCGCAGGCGGCCAAGGCCCGGCTGCGCGACGCCTACCTGGAGCTCAGCAGGTAGCAGGCGATCGCCGCGGCAGATGCGACGTTGAGCGAGTCCACGCCGCGGCGCATCGGTATCCGCACCGGCAGGTCGGCCTGGCCGCGCCAGCGCGCCGAGAGGCCGTCCCCCTCGGTCCCCAGCAGCAGCGCCAGCCGGGAGCCCGGGTCGGCCGGGATCTCGCCGATCGGCACCGCTTCCGGCGCCGGCGTCAGCGCCAGCAGGCGGAACCCGGCGGAGCGGAGATCGCCGAGGCCCTCCCTCCAGTCGGCCATCCTGGCGTACGGCACGGCGAACACCGCGCCCATCGAGACCCGCACCGACCGCCGGTACAGCGGGTCCGCGCAGCGCGGTGCCAGGACGACGGCATCGAAGCCCAGGGCCGCCACGCAGCGGAAGATGGCGCCGACGTTGGTGTGGTCGACGATGTCCTCGAGCACCACGATGCGCCGCGCGCACCCGGTCACGCCGGCCACCGAGGGAAGCGGCAGCCGCTGCATGGACGCCAGGGCGCCGCGGTGCACCCGGTAGCCGGCCAGTTCCTCGGCGACCTCCGGCGCGACCAGGTACACAGGCCCCGGGCTGGACGCGGCCAGGTCGGCGAGCCCGGCGAGCTTGTCCCCGGTGATCAGCATCGAGCGCATCGGGTAGCCGGCGCCGACCGCCCGCCTGATCACCTTCTCCCCCTCGGCGATGAACAGGCCGCGCGGCGCCTCCAGGCTCCGCCGCAGGTGGACATCGGTCAGGCGGACGTAGTCTGCCAGGCGCGGATCGCTGGCGTCGCGGACGCGAACGGGGCTGGTCACGCGACAATTGTGGCCGAGCGGCGTGGCGGGCCGCCGGGGCGCCGCGGCGGCGGTTCGGCAAAATCGGGCATCTTACCCGATCCCGTGCCAGTGCTCCGATATAGTCGGCGTTGGTCCGGGGGGCCCGGGTACCGAAAAAGGGCGTCGCGACACCAGCAATCCGAGGATTCCTGTGAGCTCACGCGCACGGCGCGGCCGCGTCAGCCGGCGTGGCCGCCAGCGCCACGTCAGGGCGGGACTGCTCGTGGCGATCGCGGTCGGGATCTCGGCCGTTGTCATGGCCACGCTGTCAGCGCAGGCCGTCGTCGCCCGCACGGAGTGCAACAACCACCCGCTGCTGGTCAATGTGGCCGTGTCCCCGGACATCACCCCCGCGGTCCAGCGCGTGGCCCAGCTGTTCAACCGGCAGAACCACGAGGCCTCCGGGCGCTGCGTCGAGGTGCAGGTCACCCAGGAAGACCCGGCGACGGAGGCATCCGTCGTCGACGGCCAGGCATCGAGCGCCGGCCTGCCAGCCGCCGACGCGTGGATCCCGGACTCAAGCCTCTGGGTGGACATCGCCCGCGCCTACCCGATGGGAGCCCGGCAGGTCCAGACCACGGGCGTCACCGTGGCCAGGTCACCGCTGGTGATCGTGATGCCGGCTGCCGCGGCGGCGCAGGTCGCGGCCTTCAACGACTCCGTCGGCTGGAGCTTCCTGCTGCCGTCGTCTGTCGGCGGGCCGCCCCAGTCGCAGGCGGTCAGGCTGGACCTGCCGGACCCGACGCAGAGCGCGACCGGCCTGGCCGCCCTCATCGAGGTGAGCAGGCTGCTCGGCACGGGAGCGGCAGCGCGCACGGAGCTGACCAAGTTCGTGTTCTCTGCCCAGCCCTCGGCGCAGTTCAATACCCCCACGTCGCTGGCGGCGTTCGTCAGCCTGGCCAACCCGCCCCTCGACGCGCACCCGGTGACGGTCACCGACGAGCAGGCGGTGGTCACCTATGACCGGGCCAACCCGGGCCAGCCGCTGGCTGCCCGGTACCCGGCGACCAGCAGCGCCGCGCTCGGAACCCCGGAACTCGACTATCCCTACGTCCTGACCTCCACCAGCCCGGCCGAGCAGGCCGGGGCCGAAGAGTTCGGGAAGCTGCTGCAAGGCAGCTACACCGCCCAGCTGGTGCGCTACTACGGTTTCCGGTCGGCGGACGGCGTCGGGGGGACGCTGCCGTCCAGTTCCGGGCTGGCGCAGCAGCCGATTCAGCTGGCCACGTCGGCCGCGCCCAGCGATGCACAGACCGCGCTGCAGGCGTGGCGGAAGCTGCAGGTGGGTTCGCGGGACCTCGCGGTCATGGACGTCTCGTCGGCGACGGGCACGCCATCCGGCCTGGGCAACCTGACCCTGGAGCAGATCCTCGCGCAGACCGCGAAGACCGGGCTCGAGCTGTTCCCCGACAGCGCCCAGATAGGCCTGTGGGAGTTTGCCGACAAGCTCAACGGAAGCCTGCCGTACAAGCAGCTGGTCACGGTCGGCCCGCTGCCGGGCGAGCTGGGGCTGATCAGCAGGCGTGAGCAGATCCTGCAGATCGACGGGGGCCTGCGCTCGCTGTCGGCGCCGGCCGCGCTGAACCAGACCATCCTGGCCGCGTACCGGCAGATGAACGCCACGTACCAGGCGAACTACACCAACGCGGTGATCGTCCTGACCGCGGGGGTGGACAACGCCCCGGGCGACCTGCCCACGGCCATGCTGGTCAGGAGGCTCCGAGCGCTGTACAACCCCAACCGGCCGGTCGAGCTGATCGTCCTCATGCTGGGCGCCAAGGGCAACTTCCCCGCGCTGCAGCGGATCGCCACGGCCGGCGGCGGCGCCGCATACCAGGTCACTGACCCGACACAGGTCGGCAAGGTGTTCTTCGAGGCGATTTCCCGGCGGATCTGCCTGGCCACCGGCTGCGAGCCCTGAGGCGCCTGGAAGATTCTCGTGCGGATCGGCGGACCCTTTCATCGGGTTCATCCGGCCATGTCGCTCAGAGCACCTCGGCAGCCGCGGGAGGATGAAAAAGGTTCGGTGCGATTCGTGTGAACCGACCGCGCGGGGTGCGCGTCATCATTGTGAGGCCCGGCGAGAGCGGGGCGCCGGGCCTCACTCCAATCCTCGCGGGGCTCCCGATCACCGGCGTTCACCCGGTGTCGGCGGACAGTCCCTTATCCAGCATCTGGTGCGCCCGCTGGATCAGCGCGGGAACCGCCAGCCCTTCCCGCTCGAAGCCCTCGCCCACCGTCTTGCGCTGCAGGAACCTCGCGTGGATGCCCTCGAGCACCACGGCGAGCTTGTAGCAGCCGAACGCCATGTAGTAGCCGATGCCGGACAGATCCCTGCCGGTCAGCTCCGCGTACCTGGCCGCGAGCTCGGCCCTGGTGAGGAATCCTGGCATGCCGGTGACCGTGGCGCCGATGCTTATCTCCGCCCACTGCGCGTCGTCGGGGTCGGCCCAGTAGATGAGGGTCAGGCCCACGTCGGCGAGCGGGTCGCCGAGGGTTGACATCTCCCAGTCGACGACCGCAGCGACCGCGGGCCGCAGGCCGAGCGTGACCAGCATGTTGTCCAGCCGGAAGTCCCCGTGAACCAGCGTGTGATCGCCGTCGGCGGGCAGCCCGGCGGCGAGCCTCTCGACGAGCCGGTCGTAGCCGGGCATCTCCCGGGTGGCGGACAGCTGCCACTGCCGCTGCCATCGGGCGAGCTGGCGGGCCAGGTATCCCTCGGGCCGGCCAAATCCGGTCAGGCCCACGGCCTCGATGTTCACGCCGTGGATCGCCGCGAGCATCTCGGCCAGCCGCTCCGACAGCTGCCTGGCCTGGTCCCGGGTGAGCTGCGCGCCGTCCTGCTTGCTGCGCAGCACAAGGCCGTCCACGTACTCCATCAGGTAGAACGGCGCGCCGATGACGTCAGGGTCGGTGCAGCTGGCCAGCGGGGCAGGCACCGGGATGTCGGTGCCGTGCAGGGCACTCAGCACCCGGAACTCCCTGGACATGTCGTGTGCGGTCGGGAGCACGTGCCCGAGCGGCGGGCGCCGCAGCACCAGGCGGGACCCGCTGAGGTCGAGGCGGTAGGTGAGATTGGAGCGGCCTCCCGCGATCAGCTCGATGCCGAGCAGCTCGCCGTAGGCCACACCGTTGTCGCTCAGCCACCTGACGAGCCTGGGACCGTCCGGGATTCCGGGTACGCCGTCAACCGCCATGCCGCAGAAGATACCGCCGGATCCGGCCGGGACGTCAGTGCCTGGCCCGGCCAAGCCCATGGGCCGGTAATGCGCGGCCCGCGGTTCGGCCACGGTCCGGCCGCGGCCCGATTGGGGGGTGGACTAAATCCCCGCACTGACGTAGGTAGGTATGAGGGATCGGGCAGGCGGACCTACCGAGGGAGCGCAGTGACTGATGCATGGATGCCTGGAGCCACGCGGATCTGGAGCGCCACGGACGGCGGCCCGCTGAACGGCGGGGCCCCCCGCGCGGTATGGCAGACTCTCGGCGCTGATCCGCGGGCGGTGTCGGCCGGATCGGCAGCGCACCGCCTCGACCGGATCGGCAGGCCTTGTCACCTCGTCTGGAACCCGCTGCAGGGCGAGGTCGTGCAGCTGGTGCCGATCCTGCGCGCCGGGCGGCTGCTCGGCCTGCCAGAAGATCTTGGCGAGCTGGTCCCCGAGCCGCGCCGGCCGGCCGACGACGAGCTCGCCCAGGTCAACACCGAGGGACGGCTCTGCGTCCAGATCGGCGTGGTGGCGTTCGCCTGGGACCCGTTCACGTCCTGGCCGATGAGCGGCCTGCAGCAGATACAGGACTGGCTTGACTCCTGGGGCATCTCCCGGCAGTGGCCGGCCGGTCCCCCGCTGCCGTTCCCGCACGGCCTGACGGCCTGCGGCAGCCGGCGGCTGTGGGCGCACGGCGGCCACTTCGGCGCCTCCCAGGTGCCCGGCCTGACGACCGCGGGACCCGGCGGGATCGACATCGAGCAGCTGACCGGGACGGCCAGGCGGCCCGGCGAGGCCGGAAGGCAGGCCGCGGCCGCCGAGGTGCGCGACGTTCGCGGCCTTTATCTCGGCGACGACCAGGCCGCGGCCGCGGAGCCGCTGAGCCGCGTTGGCTGACCACAACGGGCCCGCCCGCAGGTACCGTATGGCACCATGAACGACGATCTTCCCCTGTCGACGACGGAACGGACCACTCTGCACCGGCTCAGCGAGCGCGGCAAGGCCGACCGGGCCGACCTCTACGCGGTGCTGGACGCCGGGTTCGTCTGCCACCTCGGCGTGGTCGTGGACGGCTACCCGGTGGTGCTGCCGACCGGTTACGGCCGCGACGGCGACACGCTCTACCTGCACGGGTCGTCCGGGAACCACGCCCTGCGCGCCGCCGACTCCCGCGAGGTCTGTGTCACCGTGACGCACCTGGACGGCCTCGTGTGCGCCCGCTCGGTGTTCAACCACTCGATGAACTACCGGAGCGCCGCCATCTTCGGTACGGCCCGGATGGTCACCGGCGACGAGCGACGGCTGGCTGCGCTCCGCGTGGTCACCGAGCAGATCCTCCCGGGCAGGTGGGATTACGCGCGGCAGCCGACGCGGAAAGAGCTCGCCGCCACCGCGGTGCTGGAGGTTCCCCTGGCCGAGGCCTCGGTCAAGGTGCGGACCGGCCCCCCGCACGACGAGCCCGAAGACTACGACCTCGACGTCTGGGCCGGCGTCCTGCCCGCCCAGGTCGTCTTCGGTGCCGCCGAGCCCGACCCGGACCTGCGCGCCGGCCTGGAGGTGCCGGACCACATCAGCGCTACGGCCGGGCATCCGCTGCGGGGCAGGCGTTCAAGCAGGTCATTAGAGTCAGATCTTGAACGCCTGACTAGGCTATGGGGATGACTGACCAGCTCGTCTGGATCGACTGTGAGATGACCGGGCTCGACCTCGCCCGCGATGCACTGATCGAGATCGCGTGTATCGTCACCGACGGCCAGCTTGTCCCGGCGGACGACGGCGTGGATCTGGTGATCAAGCCGCCCGCCGAGGCCCTGGACAAGATGCCCGAGGTGGTGCGCGAGATGCACACGGCCTCCGGGCTGCTCGACGCGCTTCCCTACGGGGTCACGCTGGCCGAGGCGCAGGAGCAGGTCCTGGCGTACGTGCGCCGGAATGTGCGCGAGGCCAGGAAGGTGCCCCTGTGCGGCAACTCGATCGCCACCGACCGGCTGTTCATCGCCCGCGACATGCCCGAGCTTGACGCGTTCCTGCACTACCGGATGGTGGACGTGTCCAGCATCAAGGAGCTGGCCCGGCGCTGGTACCCCCGTGCCTATTTCGCCAGCCCGCAGAAGCACGGCGGGCACCGGGCGCTGGCCGACATCAGGGAGAGCATCAGGGAGCTCCGGTACTACCGCGAGGCGATCTTCGTGCCGTCGCCGGGGCCCGACACGGCGACCGCCCGGAGCATCGCCGCGCGGTACGGCGCGCCCAGCGGCGCCAGCGAGCCGGAACCAGCCCGCGAACCGGGTTCAGACTAGGAGCCCGGTCCCGGTATGCTTCCTGGAGCCGCCCAGCGGAAACTGGCGGGCGGCCATGGTGGGCGTAGCTCAGCTGGTTAGAGCGCCAGGTTGTGGTCCTGGATGTCGTGGGTTCGAATCCCATCGCTCACCCCAAAGAAGTTGCAGGTCAGAGCGTTCTGCTGCGATCATGGTCGTGCTTCCTCTCTGCCAGATGTCCGATTCTGGGAGCGAAATGGGAGTGGATCATGGTGCGGGGCCCTCCGGAACGGGGCCAGCAGCCCGTCCAAAGTGACCACTGGCGAGCGTGCGGCGATCCGCGAGCGTTCATGGAGAGATCTCACCCAAAGCTCCTGCAATCCAGCCTTGAGCTCGGCCCGCATCCCGGGCGTGATGTGGCTGTAGCCGCCGCGCATGCCGGGCACCTCGTGTCCCATGCGCTCGCGCAGCCCCTCGTGGCTGATGTCGTCGACCAGCTCAGATGACTCTTGACGGCCACCTGGTCAACCGCATAGAGGCGGGCCGTAGCAGATCACGTTTGCCTTGCGTGTCGTTTCCGTCAGCCCGTCCAAGTCAGAAGGTCATGGGGCACCAGGGTGCCGGTTCCCACGACATTGCGGTGGAGAGCGCCGCGAGGGAACCTGGCGTCGCCTCGGTGACCAGGCCCGCGTTGGCCATAGCCTTAAGCCCTGTGCCGCCGAGGTACGCGGCGCCCACCGCCCACACGGGCAGCACCACATCGGCCGGAGCGGTGGTCCGTTCGCAGGTAGCGCGGAAGCCTGCGGGGGCGACACCGGCCTCCGCGGCCAGCCTCCAGCGGCCGGCGTTTTGCGGGCACAGCTCGTCGGCGACCTCGATGACTACGTCGACCGGGCTGGCGTAGTGCCGCTGCGCCAGGGCGCTGGGCACGTCGACCAGCCGCACCCACAGCCCATCGCTGACCACAGACCGGACCCGGCGCGGGTCGGCCAGCAGGTACAGCAGCGGGTCATCCACCGGGCGCATCCTGGCGTGGAATTCGCTGACCAGGTCCCGGCTGAGCAGGTTGTCCCACAGCGCCGCAGTCGCCGCGGGGTCGGTGGCGATCGCCTCGCTTACCTCGAGGGCGCCCCGCGGCAAGCCTGCGTCTTCGTCCCAGCACTCCGTCGACGTGAACACCGCATACGCTCGCGGCCCCGAGTCGTCCTCGGCCAGGACGCACCGTATCTGCCGGGATGACCCGTCCTCGGAGTGCAGGTCGGTCAGCAAGCGGTCCCACCATGGCTCGGTGCGGGCGTACACGCCGGGCCGCTCGGCCAGCGCCAGGCCGTAGACCTGAGCCAGCTCGGCCCTGGCCGACAGCGGTTCGGCGATCCGCAGCCGCAGCCCGGGATCGGCCGCGACACCGGGCGCCAGAGTACCTTCCCCGCGCTGCAGCCGGTAGGCGGCGTGCCAGGAGGCGCGCCCGTAGCCGTACCGCCCGTAGATGCCCGATTCGGAGGCAAACAGCACGGCCACCGCCTCGCCCCGCTCGCTCACATCGGCTAGCTGACGGCGCATCAGCGCGGACAGGATGCCCTGGCGGCGGTGCGAGGGAAGCACCGCAACCAGACTCACCCCGGCGACCGCGGCCATCGCGCCGGGCACCCGCATCTGGAAGCTGAACGCGCCCGTCCCGCCGACAATCGTGTCGCCGTCGAACGCGGCCAGGGTGCGGCCGAACTCGAGACGGGCCAAGAAGTTGGCGTGGGCGCGCTCGGACATCGGCGTGCCATGGGACGCGTGCTGGTCCACGGCGAGAAAGGCAGCGAGCTCGTCTTCGGCGACCAGGCGGATCGGGAAGGTGTCCATGTCCGCCTTCCTACCAAGCGGACACGATCACGCCCACTCCTTATCGCACGGGACTGCATCCTGGTTAAACCGCATCAGAGCCCAGTTCACGGCGCTGCGCTACTTCGCGCTCGACGGCACCGGCCCACCCCAGCCACAAGGAACAGGCCAGCCGGCACATCATCTGGCGAACAACCACGCCGACGACGAACGGCTGCGCCAGATCGTCACCGGGCAAACGTTGCCTGATGCGGCCATAGGTGTCGGCAGGCCGACACCTATGGTGTCGGCCGGGTGACTGACGGCCGCCTGGCGGCTGGCCAAGCTGGCAGTAGGACCAACATCGAGGCCCGGGAAGGGGCAGTGCAATGCCCGAGATTACCAGCATTACCAGCACCTACTGCGGGGGGCTCCCCGGCATCCGACTCCAGATACCCCATGTATATACGATAAAGTATCAGTACCCGGCGCTTTTCTTCACTGATGCGATCGTATTGACCGGGCCAGACGCGACTGCCAAGGTCGCGTGGCGCGCAGCTCAGCTTGCAAACGCCATTCCAGGCGGCCCCGGTATGGGCTTCGGCCTTCCCGTAAGGCCTTTCCTGCGTCATGAGTTCCTCAAGGTTTGTGCGACGTTCGGCGAGCTGACGAACGGTGGAGGCCCGGGCTTGACGAGCGAAAAAGCCGCGGCAGCCTTGCATCATTACGCGCACGTCGTGCCCACCGCGCACGTAACACGCCTGCATATTGCAGACGTCTGGTCACACAAGAACGTTCGCTTCCGGATGTATTACGGACATGGCAGGAAAGCTGAATTCCTCGTGAAGAAGTCGGCCAGTGATGCGGTGACGCGCATCTTCCAGAAGACCTTAGGGGACCGTTTCGCCACCTTGGTGCGCTAGGATTCCGGCCCGGCAGGCCGGGCGCGATGCCGTCAGGTGCCTCAGCTTGCCGGTGACCGCCGATTTCGCGTCCGTGCCAATGGCGGCCCGTGCGGGCCCGGCAACGGCCCTGGTCGGCGGTGGCCGGTGAAACTGCCTGGTCAGCGGCTGGCAGATCCCGTTCTTGGGGACGGCCCCGGACGCGTGCGACCTCCCGGACCGGCCGGAACTCTGCTTGCGGTTATCGGCCCGCACCTCGTGGGGCATCCCGTAGGCGTCGCCGCGCTGGGCGCTACCCGGAAACTCCCTGACCGGGCGCCAGGCTCAGCGTGACCGGCGCCGACCCGAGCCCGGTGCGGCTCTGGCCGTCCACGGTCAGCGTGACCGCGCCGGGGTTGCCGAGCCGCAGGTTGACTGCCTGCCGTTCCGTCCAGGTTTCCGAGGTACCGGGGTCGATGGTGCCCTGGAAGATCGTCGCGCCGCCGGATGTGGTGAGGTCGGCCCAGCAGGGTTCGCTGACCGCCGTCAGGAAGATCACCACGTCGGGTGAGCTCGGGCTCGCCGAAGCCGGGGCCGGGGTGCTCTTCGCGGCCGGGTGCTTGCGGGCGGCCTGATGCGCGGTGACCGGCTTGCGGGCGGCAGCCGTTCCGCTGCCAGCAGGATGAGATGCCACCAGGTGATAGGCCACCAGGCCGATGACCGCCGCGAGCACCACCAGCAGCGCAACGCTCCAGTTCGGCCCGCGCCGCTCCCGGAGCCGGAGAGGGGCGGGCGGCCCGGGCACGCCAGCCGTACTGGCCTGCGGCGTGCCCTGGCTGGAGTCGTACTCCCGGATCAGCGGCTCCGGGTCCACGCCCGCGGTGCGGGCGATGGCGCGGATGTGCCCGCGCGCATAGAAGTCTCCGCCGCAGGCGGAGAAGTCGTCCCGTTCGATCCCCCGGATGATCGTCTCCCTGATCCGGGTCCGCTCGCTGACCTGGGTGATGGTGAGACCAGCCTGCCGCCGTGCCGATGTCAGGATCTCGCCGATGCTCACGCGGCACCTCCACTGCCCGATCGCGCCGCGGGCCGCCCACTGCGTGATGGCAGGTACTAAGCACCATTCTCCGCCGATTCTCCACAGCGAGCGCACACCAGGCGCCACCATCCGGCTACGATCCCGATCCGACGAGAACCGGTGCGGTCTCCCGGCCTGCCCGTTGCCCCGTGTCCACGACCGCGAGAGCACGCCAACCATGGCGCTCCCAGGCGCCGCCGCGCAGCGAGCCAGGAGGCGACCGGCACGGGCCCGGCCGGCCTCTCCCCCGTTCCCGCGCATTGCTCGCCGTTCCTCTTCTGCCGTACGAGCGTTCCGTCGCGGCGGCGCGGTCACCGCGGCGTCGCAGGTGGCCATCAGGCGCTGGTACACCTCCGACCCGCCGGTGCGACTGCGGCCGATCCTGGAGCACGCACCGTCGCAGCTCGCCAGCGCCTGTTGTCAGACTGCCCCCGGAGCTAGCCCCAAGGCCGTGTAGTTAACGTCCGAGTTTGGTGTGTCAAGGGGCGTGTCGGTCCCGTATGTAGCAACGGGACTCATCGATGATCCGGTTCGACCAAGAGCCGATCATGAGGAGTCCCGTTGGAGGACCAGTGTGTCATCACCAGGCAGGTCACGGTAGCGGGTGGCGTGTTTGCCCCTGGTCATCTGGGTGAGCTGACTCAGCTCGTGCCGTTTGAGATGGTCGATGAGGCGTTAGCGCAGACCAGGACGGTGCAGCGGCGGGTGCGGGACCTGCCCTCACGGGTGGTGGTTTATCTGCTGCTGGCCGCCTGCCTGTTCCCGGACCTGGGGTATCCGGGGGTATGGCGCAAACTGGCAGAGGGCCTGGCCGGCCTGCCGGTGGCAGCCCCGACGCCGGGCGCGCTGGCGCAGGCGCGCCGCCGGGTGGGTTCCGCGCCGCTGCAGTGGCTGTTCGATCTGCTGCGCGGCCCGGCCGCTGGCCCGCGCATGTGCGGTATGTGGTGGCGCGGGCTGCTGGTGTGCGCGATCGACGGGACCATCTTGACCGTGCCGGACAGCCCGGCGAACCGGGCCCGTTTCACCAAAGGTGGCGGCAGCCACGGCGGCACCGGCTATCTGCAGGTGCGGCTGCTGGCGCTGGTGGCCTGCGGCACCCGCACCCTGATCGATGCGGTGTTCGGCCCCACCACCAGCGGGGAGACCACCTACGCCGCGGGCCTGCTGCGCAGCCTCCGGGCAGGGATGATCATGCTGGCCGACCGGAACTTCGCCGCCGGCGCCCTGGCCGCCAAGATCGCTGCTACCCAGGCGGAGTTCTTGATCCGGGTGCGCACCGGGCGGGGCGCCCCCAAGCTCCCCACCCTGCGCCGCTACCGTGACGGCTCGTACCTGTCACGCTTCGGCGGCGTGCCGGTACGGGTCATCGACGCCCAGATCACCATCACCACCACGGCAGGCCGGCACACCGGCACCTACCGGCTGATCACCACCTTGCGCGACCACCATCGCTACCCCGCCAGCAGCCTGGTGTGCCTTTACCACCAGCGGTGGGAGATCGAAACCGTCTACCTGGAGATCAAGTCCACCATCCTGGGCGGGCGCGTCCTGCGCTCCCGCACCCCAGCCGGCCTCACCCAGGAGATCTACGCCCTGCTGATCACCTACCAGCTGCTGCGCACCGCCATGGCCGATGCCACCAGCACCGCCCCCGGAACCGACCCCGGCCGGGCCAGCTTCACCATCGCCTGGCAGACCGCCCGCGACCAGCTCATCCAGGCGGCAGGCGTTATCGCCGCAACCATCGCCGACCTGGCCGGCACCATTGGCCACCACGTCCTGGCCGCCCTGCTGCCCGCCCGGCGGCTGCGCGTCAGCCCCCGCATCGTCAAACGCGCCATCTCCAAATACCAGGCCCGCGGCCCTGACATCGACCGCGCCAGTTACAAAGCCACCGTGGGCATCGACATCCTGGCCCCGCCCGGCGCCTTGACAGTCACCACCAACGCCTAACTACACGGCCTTGGAGCTAGCCCGGGCGGGATGTCCGGGCGTCCTCCCAGCGGTGCACCAGCGACCTGAACTCGGCCATGAACTGCTTCTGCTCAGCCTCGTCCCCGTACAGCGCGAGCAGCCGCTCGCTCATCTGCTGGGCGCGCGGCTCGAGGTCGGCTGCAAGCCGGGCACCCTTCGCCGTGGTGGCGAGGACCTTGCGGCGCTTGTCGAGCGGATGCCGGGACTGGCGGATCAGCCCATCGGCGGTCAGCCTGGCCACGATCGTCGCGACCGTGGACCGGTCCATGCACACGACCTCGCCCAGCGTCCGCTGGTCGATGCCCGGCGATGACCGGAGCACGTTGAGGATCACGAACTGGGACGAGGTCACTGACGCACTGACGTCCTCGGCCCAGGCGATCGTGAGCACCTGCTGGGCGCGGCGGAGCAGGTGACCCGGGTAGGCCTCCTGACGGGCGCGCAGCATCGCGAGCCGCTGCGCTTCTGAGGTCACCGGACGAGCCACAACCGCTGATGCTAGCCGCGGCACGGCCGCCGGCCACCGGCAGCAGCCGTTCTCTGCGCCGTCACCTGCGGCTGCTCGAGCGCTGGCGGCTGGTCATGAGGGCGAGGCCGCCCGGGCGGGCCCGCGGCTGGCCGCATCCTCCGGGTCGTCGAGGATCAGCCGGTCCGGGTGGTCGCGCAGGAACACCAGGCCGACCGCTGCCGCGATGAGGACGAGGATGCCGCCGAGGCGGAACGCGTCGTCGATCCCGCGCCCGAGCGCGGCGATCGCCAGCGGCGCCACGGTGTGGCTGATCGGCCCGAGCGGGGCCGAGGCCACGGCGAGCACGCCGCCGCTCGCCTCCACGCCCAGCGCCACGTGCAGCACGGGCGGTGGCAGCCCGGCCGTGAGCAGGCTGTGCAGCACGTAGGCGTTGGCCCGGGACAGCCCGATCGCGCCGATGACCGCGATCGCCAGCGTCTGGCCGACCAGCCGGAGGGTCTCCGTGGTGCCCGAGGCCATGCTGCCCGCCTGGATCGGGACGGAGTTGACCGCACCGGTGGTCAGCGACGTCACCAGGAACGCGAACCCGACGCCGGCCAGCAGGATCGGGACGATGACCTGCCCGTAGCTGGCGCCGACCGGGAGCGCGGCCAGCCAGAACAGCGCCGCGGCCAGCGGCAGCACGCCGATGCCGAGCAGCCAGCGCGCGCTCACGGTGGCCAGCCACCGCTTGAGCACCGGGTACAGGATCACGGTCACCAGCGAGTTGGGCACCAGACGCAGTGCCACCTGCCACGGGTTGAGGTGATCGGCGATCCCGAACAGCACGCCGAGCAGGTACGCCAGCGCGACGAAGCTGGCCATGCCCACGACCGCGATGAAGCCGGCGCTGGAGAAGGCCGGGATCTTGAACAGGCTCAGCCGCAGCAGCGGGTCCTGGTGACGCGACTCGTGCACCAGGAACACGACCAGGAGCGCGGCCGCGGCGGCGAAGCTCGCGAGTACCGGGCCGGCCGTCCAGCCCTGCTCGGATCCTTCGATGGACCCGTAGCAGATGCCGATGACGAACAGCGCGATCAGCCCCTGCCCGAGCCAGTCGTAGCTGCGGTGCGCGGTGGCCGTCGACTCCGGGGACAGCCAGGCACAGGCGAGGCCGACCACGACCGCGATGATCAGCACGGGCACGTAGGCGAGCCGCCAGGACCCGTTGCGTGCCATCCAGCCCGCGATGAACGGCCCCAACGCTGTGCCGAGGGCCAGTGCCACCGACCACAGCGCGATCGCCGTGGCCCGCGCCTGCGGCGTGCGGCTCGCCGCGACGATCAGCGCCAGCGAGCAGGTGTAGAGGGCGCCGCCGCCCAGCCCGGCCACGATCTGTGCCACCCAGAGCACGTGTATGGAGCCCGCCAGCAGCGCGATCAGCGAGCCGGCCGCGATGAGCCCGAAGCCGGCGAGCAGCACGCGCTTGCGCCCGCGCAGGTCGCCGAGCACCGCGAACGGCAGCCCGGACAGCGCGGTGGCCACGCCGAACAGGGTGGAGTACCAGGTGATCTGCCCCCCGGTGGCGTGCAGCCCCTGCTGCAGGGCGCCGGGCAGCGAGGAGGGCATTGTCAGGGCGATGTTCGCGACGATGATGGCCGCGACCGCCGTGCCGAGCGCGCGCACCGCCGTGGCTGGCAGGGCGCCGGGCGGCTGGGCGGCGCTTGATGCGTCGGCAGTGGCTTCGCTCACCGGGTGCCCCTCTCCCCCCGGGCGGGCACGGCAGACGACCGGCCCCCAGGGCAGGGTTACGCTGTGGTGATAACTACTCCGTGTACTGACTAATACTCCTCTCCACTGCCGCTGTCAACGCTCGGCCGACCGCTTCACGGCTGTCGTTCAGCCGAGCTAAACAGCCCGATCTGCGAGGAACTTATGCAGCGAGATAACCATATTTCGGAGCACAGGCAAGCTTGACGGCGCGCAGCACGCCATGTTGAATAAATTTGCTCAGTACACAGAGTATTTCTGCTCAGGAGGAGAGCGTTGGCCCGGCTCTGCAGCGTCATCGCCACCTCGCACTCGCCGTTCCTGTTCATCGAGGGCGACCGGTGGGGGCAGATCCGCAAGCTCAGGGGCCTGCCCGGCCGGTACGCCCCGGACGCCCCGGTGGACTCCGCTGAGGAGAACCTCGCCAAGCATGCCCGGTGCATGTCCGCACTCGCCGAGCTTCGCACGCAGCTCGACGCGGCGCGGCCGGACGTCCTGATCGTCTTCGGCGACGACCAGGAGGAGCAGTTCACGCCCGCGAACACGCCGGCGCTCGCGGTATACGCCGGGGCGGAGTTCGCCGGGTACCGGGTCTCCCGCTTCGAGGGAGTCCCGCTGCCGGACACGGTGCGGCCCGAGCGGCCGAGGACCGGCGAGCACTGGGCTGCGGCGGTCCCCGGCCACCCCGGGTTCGCGCGGCACCTGACCGCGGGCCTGGTGCTGCGCGGCTTCGAGCCCGCCCTGATGGAGTCCCTGCCGGTGCCGGATGAGGGCATGAGCCATGCGATCATGCGCCCGCTGCACTGTCTGCGGCCCGGCTTCGACCTGCCGACCGTGCCGGTGTTCGTGAACTGCTATCACGGCCCGCGGCCCACGGCGCGGCGCTGCTACAAGCTCGGCCGCGCGGTCCGCGAGCTGATCGAGTCCTGGCCATCGGATGCGCGGGTTGCGGTCATCGGTTCTGGCGGGCTCTGGCACACCCCGCTCGACGCCGACGCCACCATCGACGAGCGGTTCAACGCGGACATTCTGGCGGCCGTCGAGTCCGGCCGAGCCCGGCTCATGGCCGCGGTGTTCGACCGGGGCCTCGCGTGGCCCCAGGACAACGGCCGCGCTGGCCAACCAGCCGGGGCGAGGACCGCGATGGATCTCGGCTACGGAAGCGGCACCGGCGAGACCAGGAACTGGGTTGCCGCCGCCGCGGTGGCCGACGGCAGCCCGGGAGTGGTGGTCGACTCGGTGCCGATCTGGGCCTCGCCGGTGGGCGTGGCCTTCGCCTACTGGCCGCTGGCATGAGCCCGCGCCGCGGCTCCCGGAGGGAGACGGTTACTCATGCTTGACGGCGCCACGGTCATCGACGTGCACGGGCACCTGTCCTCGCCACCGCAGGTGCGGGCGTACGCGTACAACCTGATCTCGCTGCGCAGCCCCGGCGACGGCGAGCTGCAGCTGCCCGACGAGGCCGTGGCCGCGGCGCGGCAGCGGCACGTGCGGGTGCTCGACGAGCGCGGCATCGACGTCCAGCTGCTGTCCCCGCGGCCCGCGGCGATGATGCACTGGGAGCGGCCGTTCATCGTCCGCGCGTGGACCCATATCACCAACAACCTGATCGCGCAGATGTGCCGGCTGGAGCCGACCCGCTTCGTCGGCATCGGCCAGCTGCCGCAGAGCGCGTCGCTGGGCACCGAGAACTGCCTTGACGAGCTGGACCGGTGCATCACCGAGCTGGGGTTCGCCGGCGTCCTGGTGAACCCGGATCCCGGCGCGGACTCGTCGGCGCCGGGCATGGACGACCCGTACTGGTACCCGCTGTACCGCAGGGCGGCCGAGCTCGACGCCACGATCCTGGTGCATCCGTCGCTGTCCAGGGACCCGAGGATCGAGCCGCTGTCGCACAGCTATCAGTTCAACAACCTTGTGCAGGAGACGCTGGCCACCTCGCTGCTCGAGCGCGGCACGGTCTTCGCCGAGTTCCCCGGGCTGAACATCGTCGTCTCGCACGGCGGCGGCGCCCCCCGGCGGCTGCTCGCCAACGGCGACGTCCTGGACGCCACGGCGCCGGTCCCGCAGCACGTCACGCCCAGTGGCGAGCAGCCGGGCGGCCAGGTCGGCATCGTGCTCGGCCCCGCCAGCGGCCAGGCCCACGGCGGCCAGGAGCACTTTGACAACCTGTTCGTCGACACCTGCTGCTACGACCCGCACTTCCTCGCCGCGGTGCTGCGGCAGCGGGGAGCCCGCCGGGTTGTGTTCGGCACCGAGGCGCCCGGCTCCGGGGCCCACCTGGTCAACCCCGCGACCGGCCGCCCGGCCGACGACGTGCTTGCCACGCTGGGCAGCCTCGGCTTCCTGTCGCCCGAGCAGCTGCGCGCGGTCGTGCACGACAACCCGCTGCGGGCCTTCCCCCTCCTGGCCAAGGCGCTCAGTTGAGCGAGCCGCCGGGGCGCGGTGGCACCCGGACTGCTGACCCGCTGCTCGGGCGGCTGGCGGCGCTTGACGCGTGCCTGGTCTCCGACGCGCTCGACTGGCTCGGCCTGCCCGGCTCGGTGCTCGGGCTTGGGCCGCTGTGGCCGGGCGCCCGGCTGGCCGGGCGTGCCCACACGGTGCTGACCGGGCCCCCGCCCGGCGGGCACGTGGCCGCCGCGACCGTGGCGACGGCCGGCCCCGGCGACGTGGTGGTGATCGCGGGCGGCGGCCGGCTCGACGTGTCGTGCTGGGGCGGGATCCTCACCGCCGCCGCCGTGCGCCGCGGGGCCGCCGGGGTCGTGATCGACGGCGCCGCGAGGGACCTGGACGAGATCAGCTCGCAGGGCTTCCCGGCCTTCGCCCGCGGCGCGGTCACCCGCACCGCGCGGGGGCGGATCGCCCAGGCCGGCGCCGACCAGCCGGTCGACATCGCCGGGGTTTGCGTGGCGCCCGGCGACCTGGTGATCGCCGACGGGAGCGGGGTCGTGTTCGTGCCCGCCGACCGGGGCGACGCCGTGCTCGGCATCGCCGAGCGGCTGCAAGCGCGCGAGGTGCGCATCCTCGAGCGGCTCCGCGGGGGCGAGCCGGTCACCGAGCTGATGTCCGACGCCAGCCTCACCCACGGAGCCGACGCAGCCGACGCAGCCGACCAAGGCGACGGAGCCGGCCGATGACCGAACGCCGCTTCTACGTGGGCGCCGACATCGGCGGAACCTTCACCGACATGATCGTCATGGACGAGGCCGGGGTCGGGCAGCTGTTCAAGCTGCCGACCACGCCCGAGGACCGCAGCCAGGGGGTGCTCGACTGTGTCCGGCTCGCCGCGGCCCACTATGGCCTGGCCCCCGGCGAGTTCACCCGGCAGCTCGCGTACTTCGCGCATGGCACCACGACGGCGACCAACGCGCTGATCGAGCGCAGCGGCGCACCGACCGCGCTGCTGACCACCCGCGGCGCTGGCGACAGCCTGCTGATCCAGCGCGGGACCGCGTCCTGGGCCAGCGCCGGCGATGCGTCCGGGCACTACAGCACCCGGCGGTGGCCCGACCCGCTGATCCCGCGCGAGCGCATCTTCGAGGTCGACGAGCGGGTGGACAGCTCCGGCACCGAAGTGGTGCCGCTGAACGCCGGGCAGGTCCGGGAGGCGGCGGCCCGGATGCGGGGCGCCGGCATCGAGGCGGTGGCGATCTGCTTCCTGTGGTCGTTCCTGCACCCGGAGCACGAGCGGCAGGCCGCGCACCTCATCACCGCTGACTGGCCGGCCGCGTTCGTCTGCATGTCCTGCGAGATCGCGCCCGTGATCGGGGAGTACGAGCGCGGCGCCACGACCGCGGTGAACGCCTACCTCGGCCCGGTCGTGAGCCACTACCTCGGCCGACTCGAAGAGCGGCTTCGCGGCGGCGGCTTCACCGGCGAGTTCACGGTGATGGACTCGGCGGGCGGGGTCATGGCGGCGCGGGAGGCGGCGGCCCGCGCGGTGCAGATGCTTACCTCGGGGCCGGCCGGCGGAGTCCTCGCCTCCGCCGCGCTCGGGCGGGCCATGTCCATGCCGAACATCGTCACGGCCGACATGGGCGGCACCAGCTTCGACGTCGGCCTGGTCGTGGACGGCCAGCCGCTGGTCGTCACCTCGGCCTTTGACGGCGGGTACCACCTGGCCGCGCCGCGGGTCGCGGTCACGGCCATGGGAGCCGGCGGGGGCAGCATCGCCGGCGTCGACGAGGGGGGCGCGCTCGTGGTCGGCCCGGAGAGCGCGGGATCGGTCCCCGGCCCGGCGTGCTACGGCAAGGGCGGCATCCGCCCCACCGTGACCGATGCGGACGTGGTGCTCGGGGTGATCGACCCGGACCGCTTCCTGGACGGCCGGTTGCGGCTGCGCCGGGACCTGGCCGAGGACGCCATCCGCAAGCACGTGGCCGAGCCGCTGGGGATGAGCGTGGAGGCGGCCGCCGACGGCATCCGCCGCGTGATCGACGCCCACATGGCCGACGAGGTCCGGGCGGCAACGATCCAGCAGGGCCACGACCCGCGCGACTTCGTGGTGTTCGCCTACGGCGGGGCGGGCCCGGCACACGCCTACGCGTTCGCCCCGGACGCCGGCATCGGCCGGATAGTGATCCCGCACACCGCGACCGTGCACTCGGCCTACGGCGCCCTCGGCTCGGACCGGTTCCGGCTGTACCAGGCCACCGACCGGCAGCGCACACCGCCCTGGGCCGACGATCCCGCCGCGCACCTCGACCCGGGCCGGATCAACGAACGGTTCGGCGAGCTTGAGCAGCGCTGCCGGGCCGACTTTCCGGCCGGCGTCGGCCTGGGCATCGTCCGGTACCTGCACATCCGCTACCGCGGCCAGGCGGGCGAGCTCGCGGTGCCCGTGCCCGGACAGCTCGGCGAGGCATCGCTGCGTGAGCTCATCGCCGACTTCCACCGCCGGTACGAGCGGGTGTACGGCCCGGGCACCAGCCTGCCCGAGGCCGGCCTGGAGATCGGCACGTTCCGGCTCGAGGGGCGCTCGCCGTCACCGGCCCCGGCGGCGCAGGGACGCGGCCGCAGCACGGCCACGTCGCTCGAGCAGGCGCGGACCGGCCGCCGGCCGGTCATCTTCCCCGCGGGGACGGTCACGGCGGACGTGTTCGACGCCGGCGCCCTACCCAGCGGGTGCGCGGTGACCGGACCGGCGATCATCGACTGCCCGGCGACGACCGTTGTGATCGGCGCGGGCCAGACCGCTTTCCTGGACGGCGACGGGAGCATCCTGCTGACCGCGGAGGAGACCGGATGACCACACAGGCGCAGGTGGCAGGTGTCGACCCGGTGACGTTCGAGGTGATCAGGCACCGGCTGCGCGCGATCACCGACGAGCAGGCCGCGCGGGTGCGCACGGTCTCCGGCTCCAAGCACGTCACCGAGATGTCCGACTACAACGTCGGGCTCTACCTGGCGGACGGGTCGGTCGCGTGCATGGGCCGCACGATGCTGTTCCACGCCGCGTCGATGGCCTCGATGGTGGGCCACGTGATCACGGACTGCTCGGAGAACCCCGGCATCGGTCCCGGGGACATGTTCGTGGTGAACAACCCCTGGAAGGGGTCGGTGCACGGGCCGGACCTCGCGATCCTGGCCCCGGTGTTCACCGCAGGCAGCGAGCTGATTTTCTGGTCCGGCGCGATGATGCACATGGCGGACATCGGCGGGATGCGCGAGGGCAGCATGGGCCTTGACGCCACCGAGACCTACCAGGAGGGGCTGCTGCTGCCTCCGGTGCGGCTGGTCGAGGCGGGCACGGTGCGCCGGGATCTGTGGAACCTGATCCTCACCCACAGCCGGGTGCCCGCGGCAACGGCGCTGGACCTCAAGGGGCTGATCGCCGCGAATAACACCGCGGCCGACGGGCTGCTAAGGCTGGCCGCCCGGTACGGTGCCGATGCGCTCGTGGCCGTGATGCGGTCGATCATTGACACCTCGGAGGCACGGCTACGGCAACGGATCCGCGGACTGCCCGACATGAGCACGCACGCCGTCGGCCTGCTGGAGCGAGACCGGGGCACCGGCGTCATCCCGCAGGTCGTGGTCACGCTCACCAAGCTTGGCGACACCCTCAGCTTCGACTTCTCCGGCTCCTCGCCGCAGCTGCCTACGGCCACCAACTGCACCGAGAGCGGCCTGCTGGCCGGGGTCACCGGGGCACTACTGCCGACCTTTGGCTACGACATCGCGTGGAACGCGGGGCTGTTCCGGCCCGTCACCGTGACCTGCCCGGAGGGCCTGATCTGCAACGCCAGGCGACCAGCCGCAGTCAGCGACAGCATCGCGGGCGCGGCATGGGAGGTGGAGTCGGCGGCGCTCGCCTGCGTATCGAAGCTGCTCGCGTGCGCGGACTCCTACCTCGGCGAAGCACAGGCGGCGCAGGGCGGGCGCCCGGCCTCGCCGGTGCTGTACGGGACAAGCCAGCATGGCGAGCGGTTCGTCGGCCGCACGTTCGAGTCGCTCGCCTCCGGAGGCGGCGCCTACGCCGCCCATGACGGCGTACCCGCGTTTGGCAACCACAGCATCGAGCGCGTGCTCATCTCCAACATGGAGACGATCGAGCAGGACATGCCAGTGCTGTACCTCTGGCGGGGGCTCGCCACCGACAGCGGCGGCCCGGGACGCCGCCGCGGCGGGCTCAGCCTCG
>Ga0335075_10002406_pt1 | contig 30180 bp, 29 predicted proteins | sample Lox_Sample_24_FD_206723 | JGI IMG/M metagenome (GOLD analysis project Ga0335075, IMG submission 206723) | Soil microbial communities from Loxahatchee National Wildlife Refuge, Florida, United States - Lox_Sample_2.4 | ecosystem: Environmental > Terrestrial > Soil > Wetlands | place: USA...
AGCTCGTCTGGCTGCAGGAAAATCCCACAGGCACGGCGCGCGATAAGACGATCGTCATGGGCGATATCAACGGCGACAAAAAAGCCGATTTCCATATCGAGCTGACCGGACTGAAAGCGCTGACGGCCGCGGATTTCGTGCTGTAGGAACAGGACGCGCGAAAACCATAGGGCATGCGCTCCCTCCCCCTTGAGGGGAGGGTGGCCGCACCGGCGGCGAAGCCGCCGTAAGCGGCCGGGTGGGGTCGCTCCTGAAGCGCACGCCATTTTTTGCACGCCGAAGAGTAAGGTCGGTGCGCTGCCGCACATACCCCACCCGGCCAATCGCTTCGCGATTAGCCACCCTCCCCGCAAGGGGGAGGGAGCGCGTCGGTGCACTGCCGGTGCGCTCATGACGTATCGGGCTGCTCCAGCACTTCGCGGGCGAAAAATTGGAGGTCCTTCAGAACCTCGTCGACCTCATGCTTCGACTTGCGCTGCCAGCCGGGTGGGTGGCCGGGACGCAGCGGCCAGACGTGGAGGGAACGATGCTTGTGGTGTGGGGTCGGCGCGCCTGAAGCCTCGTGTTCCCTTTCGCGGGCGCGGGCGGCAAGCCGCAGTGCTCTCAGCCGTGCGAAACGTTTTGCCTGACCCGGCAGATCGTCGAGTGCTGCGGCAAGGGTTGCGAGACGCTGATGAATGCGCGCCGCGCTGACGCGACCGCCGGGCAATGGCGCGCGGCGGACGGGGATGGGGAGGCGCGCGCCAGCGCCCGGGTCGCTGATGCGTGGCACGCCGCGGTTTCGCATCGGGCGGACGTAGAAAAATCGCTTCCGCGGATCGAACAGGGGCAGAGACGGGATGCGTCGTGCGGGTGCTTCCACGATGCCCCCTACACCACGCTCCGCGTGGTCCCCTTCCCCCGTGAACGGGGGAAGATCCGGCGTCGCGGCCGGCCGTGCCCCCTGCTTGGGCATGATGACGCCCCGCTTGATGACAAATCCACGCGGCAGGATGATGCCGGTACCGCCTTTGCGGGCCAGCGACGTCTTCTTCGGCGTACGCGGACGAAACGCCGGCAGGGTCACCACAATCCCGCGCGCCATGACGACGATCAGCCGGCGCGCCGCGGCTTCTGCGGGACGCAACACGCGCAGGATGGCGGTGTGGAGATGACGGGGCAGGGTTGGCGCGGGTTCCACCTCCCGCTTGAGGGGAGGTCGGCGGTCGTCAGACCGCCGGGTGGGGCTATCTGCCGTGTCGCCACCCCCACCCGACGCTTCGCGTCGACCTCCCCTCAAGGGGGAGGTGAAGATCGCGGCGTTGGTCAATCCAGCCATGGCGACGAGCTCGGAAAGCACGCGCTTCAGCGCTCCATGATTTCCCTCGATCACCGCATTCCAATCCACAGGCATCGCTGCCTCCTTTCCACGCGAACAGTATCGCGCGGGTGCGGAGGGACGTGGATGAAGACTGCTGACAGCTCCTGACAAAGTGTGGTGCTGCCCCCTCTCCGTCGCGCTTACGGCGGCGTTCGCCGCCGGGCGCGCCACCTCTCCCCCGCTTCGCAGGGGCGAGGAACCTAAATCCTGATGCGTCGGCGCGACGGTGAGGGGGCGTCAGCGTCGGTGCGAAATCGTCCGCGTTGGTGCGGTGATGATGATGATGATGATGATGGAGAGTTCGCGGCGGCGGTGGAGCGCTTTATCTCCCCCCATGCGGGGGAGAAAGCGATTTCAGCATCTTAGCGAGTAGGCGCGTCAGCGCCGTGAAGCGAGCTAAGTGCTAGAAATCGCAAGAGAGGGGATTTGAAGGGCACGTCTAACGACCCCCTCTCTTGGATTTTCTACGACTTAGCTCGGGACAAGCCCGCTCGCTAAGGCCGTGAAAATCCATTCTCCCCTGCCAAGGGGGAGATAGGCCGGCATCGACGTCCGGCGATAACCTTCAACGTTTGCAATTTGCATGAACGGCGTCGGCGCCTCACGCTGAGGGATCAGGCGCTCCTTGGCATGCTGTCGCCCTTGAGTTCGCTCATGCGGTAGAAGTCGACGAGCAGCTTGCCGCGCTCCGGCTTGAAGGTGCGGCCGGCAGGCTTCAGCACCGCGATGCGGTCGATGCGGAAGGTGCGGAAATCCTGACGCTTCTCGCACCAGGCGACGAGCGTCCAGACCTTGCCCCAGAACCACAGGCCGAGCGGGCGGACGTCGCGGCCGGCGGTGGCGCGGCCCTGCTCGTCATTGTAGTCCAGCGTCAGTACATCGCGCTGCTCGACGGCGCGCTCGATCAGGTCGATGCGACCGCGGTCGGCGTCGGTGACGACCCACATCGGCGCATGGATCTGCGTGCGGTCGATGCGATCCTTCTCGCCTTCCGGCAGGACGGCGCCGATCTTCACCAGCGCTTCTTCCGCGGCGCGGGCCATCGCGGCGCCACCGAAGGCGCGCACCATGCGCGCGCCGGCGACCAGCGCTACGATCTCGTCACGCGTGAACATCAGCGGCGGAAGGTCGAAACCTTCCCTCATGATGTAGCCGACGCCCGCCTCTCCATCGATCGGCACGCCGGTCGACTGAAGATCCGCGATGTCGCGGTAGACGGTGCGCTCGGAAACCTCGAGCCAGGCGGAAAGCTTCTGCGCGGTGACGAGGCGTCCACCCCGCAAATGCTGCACGATCTGGAAAAGACGGTCGGCGCGGCGCATGGCTCAGACCTCTTCCTTCGCGCGCAGTCCGGCAAGCGCGATCAAGGCTGGCCGGATATGCGGCCTCAGCGGAACGGACAGGGTATCGATCCAGCGGTTCATCTTTCGCGGCTCCTCCTGCCGTCACAGACCGCGCGGCGAAGGCCGCGCCACAATGCTCCCCTGAAAATAGCGTTGATACGCGCATATTCCTATCCCAACTCCTGACAACATCCTGTCAGGAGCGTGTCAGTTGCAATGTCGGACGACTGTCAGTTGGCAGCGCCGTACTCCTTGGCGAACATCGCGGCGAGCTCAGCCTGCTTTTCCGGAAAGAGAGTGAGCAGAAACTGATGGGCAAAGGTGCCCGGCGCCGAGCCCGGCGCGGAAACGATCCTGCCCGTCGGCCACGGCATGCGGCACATCCTGATAGCCGGCCTGGCCGGCATAATCCGGCTCATGGTGAAGGATCCAGTCGCGGCCGTTCGATGTGTGCTTGTGGCCCTCGAACAGGCCTGCCCGGGCGAGCGCCAGCGTGCCGGCGCAGATGCCCCCGACAACGCCGCCGCGGGCGGCGACGGCGTTGAGCAGGGGTGCGACGTCGGGCGCCTGGTCGGAGGCCCAAATGTCCGAGCCGATGACAGCCACCGCGTCGAGGTCGGTGTTTTCGCCGGGAGCCATGCTGCGCAAGGCGTTGAGCGTGAAACCACTGCTGCCCGTGAGAGGCTTTCCGTCGGGCGAAAGGGCGATGGCCCTGGCGCCAAACCAGCCGACCGCCGAGGCCGACAACAGGCCGTATTCCCAGTCCGCATACTGGTCGACAAAGACGAATCCGATGGTTTTCCCGTTGGGTCTTGATGGCTCGGTCATATCAACACCTTTTGTCAGGAGCCCGGTTTTCGCCCGCTGCCGAAAATAGGGCTAGCGGCGACGCCGGGGAGCCCCCGGAAACTCGCAGGCGTCAGGCCAGCCGATGTCTTTCCGGAGGTCGGACGGCAGCGAGTTCAGGAAGCGAACGGTGCGGATTTCCTGGCGCATCGTGCGAAACTTGCCGATGTAGTGCTGGACGGCGCGGATCGGGGTGATCGGGTTCATGGCGGCGACTCCTCTTCTCGAATTCTACGATCGGAGTATCGCACACCCCTCCTGACAACATGAGGTCAGGAGGCGGTTCAAGGTCGCTGAAGAATCGTCAGATTCCGATACCCCGTCCGTTCATCGCGGCGGTGATCTCGTCGAGGATCGCGGGGTCGTCGATCGTCGCCGGCATGGTCCAGGCTTCCCGGTCGGCGATCTTCTGCATGGTGCCGCGCAGGATTTTTCCCGAACGGGTTTTCGGCAGGCGCTTGATGGTGATGACGGTCTTGAACGCAGCGACCGGTCCGATCCTGTCACGCACAAGCGCCACGACTTCCTTCTCGATCTCCGCCGCGTCGCGGTTCACACCGGCGTTCAGCACGACGAAGCCGCAAGGGACCTGACCCTTCATCCGGTCGGCGATGCCGATCACCGCGCACTCCGCCACGTTCGGATGCTCGGCGACGACTTCCTCCATGCCGCCGGTGGAGAGGCGATGGCCGGCGACATTGATGATGTCGTCGGTGCGCGCCATGATGAAGAGATAGCCGTCCGCATCGATGTAACCGGCATCGGCGGTTTTGTAATAACCGGGGAACTCGGTGAGATAGGCGTCGCGAAAACGTTGGTCGGCGTGCCACAGCGTCGGCAGGCAACCGGGCGGCAGCGGCAGTTTCACCACGACATTGCCGAGCGTGCCGCGTTTCACCTCATGGCCCGCATCGTCGAGGATGCGGATCTCGTAGCCCGGCATGGCGACGCCCGGCGAGCCGTGCTTCACCGGCAGCAGGCCGAGGCCGACCGGGTTCTGACTGATCGGCGATCCCGTCTCCGTCTGCCACCAGTGATCGATGACGGGTTTCTTCAACTTGTCCTCGGCCCATTCGATGGTCGGCGGGTCGGCACGCTCGCCGGCGAGGAACAGCGTGCGGAATTTCGACAGGTCGTAACGGCGGACATGCTCGCCCTGCGGGTCCTGACCCTTGATGGCGCGGAACGCCGTCGGCGCGGTGAAGAGCGCCACGACGCCATGCTCGGAGATGACACGCCAGAAGGCGCCGGCATCCGGCGTGCCGACAGGCTTGCCCTCGTAAAGGATCGTCGTGCAGCCATGCAGCAGCGGCGCGTAGACGATGTAGGAGTGGCCGACCACCCAGCCGACGTCCGAGGCGGCCCAGAAGGGCTCGCCCGGCTTCACGCCGAACTCGTTCTCCATCGACCATTTCAGCGCGACCATATGGCCGCCGGTGTCGCGCACGACGCCCTTCGGCTGGCCGGTCGTGCCGGAGGTGTAGAGGACATAGAGCGGGTCGGTGGCGGCGACCGGCACGCAGGGCACGTCGCGTCCGGCGGCTTTGGCGGAGGCCACCGCTTCGGCGTAGTCGATGTCGCGGCCGGCGATGAGCTCGCATGGCTGCTGCGGCCTCTGGACGACGATGCAGCGGTCCGGCTTGTGGCGCGACAGATCGATCGCGCCGTCGAGCAGCGGCTTGTAGGCGACGATGCGGCCGGGCTCGAGACCGCATGACGCGGAGACGATCAGCTTCGGTTTGGCATCGTCGATGCGGGTCGCGAGTTCCTTCGAGGCGAAGCCGCCGAACACGACCGAATGGATCGCGCCGATGCGCGCTGAGGCGAGCATGGCGAACACCGCCTCCGGCACCATCGGCATATAGATGATGACGCGGTCGCCTTTGCCGACGCCCTGGTCCCGCAGCACGGCGGCGAGCGCGGCGACCTCGGCCTTCAGCTCGGCATAGGTGAATTTCTTCTGGCTGCCGGTGATGGGGGAATCGTAAATCAGCGCGATCTGGTCCGCGCGGCCGCCCGCGACATGGCGGTCGACGGCGTTGTGGCACATGTTGCACTCGGCGCCGGTGAACCAGTGGCCGTAGACGCCGGCATCCGCGTCGAAGACCTTCGCCCACGGCTTCGACCAGTCGATGTCGCGCGCAGCATCCGCCCAGAAGGTGTCAGGGTCGCGTTGCCAGGCGGCGTAGATGTCGTGATAGCGCGAGGCCATCCGCTCCTCCCATTTCTGGCGTGAGTATCAGCGGGGAATCTGAAAAGTCCATCGGACTATCGACGCTTGCTTTGACAGGGCATGGCCGGCGGGTCACAAGGGCCGATGACAAAAGCGCTGGCGCTCATCCTGCTCGTGGCCATGGCGATCCACCTCTTCAAGCCGCTCGGCCTGCCGGGACTGAAACGGCGCGGCGACGTCTGGAAGATCGCGGTGGCGGCATTCGTCATGTTCGGCGTGACGGTGATGATCAGCCATACTGTGGGGTGAGGGTTGCGCATCCGCGCTAAGCACCCCCTCACCGGCCCCTTCGGGCCACCTCTCCCCCTGCCTGGGGGAGAGGAGCAGCGGCCGTTCAGCCATCCCCCAGCATGAACGGCAGCAGGTGCTCCGCCCAGGCCTTGTAGCCAAGGTCGGAGGCGTGGAAGCCGTCCGAGGAGAAGCCGAGCTTCGGGTCCTCGATCGGCAGGCGTGTCGCCGCGATCGCACCGCGCTCGCGGCAGAGGCGCTTGCCCATCGCGTTGATCAGGCCGGCGCGAATTTCGAGGATCGAGCCGAGTAGCGGAGGCAGGGCGGGGACCAGCGTCATGTCGACGATGGGCGACCAGACGATGCGCGCCTCGGGCCACTTTGCGCGCAGGCCATAGAGCAGGCCCCCAAAGTCCTTCTTGAAGCGCGGCACCGAGTGGAAATTCTTCATGTCGTTGGTGCCGAGGGAGAGCACGATGTGCGTCCATGGCTCGGCGGCCAGGTTGGGCAGCACGTGATCGCGGATCTGGCCGGATGTGGCCGAGTTGAAACCGGCGGCGCGCCAGCGCACGGCCTGTCTGGTTTGTGTAGCGATCAGCGCTGCGAGCTGCGCTGCCACGCCATTGTCCGTCATCTCGATGCCAACCGAGGCGGCGGACGAGTCGCCCAGCACCAGCAGCGCGATCTCCGGCGCGCCGCCGTCGATGCGATGCATGACCGGGCCGTCGGCCGGAACCATGCGCTCCGTCCGCCGCCGCACGCCGACGCCCTGCCAGATATAGACAGGGAAGGCGAGCCAGGAGAGGAGGGCGGAAAGGCGGGACATGGGCGAGTTCTTAGCGGGAAGCGCAACCAAGTTTCAAGATTGTATCATGTCGCGCGACATGATACATGTGATCTTGATGATCGTCTCGTTCAAGCATCGGGGTTTGCAGAGGCTCTTCGAGAAGGGTGATCGCAGCAAGCTCTCGCAGGAACTGGTCGGGAAGATTGAAGTCATCCTGGCAGCGCTCGACGCAGCGGCCGAGCCGCAAGACCTGGAAAGGCCGTCGTTTCATCTCCACCAATTGGTTGGCGATCGAAAAGGCGAATGGTCAATCACCGTGAGAGCGAATTGGCGGATCGTTTTTCGCTTCGAGGGTCAGGATGTCAGTGATGTCGAGTTAATCGACTATCATTAGGAGAAAACCATGCCGATGAAGAATCCACCCCATCCGGGTTTGGGGCTAAAGTTTGATCTGGAAGCCCTGGGCCTCTCGATCGCACAAGCGGCAAAGTCGCTTGGCGTGACGCGGGCACAGGTGCACCGCGTCGTCAAAGGTGAAAGCGCGATTTCTCCGGAAATGGCGCTTCGGCTCGAAACCGTCATCGGCAGTACGGCCGATCAGTGGCTTCGGCTGCAAGCAGCATATGATGTTGCGCAGGTTCGCGAGCGCGCCAAAGAGATCATCAAGGGCTTGCGACGCGTGAGCGTGCCGGCCGAGCGTGCTGCCAAGCGCGCAGCCTGATTGACTTGCATAAAAAAGCCCCGGCGCATCGGGGCTTTGTTGCTCTAATCAGGCCACATCGCGACGCCGACCGGATGACCCGTCAGCGGGCGCGGGACGCTTCGAAGATGCTGTCGATTGCCGAGCCGAGCGCCCCGTCGAACTCGCCATCGCTCTGCTGCGCCGACAGGCCCTCAGTGAGCGCGCGCGAGAAGCTGGCGATCATGCCGTCGTTCTGCTTCAGCTTGGCGTTCGCATCGTCGCGCGAATAACCGCCCGACAAAGCGACCACGCGCATGACGCGCGGATCGTCGATCAGCGGCTTGTAGAGGTTCGGCTTGGTCGGCAACGTCAGCTTCAGCATGATCTGCTTGCCGGCCGGCACGCCATCGAGGTGCTTCTTGATCTCGGCGAGCAGGATGTCCTCGGCTTCCGCCTTGTCGGGAATCGAGATGGTGACCTCGGGCTCGATGATCGGAACGAGGCCGTGCGCCAGGATCTGCTTGCCGACTTCGAATTGCTGGTCGACGACGGCAGCGATGCCTTTCGGATTCGCGGCATCGATCACCGAGCGCATCTTGGTGCCGAACACCTGTTTGGACACGGCGCGCTTCAGCAGCGCATCAAGGTTCAGCATCGGCTTCATCAGCTTGACGCCGTCGGTCGTATCCGCGAGGCCCTGATCAACCTTCAGGAACGGCACGACATGGCGCTTCTCCCAGAGGTACTCAGCGGTCGGCGTGCCGTCGATGTCGCGGTCCATGGTCTGTTCGAACAGGATCGCGCCCATCACCTTGTCGCCGGTGAAGGCAGGCGACTTGATGATGCGCGCACGCATCTGGTGAACGAGGTCGAACATCTCCGCTTCATTCGACCAGGCGCTTTCATCGACGCCGTAAAGCTTCAGCGCCTTCGGGGTCGAGCCGCCCGACTGATCGAGCGCTGCAATGAAGCCGTCCTTCTTGGCGGCCTGCGCGGCCATGTCCTTGTTCATCTCATTCTCCCAACGCGACTGTTTCCAGAGTTCAATACGGAGTCCGTGGCGGACTTCAAGCCTTCAGCACCTCGACGCCCGGCAGCGGCTTGCCTTCCATCCATTCGAGGAAAGCGCCACCAGCGGTCGAGACATAGGTGAAATCGTCGGCCACGCCGGCATGGTTCAGCGCCGCAACGGTGTCGCCGCCGCCGGCCACCGAAACAAGCTTGCCCGCCTTGGTGCGGGCCGCGGCGTGTTTCGCGGCGGCAACGGTCGCGGTGTCGAAGGGCGCGATCTCGAAGGCGCCGAGCGGTCCGTTCCACACCAGCGTCGCGGCGCGGTCGATCCACTGGTTGATCGCTTCGACGGTCTTGGGGCCGACGTCGAGGATCATGCCGTCGGCGGGCACCTTCTCGATCGCGACGGTCTCGTTCGCGGCGCCTGCCTTGAATTCCTTGGCGACAACGCCGTCGGTCGGCAGGACGATGGCGCAACCGGCCGAAGCCGCTTCCATCATGATCTGCTTCGCGGTCTGGGCGAGGTCATGCTCGGCGAGCGATTTGCCGACATTGGTGCCGCGCGCGGCGAGGAAGGTGTTCGCCATGCCGCCGCCGATGACCAGCGCGTCGACCTTCTTCACGAGGTTCAGCAGCAGGTCGAGCTTGGTCGATATCTTGGCGCCGCCGACGATGGCAATGACCGGTTTCACCGGATTGCCGAGGCCTTTCTCCAGCGCGTCGAGTTCGGCTTCCATGGTGCGGCCCGCGAATGCCGGCAGGTAGTGCGCGAGGCCCTCGGTCGAGGAGTGGGCGCGATGCGCGGCAGAGAAGGCGTCGTTGACAAAAACGTCGCCAAGCTTCGCCAGTTCCTCTGTGAAGGTCTTGTCGTTCTTCTCTTCGCGCTTGTCGAAGCGCGTATTTTCAAGCAGCGCGACGTCGCCGGGCTTCATGGCGAAGACAGCGCCGGCGGCCTTTTCGCCGATCGTGTCGTGGATGAAAGCGACCGGCCGCCCGAGGATACGCGCTGTCTCATCCGCGACCGGGGCCAACGAAAACTCCGGGTCCGGCCCACCCTTCGGGCGACCGAAGTGCGCCAGCAGGATGACCTTGGCCTCCTTGTCGGCCAGTTCCTTGATCGTCGGCACCACGCGCTCGATACGGGTGGCATCGGTGACCTTGCCGTCCGCCATCGGGACATTCAAATCGACGCGCACGAGAATGCGCTTTCCCTTGATGTCGCCGATCGCGTCGAGCGTCTTGAATTTGGCCATGGCGACGGGTCTCCTCGAAATGCGCGCGGACATTACAAAAGAAGGGGTGATATGCAAGCCGCTGACGACGGAATCCCGGCGCGTCAGAACCAAGCCGGCTTCATGTTAAGCGTCGTGTCGTCGAGCCGGTCGAGCAACGCGCGCTGGGCGCGTGTCTTCGGCAGTTCGTGCGCATAGAAATAACGGCAGGCGGCGAGCTTGCCGGACAGAAAGTCCGCGTCGCCGCCATTGCCAAGCTGGCGCGATGCCATTGTCGCCTGCCGCAGCCACATCCAGGCGATGACGACGTGCCCCAGCATGTCGAGGTAGATGGTCGCATTGGCGAGGCCGAGGCGGGGATTTTCGGCGGTCGCCGTCATCAGCTTGCGTGTCGTGGCGATCGTTTCAGACAGATGCTGCGCCAGCATCGCGGCATACCCGTCGAGATTTTCAGCCGTGCTCGCGGTCTGGACGTCGGCCATGATGCGCGCGGCGAGGATTTTCAGCCCCGCGCCGCCGGCCTGGGTCACCTTGCGGCCGAGGATATCCAGTCCCTGAATGCCGTGCGTGCCCTCGTGGATCGGGTTCAGCCTGTTGTCGCGGTAGAACCGCTCGACCGGGTAGTCGCGCGTGTAGCCATAACCGCCGAGCACCTGGATGGCGTGCTTGTTGGCTTCGAGGCAGAATTCCGATGGCCATGATTTGGCGATCGGCGTCAGCAGGTCGAGCAGGAGCTCACTTTCGCGCTTCTTTGCGGCGTCGCTTTCCGTGCGGATCGTATCGACCAGCAAGGCCGAGTAGAGCAGCAGCGCCAGCGCCCCCTCGACGGCAGCCTTCTGTGCCAGCAGCAGGCGGCGGATGTCCGCATGCTCGATGATCGCGACAGGTTTGGTATCCTTGCCGTCCGGATGCCGGCCCTGCGGGCGCTCTTTCGCGTAGGCGAGGGAGGTCTGATAGCCCGCCGCGGCAAGCGCCACCGCACCCATACCGACGCCGATGCGCGCCTCGTTCATCATCTGAAACATGTAGGCGAGGCCCTTGTGCGCCTCGCCGACGAGATAGGCAATTGCAGGCTTCTCTTCGCCGAAGTTCAGCGCTGTGTTGGTCGTGCCGCGATAGCCCATCTTGTGATTGAGGCCTGCCAGCGCCACGCCATTGCGCTCACCGAGCGAACCGTCGGCGTTCACCCGGAACTTCGGCACGATGAAAAGCGAAATGCCTTTGACGCCGGGCGGGCCGCCCGGGATCTTCGCCAGCACCATGTGAACGATGTTTTCGGAGATTTCCTGATCGCCGCCGGAGATCCACATCTTCTGCCCGGTGATGCGATAGCTGCCATCCTCGGCCGGCTCGGCCCGGGTGGTGATGTCGGCGAGCGACGATCCGGCATCCGGCTCGGACAGGCACATCGTGCCGAAGAAGCGCCCCTCGACCATGGGCTTCAGGAAAAGCCGCTTCTGCTCGTCGGTGCCGAAGGCGGCGATCAGGTTTGCGGCTCCGATGGTGAGAAACGGATAGCCGGATGTGCCGACATTCGCGGCGGAGAACATGAAGCCGACCGCGCTGCGCAGCGTCTCTGGCATCTGCGCGCCGCCCCATTCCTCATCGAAGCCGGCGCCGAAGAATCCCGCCTCGCGGTAAATCTTCAGCGCCTCGCCAACGCGCGGGTCCATTTCAACCTTGCCGTCGACGAATTTCGGCTCGTGCAGGTCGAGATCGGCTGCGTGCGGTAAAAAATGCTCGATTGCGATGTGTTCGGCTGTCTCCAGCACCTCTTCCATTGCCGCGCGGTCGTAGTCCGCAAAGCGCGGAAACGCTGAGAGTTTCTCGATATCCAGCATCTCAAAGAGCTGGAATGCGAGATCCCTGCGGTCGATTCTGATCATGGAACCGTTTTTTCCCCCCGGCGTTCGTGTGTTTTAGCCCCGCCCTGTCTCGGCATGAAAGGCCGCTTCGTGGGGAAAAACCGGAATTTCAGTGCGTAATTTTCGGGAGCGTCGCCATGCGGGACGATTCTTTACGGCGCAAAATGATGCGCGCGGCGATGAAAGCCCCCTATCTCACCCGCGATGAGGAAATGAAGCTTGCCAAGCGCTGGAAAAACCGCCGCGACCAGGAAGCGCTTAACAGGATAACCACGGCGCATATGCGTCTGGTCATCGCCATGGCTGCAAAATTCCGCAATTTTGGCCTGCCGATGGGCGATCTGATCCAGGAGGGCCATGTCGGCTTGCTCGAGGCTGCCGCGCGGTTCGAACCGGAACGCGAGGTGCGTTTCTCGACCTATGCGAGCTGGTGGATCCGGGCCTCGATCCAGGATTATATCCTGCGCAACTGGTCGATCGTGCGCGGCGGGACGAGTTCGGCGCAAAAAGCGCTGTTCTTCAACATGCGGCGGCTGCGCGCGCGCCTCGCGCAAGGCCAGCAGCCGCTGTCCAATGCCGACATCTACCGCGAGATCTCGGCGGCGATCGGCGTGTCGGAAAACGACGTGGCGATCATGGATTCCAGGCTGTCAGCGCCGGATACCTCGCTCAACGCGCCGCTGCCGTCCGACAGCGACGTCGCGGCCGACCGCCAGGATTTCCTGGTTTCCGACGCTCCACTGCCGGACGAGATCGCGTTCGAGGTGATCGACATTGAGCGCCGCGCGGGATGGCTGAAACAGGCGCTGCGCGTTCTCAATGAGCGCGAACTCAGGATCATTCGCGAACGACGGCTTACGGACGAAGGCGCCACGCTGGAGTCGCTCGGCGAGACGCTGGGCATCTCCAAGGAGCGCGTGCGCCAGATCGAAAACCGGGCGCTTGAAAAGCTGAAATTGGCGCTGCTCAAGGCCAATCCGGAATTCGCCATCGCGGCGTAGCGGCTGCGGTCATCCTTCGATCTGCTCGCGCAGCATCTCCAGCTCCAGCCATTCCTCTTCCATCGCCGTGAGTTCGGTGCGCGCCTTGTCGAGAGCGGCAGCCGTCGTGCTGAAGGCGGCGGGATCACGCGAGAAGAGCGCGGGGTCGGCGAGTTTCGCTTCGAGTCTGGCGATCGCGGCGTGGGAGGCATCCATGCGCTTCGGCAGGTTTTCGAGCGCGAATTTCTGCTTGTAGGACAGTTTTTGCGCGGCAGCCTTTGGCGCGGACGCGGCTTTGGCCACTGGCTCCGATCTTGCAGCAGGTTCGCCCGAACGGTTGCGCGCGCCGCGATCGTCGAGTTTTTTGCCGCCGCGCTGCGCCAGCATGTCGGCATAGCCGCCGGCATATTCGATCCACCTGCCGCCGGTGTCTGGTGCGATCACGCTGGTGACGGTGCGGTCGAGGAAATCGCGGTCGTGGCTGACAAGCAGCACGGTGCCGGGAAAGCCGGCGACAAGCTCCTGCAGCAGGTCGAGCGTCTCCATGTCGAGATCGTTGGTCGGCTCGTCGAGCACCAAAAGATTCGCCGGGCGCGACAGGAGGCGGGCGAGCAGCAGACGGGCGCGCTCGCCGCCGGACAGTTCGCGCACGGGCGTGCGCGCCTGCTCCGGCTTGAACAAAAAGTCCTTCATGTAGGAGACGACGTGCCGCTCCTCGCCGTTGACGACGACCATCTCGCCGCGGCCATCGGTGAGGAAGTGCGCCAGCGTCTCATCGGGATCAAGTGCGTCGCGCCGCTGGTCGAGCGTGGCGATCTCCAAATTGACGCCGAGCCGCACGGTGCCGGCGTCCGGCGCAAGCTGGCCGGTGAGCATCTTCAGCAGCGTCGTCTTGCCCACGCCGTTAGGGCCGACCAGACCGATGCGGTCGCCGCGCGCGATGCGGGTCGAGAACCCTTTGACGACGGGATCGCCAAAACTTTTCTCGATGTTCTTCGCCTCGATGACGAGCTTGCCTGACTCCTGCGCCTCACTGGCGGTGAGCACAGCCGTGCCCTCGGCGCCCTTGTGCGAGCGGAAGCGCTTGCGCATGTCGTGCAACTCGCCAAGCCGGCGCATGTTGCGCTTGCGCCGCGCAGTGACGCCGTAGCGCAGCCAATGCTCCTCGCGGACGATCTGGCGGCCGAGCTTGTGCTGCTCGCGCTCTTCCTCTTCGAGGATCGTGTCGCGCCATTCCTCGAAATGCGCGAAGCCTCGATCCAGCCGCCGCGTCTGGCCGCGGTCGAGCCAGACTGTGGCGCGGCTGACGCGCTCCAGAAATCGCCGGTCGTGCGATATCAAAACGATGGCCGACCGTGAGCGGGCGAGCTCTTCTTCCAGCCACTCGATGGTTGAGAGGTCGAGATGGTTGGTCGGTTCGTCGAGCAGCAGGATGTCGGGCTCGGGCGCGAGGACGCGGGCGAGGGCTGCGCGCCGCGCCTCACCGCCGGAGAGTTCGGACGGGCGCTCGTCGCCGGATAGGCCGAGTTGCTCCATGAGGTAGGTCGCGCGATGCGGATCGGAGGACGGGCCAAGGCCAGCTTCGACATAGGCGCGGACGGTCTGGTGCGTGCCGAAGTCCGGCTCCTGTGGCAGATACCGCACCGTCGCCGAGGGATGCCGGAAGATCTCGCCGTCCTGCGGCTCGATCAGGCCGCCGGCGATCTTCAGCAGCGTCGATTTGCCGGAGCCGTTGCGGCCGACCAGCGCAATGCGATCTTCCGGCGACACCCACAATTGTGCACCATTGAGCAGCGGCGTGCCGCCGAAGCTCAGTTTGATGTCGTCGAGTTTGAGAAGCGGTGGCGCCAATTCAAGCGTCTTTCGGCAGATGCGGATGCGCGACCAGCAAGGCGCGGCCGCTTTTCAGCGTGACGACGAGATTTTGCGTCACCTCGTTGGAGATGGTGAGCGACGAGCCGAACGGCATCTCGATTGCGTGCAGCGGCCAGCGAGCGCCCTCGACCGACAGGCCCGACAGGTCCGAGAAGCCGAGAATGGAGAACAAAGTGGCGGGCGCATAGTCGAACGCGGTTCGGCCGTTGAGCACCGCGCGCCCTTCCTGGGCGCCGGAGGTCAGCAGCACCGGCGTGCCCTTTTCCGCCAGGCGGATCGCCAGCGCCATGTGCAGGAAGGCATGATCGGCGCGCGCGCCACCGAAGGCTCCCACCAGAACGAGTTCGCTAGCGCCGCGCGAAAAAGCTTCGTCGATGGCGAGTTCGCCGTCGGTCTTGTCCTTGCCCGCGGGAAAAATTTCGCGCGGGATGTCGGGCCACTCGGCGGCGAGGTCATCGGACACGGAATCGAAATCGCCGACCCAAAGCTCCGGCGTCAGGCCGAGCGCTTTGGCGTGGCGGATGCCGGAATCGGCGGCGATGACGCGGCTTCCCGCCACCTGCCGTTCGACGGCAGGGGTCGGCACAAGGTCTCCGCCGAGCAGGATGGTGAAACGGCTCATGGGCGCGCCTCTACACGGGCTCCGCCAAAAACGGAAGGCAGCCATGCGCCGCGCCTGGGCGAAGACCGATTGCCGGCGAATGAAAACCGCTCTAGATATCGTCCCGCTCTAACGGGGTGCCGGCTCGACCGGCTGAGAGGCAGCAAGCCAACCCGCTGAACCTGATCCGGTTTGTACCGGCGGAGGGATTAGATGCTCCGGATGGTCCGGCGCTTTTTCCCTTCAACCCGAACGAAGGAGGCGCCGATGCGCAAAAAATTTGTTTCCTTGATCACCGTCGCCCTTGCCGCTGCCGCCTCCCCGGCGGCCGCGCAGGAGAAGCTCACCGTCTACACCTATGAAAGCTTCACCGCCGAATGGGGACCCGGCCCGGTGGTCGAAAAGGCGTTCGAGGCCGAATGCGGCTGCGATCTCGAATTCATCTCGGTGGCGGACGGCGTCGCGCTGCTCAACCGCGTCAAGCTGGAGGGCGCCGGCACCAAGGCCGACATCGTGCTGGGGCTCGATACCAATCTGACGGCGGAAGCGAAGGACACCGGCCTGTTCGCGCCACACGGTATCGACCTTGGCAATGTCTCGGTGCCTGGCGGCTGGACGGACGACATTTTCGTGCCGTTCGACTACGGCTATTTCGCCGTCATCTATGACAGCGAGCGCGTCAAGAACCCGCCAAAGAGCCTGAAGGAACTGGTCGAAGGCGATGCGGCGCAGAAGATCGCGATCCAGGATCCGCGCACGTCGACGCCGGGCCTTGGCCTGCTGCTCTGGGTGAAAGCCGTCTATGGCGACAAGGCGTCCCTGGCGTGGGGCGAGCTGAAGGACCGCGTGCTGACCGTCACGCCGGGCTGGAGCGAGTCCTACGGGCTGTTCACCAGCGGCGAAGCGGAGATGGTGCTCTCCTATACGACGTCGCCGGCCTACCACATGATTTCGGAAGACACCGACCGCTATCAGGCAGCGGCCTTCGAGGAAGGGCACTATCTGCAGGTCGAGGTCGCGGGCATTACGACGACGGGTGCGAAGAATCCGCTCGCGGCGAAGTTCCTCGCCTTCATGACCGGACCAAAGTTTCAGGACGCGATCCCCGAGACGAACTGGATGTTCCCGGCCGGCAAGATGGATAAGCCGCTCAACCCGGCGTTCGACAAGCTCGTGAAGCCGGCGAAGACGCTTGTGTTCTCGCCGGAAGAGGTCGCGGCAAATCGCAAGGCGTGGGTGGACGAGTGGTTGGGCGTGATGAGCAGGTGATGCGCGCGCCTGCTGGCATCGCGCTCGCCTTCATCGGGCTGCTCATCGGCGGTGCATTCGTCGGCCTGCTCGTGGAGGGCGCGAAGAATCCGGCGACGGCTTTCGCGGCCTTCGATCCGTATCTCCTGCGCATTGCGGCCTTCACGCTGTGGCAGGCGGGGCTGTCGACGCTGCTCTCTGTCGTCCCGGCGATCTTCGTCGCGCGGGCGCTTTCGCGGCATCCGGCCTTTCCGGGTCGGGCGTTGATCATCCGCCTCTTCTCGCTGCCGCTGGCGATCCCGGCGATTGTCGCAGCACTCGGTGTGCTGGCGCTCTACGGCCGCGTCGGGTTCCTCGCGCCGGTCTTCACCTGGATGTCCGGTGGCGACTGGCCCGGCATCTACGGCCTGTCCGGTATCCTCGTCGCGCATGTCTTCTTCAACCTGCCGCTGGCGACGCGGCTGCTGCTCGAGGCGCTGGACACCGTGCCCGACGATCAATGGCGGCTGGCGAGCCAACTCGGCATGGGCGCGCGGCCATCCTTCCGCCTGATCGAATGGCCGGCGATCCGGGCGGCCATACCCGGCGCGGCTGGGCTGGTCTTCATGCTCTGCGTCACGTCCTTCACCATCGTGCTGATGCTTGGCGGCGGACCAAGCGCGACGACGATCGAGGTGGCGATCTACCAGGCGCTGCGCTTCGACTTCGATCCGGCCCGCGCGGTGGCGCTGACGCTCGCGCAAATCGCGCTCACCGTCGCGATTGTTTTCCTGCTGACAAAACTCGGCGCCGACCCGGCGCGGGATGCCAACATCGGTGTCTCGCGGCGGCGCTACACGAGCATCGGCGCCGGCGAAGCCGGCTTCAATCTGGTGCTGATAGCGCTCGCCACGCTGTTCGTCGGCGGGCCGATCCTGGCGACGATCCTCGCCGGGCTCGACGCCGACCTGTCACGCCTCGCCGGCGAAGCGACCGTGCAGCGGGCGGTGCTCACCAGCATCGTGCTCGCGGTGTCATCAGCGCTGCTTTCCGTGGCGCTGACGCTTGCACTGGTCCTTGCCCGCGGTTCGTCGGCGAGCGGCCGAAATCGCGCGCGGCGCTCTCTGTTCGACTATCTGGCGGACACCGGCGCCGGCTTCGTGCTGGTCGTGCCGCCCATCGTGATCGGGGCAGGGTGGTTCATCCTGCTGCGCAATTTCACCGACGTGTTCCTGCTTGCGCCTTTTATGGTCGTAACGGTCAATGCAGTGATGGCGATGCCGTTCGTGGTGCGGGCGATACGCCCCGCCCATGATGTCGCGCGGGCGCGGCACGAGCGGCTCGTCGCGCAACTCGGCATCACCGGCTGGAGCCGTTTCCGGCTGATCGACTTTCCACCGCTGAAGCGGTCGCTCACGACCGGGCTCGCCTTCGCCACGGCGCTATCGCTCGGCGATCTCGGCGTCATCGCTTTGTTCGGATCGGACATGGTGCAGACGCTGCCCTACCTGCTCCTGCAGCGCATGGGCAGCTATCGGACCGCGGACGCTGCCGGATTGGCGCTGTTCCTCGGCCTGCTCTGCCTCGCGCTTGCATTTTTCGCCGAACGGATCGGCAAGGAGCCAGACAATGTCCGCTAGCGCGTCGGTCCGGCTGGACAATGCCGCCTTCACCTATGGCGAGACGGCGATGCTGTTCGACGTCGGCTTCGAGGCCGACGTCATCACGGCGATCATGGGACCGAGCGGATCGGGCAAATCGACACTGCTCAATCTGGTGGCCGGCTTCGAGTTTCCGTCAGCAGGGCGCGTGCTGATCGGCGACATGGACGTGACGAGAGAACCGCCGGCAGTTCGTCCGGTTTCCATGATCTTCCAGGAGAACAATCTTTTCGCGCATCTCGACGTGGCGAAGAATGTCGGTCTCGGCATTTCGCCCTCGCTGAAGCTCACGGCTGCGGATCGCCAGCGCATCGCGGATGCGCTCGCCCGCACCGGCCTTGCCGGCAAGGAAAGACGGCTGCCGCGCGAGCTTTCCGGTGGCGAGCGTCAGCGCGTGGCGCTGGCGCGGGCGGTTGTGCGCGACCGACCGGTTCTGCTGCTGGACGAACCGTTCGCGTCGCTTGGACCGGCCCTGCGGGACGACATGATCGACCTGCTGGTCGAGGTGCAGGCGGAAAGAGGCATGACCGTGCTTTTCGTGACACACCAGCCGGAAGACGCCAGACGCGCCGCAAAACAGCTCGTTTTCATCGAGGATGGGCGGGTTGCCGCTGCCGGCGAGGCCGAAAAAATGTTCGGCGAGACTGGTCACGACCGCTTCAAAGCCTATCTGGGGATGGAGCCGATCACCCGCTGATCACGTCAATTTGCCCGGAAGCGGTCATAATTCACTGCGACAAGCGAGGCGCGGGATTTCCATGGTTCTTGTAACGGCATCCGGATTGTGGCTAGGTCCGCGCAATATTGGTCCGGCATGAACGGTGCTTTGGCCCCGAACTATGGAAGGATGACGTTCTGCCGCCCCGCCTGAGCGATAGCAACGACTCCAAGCTCCTTGCGCGCCATCGGCTGCGCGTGGCGCTGTCGGCTGGGCTGATGGCGCTGCTGTCCGGCTGCCAGCTATTTTCCGCCACGGACATCAAGGAATCGGCCTTCCAGCCGTCCAACAATCCCGTGACGGTCGACAATGTCTCGCGCAACGACCGCATGGCCAAGCTCGCCGCGCAGCAGCATCCGCGCATCCTCGCCACCTATGGCGGCGAATATTCGGACCCGAAACTCGAGCGCATGGTCGCGAAGGTCGTCGGCAAGCTGACGCTTGTCTCCGGCAACCCGTCCCAGACCTATCGCATCACCATACTGAATTCGCCGAACGTCAACGCGTTCGCGCTGCCCGGCGGCTATCTCTATGTGACGCGCGGCCTGCTGGCGCTCGCCAACGATTCCGCCGAACTGGCCGCCGTCATTGCGCATGAGATGTCGCATGTGACGGCCGACCACGGCGTCGAGCGGCAGAAGATGGAAGCGGAAGAGGTGCTCGCCGCGCGCGTCGTCTCAGACGTGCTGAAGGGATCGGCGCAGGGCAACCAGGCGCTGGTGCGCGGCAAGCTCAGGCTTGCGCAGTTCTCGCGCAACCAGGAGCTCGAGGCGGACGCGATCGGCATTCGCGCGTCCGGCCAGGCGGGGTTCGATCCGTTCGCCGCGTCGCGCTTCCTGCAGTCCATGGCGTCGTACAGCGATTTCCGTTCCGTCACTGGCGCGCAGGATGCGAGCCTCGACTTCCTCGCAAGCCATCCCAATGCGCCGCAGCGCATCGAGCTGGCGCTCCGCCACGCGCGCCAGTTCGGCGCGCCAGGCATCGGCACGCTCGACCGCAACTCCTTCCTCGACGGGGTCGACGGGCTTCTGTTCGGCGACACGCCGGAGGAAGGGTATGTGCGCGGCACGACCTTCCTGCACCCAAAACTCGGCGTCTCTTTCACCGTGCCGACCGGCTTTGTCATCGACAATTCGGCGGAAGCGGTGACGGCATCCGGTCCCGGCGACATCGCCGTGCGTTTCGACGGCGTGGCGCTCAGCAAGAGCACCAGCCTGACCGACTACATCAAGAGCGGCTGGGTCGCGGGTCTTGACGAAGCGACCATCCGCCCGGTCACGATCAACGGCAACGACGCGGCAACCGCCCGGGCGAGGGCGGAAGGCTGGCAGTTCGACATCACCGTGGTGCGCGCCGGCGAGCAGGTCTACCGGCTGCTGACCGCGGCACCGCTGTCGAGCAGCAATCTGGATGCAGTGGCGGGCGCTGTCGGCGGCAGCTTCCGCATCCTGACCGACGCCGAGAAGGCGAACCTGAAGCCGCTTCGCATCCGCGTCGTGACGGTGAAGGCCGGCGAGAACATCGGCACGCTGGCGTCGCGCATGGTTGGCGTCGACCGCAAGGTGGAGCTTTTCCGCCTGCTCAACGCGATGCCGCCCGGCGGCAACGTCTCGACCGGCGACCGCGTGAAGATCATCACGGATCGTTAGGTCGGCTGCTCCGTCTTCGCCGCGATCTTCGTGGCCAAATCTTCCATGCGTTCCGCAAGGCTGCCGAGCGCGCCGGTCAGCGCCGCGTCGTTCTTGTCGGCTTTGGTAAGCGCATCGTCACGGGTCTTCCGGAGCGTGGAGATTTCCCCCTCCATGCCCTTCACGCGCTTCTGAAGCTCTGACAGTTCGTCCATGACCATGATGCCGGCCATGACGGTAAGCCGCTGGTCGCCGATCTCGCCGAAGGAATCCTTCAGGTGACCGACATAGCGGTCGAACCGCTGGGCAAGGTCGATCAAATGTTCTTCCTGCCCTTCGTCGCAAGCCATGCGATACTGCTTGTCGTCGATCGTTACCGTCACTTGCGCCATTACTGATCCTATCGAGACCCGCCCGGGTTGCGCCCGAATTGCTCTAACGGTCGAGCACCGCGCGGATCGTCTCCATGGCGGCTACCAGCCTTCGGGAGACTTCCTTGTTCGCCTCTTCCAGCCGTTCGGCCCGCGATTCGGAATTGTCGAGTTCCTGCGCCAGACGAGCGCGGTCGGCGTTCATGCGCTGGACCTCGGCCTCGGCTTCCAGATAGTTCTGGTCATGGTCGGCTCGCGTGGCGACCGCTGTCTCCAGCGTCTCGATCGCCTTGCCGAGCCGGCCAATGACTTCCCTCAAAGTCACTTCACCGGTCATGGCTTACTGTGGCTCCCTCTCAAGCCCCCGCGCCGAATCGTACGCCTTCCTAACGCCTTACGGCTGAAACATTAGGCAGCACGTAAATAAAGCGTCAATCGCGCCGCCGTCACTGTCCCCGGCATTCGCCAAAGAGTGTTTTCCACCGGAATTCGCCGCTTTCACGGCAAAGTGCCGCTTTGTTGACTCGCCGACACCCTCTGCTATGTGTCCCACCCGTCTCCGGGGGCGGAGGCTCCGCTGACCTTTCCGAGACCTGCGAGCGAGCATGAGCAACTCCGAAAAACACGACCGGATGGCCAATGCCATTCGTTTCCTCTCCGCCGACGCCGTCGAGAAGGCCAATTCGGGCCACCCCGGCCTGCCGATGGGCGCGGCCGACATCGCGACCGTGCTCTTCACGAAATTCATGAAGCATGACCCGCACCAGCCGCATTGGGCCGACCGTGACCGGTTCGTGCTGTCGGCCGGCCACGGCTCGATGCTGCTCTATTCGCTGCTTTACCTGACCGGTTACGAAGACATCACGATCGACGAGATCAAGAACTTCCGACAACTCGGCTCGAAGACCGCCGGCCATCCGGAATACGGCCATGCCGCGGGCATCGAAACGACCACCGGCCCGCTCGGCCAGGGGCTCGCCAACTCGGTCGGCATGGCGCTCGCCGAGCGCATCATGAACGCGACCTTCGGCGACGCGCTGGTCGATCATTACACCTATGTGCTGGCCGGCGACGGCTGCCTGATGGAAGGCATCAGCCAGGAGGCGCTTTCGCTTGCCGGGCACCTGAAGCTCAACAAACTGATCGTCTTCTGGGACGACAACAACATCTCGATCGACGGTCCGGTCTCGCTTGCGGATTCCACCGACCAGTGCGCGCGGTTCGCCGCGAGCGGCTGGAACACGATGCGCATCGACGGGCACGACGCCGAGGCGATCGAGCAGGCGATCGAGGCGGCGCGCCGCTCCGACAGACCGACGCTCATCGCCGCGAAGACCACGATCGGATTTGGCGCCCCGACGCGCGCCGGCACCAACAAGGCGCATGGTTCGCCGCTCGGCGCCGAAGAGATCGCCGGCGCCCGCAAGGCGCTCGGCTGGACCGCGGCTCCGTTCGAAGTGCCGTCGGACATTCTGGATGCCTGGCGTCTCACAGGCCTGTCTTCCGCCAAGAAGCGCGTCGAGTGGGAGAAGCGCCTCGCGGCCGCCGACACGGATCTGCGCGGCGAATTCGAACGCCGCATGCGCGGCGAATTGCCGGGCAATTTCGAGACGGCGATCACCGAATACAAGAAGAAGCTCGCGACCGACAAACCGAAGGTCGCGACGCGTAAATCATCGGAGATGGCGCTGGAGGTGATCAACGGCGTGCTGCCCGAGACGATCGGCGGCTCGGCGGACCTGACCGGCTCCAACAACACCAAGACCAGCCAGACGCAGCCGATCAAGGCGGGAGCCTACGGCAACCGCTACGTCTATTTCGGCATTCGCGAGCACGGCATGGCGGCGGCCATCAACGGCATGGCGCTGCATGGCGGCATCATCCCGTATGGCGGCACGTTCCTGGTCTTCTCCGACTATGCGCGCCCGGCGATGCGGCTCGCCTCGCTGATGGGCATCCGCTCGATCTTCGTCATGACGCACGATTCGATCGGCCTTGGTGAAGACGGTCCGACGCACCAGCCCGTGGAGCAGGTTGCCGCCTTGCGCGCGATCCCCAACCACAAGGTGTTCCGTCCCGCCGACGCGGTCGAAACCCTCGAGTGCTGGCAGCTTGCGCTGGAATCGATCAAGTCGCCGTCGACGCTGGCGCTCACCCGCCAGAACCTGCCGGCTTTGCGCACCGATCATGTCGAGGAGAACCTCTGCGCCTACGGCGCCTACGAACTCGCAACGGCGAGCGGCGATGCAGTCGTCACCATCTTCGCCACCGGCTCCGAGGTCGAGATCGCGCTTGCCGCGAAGAAGTCGCTCGACCAGCACGGCCATCCGACCCGCGTCATCTCCGTACCCTGCATGGAGCTCTTCGAGGCACAGAGCGGCGAGTACAAGGCTGCCATCCTCGGCACGTCGCGGATCAAGGTCGCCATCGAGGCGGGCGTGCGCCAGGGCTGGGATCGCTTCATCGGCACCGACGGCGTCTTTGTCGGCATGACCGGCTTCGGCGCGAGCGGCAAGTACGAGGACCTCTACAAGCATTTCGGCATCACCGCCGAGGCTACCGTGAAGGCCGTCGAGGCGCGGCTGCACAAGAAGTAGTCGCCACCTTAACCAAGTGGCAATGGCGCATGGCTAGCCTCTCCGGCAAACGGAGAGCGGCTATGATCGGGCGGGTGTTCGGCAAGCGGCAGCAGGACAGCGGCGGCAATGACGGGCTGACCCGGGCCGAGATCGACTATATTGGCGGCCGCCTGACGGCGCTGACGAATCCTGGATCGTACGAGAGCCGGAACGAGATCGCCTTTGCGACCGTCGTCGATCATTTACTGAAAGATCAGGGACATTACACGGAGAGCCGCCCCGACTTCCGCGCCTTCCCTCCACACCTCCAGACGCAGCTTGCCCAGATTCACAAAGTCTTTTTCGGCGGTCCGTCCGAGGCGGCGGAAGCGACCGCCGCACTGGGGCCGGTCTGGGGCGCCATTGCAAACAGCATCAAAAGCAAAGTCACCGATGCACGCGCTTCGGAAAAAGCCGCCGAGCAAGCAGCAGCGAATTCGGCGATGGATATTGCCAGGTCGCAGATCGATCTCGTCGAGCTGATCGGCGGCCCGCGCAATCGCGCATTCCGCGTGAAGCTGCTGGACTGGCTAAAGGCCCAGCCGGCGGATCCTGATCTGTGGCACGATCTTGCGACCAATTCCGACCCTGACGGCATGGATGACATCTTCGAATGGATCGTCGGACAGCCGGCATGCGACGCGTCGACAGCGGCTTTCATTTTCCATGCGATGAACGCGTTCGAGCTCCTCGCCTTTGCAGACGAAAGCGCTGCCGGCATGTATGCCAGCCGCTTTCGGGCCTGCGCGACGATTACCCGCCGCTGGCGCGAGGGGTCGTTCCCAACGGCGCGTTTTTCATTTCAATCGGAGGGATATGAGGAGTCGCTCGACACTTATCGCGAGCAGGCGGACGAAGCGGAAGCGAAGTTCGGCGCGGCGCCGTTCGATATCCCGACGGGGCTCTTCGAGTTTCGCACGGGGGAACGGACGCGGTCCCGATATTTCTTCAGCGACCATATGAGCAAGGCGCAATACCTGCAGATGCTCGAGAAGCGGACCGCCCGAAACTGACCGTCCGGTTTCGCGGCCGCTATCTCCACCCGAAATGCCCTCGTGACAAAAGCCAAGGGAAAGCCGCGGCTGGCCCAATGCCAGCGCGGACTTAATCGATTTAGATTTTTCTGCGGCGCGACTGGATTCTTTGTCCGGTGGCCGCTATGAAGCGGTGCCGAATAAAGGGCGCTCCTCGTGCCCGCCCCGCTCCCAGGAGAAAGAAAATGCCCGTCAGAGTCGCCGTCAACGGATTTGGCCGCATCGGCCGCAACATTGTGCGCGCAATCTATGAATCCGGCCGCAAGGATATCGATGTGGTCGCGGTCAACGACCTCGGCCCGGTCGAGACCAATGCGCATCTGCTGCGCTTCGACTCCGTTCACGGCAGGTTCCCGCGCGAGGTGAAGGTCGAGGGCGACTCGATCAATATCGGCACCGACAAGTTCAAGGTCACCGCGATCAAGGATCCGTCGCAACTGCCGTGGAAAGAGCTCGGCGTCGACATCGCGCTGGAGTGCACTGGAATCTTCACCTCAAAGGAGAAAGCTTCGGCGCACTTGACCGCCGGCGCCAAGCGTGTGCTGGTTTCCGCCCCTGCCGACGGCGCCGACCTGACGGTGGTCTATGGGATCAATCACGACAAGATCACCAAGGACCACATGGTCGTCTCCAATGCGTCGTGCACGACGAACTGCCTGGCACCGGTCGCCGCGGTGCTGCACGACACGGTCGGCATCGAGAAGGGAATGATGACCACCATCCATTCCTACACCGGCGACCAGCCGACCCTCGATACCATGCACAAGGATCTCTATCGCGGCCGCGCGACCGCGCTGTCGCAGATCCCGACCTCGACCGGCGCCGCCAAGGCCATCGGCCTCGTCCTGCCGGCGCTGAAGGGCAAGCTCGACGGCGTGTCGGTGCGCGTGCCGACGCCGAACGTCTCGCTGGTCGACCTGAAGTTCGTCGCCTCGCGCAATACCACGGCGGAGGAGATCAACGACGCGTTGATCAAGGCGTCCAAGGGCCATCTGAAGGGCGTGCTCGCAACCACCATTCACCCGAACGTGTCGATCGACTTCAACCACGATCCGCATTCCTCGACGATCGCGCTCGACCAGACCAAGGTCATGGACGGCAATTTCGTGTCGGTCCTCTCCTGGTACGACAATGAATGGGGCTTCTCGAACCGCATGAGCGATACGGCGGTGGCGTTCGGCAAGACGATCGGCTGAACCAACCGCATTGGAATCGGAACGCCCGGGCATCGTCCCGGGCGTTTTCTTTTATGCCACAGCCTATCCCGTTTTGAATTCCAAGCATTTGCTTGCATCTCGCCATTTCTTCGCCGCACTGTGCCGTGAGGCAGGATTCGGGGAAGGAAGGAGAGGGATAAGGCTGGATGGGGCAGACGATCTACCTCGTAACGCTGATCGCGACGGCGCTCGTCGTCGTCGCCGCGTTTTCGAGCCTGATCGCTTTCCGTTTTGGCGCTCCCTTGCTGCTCCTCTTCCTGGGCATCGGCCTCGCCGCCGGCGTCGACGGTCTCGGCCTCGACTTCGACAATGCGCAGGCCGCCTATTTCATCGGCGCGTTGGCGCTGGCCGTCATCCTCTTCGATTCCGGTTTCGGCACGCCGGTTTCCGAACTCCGGCATGCGGCGCTCCCGGCATTGTCGCTCGCGACGATCGGCGTGGCCTTGACGACGCTCGTTTTTGGCGTCGCGACCTTCTACCTCACAGAATTGAGCTGGCTGGAATCCTTCGTCCTCGGGGCCGCCGTCGCCTCAACCGACGCGGCCGCGGTCTTCTTCCTCATTCGCGCCGGCAATCTGCAATTGCGCGATCGCGTGCGCGCCACGCTGGAAATCGAGTCCGGCGCCAATGACCCGATCGCCATCTTCCTGACTCTCACACTGGTCGAACTGATCGCGATTGGAGCGGACCCCGCGGCCGAGGTTCTGATCACCGATCTTGTCATCGGCTTTGTCGAGCACATGGTGCTGGGCGCGATTGTCGGCTGGCTGGGCGGCCTCGCCATTGTGCGCCTGGTCGGACGCCTGCACCTCGATGCAGGCCTGCTCCCGATCTTTGTCCTGACGCTGTCGCTGCTCGTCTTTGCGCTCGGCGGCGCGATTGGCGGTTCCGGTTTCCTCGCCGTCTACCTGGCCGGCCTGATCGCGGGCAATTCGAACCTGCGCTCGACCGCGCAACTGAAGCGCTTTCAGGACGGGGTGTCATGGCTGGCGCAGATCATCATGTTCCTGGTGCTCGGACTGTTCGCGACACCCTCGCAGTTCGGCGCAATCCTGCCCGCGGCGCTGGCGCTCGGACTATTCCTGATTTTCGTTGCGCGACCGGTCGCCGTGTGGCTCTGCCTCATCCCGTTTCGCTTTCCGCGTACAGAGACGGCCTTCATCTCGTGGGTCGGCTTGCGCGGCGCGGTCTCCATCCTGCTCGCCATCACGCCGATCCTCGGCGGGCTGGCGAACGGCCGCGATATCTTCAACATGGCCTTCATCATCGTGCTCGTGTCGCTGGTGGTGCAGGGGTGGACCGTCGGTCCGCTGGCGCGCCGCCTCGGCCTGATCGTGCCATCGCGTATTGGCCCGCTGGAGAAGGTCGAGCTGGAGCTTCCCGGCTCTGCGCATCACGAATTGCTGTCGTACACGATCGTCGCCGGCAGTCCGGTGGCGCGCGGCGAACGCATCCCACGCTGGGCGCGTCCGTCGCTGGTCGTGCGCGGCGGCCGGTCCTTCAAGTTTCAGGAGGCAGGCCGGCTGATCGCCGGCGACCACGTCTATATCTTCGTCTCGGACAAATATCCGAAACTGCTCGACCGACTGTTCGCCAGCCGCACCGATGTCGATCCTGAAGATGCCGATTTCTTCGGCGCATTCCCGGTCGACCCGTCACATCTGGTGGCGGAGCTCGAGGCGAACTATGGCCCCGGCGTCGCCGACAAGGACAGCAAGCTCACGATCGGCCAGCTTGTGCGTGAAAGGCTTGGCGGACGCGCAGAGTATGCGGACCGCGTCACGCTCGGCCCGCTCGAGCTCATTGTCCGCGACGTTGACGATGATGGGCGGCCGATCGAACTCGGCCTCTCCTTCGAACCGGCAGCCCAGCGGCCGCAGATTCCGTTTTTTCTCAGCGCGGGAGAGTTGAAGGATCAGGCGGCAGCGCTGCTTCGCAAATGGCTCAGCGCGCCGCGCGCCACGACCCGGCCGCCCACAGCAACCAAGGACGATGCGCGGCCGCAGGGCTAGGCTAGAGATAAGACGTCACCGCCGGTTCCGCTTCCCAGCGATCGTGCCGGCCATCCTCAAAGAAGACTGGGATCGCGGCCAGTTCTTCCGGCGATACGTCATCGAGCGCCAGCACGTTGATCGCCACGAACGCTCCTGTCTCCGGCAGTTCGCCTGTGCCGAAAACCTTCACGCCGCAGGTCCGGCAGAAGCGGTGATGGATGTTGCCGCCGCCGAACGTGTATTCGGCGATATGATGCTCGCTGCCGGTCAGGCGGAACGCACCAGCCGGCACCACGGCCTTCCAGAAGCGCGCCTTCGAACACATCGAGCAATTGCAGCGGCTGGTTGGCTCGTCGAGGTCGAGCGTGACGTCGAACGTCACCGCCCCGCAGTGGCAACTTCCATGATGGTCTTTCTTCATGTCCCGCTTTCCTTGCTTCGAATCCGGTTCCGGTTCACTCGCCGATCGCCGCGTAGGCCTGCGTCCAGAAGTCGACGAAGTGTCTTGGCGCGCTGGGCGAATCCATCATGCGCTGGGTCATCAGTACGCCGGCGAATTCCTCTTTCGGATCGGCATAGGCCGACGTGCCGAAGCCGCCATCCCAGCCGAACCGGCCCGGGTTGATGTAGACATCGACCTTCCTGGTCGCGACCGACATGCCGAGACCCCAGCCGCCGCCGTCCGGGAAGAAGAATGGATTGGCGGCCTTCTGCGCGTCGCTGATCAGGTCCGTGGTCATGAACTCGACAGTGTTGCGCGACAGCAGCCGCTTGCCCTCGATCTCGCCCTTGCCGAGCATCATGCGCTGGAAGGCGAGGTAGTCGTCCACGGTCGAGACGAGCCCGCCGCCGCCCGCCTCGAATGCCGGTGGCGTGCGAAAGCCGGCGCCGCCAGACGGATCGAACTCGCTGAATGTTCCCGTCGCGGGATCGCGGGTGTAGCAGGTCGGCATCCGATCCTGCTTGTCCTTCGGCACGTAGAAGGCGGTATCCTTCATGCCGAGCGGTTCGAAGATTCGCCCATTCAGGAAATCGCCAAAACTCCTGCCGGCCGCGCGCGACACCAGCACGCCGGCGATGTCGAGCCCCGTGTGATAAAGCCAGCCTTCGCCCGGCTGATGCACGAGCGGCAGGCTGCCGATGCGGCGCATGAACTCGTCCTGATTGCCGGCGTGGAACATGACTGGTCCGGGCGCAAACCCTGCTTCCGCGATCGCGTGCTGAATCGGATGTTTTGCCGGCCACACCATGATGGCGCCCAACCCCAGACGCAGCGTCAGCAGATCGCGCAGCGTGATCGGCCGGTTGGCCGGCACCGTGTCGTCGACGGGACCTTCGAGCGATCTCAGCACTTTGCGGTTCGCCAGTTCGGGCAGGAACCGATCGACCGGATCGTCCATCTGCAGCACACCGTCCTCGACCAGCATCATCGCCGCGGCAGCCGTGACCGGCTTGGTGATGGAGGCGACACGGAAGATCGTGTCACGCGCCATCCTGGTGCCTTCGCCGTTCAGCCGAAATGTTCCTATCGCGCCGGTGATCGTCTCGCCGCGGCGATGGATCGCCCAGACCGCACCCGGAATGTCGCCGTTCGTGACGTGCTTCTCCATCACGCGCTGCATGCGCGTGAGCCCGGTTTCGGAAAATCCGCCTGCGGTCATTTCGGCCTCCGCCTTTCGCGTTCCGCCGCCCGGCCGGAGATGATCGGCTTGTTTTCCACCGGCACATTCTTGAAATAGGGCTCTGCCTCTTTCAGCACGCGGGCGTAAGCGGGCCGCGCCATCAGCCGCTCGAGATAGTCGGCGAGCCAGACATGCTCCGGCGCAAATGGAACGACGGTGTCGGCGTAAAACAGCGCGGGTGCTGCCGAGCAGTCGGCAAGTGTAAAGGTGTCGCGGACGATCCAGGTGCGTCCGGCAAAGCTCTTCTCGAGAAAATCATAGGATTGGCGCAGTTGCGCCTTCGCCTGTTCGACGCCTTCAAGATCGTTTCGGCCGGTCGGGCGAAGATTGTCGGTGACGATCTTCTGCATCGGCTCGTGCACGTAGGAATCGAACACGCTGTCCCACATGCGTATCTGCCAGACGAGATCGGCGTCTTCCGAAACGAAGCGGATCTTTCCGGGATAGTGTCGGTCGAGATATTCGACGACCGCGCTTGTCTCGGCGACGAGCTGTCCGCGCGCCGTATCTTCCAGCACCGGCATTTTCGCCATCGGCCAGAGCGTACGGAAAGCGGCCGCGGAGTCCGGATCGCCGAAATCAATGAGCACCGGCTCGAACGGAATCTCTTTCTCGTAGAGCGCGATCAGCGCCTTGTGGCAGAATGAGGCGAGGGGATGGAAATGGAAACGCAGTGTCATCGCTTCCTCGCCTAATCCAAAATCACGCCGCCACTGAGATTGATGACCGCGCCGGTCATCGATCCCATCGTGCTCGACGCCGCGAAGACGGCGGCCTGCGCGACCTCGTCGAGCGTCGGCAGCCGCTTGATCAACGTCGTCTGCGCCGCGCCTTCGAGCATTTCCGTAACGGTGATGCCTGCCTCTTTCGCCGCCGGCTCGAAGACGTCGCGCGAATGCGAGCCTGCCGCAGCAGCCTGGGGAATCGCGTGCGGGCGGATGCAGACAGCGCGGATGCCGGCCGCGCCGAGCTCGGCGGCCAGAAGGC
>Ga0335075_10002407_pt1 | contig 30168 bp, 28 predicted proteins | sample Lox_Sample_24_FD_206723 | JGI IMG/M metagenome (GOLD analysis project Ga0335075, IMG submission 206723) | Soil microbial communities from Loxahatchee National Wildlife Refuge, Florida, United States - Lox_Sample_2.4 | ecosystem: Environmental > Terrestrial > Soil > Wetlands | place: USA...
CGATCTCGCAAATCCTGAGACAAAGGTCCGGCCATTCCTGCTGGCCTCCATCCAGCCAGCAGGTTGAATCAGAACGCCGCCGATTCGAAAATCCCCCCGATTCAGCCTGACATCCGAACGCTCTAGCCGAAGCGAGTCAAAAATGGACAACTTGAGCTTTGGGGAGAAGGCTTATTCCGCCGCGAAGATAACCGCGGTGCTGGATGCGTTGGTCGCCGAGCGCGTATCGGCTCTCGATGCATTACGCGGCACTGACATAAGTCTTGATGATCTGCATTCGCCCTCGACGCGTATTTCCAGAAATCAGCTGATTCAGTCTTATCGAAACGCAGTGGCGCTGTCGCGAGACCCAAATCTGCCATACTCGATCGGTTCGAGCGTGCACGTGTCGGCTTACGGCATGTACGGTTACGCAATGTTGTGCAGCACCGACTTCCGACGGACGATGGAGTTCGCTGTCCGATACCACCAATTGGCAGTGCCGCTCGCGACGATAGCGTTCAGTGAAGACGCCGGCGTCGGCACCTGGACCATAGAGCCATTGCTGCACCCTAGGATCGACCCGCAGCTATATCGCTTCGTGACGGAGCTTCAGATCGCAACCCACATTTCCCTGCACCGCGATATCATGGGAGAATCTTTCAAGCCTCGCGAGATCTTTCTGAGCTATCGCGCGGCCGACGATTTCCGGATCACGGCGGCTCTGGTCGGGTGTCCGGTGAGGTTTGAGCGATCGTCGAATCAAATCAACTTCGACTCAGCGTTCTTGGACGCCGTCCCGAAGCTTGGCAATCGCACGACTTATCCGGCGGCGATCACGCTTTGTGACGAGCTTATCGCTGACCTTGTCCAAAGGTCGGGCGCGGCTGGCAGGGTTCGTAGCCTGCTGTCGACCGACTTTGCTAAACGACCTTCATTCGCTGCTGTCGGCAAGCTCCTCAATACGACGCCCCGTACGCTCCGGCGCCAGCTTCGTTTGCAAAATACCTCGTTTCGCGAGTTGTCCGACGAGCTCAGAGCCCACGTCGCGTTGCGCTACCTGCGCGAGACGACGATGACGATGGAGGACATCGCCTTCGCGTTGGGATTCAGCGACGCGGCGAACTTTAGGCATGCATTTCGGCGATGGACCGGCAAATCGCCGCACGAGTTTCGACGGGAGCCGGCGCCGGTCGCTTGAACGGTCGACGCTCGAGCGCCGCGCTGGATCCAGCGAGCGAGCAGCCCAGCGCGAAAGGCCGGATCGCACCCCCTATTGGCCGCATCGAACCTTGACGCTGTGCTGAGCGCGCGCGAGCGTATGCCCGATGCACCGCGGACACAGCCGCTCCCTCTACTCGAGCACTAAGAAAACGGGGAGGAAGACGATGAACGGCAGAACGATCGCCGCGACGCGTTCGGCCTACTCTTACCCCTTGCTGATCAAACAACTGCTCCACGCGCCGCTTGCTCAGACGCCGCATCAGGAAATTGTCTATCGCGATCTACGGCGCATGACCTACGTCGGGCTGCGCGACCGCATCGGCAGGTTGGCGAGCGCTCTTCACACGATTGGCGTGCGTCCCGGCGATACAGTCGGGGTTCTCGACTGGGATAGCAACAGATTTCTCGAAGCCTTTTTCGCCATCCCGATGATGGGAGTGGTCCTGCAGACGGTCAACGTGAGGCTGTCGCCGGAGCAGATCGCCTACACGATCGACCATGCCGGCGCATCGACGCTGCTCGTCAATGACGAGTTCGTCGACCTGGTGCAGTCGATGTTGCCGCAATTGTCGAAGGTCAAAAGGCTTATCGTTCTCACCGACCGCGAGGCGCCCGCCACCGGCAAACTGGAATTCGCCGGCGAATACGAGCAGCTGCTCGCGACCGCGTCTACGGACTTTGACTTCCCTGATTTCGACGAGAACGCACAGGCGACCACGTTCTATACAACAGGAACCACAGGACTGCCGAAAGGCGTTTACTACAGCCACCGCCAGTTGGTCCTTCATGCGATGGCCGAACTCGCCATGTTTGGCTCTGCGGCCACTCAGGGTCGATTCCATCGCGACGACGTTTATATGCCGATGACGCCCATGTTCCACGTCCATGCGTGGGGATTCCCGTGGGCGGCAACGCTTGCCGGAGCCAAGCAGGTCTACCCTGGCCGCTACGATCCGGCGTTGCTCATAAACCTGATCAAGATCGAAGGCGTGACCTTCACTCATGGGGTGCCGACGCTCCTGCAGATGCTTCTCAACGCAGCCGCGAAGGCCGATGTCGATCTCGCTGGGCTGAAGATGGTGATCGGGGGGTCCGCGCTGCCGAAGGTGCTCGCCAAGCAGGCGATGGACCGCGGCGTCGACGTGTTTGCGGGCTACGGGATGTCCGAGACCGGCCCGCTGTTGACGGTTGCGCATCTCCAGTCGAGCGATCTCTCGGGCGATCCGGAACAGGAGGTGGGAATACGCTCGAGGGCTGGACGCTCATGCCCGCTGGTCGACTTGCGCGTTGTTGATGCGAATATGAAGGAAACGCCCCACGACGGCGTGACTTCAGGCGAGATCGTCGTACGAGCGCCCTGGCTGACCAGTGGCTATTTCAACAATCCTGACGCCTCCGAGCAACTCTGGGCCGGCGGCTATTTGCACACCAGCGACATCGGGGTGATCACGCCCGACGGCTACCTGCAGATTACCGATCGCATCAAGGACGTCATCAAGACCGGGGGCGAGTGGGTCTCCTCGCTCCAGCTCGAGGACATCATCATGCACCGAGCCGGGGTGGCGGAATGCGCTGTGATCGGCGTCAAGGATGACCGATGGGGCGAAAGACCGCTCGCGCTTATCGTGCGCGACCCAAAGGCGCCGCCCGTCAACGAGGAGGACATCAAGGCGCACGTCCTCTCTTACAGCGACCAGGGCGTCATCTCGAAATTCGCCGTTCCGCAGAAAATTCTATTTGTCGAGGCGTTGGCCAAAACAAGCGTTGGCAAGTTCGACAAGAAAACGCTGCGTGCGCAATACGGCGGCGCCGGATGACCCGCGGCGACATCGCTCAACAGCCCGGCGCCGAGCCGGAACCGGACTCCCTTTCGGAGGAGGCCGCGCGCAATACGCTGGCGCTCAATCCGCTCATCGGCCTGCGTGGCAAAGACCTTATGGACTGTGCTGCGACCCTGCTCAAGGCCGTGGTCAACGAGCCGACAGTCGCAGGGGGACAGTGGCTGTCGTTTCTCGACGAGCTTGGAAGAATAGGCGCGGGCCAATCCGACCGAGCTCAAGCGCCCGGAGACAAGCGCTTCGCCGATGCGACGTGGAAGAATAGCGCCGCGCACCGCAGCTTGCTTCAAGCCTATCTCGCCTGGGGCGATGCGCTGAACGGTTTCATCGCCAAGTCGAGCCTCAGCGACATCGACAAGACGCGGGCCAGCCTGATCGCGAATGTTTTCATCGACGCCGCTTCGCCCACGAACATGCCGCTGACCAACCCCGCCGCGGTGCGGCAGTTTTTCGACACCGGCGGTGAGAGCCTATGGCGCGGATTCAAGAACTATCTTGACGATCTCGCCAAGAATGGCGGGCTTCCGGCGCAGGTCGATAAGTCGTCATTCAAGCTCGGCGTCAACATCGCAGCGACGCCTGGAGCGGTCGTATTCCGCAACGAGGTCCTGGAAGTCATTCAGTACAAGCCGGACGGGCCCAAGGTGCGCGAGCGCCCGCTCATCATTACCCCGCCGCAGATCAACAAATTCTATTCTCTCGATCTGTCTCCCGACAAAAGCCTTGTCCAATATCTGCTTAAATCCGGCATTCAGGTTTTCTGCGTCAGCTGGCGTAACCCGACCGCGAAGGATCGCGATTGGGGCCTCGACACCTATGTCGCCGCCCTCGACGAGGGCACGGACGCCGTGCGGGAGATCGCGAGCTCGGACGATGTGACGATGATGGGGGCCTGCTCCGGAGGGATCACCTCCGCAGCCTATGCAGGGTGGCTGGCGCGTCGGGGCGAAGCGAAAATCAAGAATATCGTCACGCCTGTCTGCGTCCTGGATGTTGCGGGCGCAGGCGACAGCGCGATCGGACCTCTGGTGACGCCCGAGACTTTGCGTGCAGCCAAGGAGGCGTCACGGTTACGCGGCGTCCTCGATGGTCAAGACCTGGCGCGGCTATTCGCGTGGATGCGGCCAAACGATCTCATATGGAACTATTGGGTGAACAACTATTTGTTGGGCAACCAGCCGCCTGCTTTCGACATTCTATTCTGGAACGCCGATACGACCTCGCTCCCGGCACGGCTCCATCACGATTACGTCGACATGTACCTTACAAACCCATTCGTCAACGCGAACAAGCTCACGTTGAACGACGCCGCCATCGATATGAGCCGCGTCAAGTCAGACGCCTACGTCGTCGCCGGCGTCACTGACCACATCACCCCGTGGAAGGCGGTCTATCGGACCGCAAAGATCTTCGGCGATAAGACCACGTTCGTCCTCTCGAACAGCGGCCATCTGCAGAGCCTGCTCAACCCGCCGACCAACCCGAAGGCCTCATTCGTTGTCGGGACGGCCAAATCGCCGGACGGCGACGCCTTCGTCAGCGCGGGTGAAAAGAAGAGCGGCAGCTGGTGGCCGCACTGGCGGGACTGGCTCTTCGAACGTTCTGGCGCGGAAGTTTCCGCGCCGACGAACCTTGGCAGCGATCGACATCCTGCCGGCGCCGCCGCGCCCGGGACCTATGTCTTTGACTGATGTGCGAAGCCCTCGACAGCCTCGAGCGGACCGTCATGTTTGACGATGAGACGGATTCGGCCGAATTCGATGTCAGGACGATCGAAGTCGGCGCCCAGCCATTGCGCGTCGCGGTCAAGCGTGGTCCCAAGGGTCGGCCCCCCTTCCTTTTGTTCAATGGCATCGGCGCGAATCTTGAGTTGGCCAAGCCTTTCATGCGCGCATTGAAGGGCGCCGAAGCCATAATCTTCGATGTGCCCGGCGTTGGTGGGTCTCCCTCGCCAACCGCCCCCTACCGGCCCTCCTCGATCGCCCGCCTGGCCGCGCAGCTCCTGATTCAACTGGGTCATAAGCGGGCAGACATCGGCGGCGTCTCCTGGGGCGGCGGGATGGCGCAACAGTTCGCCCATCAGAACTACGACATGTGCCGAAGGCTCGTGCTGGCAGCCACGTCGCCCGGGGCGCTGATGATACCCGGCAATCCGCGCGTGCTGTGGAAGATGGCGACGCCTCGGCGCTATGTCGACAAGGGATACATGCGCCGTGTGGCACCGGAGATCTACGGCGGCGCGCTTCGCGACAATCCCGACCTCATTGCGGCTTATGCGCAAGCAATGTCGGGAGGAAGCGAACGCGGGTACCTCTACCAATTGCTTGCGACGGTTGGGTGGACGAGTTTGCCGTGGCTTTGGACATTGAAGCAGCCCACGCTGATTCTGGCTGGCGGCGATGACCCAATCGTCCCTGCGGTCAACGCTCGGATAATGGCCCGCCTGATGCCCAACGCACGCCTCGAAATCATCGACGACGGTCATTTGTTTTTGGTGACGCGCCCCGTTGAGTCGGCGGCGATCGTCGAGACGTTTCTGGCCGAATGAAAGAGCGGGCGAACATGGCGGACGCCCTCAACTAGGAGAGGCAAGGTGACTGCATTCACTCTGTCGGACATGACAAAATTTGTCGGAAAGGAGCTTGGCGTTTCGAACTGGGTCACGGTGGGCCAGTCGCAGATCAATCAATTCGCCGAGTGCAGCGGCGACCGCCAATGGATTCATGTCGATGTTGAGCGCGCGAAGCGCGAAAGCCCATACCGAGCGCCGATCGCGCACGGCTACCTGACACTGGCGCTCGTGGCCCCGCTGCAAATGGAGATCGGGGCCGTTCCAACCGACGCCGTAGCCGCGTTCAACTACGGGTTGGACAAAGTGCGGTTCCTGGCGCCGGTCAAGGCGGGCGCGCGCGTGCGGCTGCGCGTCGCGCTCATCGATGTCGAGCCGAAGGGCGCCGGCGTGGTCCTCAAAACAAGCAACACCTTGGAAATCGAGGGGTCCGACAAGCCGGCGCTGATCGCCGAATCGTTGGCGTTAATCACCCCGCGGAAAACCGTCTGAGGTACGTGGGGAATTCGAGGAGGAAAGCATGGCCGCCGAATCAATCCTGGACCAGATGAAGGCCTTTGGCGCGCGCCTCGGTCTGCCCAAGGTCGATGTCGACAAGCTTATCGACATTCAACTGAAGAACATCGACGCGCTCGGGCGCTCCGCTCAAGCGGCGGGCGCCGGGGCCAAGGCCTTGGCGGACAAGCAACGCGAGATCATCGAAACCGCCTTTCGCGAGACGTCGGCAATGGTGCGGGACTTTCACCCCACCGGCAATCCCCACGAGGTTCTGGCGAAGCAGCAGGACTACGCCAGAAAGGCGTTCGAGATGACGATGCAGAACACCCGCGATATCGCCGAACTGACGAAGAAGACGACGACCGACGCGACGGCGATCATCCGAGACAGGTTGCGGTCGAACCTCACGGAGTTGCGCGACAGCGTCAGCCGCATGGGAAGCGACTCCTCCAAGACTTGATGCGCCGCCAGCCGAAGCGTCCGTCAGGCGTTGCATCGGACCGAGAAGTGAGTGGGCGGCGACGGCGCGGGCCGCCGCGGGTTGCGGCATGGATAACGATGGGCCTTTGACGGCGAGGAAAGCGAGATGAGCCTCACATCACCTGAGCGCGGGCGCGCCATGGGAAGGGAATTCGTCCCTCCGCCCATCGAAGGCGACTTTTACAGGATCACGGATTTGCTCGATCCGTATGAGCGCGCGATCGTCAAACGCGTGCGCAGCTTCATGGAGGCGGAGGTCGCGCCGATCATCGAGGACTATTGGGCAAGGGACCAGTTTCCTCACGAAATCATCCCGAAGCTTGCTGCGCTTGATGTCCATATCGCGGGGGTCGGATACCAGGGTTACGGGGCCGCCGGCGGAAGCTGGTTGTTGAGTGGCCTGATCGCCATGGAACTGGCGCGTGTCGATTCCTCGATCGCCACTTTTTGGGGCGTTCACACGGGCCTCTCGGCGGGCTCGATCTATCTCTGCGGCGATGAGACGCAAAAGCAGCGCTGGCTGCCGCCGATGATGCGTTGGGAGAAGATTGGGTCCTTCGGCCTGACGGAGCCGCTCGTCGGTTCGGCGACATCGGGAGGCATGCTGACGACCTGTCGAAAGGATGGCGACGGGTGGATTCTCAACGGGCAGAAGAAGTGGATCGGCAACTCCACCTTCTCCGACATCAATGTCATTTGGGCGCGCGACGAAGCCTCAGGACAGGTCAAGGGGTTCGTCGTTGAGAAGGACAATCCGGGCTTTTCCGTCGAGAAGATCAAGACAAAGATGGCGCTGCGCGTCGTCCAGAACGGACTCATTACACTTAAAGATTGCCGCGTTAGCGAGGCGGAGCGGCTGCAGAACGCCAACACGTTCAAGGACTGCGCCAAGGTCTTGCGTATGACGAGAACGGGCGTCGCGTGGTTCGCAGTCGGTTGTGCAATGGGGGCCTACGAGCACGCTCTGCATTATGCGCTCGAACGCAACCAGTTCGGCAAGCCGATCGGCGGCTTCCAGCTTGTCCAGGATCTGCTCGTGCGCATGCTGGGCAACGTCACCGCCTGCCAGGCGATGATGCTGCGCCTCGCTCAGTTGCAGGACCAGGGTCTCATGGAAGACGAGCACGCGTCACTGGCCAAGGCCTACACCACGGTCAAGTGTCGTGAAACGGTCGGCTACGCGCGAGAGCTTCTGGGCGGCAACGGCATCCTGCTCGAGAACCACATTGGCCGGTTCGTCGCCGACGCTGAGGCCATCTATTCCTATGAAGGGACGCGTGAGATGAATACGCTAATCGTTGGCAAGGCGATCACCGGCCTGAGCGCCTTTGTCTAGTCTGGGCGCTCGATGAGGCACGTTCTAACTGGCCCTTGTCCATCCGAGCAAGAGCGAGGCGCTCCTTGAGGGCCTGGGCGTTGGGCGATCAGGGAGACGAGCGCCGCATGACGGACGTGAAAGAGAGTCCAGCCCCCGAAGAGAGCGCCAGGGCCGGGCCGCCGCGCGAGCGCGCGACAGGAAGCGCAACGGCGTCGGCGACGATCGTGACGGTCATCCTCGCTGCGATCGTGGGCCTCTCGGTCTGGTATCTGGCGCGCCCTCAGCCGCTCATCGTCCAGGGCGAGGCCGACGCGACCCGCGTCGACATCGCCGCACGCGTGGACGGAAGGGTCGGCCAGCGTCCCGTTGAGCGCGGCCAGAACGTCGCGGCCGGGCAATTGCTGTTCAAGATCGACAATCCGGAGTTGATCGCCAAATGGCGACAGGCGCAGGCCGGAGTCGACGTCGCAAAGGCGCAGCTCGCCAACATCCTGGTGGGCACGCGCGTCGAGGTGGTCGATCAGAAGAAGGCCGCGCTCGAGAGCGCTGAGGCCAACTTCACCCTCGCCCAGAAAACCTACAACCGCATCAAGGACCTCGCCGGCACGGGCAACGCGCCGCTCCAACGCCTCGACGAAGCCACGAACTCGCTCGAAGTGGCGAGAGGGAGTCAGGACAGCGCCAAGCTCGCCTATGACGAGGCGGTGAACGGGGCGACCAAGGAAGAGCGCGAGATCGCTCAGACCAACGTGCTCAAGGCGCAGGCGAGCGTCGACACGATCAAGTCCGATGTCGACGAGCTCACCGTCAAGGCGCCGATCGCCGCGCAAGTCTATCAGATCGGAGCGGAGGTCGGGGAATATGTCTCGCCCGGCGTGCCGCTTCTCTCGCTGATCGACCTCAGTGACGTGTGGCTCAGGTTCAATCTCCGCGAGGATCTGGTCAAGGGGCTCAAGGTCGGCGACAGGTTCAAGATGCGCGTCCCCGCCCTTGGCGATAAGGAGATCGAAGCGGAGATCAAGCTCATCGAGACGCGCGGCGAATATGCCGGATGGCGCGCGACGCGGGCGACCGGTGATTTCGACCTGAGAACCTTCGAAGTGCGCGCCTACCCTGTCTCGCCGCTCCCAGCGCTCAGGCCCGGAATGAGCGTCTACGCCGAGTGGCCGGGCGGCGAGCGCAAATGAGGGCGCCCCCCAGTCCGGGACTGCTTCTGGTCGCAACGCGCGAATTGCGTTGGATGCGGCGCGATGGCGTCGCGCTTGTTCTGGTCGTCCTCGTTCCGGTCATCGCGTTCGCCATCCTGACCCTTGTTTTCAGCAATGCGGTCGTTCGTAATCTCCGGATCGCCGTCGTCGACGCGGACCGCTCTGCGACTTCGCTCGCCTATGTGCAGGCGATCGCCTCCGCGCCGGGCGTCACCGTCGCCGAGCGATCGAGCGACATGAGGAGCGCCATGGAGGCGATCCGCTCGGGCGACGCGATCGCCGCCGTCTACATCCCCGAGAATTTCGAGCGCGACCTCCTCGCCCGGAAGCGGCCGCAGGTGGTGTCGCTGTACAACCGGCAATATTATACGCCCGGCAACAACGCGGCTTCGGCGATACAGAGCGCCGTCGCGGCGGCGACCGCCGCGCTGCCGCACGAGGCGAGCCCCGGCGGCTACAAGCCCGGCGCCCTCGTCGCCGAACAATATGTCCTCTCGAACCCGGCGATGAACTTCGCCCAGTTCCTGCTGCGGGCGGTCCTGCCGACTGTGCTGCATGTCGTTGTGGCGATCGCCGGCGGCTACGCGGTCGGCTCGGAGTTCGGTCGACGCAGCAAGCGCGCCTGGATGCGCGCCGCCGGCGGCCGCCCGCTGGTCGCGCTCATCGGCAAGTTTCTGCCTTTATTCGCGATCTTCCTCGTCATGATGGTGGTCGTCGCGGCCATCCTCCACCTGCTGTACGGGATCTCCTTCCGAGGCGACCCGGTGCTCGTCGCCGCCGCAGCGTGTCTCGTGCTCATCGCCTATCTTTCCTTTGGAGCTTTGCTGGTTCTCATCACTCAGTCGCTGCCGACGGGCCTCAGCCTCATCGCGGTCTTCTGCAATCCCGCGTTCGGCTTCGCCGGCGTCGGCTTCCCCGTCGCGGCCATGGGCGTGTTCGCTCAAGGTTGGGGCGCCATCCTGCCGCTGCGCTGGTATCTTGAGGTCCTGTTCGACCAGGCGGCGCGCGGCCTGCCTCCTTCAGATTCGGTAAGGCCGTTCGCGATTCTGGCCTTGCTCGCCTGCCTCTATTTCCTGCTCGCCTGGACGCGGCTCAGGGCGATTGCCAACGCGCCTTCGCGGCGCGAGCCGGAGGCTGCTCCCCGCATCCGGTACGGGTGGGGCGTCGCCATAGCGATGAGCAACGAAGCGCGGCGCATTCTGGCCGACCGCGGCGTCTTAAGCATGATCGTGCTCGCGCCGATCCTTTACGGCCTGCTCTATCCGCGGCCCTATCTCGGTGAGTTGCTGCGCCGCATACCGGTCGCGGTCGTGGACCAGGATCGAACCGAGCTCAGCCGCGACCTCGTGCAGGCGCTGAACGCCGACGAGGCGACGTCGGTCGCGGTGCGGGCGAACACGCTCGCCGCCGCCCAGGCCGCCCTCGACCGCCATCAGGTGTTCGCGATCCTCGCGATCCCCAAGGACACCGAGCGCCAGGTCCTGCGCGGCGAGCAGGCGCGCATCGCGGCTTACGTCGATGCGGCCTATTTCCTCCTCTACAGCCGCACCTTGCAGGGCATATCGGAAGCGGCCGGGACAGTCTCCACCGACATCGCGACCCGCGGCGCCCGCAGCGAGGGCAGCCTCGTCTATGCGGCGATGACTCGCGGCGCCTCCCCGATCGATTTCCTCTCCCAACCGCTGTTCAACCCGACGGGCGGATATGCAGCCTATGTCGTGCCGGCCGCCTTCATCCTCATCCTTCAACAGACGCTGCTGCTCGGCATAGCCTCGCTTGGCGGGGTGGCTTACGCGGCCGGCGGAGCCGCGAACCGGCGGCTTCGGGCCGGGGCGCGCGCCGTATTCGGCCAGGCGCTCGCGCATGTCTGCTTTGCGATCCCGGGCCTCGCGCTCTACCTCATAGTCTTGCCGAGGGTTTACGGCTTCTCGACTCTTGGAAGGCTCCCGGATCTCATATTGATGAGCGTTCCCTTCGTCCTGTCGGTGAGCTTTCTCGCACAGTTCGTCAGCGCCTGGTTCACCCGCCGCGAGACAGCGGTGCTCATGTTCATCGCCGTGAGCCTGCCGCTCTTCTTCCAGGTTGGAGTCTCGTGGCCTGTCGAGGCCCTTCCCGATTTCATCCGGGCGGCAAGCCGCGCCTTTCCCAGCACCTCGGCGATCGACGGGCTCGTTCGTATCAATCAAATGGGCGCGAGCATCCTCGAGGTGAGGCGCGACTGGATGACTTTATGGATTCTCACCGTCGTCTACGGCGTAGGCGCCGCCGCCGCGACCGTCATCGTCTCGCGCCCACGAGGCCGCCTATGACCAGTAAGGGCCGGACATTCGCAATCCTCGGGCTCGCCGTCGTCGTCCTCGGCGCGGCGGCGGCACTATTTCGGTTCGAGACGCAGCGAAAGGCCGCGCCGTCGCTCATCGGCGTCGTTCACGAGACGGAAATCCGCATCGCGCCCGAAATTTCGGCGCGGCTCGGCTCGTTGCCAGTAAAACCGCTGCAGTCGGTGCGCAAGGGCGAGGTCATCGCGGTGCTGTCGAGCCCGGAGATCGCGGCCTCGCTCGAGGAAGCGAAGGCCAACGCGGCGTCGGCGCGCGCCAATCTCGCCAACGTCGAAGCGGGCGTGCGCCAGGAAGAGCGCGACACCGCGGCGCAGAATGTCGACATCGCCGCCTCCAACCTCACACTCGCCAAGCAGCAGTTCGCGCGGGTCTCGGCGTTGGCGGCGAAGAACTTCGCGAGTAAGCAGCAGTTCGACGAGGACGCCGCCGCATTGGGCGAGGCGGACGCCAGTCTCGGCCTCGCCAAGGCGGCTCTCGCCCAAAGCAAGGCCGGACCGACGAAGGAAGAGCTCGCCGTCGCTGAGAGTGAGGTCGCCCTCGCGCTGGCGACGGTCGCCGACCTCGAGGCTCAACTCGCCAAGACGACGCTGACCTCGCCCGTCAACGGGGTTGCGCGGCTTCTGGTCGCCGAGCCTGGCGAAGCGATCTCTCCCGGCCAGCCGGTCGTGACCCTCGCCGTCGCCGCCGACCGCTGGTTCACCTTCACCATCCGCGAGGACCGCCTTCAGGGAATGACGATCGGTTCGAAAATTGCGCTCCGGACCGCCGCCGGCAACCGTTTCGAAGCCAAGGTCACCGAACTCAGGCCGCTCGGCGAATTCGCGGTCTGGCGCGCGGCGCGCGCGGTCGGCGACCACGACCTCAACAGCTTTCTCCTGCGCGCCGATCCGATCGGGCAGACGCCCAAGCTCGAGCCCGGCATGACGGTGTGGATCGACGAGGGACAAGGCGGCTAAGTGTGCTGAAGACGGCTGTCGCCTGACTCGGGCTCTGATCTTCTCGCCCCTATTCTGCGGCAACACCTGCCCCCGAAGGGCGGATAGTCGCAAGGCGCGAGAGAGCCGCACGCACGCCCTCGCCATATTCAGGATCGGCTTTGGCGCAGTTGGTGATGTGCCGTTCCTGAATAGGGGTCGCGGCCCCGCCGAGCGACCGGGCGGTGTTGTCGAACAGCGCCCGACGCTGGGCGGCGTTCATCTTGCGGAAGAGGTCGCCCGGCTGCCGATAGTGGTCGTCATCGACACGGTGATCCCAATGTGCGGCCGCGCCATCCAGCTCTAGCGGCGGCTCGTTGAGATCGGGCTGGTCGTTCCATTCGCCCTTGCTGTTCGGGAAGTAGGTTGGAGCGCCGCCCAGGTTGCCATCCGTGCGCATCGCCCCATCGCGGTGATAGCTATGGAACGGACATTTCGGAGCGTTGACCGGAATGAGGTGGTGGTTGACGCCGAGGCGGTATCGCGCCGCATCGCCATAGGAGAACAGGCGCGCCTGGAGCATCTTATCGGGCGAGAAGCCGATGCCCGGTACAACATGCGCCGGCGAGAAGGACGCCTGCTCGACCTCCGCGAAGACGTTTTCCGGATTTCGGTTCAACTCGAAATAGCCGACCTCGATCAGCGGGAACTCCGCCTTGGGCCACACCTTGGTGAGATCGAACGGATTGAAGGGGAAGGCTTTCGCCTCTTCGTCGGTCATCACCTGGATGAACAGCGTCCAGCGTGGGAAGTCGCCGCGCTCGATGCTCTCGAAGAGATCGCGATGGTTCGATTCCTCGGCTTCCGCATCGGTCAGGTTCGCGATGCCCTGCTGGGTGCGGAGGTGAAACTTCACCCAGATCCGCTCATTAGCGGCATTGATGAGGCTGAAGGTATGGCTGCCGAAACCGTGCATGTTCCTGAAGCTCTTCGGGATGCCGCGGTCGCTCATGACGATCGTGACCTGGTGCAGGGCCTCGGGGAGCAGCGACCAGAAATCCCAATTGTTGTCGGCCGAACGCAGGCCCGTGCGTGGGTCACGCTTGACGGCGTGGTTGAGGTCGGGGAAGCGCAGCGGGTCGCGGAAGAAGAAGACCGGCGTGTTGTTGCCCACCAGGTCCCAGTTGCCCTCCTCGGTATAGAACTTGAGCGCAAAGCCGCGGATGTCGCGCTCGGCGTCGGCCGCGCCGCGCTCGCCGGCTACCGTCGAGAAGCGCGCGAACATCGGCGTCACCTTGCCGATCTCGGAGAAGATCTTCGCTTTGGTGTAGCGGGTGATGTCGTGCGTCACGGTGAAGGCGCCGAAGGCCCCCGCGCCCTTGGCGTGCATGCGCCGCTCCGGGATTACCTCGCGGTCGAAATGGGCGAGCTTCTCGATCAGCCAGATGTCCTGCAGCAGCGCCGGACCACGCGGACCGGCGGTCATGATGTTCAGGTTGTCGCTGACGGGCGCGCCGGTCGCGTGGGTCAGGTTGGGTCGCTTGTCGCTCATGAACGGAAACCCTTCTGATAGTGCCGCCACGCCATGATGCGGCGTGGCAGCGTGTTGATTTTCGGAGATGGCTCAGCCGTGCCAGTGCGAGCCGCGGATGACGCTGCAGAAGTTGCCGCGATGGAAGTGCGGCTCCTTGTCAGCGATCACATCGGCCTTGACGTTGCCGAAGGTGGTGTCCGGCCTGTGCTTGATGCCGTCGTAAAAGGCCTGGATGATGTCTTCCTTGAAGTGCGGCGTGCGCGGGAAGGCCTTCACGACCGCTTCCCGTTCGGCGTCGGAATATTGGTCGTAGGTCAGACCGAGCACATCCATTTCGACCCCGGCAGTGACCAGCGCGACGACGGGGTGCATGTGGACCGGCACGCCCGGCGTGGTGTGGAGCGCGATCGCGGTCCAGACCGTGTAGGCGTCTTGTTCAGAAATGCCGTGGCTGCGCAGGAAGTCGCGGGCGGCATGGGCGCCATCGACCTCGAAGCGCTCATCCTTGCTGGCGTGGCTCGGCATCAGCCCGATGTCATGGAACATCGCGCCGGCGTAGAGCAGCTCGCGATCGAACTTCAGGCCGCGCTGAATGCCGGCAATGGCCCCGAAATGATAGACGCGGCTCGAATGGTTGAAGAGTAACTCCGTCTCTGTATCGCGGATAAAAGTAGTGATTGCTTTCGCTAGCTTGGAATCGGGGATGGCGGCGTCTTTGGTGATCGATAACATGACTTTCTCCTGTGCTTCGTGCTGCCGGGAGCATAGAAACCAGGTAGATTGTCCTCAATCGACGTGATACGTCTAAAGCTGCCAATTCCGGACTGAGGCGGACACGAATGCGCATCAAGGCGAAAACGATCGTGATGGTGGCGCTGCCCGGCGTGCAGCTCCTCGACGTCTCGGGCCCGCTCGACGTCTTCGCTGAAGCGAACGCCCAGGCGGTTTATGAGGCCTATCGGCTTCTCGTCGCGGCGGGCGAGCCTGGACCGATCCATAGTTCATCGGGCGTGCGGATCATGCCGGACCGGATCCTCGATCGCGACATCGACGAAGCGATCGATACGCTTCTCGTCGCGGGCCGCCCCAACGCCGCGACCGCGCCGATGGACAATCAAGTCGTGGATTGGCTGCGCAGACGCGCGCCGACTGCGCGGCGTTTTGGGTCGGTGTGCAGCGGCGCCTTCTTCCTCGCCGCGGCGGGTCTGCTCGATGGCCGGCGCGTCACCACGCATTGGGCGGTAGCCGGAGCGCTCGCCGAGCAATTTCCGGATGTGACGGTGGACGAGGATGCGATCCAGATCAGTGACGGACCGCTCCGGACAGCAGCTGGCGTGACCGCCGGGCTCGATCTCGCGCTTGCCCTGGTCGAGGAGGACCTAGGCCGCGAGATCGCCATGCGGGTGGCCAGTCAGCTCGTGATGTTCTTCAAGCGGCCGGGCGGGCAGATGCAATTCAGCCGCAAGGGCGAGGCCGCGCCGGCCGGCCGCGCCGCGCTTCAGGAGCTCCAGCGCTGGGTGGCGGCGAATCCTGGGCGCGATCACTGCGTCGCCAACCTTGCCAAGCGCATGGTCCTAAGCCCTCGGCATTTCGCCCGGCTGTTCCGCAACGAAGTCGGCATTACACCCGCGACTTGGGTCGAGGAGGCGCGCGTCAGCGCCGCCCGGCGGCTTCTCGAACAAGGGAACGAAGCGCCCAAACAGGTTGCGGCCCAGTGCGGCTTCGCCGACGTGGACACGCTGCGACGCGCCTTTGCGCGGCATGTCGGCGTGACGCCTGCGGAATATCGCAAGCGCTTCGCGCGTATCGCGGCTTAGAGCGCGGCATATCTGCCGTTGACCCAGTTCAGCACGGCCGCCGCATAGGCCTCCGGTTGTTGCTCCCACACGAAATGACCAGCGTCGAGATGGACCGCCCGCGATTCTGGAAGCTTCTCCAGAAGCAGGTCGGCGTTGATCGGCGGGACGAGCGGATCTTTGTCGCCCCAGATGCCGAGAATGGGCGTTGAAATCGATCCGAGGGCTTCGCTGAGCTTCACAAGATCGTTGGGATACGCTCGAACGTAGGCCGCGGCTTCAACGAAGCGGCGGCCTGCCGAGGCCGCCGCATAATCGGCGCGCAGGTCAGGAGGCAGGGGCTGGTTCAGCAAGCCGTCAATCGCGGCCAGGGCGATCACCGATCCATCCTGTCCCTCCAAACCGGCCAGCGAGGGCGCGAAGATCAAATCCTTGAGAGTGGCGCCCGTTGTGTCCGCCGATGTTGCGCCGCTCCCCACGACCAGACTCTCGAACAGCGCAGGCTGCTCTTTCGCGGCGAACAGGAATGCCGCGGTCCCCACGTCCGGACCAACGCCATGCACGCGCGTCAGCCCCAACGCATGCATGATCCGCGGAAGGATCGCGCCCATGCCCGATGGCGAGAGCACATCGGCGCGTCCCTGTGACTGACCGAACCCAGGCAGATCCAGGGCCACGACACTGGTCCGGGCAATGAGCCGGTCCCAAATCTTGTGGAAGGCGAACAGGCTTTCGGGCCAGGGGCTCGTGAGGAGCAGCGGCGTCCCGGTTCGCTCGGGACCCTTCAGGTAGCGGATCTTGAGGCCGTCGACGTCGAGCCATTGGGCATCGTTGAAGTTCATTGCCATTCCCTTTTCAGCAGACGGTCAGATCTCGTGGACGGCGATGCCTCACGTCTCGATGAACATGCTGTTTCCGTTAGCGGTCTGCGACGCCGGCACTTCTTCCTGCATCACGTCCCAATGTTCGACGATCTTGCCGCTCGCGACGCGGAAAATATCGACGGCGATCATCGGCTTCGGCCCCCATCCGGTATAGCGACCGTGAATGCTCACATAGTCGCCGTCCGCCATGACGAGACCCGGCTCGTATTTGAACGCGCTCGGCAAATTTCCCAAAAGACCCTTGATCGCCTCGGGGCCGTTTGGAATTTGGGGGTTGTGCTGGCGATAGTCGGCGCTGAAGAAGCGGTCGATCGCAGTGGGATCGCGGTCGATGAAAACGCCTTTGATTCCTTTGAGAACCAGCGCCTTGTTATCTTCCGTGGATGAGGTCATGCCATGATGCTCCGTTTGCGGTTGACGCTTGCCAGTTCCAGTCCCGTCAAGGTAAAGGGGCCGCCTCAGGCATAGGAACAGACCTGTTCTTTTATAGGAACCGATCTGTCCCTTTGTCAAGCGGTCGGCGCCGCGGAGAACGCGAAGCATGAACACCCCAAAGAGACGGCGAGGCGCGCCGCGGCGCGATGAACCTTCCGCACGCAGCCGGCTGATCGAAACGGCGACCCAACTGTTCTATCGGGAGGGAATCCGGGCCGTCGGCATCGACACCGTCGTGGCGCGCTCCGGGGTGTCCAAGTCCTCGCTCTATCGGACCTTCGCTTCAAAGGACGAGCTGATCGCCGCCTTCGCGGAGAGCGAGAATCAACGGTTCTGGCGATGGTGGGACGAAACGGTGGAACGGCACGCCGATGTCCCGTCGCGACAATTGAGAGCGCTGCTCGAAGGCATCGGCGAGCAGATGGAAAGCCCGCAGTTCCGCGGCTGCCCGTTCATCAACCTGGCTAACGAGTTCCCGGATCGTCGCCACCCTGGAACAATCATCGCTTGCGGCAACAAAAGAGAGATGCGCGAGCGCTTGCGCTCAATTGCTCGCGCCCTTGGCGCACGCAATCCTCAGCGCCTTGGCGATCAACTCGCGCTGCTTATTGACGGCGCTTACGGGCGCGCGGTCACGCTTGGACCCGCCGGCCTGAAACGCGAACTGATCGATACGGCGATGGTGCTCATCGACGCCCAGATCGGCGAGCCGCGGCTCAAACGTCCGCTGCCGTAGTCGTTCCGCGAGCATGTCTACATGAGGACCGCTTTCGGGAACTCCGCCGCCAAGTGGTCGATGAAGACACGGACCGATGGCAGCAAGCCTTGTCTGTATGGAAGGAGAGCCGTGATCGTGGAATCGTCAGCGATCCAGGCGGGCAAGACTCGCCGCAGCGCTCCCGATCGAACGTCCTCGCGACAGACGTAGTTCGGCAACGCGACAATGCCGAGGCCGGCGATCGCCGCCTGTTTGAGGCCGGTCATGTCGTCACTCAGGAGCCTGGGCCTCAGCTGCACGATCGCTTCGGCTTTCGCCTTGCTTGCATGGCGAAGCCGCCACACCGGAGCGACCCCCGTTCGCATCATGAACAGCGAAGCATGGCTCTCAAGGTCTTCGGGCGTTTGCGGCGCGTCGCGAGCGGCGAGATAGGCTGGCCCCGCGAAGAGCAACCACGGCGCTTGAGCGAGCGTCCGTTGCACCAGGGTCGAATCCGGCAGCGGCTCCGAGTGGGCCCTGATCGCAACGTCGTAATTCTCGCCGATGAGATCGACATTCTGGTCCGTCGCATGGGCGACGACATTGACCTTGGGATAGCGGAGGAGAAAATCCGGCACGATATCGCGCATCGCGAACTGCATGGTGGCCACGGCTGCGGTGCAGCGCACGGTTCCGGCCGGTTCATTGAGCCGATGGCGTATGGCGTTCTCGGCGAGTTCAGCCTCACGCAACATGACCACCGCGTGGCGATGGAATTCCTCGCCGGCATCGGTCATCCCGAAACGCCGCGAGGTGCGGTTGAGCAGCCGGACGCCAAGGCTTGCCTCAAGTCGCCGAATGCGATGGCTCAGCGTCGATTTCGGAATGCGCAGCATCCGCCCGGCGGCCGTAAACCCGCCCCGGTCAACCACCTGCACAAAATAGAAAAAATCGTTGAGATCCAGCACGACTGCCCCGTCGTCCACTGCATTGGACGCTGAGTTGCGATTTTCGCGACTTTTCGGCCGATCGTCTATCGGCGACATGACCCGCGTCGCGATCGCTCGCGCCGCCTGCCGCAGCCGCAACCTTCCTGCAGGAGACTGTCATGTCCGACACCGCCCGCGCTTACCAGCCGCTGACCGCTGAGAACGCCGCGCTCATCCTCGTCGACCACCAGGTCGGCCTCATGACCGGGGTTCGCGACTATTCGACCGGGGAGTTGAAGCACAACGTGATTGGGCTCGCCAAGGCGGCCAAGGCGCTCGGATTGCCGATCATCGTCACGACCACGGCGCGTGACAGCATGTGGGGGCCGACCATTCCAGAACTGGTCGAGGCGCTGCCCGGCGCCCCGATCATCGACCGCTCGTCAGTCAACGCTTTCGACGATCCCCATGTGGCGCAGGCCATCACAGGGACCGGCCGCAAGAAGCTCATCTTCGCGGGCATTTCGCTTGAAGTCTGCGCGGCGTTCCCAGCAATCACCGCCGTCGGCATGGGTTTCGACGCCTATGTGGTCGTCGACGCCTCCGGGACTTTCAGCGAGACCAAACGACAGACCGGTCTTCTGCGGATGATCCAAGCCGGCGTGATCCTCTCCGACTACGCCACGTTGATGGTGGAGATCCTGAAAGACAATGCCCGGCCGGAAGCTGGCGCGGTCTATGCGGCCATGGACATGCCCTGGGCGAAGCTCGTCGGACAGATCGCGCGGGCTTACGGCAGGTAATCCAGGCTGGACGCCGGCGATCGGCGCCAAAATCCTCGGCGAGCCAAGCAGGCGCGGCGTCGCCCTCGCGTACAATCTGCTTCCAGCGCTCGGGATGAACCGTCTCCCGGCACGCTGGGTCAATCGCTAAGCCGCGGAGAAAATCGAGGCGATCGAGAAGGCCGTTGAGATTAGCGGCGCTTGGAGAATCCGACCAAGCGCCAAGCCAGCCAAATCGCGTTTGGCGGATCGCCGAATCAAACGCCAACAGTGCATCGAGCGTCGCCAATTGTACGGCCGTCCGCCCATTCAATATCGCCTGAAGAGCGCGCTTGCGCGCAATGGCGCGCACTGCACGGCCGATCCGATCCATGCGCTCGGCTGAGAGCAGCAAGGCGCCTCGATCGCGAAAGCTGTCAATGATGGCTTCGCCGATAGGTAAGCCCTTGTCAGTCGCCGTCGCAGCATCGATTGCGGCCAGGAGCGCAAACCGTCGGTCTTCCCGCGCTGCCGCGCGCAAAGACAAATAGCCTTGGACCTCAATTAGATGTTCGCGACGTGTCTCGTCGCGCCGAGCATAGTCAGCAAAAGCAGCCGGGCTGACTTCGAGTTGGTCGCCGAGAAAGTGAAGCAAAGCCGACGGGATCTCGTTGAGCGCGAGCGCCCGTCCCGGAAATCGCATCAGGCAGATTTGCACGGCGAAGCCCAGCTGATTGCGATGGCCGCGTTTAGAGAGGATCAAGTCCAAGTCTTCGCCACTCAGCGAGGCGTAGCGGATCAGGGTTCTTTCGTCGGTTGGAGCCGTTAACAACGACGTCCATTGGTCAGCGCTTAATAGGGGTCGGTAAGCCACGACACGACTCCCAGCCAGAAAGCGAACGCCTGCGATTTTCGCCGTAGCGTGAAATTTGGCCAGGGTGTCCCGGCGGTCGTCCACAGTGTTGTTCGAAAACCAGACCCTATCCCTGCCGCGAGCCAAGCCTGTCCAGTTGTGTGGATCCTCTACTATGTTTCCTTTTCGTCCAAGCCAGCGTACGCCATGGCGCCAATCTTGTCGTGACCCCCTGTCGCTGGTGCTTTGCGGCGCCTTTGCGAGTTTCGACAAGGTGCTCAACATGGCGCTTGCCTCAGCCGAATCGAGCGTCACGGCGTCGATCACGTCGCTCTCGAGCTATTCGCCGCCGACCGTGCCGGACGCCTCGACGCTCATGGGCCCGAGCCCGAGCGCGACGCTCGTCAATGTTGTGACGTTGTTCCAGGCGTTCTTCCAGAGTTTTGGCGCGATGGTCGTGCTCTTCGCGCTTGTGAGCTGGCGTTCGGTGGTCAACGGTCAGGCCAATCGCAGTCAGATGGGCTGCGTCGTGCAGTTCGTGTTCGGGATCATGCTGATCAACATTCTCGCGATCACCAACGCGCTGGTCGCGATGTTCATCGCCTGACGAAACGAGCGGGGGTGGATAAGGGGACCGGTTTCGACCCGGAGCGCGTGTTCCCGAGTTTGACTCGGTACAGGCGGAGTGCGCCTGAGAGCTGCCGTAGGCGCTATGGGCAGGATGCGCCAAGAGTCACCGTTCCGGAGATCAGCGGCGAACGCGTCCATTCGAGCCTGAGGCGGCCTTCAAGGTCGCGGGGATGCTGGAGTGCGATCCGCGCTGCGGACGTTCGAGCTATCAGTCCGTCAGGGACTGATGGCGTTCAGGGCAAGAGCACCAGCTTTCCCACCACCCGCCTCGACGCGATATCGGCCAGTGCCTCGGCTGCCCGCGCCAACGGATAGGTCGCGCCGATATGTGGGCGTAGCCGGCCCTCGCGCCACCAGGTCCCGAGCATCCGCGTGTTGATGCGCGCTGCCTCCGGCTCATGGTGGATGAATGCGCCCACGGAGAAGCCGAGGATCGCGCATCCTTTGAGCAGGACAAGATTGAGCGGAATCCGCGGAATCTCGCCGACGGCGAAGCCGATGACGAGATACCGGCCTTTCCAGGCCATGCTTTGCACCGCCGGTTCGGCATAGTGTCCTCCTACTGGATCGAACACCACATCGACGCCGCGATCGCCGCACAATTCCCTGATTGCGTCGCGCAAGGAATTCTTTTCGTAGTTAATGACTTGATCGACGCCGTGCTGCCGGCACAAATCCAGCTTTTGCTGTGTCGAAGCTGCGGTTATGACGCGCGCCCCCATGGCCTTGCCGAGCTGGATCGCGGCGAGTCCGAGCCCGCCCGAGCCGCCCAGCACGAGTAGATCCTCGCCGGCGCAAAGCGCCGCTCGATTCCGCAAAGCGTGATACGCGGTGGCGTAGTTTAGCGGAAAGGCCGCGGCCTCGGCGAAGCCGATTCCTGGAGGAATGGGCATTAGCTGCGCGGCCTTGAGGCAGGTCACCTCTGCGAAGCCGCCAAGCTGCCCGAATCCGGCCACGCGATCGCCTGGCCTGAAACCAGTCACCCCTGCTCCGATCGATCTCACTTCGCCCGCGACCTCGCCCCCCGGGATGAAGGGGAGCTCAGGGCGGAGCTGATATTTCCTCTGCACGAGCAAGGAATCGGCGAAGCTGACACCGCAGGCCGCCACCTTGACAACGACTTCGCCGTGACCCGCTTCGGGCGGCGGCGTCTCGGCGACAGCTAGGAGCTCTGGCGGACCATATTGTCGGCAGATCACAGCCTTCATGGAAGAATGACCTTTACGCTCTTAGACGACCGGTCTACTATTTTGGCTTCACCCAGTCAAAGGGCGCTGAACGAACAATGATGAGATGTATTCTCGTTGAAAAGACCAACAGCCTGCCCGCCTCGCGTCTCGCGACGGTCGACGAAGCTTCGCTGCCCGAGGGAGACGTGACCCTTGCGGTGGAATACTCGACCGTCAACTACAAGGACGCTCTTGCCATCACTAAAGGGGCGCCGGTGGTCCGCCGATGGCCCATGGTCCCCGGCATCGACGGCGCCGGCGCCGTGATGGCTAGTTCCCATCCCGATTTCCGCGCGGGCGACAGGGTTGTGCATACCGGCTGGGGCGTTGGTGAGACTCACTGGGGATGTCTCGCTGAGAAGGCCCGGCTCAAGGGTGACTGGCTCGTTCCACTGCCCACCGGCATGACGACGCGACAGGCGATGATCATCGGCACGGCGGGCTTCACCGCAATGCTGTCCGCGATGGCGCTGCGGCGACACGGCGTGCGGCCGGCCGATGGCGAGATCCTTGTCACAGGCGCGGCCGGCGGCGTCGGCAGCTTCGCCGTCGCCATTCTCTCTGCCTGGGGCTATAGCGTGGTGGCCTCGACCGGTCGTACTGGCGAGGCCGACTATCTGCACAGTTTGGGCGCGCGCGAGGTCGTCGACCGCGCGGGCCTCGCTTCGCCGGGCCGGCCGCTGGAGAAAGAACGCTGGGCCGGGGTTGTCGACTCCGTGGGGAGTGTGACCCTCGCCAATGCCTGCGCGGCGACCCGCTACGGCGGGATTGTGACTGCTTGCGGCTTGGCCCAGGGCATGGATCTTCCTGCAACCGTGGCTCCGTTCATCCTGCGCAGCGTCACGCTTGTCGGCATCGATTCCGTGATGGCGCCCAAAGCGGGGCGGGTCGAGGCCTGGGCGGAACTCGCGGCGCTGTTCGGCGAGGCGAAGCTCGCCGCGATAGGCAGTGAGGTCGCCCTCGACCAAACGATTGAAACCGCCTCCAATCTGCTGGCCGGCAAGGTGCGCGGCCGTACGGCGGTGAGGATCGGCAGGCCCGCATAAGCGTCCATGCGACCATTAACGGCATCGTCTTGACAGTTTGTAGACGACCGGTCTAAGAGTGTACTCCGTGACAGTCAGATACAAGAACCTGCCCCGCAATGCCGCCACCGACACCCGCGCGCGTCTGGTGCAAATCGGTACTGAAATCCTCTCCGAGAAAGGCTTCGACAGTACGGGCATCGAAGAGGTGCTGCAGCGGGCCGATGTGCCGAAGGGGTCATTTTACTATTATTTTGACAGCAAGGCCGATTTTGGCTTCGCCGTCATCGACAACTACGCCCATCTCTGGGAACAGAAGCTCATCCGCCTGCTGCGCGATCCCAACGTACGGCCGCTGCAGCGCATTTGGAACTATATCGCGGAGGGCATTCACGGCCTCGAGAAATACGCATTCCGCCGCGGCTGCCTCATCGGCAACATGGGGCAGGAGCTGGGCGGGCTGGACGACTCCTTCCGCCAGCGCATCGCCGCGGTGTTCGAGAGCTGGACGCGGTTCCTCGCCGATTGCCTCGCCGAAGCTAAGGAGGCCGGTGAACTGGGGCCCGACGCCGATGTGCGGGCGCTGGCCGAGTTCTTCTGGATGGCGTGGGAGGGCGCGATTCTTCAGGCCAAGCTGCGGCGCTCCGTCGAGCCCGTCCAGCGTCTGCGTGACGTGCTATTCTCCTGTGTGTTCGTGAAATGATATTGACCCTGCGACCGCTGGCCCGCGCGCGGCTGCGCGCCGCCGTGGCGGCCGGGTCTCTGTGAGGGGCGCGCGCGTGGCTCATCACCCGCTCGTCCCACTCATGCAACCCCGGTCCCTCGCCATACTGGGAGCCTCGCCGCGCTCCGGCGCAATCGGCAACACAGCCGTGCGCAACATTGTCGAGTACGGCTTCGCCGGCCCCGTCTTCCCGATCCATCCGACGGCCGCAGAGGTGTGTGGTCTGCGCTGCTATCCGGACATCGCGAGCCTTCCCGAAACGCCAGACTGCGTACTGGTCGCCATCTCCGCCGACAAGGCGATCCCTGCCTTGGAGGAGGCGACCTCCCACGGCGTCAAGGCGGCGGTGATCTTCGCCAGCGGCTTCTCTGAAATGGGCCCAGAGGGTCGGGCGCGGCAAAGCGAGCTGGAGCAACTCGCACGCCGAACAGGGCTGCGTGTGTGCGGTCCAAACTGCCTGGGCCTTGCAAATATCGGGGCGCGGATTTCCCTCTACAGTGCGGCGCTGCCGGATTCCCTGCGGGCGGGCGGGGTGGCCGTGCTTTCCCACTCCGGCTCGGGGTGCATCGTCCTCAGCAGCCTCGGCCGCTTTGGTTTCAGCTATCTCGTGTCCGCGGGCAATTGCGCCGTCCTTGACATTGCCGACTATCTCGATTTCCTCGCCGACGACCCGGACACGAGGGTCGCCGCGCTGTTCATGGAAACGGTGCGCGAACCCCAGAAATTCGCGGCTGCGGCGAGCAGGATGCGCGAGTCGGGCAAGCCCGTCGTCGCCCTTAAGGTCGGCCGCTCGGAAAAAGGCGCCGCAGCCGCCGCCGCCCATACCGGCTCCCTAGCCGGCACGCAGGCCATCTATGACGATTTCTTCCGCCGCAATGGCGTCATCAGCGTCGGCGACCTCGATGAACTGGTGGAAAGCCTCGCCTTGATGCTCGCCATCCGCAAGCATCCTCGAGGCCATGGGCTGGGCGTCATCAATGTCAGTGGCGGCGAGATCGCGCTGACCTGCGATCTGGCGCAGCGCATCGGCGTGAGCCTGCCTGAACTCACGCCGGCGAGCCGTGACCGCATCCAGGCGGTGCTGCCCTCCTTCGGACGCGCCAGCAACCCGGTCGATGTCACCGGCGCCGGCGTCTTCGACATGGCGATATACCAGGCCGCTATCGAAAGCCTGGCCGCGGACCCAGCCGTGGCGATGGTGGCCGTGTCTCAGGACTGCCCGCTGCATCTCGGGGCGCACCAGGCGGAGACGTATCGCAGGATCGCCGCCACTGCGGCTCAGACCGCGGCAAAGCTCGACAAGCCGCTGGTTTTCTATAGCAATGTCGCGGCAGGCATACATCCCCGCGTAGCGGCGCCGCTCGAGGAGGCCGGCGTGCCCGCCCTCCAGGGGGCGCGCGCCAGCCTTTTAGCCATGCGCCGACTGTGCGACTATAGCGCGCACCTGCGGGGCGGCCTCGATAAGGCGAGTTCGGGCGAGGCAAGACTACCGCCAGAGCAGGACCGGCTCTGGCGCGCCCGCTTGGCCTCTGGCGCTCCCTTGACCGAGCGGGAGGCCAAGGTTTTCCTCGCCTCCTTTGGCATCGCGGTGACGCGAGAGATGTCCGCGCGCTCGGCCGAGCAAGCTGTTGCCGCCGCCCACTCCCTGTCGTTCCCGGTCGCGCTCAAAATCGAGTCACCCGATCTCCCTCACAAGAGCGATGTCGGCGGGGTGCGGCTGAATCTGAAGAGCGCCGAGGAGGTCGTCGCCGCGTTCGATGAGGTAATGGCGACTGTCAGACAGCGGGCGCCTCAGGCACGCCTCGACGGGGTGCTCGTCCAGGAGATGGCGAGCGGCGGGGTCGAGGCCATCGCCGGGCTGTCGCGCCACGAGCCCTTTGGCATTGCCGTCGTCGTCGGCTCAGGTGGTGTGCTGGTCGAACTAGTCAAGGACAGCGCGTTGGGGCTGGTGCCCGTTGGCATGCAGCACGCGACGGCGATGATCGATGCCACGCGCCTTGGCCGCCTGCTCGGGGGCTATCGTGGCGCGCGCCCGGGCGACGCGGCCGCGCTGGCCGAGCTTCTAGTCAAGCTCTCTCAAATCGCAGTCCTCTACGGCGATGTCATCGAGGCGCTGGACCTCAATCCGGTGCATGTCCGGCCGCAGGGCGACGGCATCTGCGTCGTCGATGCCCTACTGATCCCGCGCCGGCCAATCAAGGCGGCTGCTGAGATGGAGCAAGCCAGTGTCGTATGAATGCATTGCACTGACGCGTGAGCGGAGCATCGCCACGCTGACGCTCAACCGACCGGAGAAGTTGAATGCGCTCAACGACGACATTCTGATCGAAATGCAGGATGCGCTTGATCATCTGGAGCGGGACGAAACGGTCCGGGCGCTTATCCTCACCGGCGCCGGGCGCGCCTTCTGTGCCGGTTTCGACATCAGCCCGCGCGATCATCCCTTCACCACCGTACAGGATTGGCGTACGCACGCCCAGTTGGGCAATGACACCTGGAACAGGATCTGGCGCTCGCGTCTGCCGGTGGTGGCGGCAGTGAACGGCCATTGCCTGGGGGGAGGCTGTGATCTCGCTATGGTGTGCGACCTCGCCATTGCCTCGCAGACGGCAGAGTTCGGCGAACCCGAGATACAGTTCCAGTCGGCTTCGCCCTATCTGGTCATGCCGTGGGTATTGGGCATGCGCAAGGTTAAGGAACTTCTGCTTACGGGCGATCGCATCGACGCGGCGGAGGCGGTCCGCATTGGCTTGGTCAATCGAGTAGCGCCAACGGGTAAGCTGCTGGCCGAGGCGCATCAGCTCGCCGTCAAGCTCGCCAAGATTCCGCCGCCCGCCATGCATATGAACAAGCAGGCGATTAATCGCGGCTACGAGATGCGCGGGTTCCAGTCCACCATCGATTACGGGGCCGACATCTTCGCCCTCATCCAGATGTCGGAATCGGAGGAGGGGAAGGAATTCTTCAAGGTCGCGGCGGAGCAGGGTCTGAAGGCGGCGTTCAAATGGCGCGACAGGCGTTTCGAGGCGGTGGACGAACCGCAATAGGGAGGCTACCGGAGTGCTGATCAATGTCCGAGCGCTGAGCAAGGCTTATCAGACCCGGAGCGGCGTCCAGATCCAGGCGCTGAGCGACATTGATCTCGCGGTCGAGCAGGGCGAGTTCATCTGCGTCGTCGGACCGAGCGGCTGCGGCAAGAGTACGCTGCTCAAGGTTCTTGCCGGCCTGCTCGATTTTTCCTCGGGTCAGGCGCTGCTCAATGGGCGCCCCATCACCGGACCGCGGCGCGATGTGGGCGTAGTCTTCCAGGAGGCCCGGCTGCTTCCCTGGATGACGGTGATGGATAACGTGCTGGTGCCGGCCCGCGTGCAGAAGCTGCCTCCGGAGGCGAGCCGTCAGCGAGCGACCGCGTTCCTCGCCCTCGCCGGATTGGCGGACTTTGCCGCCCGCTATCCCTCTGAGCTTTCGGGAGGCATGCAACAGCGCGTAGCGATCTGCCGAGCCCTGGTCCACGACCCGGCGATCCTCCTTATGGACGAGCCTTTCGGCGCACTAGACGCGATGACGCGCGAGGCGATGAATCTCGAACTGCTGCGCATCTGGAGCGCCAGCGAGAAGACGGTCTTGTTCATCACCCACAGCATTCCTGAGGCGGTGTTCCTGGCCGACCGCGTGATCGTGATGACACCACGGCCTGGCCGGATCCAGCGTCGGATCGAAATCGATTTGCCGCGGCCGCGTACGCTTCAGACTATGGCGAGTCCCCATTTCGCGGCGCTGACCGGCGAGCTGCGGGCCGTATTCGATGCGCGCGGAGCCTTCCATTGACCCAGCGCTCCCTTGACCGGCTGGTCAGCGACCATGAGGGCCGGATCCGGCCCGCGGCGCCACTGGTGCGCCTCCTCGATCGACTGGTCAGCGACCGCAGGGGCCGAATCGGGCTCGCGATAGCAGCGTTCGTTCTATTCATCGCCTTTTGGGAATTCGTGATTTGGGCGTTGCGACTCGAGCCGGTGGTGCTTCCGCGCCCCATGCAGGTCGTCCAGGCACTCTGGATCGGCTTCGGGACCGGCGCCTTCTACTCGCACCTCTGGGTGACCTTCGTCGAAACCACGGCCGGCTTCGCCATCGGCGCCGGGATCGGCCTGGTCCTTGGTGTCGCGATCGCCGAATCTCGGATTCTGCATGTGGCGCTCTATCCCTATCTGATCGGTTTCCAGACCATGCCAAAGGTGGCCATCGCGCCGCTCTTCGTCATCTGGTTCGGTTTTGGCATGGCGTCCAAGATCGCAATTGCAGCCACGATATCGTTCTTTCCCGTCGTCGTGAACGTGATCGCCGGGCTGGCGACAGCTGAAGCCGCCCGCGTCGAGATGTTGGCTTCCTTCTGCGCCAGCCGGTGGCAGATCTTTCGGATGGTCAAGCTGCCATCGGCGCTGCCGTTCCTTTTCGCGGGTCTGGACGTGGCGATCGTGCTCAGCGTGATTGGCGCCATCGTCGCCGAGTTCGTGGGGTCGCAGAAGGGCCTGGGCTACCTCATCCTGCAATACAATTTCAGCTTCAACACTGCGGGAGTGTTTGCTGTGCTTATCGTCCTGTCGGCGATGGGCGTGGGGCTGCATTTGATCGTGCAGTGGCTGCAACGCCGCATCGTCTTTTGGCAACGCTCGCATGAGCGGGTTGTCGGCGCTTGAGTCTAAGGCATCTAAGTGTGGGACGCCTGATCGAGGGAGGCGGTGATGAGGGGATTGATCGATAACCTGGCTAGAAGCCTGAGGTTCGGCGCGGCGCTGGTCCTGGCGTACGTCGTCCTCGGGCTCGTTGCCGCATTTCCCAGTGCGCGGGCAGCGCAGCCTGAGAAGACGGATGTCAAGATCGCCCTGGCGTCGACGACAATGACGCCGGGCTACCCGTTCCTGTTCGTGCCCAAGGCCCTTGGTTATTGGAAAGACGAGGGCGTGAATGTCGAAGTCCTGCTGACCCAGGGTTCGACCCAGGTGCTGCAGCTACTTGCCAGCGGGCAGGCGGACATTGGCATCGTCAATGCCGAGCCGGTCGTGATTTCCGACCAAATGCAGCATCTGGGCATTGTTTCGGTGGCGGCGGTCTGCCCCATCTTCGGCTGGTCGATTACCGTCCCCGAGGGTAGCCCCATCAAGTCGCCAAAGGATCTTAAGGGAAAGACTATCGGGGTCTTCAGTCTCGCCTCAGGCGGCATTCCCTATCTCAAGGCCAAGCTGAAGGAAGCTGGGCTCGATCCCGACACGGATGTCTCGATGCTGCCAGTGGGCTTCGGGGCCACCGCGGGCCAGGCGCTCAAATCGGGCACTGTCAGCGCGCTGGTGTTGTGGACGGCTGCGGTTGTAGGCCTCGAGAATTCCGGCCTCAAGCTGACCAAGCTGCCACGCTCCCCTTGGGAGGAGCAGCTGTACTCCTTCGTCGCGGTCGCAACACAGACCACCATCAAGGAACGTCCGGAGATGATAACCCGGACGCTGCGCGGCATCGCTAAGGGTTCGGACTTCACTGCCGCGCGCCCGGAGGCGGCGACGCAGGCATTTTGGAACCTATATCCCGACGTGGTGAACAAGACTCTGCCGCCGGAGATCGCCTTCAGAAACGACACCCGGATCGTCGAGGGGCAGCTCTCGGACATGGGGCTCGAATCGGCGCTCTACCCCAAGCCTCCAGCCCGGCTCTGGGGCGAGCAAAGCGCCGATCACTGGGCGGCGCTGCAGGACTATCTCCTGAAGGCGGGGCAGGTTAAGGAAAGGCTGGACCCCACGACCTATTTCACCGACGCCTTCACCAAAGCCGCGAACGACTACGACCACAGAGCCGTCGTCCAGCAGGCGAAGGACTACGAGATCTCGGTCAAGACAGAGTGACTGGTCGACCGGCCGAGGCGCCCGCGCTACGCCGCCTCGTGCGCGAGTGCGTCCTCGTCAGTTCACGACTATTGCGAAAGGCAAAATCATCCTCAAGCGAGACCCTCTAATTTGCGCCGGTCGAAAAGGCCTTCGGGACAGCCATCACTATCGCTAAGGAAGAACGAGCACGCAGCTTCGGCCTGCAAGCGGCACTCACTGGCGAGGCTCTACTCGACCAATCGCCCAGCCGACACCTAAGCCGTCCTCGCCGCCTCGCCATCCGACCGAAAGGCGCCGGATGATCGCGGCCTTCAGAGCGGAAAACAAACGGTTCAGTCCCGCTCGGGAGGCCATTGCTGCGCGCCGTGAAGAACGCGAAGGATCGAGATCGCGCCTTGGCTTTCTGTATAGATCACCAGGTAATTGCCGCGCAC